>Ga0209373_10000647_pt1 | contig 51421 bp, 36 predicted proteins | sample Higcelweek5metaG_FD_187173 | JGI IMG/M metagenome (GOLD analysis project Ga0209373, IMG submission 187173) | Freshwater pond sediment microbial communities from the University of Edinburgh, under environmental carbon perturbations - High... | ecosystem: Environmental > Aquatic > Freshwater >... | reverse complement strand
GGTGATCAACAACCAGGAAGAACCCACCTTTGTAAACACCATCGTGGCACTCGACAAGAGCGGAGAACTTCTTTCGAGAACTTCACGGGTGTTTTTCGGGTTGGCTGAAGCCAATACCAACGATTCGATCCAGCAAATCCAGGTTGAAGTATCGCCTAAACTATCTGCCCACAGCGATGCAATAAACCTGAATCCCAAGCTGTTTAGCCGGATAAAATCGGTTTATGACAATCAGAAAAAATTCAACCTCGATGCCACTCAGGCTTATATTCTCGAAAATCTGTATAAAGGATTTGTACGAAACGGAGCAAATCTGAGTGCCGAAAAACAGGAAGAACTCAAAAAGCTGAACTCCGAATTGTCGGTTCTTACCGTTCAGTTCGATCAGAATGTACTTTCGGAAACCAATGACTTTAAACTGGTTATCGATAAAAAAGAGGATCTTGCCGGTTTACCGGAAAGCGTCATTGCCGGGGCCGCCGAAGCTGCAAAAGCCGCCGGAATGGATGGGAAATGGCTGTTTATGGCAACCCGCCCGAGCATGACTCCTTTTCTGCAATACGCTGAAACCCGCGATCTGCGAAAGAAATTGTATGACGGGTACCTCAACCGGGGTAATAATGGAAATGACAAGGACAACAACATTATACTGGCAAAAATTGTAAGTCTACGCACCAAAAGGGCTCAGCTTCTGGGGTACAATACACATGCGCACATCGTTCTGGAGCCCCTGATGTCAAAAGTGCCTGAAAATGTATTCACCCTGCTGGATAAGATCTGGGCTGCTGCCATTCCGGCCGCCATCCGCGACCGAAGCGATATGCAGCAGATCATCGATCAGGAAGGTGGGAAATTTAAGCTCGCCAGCAGCGATTGGTGGTATTATGCCGAAAAACTGCGCAAGGCAAAATACGATCTGGATGAAAATGAACTCCGCCCCTATTTCAAAATGGAGAATGTCAGGGACGGCGCTTTTGAGGTCGCCAATAAACTTTATGGCATCACTTTCACGGGGATCAGGGATATTCCGAAACCTCATCCTGATGCTATGGCTTATGAAGTCAAGGAAGCCGATGGTTCCCATACCGGTATTCTTTACATGGACCTTTTCCCTCGTTCCAGCAAGCAGCAAGGCGCCTGGTGCGGAGGATACCGCGACCATTGGGTAAAAGACGGCATTGAGATCACCCCGGTGGTCACCGTGGTCGGTAACTTTACACGTCCGGTTGGCAATCAGCCTGCCCTGCTAAGTCTGGATGATGTTCAAACCCTCTTTCATGAATTCGGCCACGCCCTCGAAGGGCTCTTTGCCAATAATAAACTGAGTACCACTTTTATTGCCAGAGACTTTGTCGAGCTGCCGAGCCAGATCATGGAACACTGGTGCACCGAGCCGGTTGTTCTGAAATCATACGCCAAACATTATCAAACCGGCGAGCCCATGCCCGATCCGCTGATTGAAAAATTGAAAAAAACCAGCTATTTCAATCAGGGGTTTGTTTCGACGGAATTTTTGGCTGCCTGTTATCTCGACTTGGCCCTGCATACCCGAACCGACACCACCCTGCTCAATATCAATAAATTCGAAAGCGAATTTCTAACCGCCAAAGGTCTGATACCGGAGATTCAACCCCGGTACAGGAGCACCTATTTTATTCATATTACCGGCGGCTATGATGCCGGCTACTATAGCTATGAGTGGGCCGCAGTGCTGGATAATGATGCCTTTGAAGCCTTTAATGAGAATGGTTTGTTCGACAAAAATACCGCGCAATCTTTCAGAGATAATATTTTATCAAAAGATGGTACCATGGACCCCAATCAGATGTTCCTGAATTTCCGTGGCCGTCAGCCTGATATTACACCCCTGATGAGAAACAGGGGCTTTATCAAATAAACAGGCGGGATAACTGCGAAAGGTTGACTATCTTTAGATAAGATATTCTGACGCTGTGAATCTGACGCTTAACCTGGTATTCAACCTTTCATTGCTGGTGGCCATCTGCATCATTTCGGCCATCGTTTCCGACAAATCATCCAGGAATAAGTTCACGAGGCAAATCCTTCAAGGCTTCATTTTTGGACTCGCCGTCGTCATCGGCATTTTGTACCCGGTGGTGTTGACTCCCGGAGTCATCTTCGACGGACGGTCGGTTGTGATCAGTCTTTGCACACTCTTTTTTGGCCCGCTGACAGGCATCGTTGCCACTGTTATGGCAATCATGGCGCGGATTTACATCGGCGGCGGAGGTGTTCTCATGGGCATACTGGTCGCCTCCAGTTCCTTTGCTATCGGATTGTTTTTCCATTACCAGATCAAAGGAAACCTTCACCGAATCACCTACCTGAGGCTTTATCTGTTCGGAATCCTGGTCCATCTGGCAATGATCGCGCTCATGACCACATTGCCTCAGGAATCCGTAGCCAATGCCTTTAAAACATTCAGCCTTCCTGTTTTAGTCATCTACCCCGTTGCAACAGTCATTCTGGGTAAAATTCTCAAGGACAATTTCGATCGCCTTCAGGCACATGCGGAGCTGATCGTTCAAAAAGAGAAGGCCGAACAATCGAGCCGGTTGAAAGATGCATTCATTGCCAGCATTTCGCATGAAATCCGTACACCCCTCAACGCCATCCTGGGGTTTGCCAATATCATCGAGGACGAAGCCGGAGACCGTTTTACCGAAGAGGAGCATTTCTATTTTCAAAAAATAAATCAATCGGGAGAGCGGCTTACCCGCACCGTGGATGAAATTGTAAATTACTCCCGGCTGATGATCAAGGACCTTAACCTTCGCATCGTAAAAATCAATTTGCCGAAGCTGATTGAGGATCTTGTTGAGGAGAGCCGGATTCACCATCCTGAAGATGAGTTAGGTGTTTATTTCGAGAATTCCATTGGAGAAATCGAACTCGATCTTGACGACTTTTGTATCAGAACGTCGATCGCCAACCTGTTGGATAATGCTTTAAAATACTCTTCGTCAGGCACCATCACGATCCGCCTTTACCGCAATCATCGAGGATCCGTCTGTATCAGCGTTCATGACACAGGCATCGGCATGTCGGAAGAATTTCAGCAAAAGATTTTCGAACCTTATTCACAGGAAGATACAGGATATAGCCGACGTTACGAAGGTATCGGACTCGGCCTTTCCATCACCAAAAAGCTTTGCGGAATCATGAAAGCGGAGATTTCCGTTACCAGCATCAAGGGAACCGGATCAACCTTTACCATCAGTCTGCCATCTGATGTATGCGATGAGCCATAATAAACCGGAGTTCACTATAGGTTACATCCTCACCCAACCTCTCCTTTAACGGCCCCAGGCTCAGCGTATTCAGCTCATTGGCCACCTCCATCACCTTGTCCAGCTTTTCCCGGTCAACAAACTTGTCGACTCCGATCAACCCTTTGGCAACATACTGAACCAAATGGCTTTCGATAGTCTGGACGGTATAACCCCGTTCAGCGGCGATCTCCGAGATGCTCTTGCCCTCCAGGAACATCGCGTAACTCACCTCGCTGGTTTTCGGTTTCTCTTTTTTAGGTTCCCTGACCTCTTTTCGTGCTTTTTTCCCTTTAGTAATAGTGGTCGGTACTGCATTTGCATCAATCTGCCGCATCCTGTCGCGGTATAGTGTGGTATTCAGCAAATCCTCTTTCGAGAAATCTTTGTCACTGATGGCCGATCTGATGAGTTCTTCGGCTTTATATAACGACTGCAATTGCTTGAAAAACAGTCGCTCCAGATCCTTCAGCTCGGTCAGGTAAACCTTGGTTTTTTTCTCCTTTTCCAGCTTTTTGATCTGTTGGAATACCCGGTCGGAGAACCCGGTGATCAGCGGCTCAAAATATCCCTTTGCGGCAATCACCCTCGATTCGAGTACAGTCAGATAGTTCTCGTCAGGTGTTCTCAGAATTCTCTTCAACTGGCCCGAAAACTTATCGGCAGTTTCTTTCAGTAGTTTAAAATCGGATTCTAGCAACTCCGCCCAACCTTTCTGCTGCTGTTTCGACGATCGTTTTTCATCTTTGTCGTGACTTTCGGTGAAATAGTGCAGCTTCGATGACAAGGGGCCAAAATCAAACGATTTCAGTACGCTTTCGCGGATAAAATGCCTGATTTCCTCCTGTAGAACGGTCTCCAGAAGCGGCTCAGCATCCTTTTTGCTCACATACTTTTTCAATGCTTCATCCTGATCAGGGCCCGAATAGGGTATTTTAGCCGAAAGAACCAGGCCGTCGAGCGATACCAGTCGCGACAGGGCTACATAAATCTGGCCCGGAGCAAATGCCGATGAAACATCGATGATCGCTTTTTCGAAGGTCAATCCCTGGCTTTTATGCACGGTGATCGCCCAGGCCAGCTTGATCGGATAATGTGCAAATGTTCCCACCACGCTCTCCTCGATTTCGTTGGTCTCGGTGGATAGGGAAAACTTTTTATTCTCCCAGGTATATCGTTCAACCGATGTTGGCTCCCCATCGGTAAAACTAACCTCGATCTCCTCCTCCGAAAGTCCGCTGACCGTGCCGATTTTACCATTGAAATAGCGCTGTTCACCGGAATAATCGTTCTTGATAAACATCACCTGCGCACCCTCTTTCAGTTCCAGGCGCGATTCCACCGGATATAAATACTCATTGAAATCACCCTCAACAATAGCATCATAGCTATACGTGTGGCCAGGCAGCTCTTTGAGTGCATCCCGGTTGATGGTATCAGCTTTCCGGTTATGGGTGGTCAGATGGATATACCCCTCCTTGCTTTCGGTTTGAAAATCCGGGTCATACCTTTCATTGAGCGCCTCCACATCCTCCCGCGTAACCTGGTTTTCACGAAAGTGATTCAGCAACGTGATAAATGTATCATCCGACTGCCGGTATATGGTATCTAATTCAATATAAAGAGGTTGCTGTTGCTGCAGAGCCCGGGCAGCAAAGAAATAAATATCCTGATAGTAGGGGCTGAGATACTCCCACTCGTCTTGTTTGACCACCGGGGGCAACTGAAAAAGATCTCCGATAAACAGGATTTGCACTCCCCCGAATGGTTCGTACCGGTTCCTCCTTACCGTACGCAGCGTAACATCGATGGCGTCCAGTAAATCCGCCCGCAACATGCTCACCTCATCGATGATCAGAAGCTCCATCTCCTGAATCAGCTTGCGTTTGGTGGTATGCATCTGAAGCCCTTTCACCAGCGAATCAGGGGTATTAAGCTGTATGCTGACATTACCCTCCGGCAGCCGGTTAACGGGAATGAAAGTTCCGAAAGGCAGTTGAAAAAGCGAATGAAGGGTTACCCCTCCGGCATTGATGGCTGCTATCCCGGTAGGTGCCGCCACAATGGTGTTTTTATAGGTATGTTCAACAATACTTCGCAGAAAAGTGGTTTTTCCGGTACCGGCCTTACCGGTAAGAAAAATATTTCGGCCCGTATTGTTGATAAAGCGCGATGCAATGGCAGCGGCATCTTCAACGTTGTTCGTCATAATTCGGGTGTTAAACTGTTCACAAATAAAAATCAGATGGTTGACATTAATATAGATGCAACAGCCTTCGCCTTTTGGAAATTTTCTCCGCAAATTATCACATTATTCCGATCAATTTACATCAATGGTCGTTCAAACCCTGATGTTCTGACACTCATCAGGATAATGCATTCAGATAACCGTATTTATTTATCTTTATCGACATTAAATTTCGATAGCAGAATATGGATGACTTCATGAAACCCGCCGGAAGAATCTTCTTCCTGATCTTATTGTGTATAAATTTGTTGACCTACAACTCTTTTGCAGTAACCGCTTATCCGCATCCGGTAAAGATCACTCAGCCCGACGGGAGCCGGATAACGGTGATCCTGCAGGGAGATGAAAGAACGAAATGGGCCAAAACCCTTGACGGATTTGCTTTGGTTTATAACAGTAAAGGCGTGTTTGAATATGCCTTTCAAGACGCCACAGGCGACCTGATGCCGTCAGGTATCAAGGCCAGAGAGGCAGCAGATCGCACAAAATCGGAAAGCGCGTATTTGGCAACCATACAGAAAAACCTGACTTTCAGCCGCACGCAGCTGAAGGTGATGCAGCAGGTAGCCAATATGGCCGGTTCAGGTGGTCCCGAGATGGCCTTCCCGACCACCGGAGCACGCAAACTCCTGTGCATTCTGATCGGGTTTACCGATAAAGCCTTCACAAAAACCAAAACGGATTTTGAATATCTGTTTAACCAGGTGGGATACTCGGTGGATGGCGCTACCGGCAGCGTGAAGGATTTCTTTTATGAATCATCATACAGTCAGCTGACTTTAACCGTTGATGTTGCCGGTCCTTACACCGCAAGCGGTACCCAGGCCGATTACGGAGCACATACTGTGGACGCGAAAGATGTCAATCCCCGGGCACTCGTCACAGAAGCTGTTACCTTGGCCGACCCAGATGTAAATTACCCCGATTATGATAACGACGGGGATGGCTCGGTTGATGGGGTTTATGTGATCTATGCCGGTTATGGGGAGGAAGCTGGCGGAGGTGTGAACTGTATCTGGGCACATGCCTGGAACATCGATGCCGTCATCTTAGATGGCAAAACGATCAGCCGGTACTCCTGTTCGCCCGAACTAAAAGGAAACTCCGGCACTTCGTTAACGCGAATCGGGGTGATCTGCCATGAGTTCGGGCATGTGCTCGGGGCTCCGGATTTTTATGACGTTGACTATGCAACAGGAGGGCAGTACAGCGGCACCGGGTACTGGGATCTTCAGGCCAGCGGATCCTGGAATGGCGCATCAGGTGACGGGGCAACTCCGGCGCAACCGAATCCCTACACCAAAGTATACGTATACAACTGGGCCACTGCCACTACCCTGAACAGCCAGGCCGAGATTACCCTTCAGAACTCAACCTCCGCTTCCAACAGTTTTTATCGTTTTAATACGGCCACTTCGGGAGAATTTTACCTCATGGAAAACCGGCAGAAAACAGGTTTTAACACCTATATTCCGGGGCATGGCCTCCTGATCTACCATGTGCATTCAAATATTGTCAGCAACGCTATCAATGCCTCAACCCCTCAGCAGATGTACCCCGTGTGTGCCAATGCCGGTATGGATCCCGATGGCACCCCGGCCAGTTACGGAACCATAAATGGTGGAGGATGCCCTTTCCCCGGAACCGGCAGCATCACCTCTTTTACCGATTTCACGCTGCCCAGCCAGAAATCCTGGGCCGGTGCCTATACCAACCGACCTGTGGCCAACATCACTGAAAACACTGTGGCCAAGACGATCACCCTCTGCTTCATGGGATGCACCGACTCCAATAATCCGGGCAGTTTTACCGCAACTACCCATGGAAATACACAGATCGATCTGGCCTGGACAAAAAACGGGTCGGGTAACAATGTGATGATCGCCTATAACACCACACCGGTATTCGGAACCCCAACCGACGGGATCGCTTACAGCACCGGAAATGCCATAACCGGTGGTGGAACGGTGTGTTACAACGGTTCGCTCACTACATTCAACCATACCAGCCTGACCCCCGGCAATGCATACTATTATAAGGCATGGTCAGTTTTATCCGGAACCGCCTATTCCGATGGATTAATCGCCGATGCCACTATCCAGATTCCTGTCTTCTCGGACTACCTGATTTCGGAAAACTTCGACGGCTCCACCTTCCCTCCGGCTGATTGGACCCGATTTATCGGAACCAATGGCCTCGGAACTATCCAAAACTGGTTTCGGATAAACAATACATCACGCACGCACAACGCCTCAGCAGGAGCGGCACTTGTTCAATATGAAGCGGTAACTGGCGGCAACACCCAGGATTGGCTGGCAACCCCTGAGATAGCCATTCCTGCCGGCAATTCAACCATCCTGACATTCTATCAACAGCAAATGGAAGCTGGTAATTATGGCACCTCTTATTCGGTGATGGTCTCTACGACTTCACAGACCGATATCTCTTCCTATACGGCACTGACCACCTATGACGAATCCACATTTTCCACAAGTTATACCCTGAAAACCGTTGATCTGAGCGCCTATGCGGGGCAGGATATTTTTATCGCCTTTATGATGGAGCAAAACGATGGTGATTCTTGGTTTATTGATGATGTTCAGGTCACAACAACACTGAAACTGGATGTTGCGGTGATGATTGAAGGGGCTCACAATGGCACGGCAACCATGACTACCGGGATCAACTCCTATATCCCGCTTTCACAGCCTTACGGGAATGTTGCTCCCTACCTGTATACCGGTGCTGAATCAATCGCTTCGGTTCCGGCCAACATGGTCGACTGGGTATTGGTCGAACTCCGGCTGGCTACATCAGCCGCCTCGGCAACCTCAGCCACCATCATAGCCAAACGGGCAGCACTCCTGCTAAGCGACGGCAGCATCGTCGATACGGATGGGTCCAACCCGGTGAGCTTTCCTAATTACTTTGTCACCAACGGTAACAACCTCTACATAGTCATCCGGCATCGCAACCATCTGGCAATTATGTCGGCCACCGGAGCAACCAACAGCGATAAGCTATACAGCTTTGATTTCACCACCGGGCTAAGTCAGGCTTATGGTGGCGGGGGAGGCTATAAACAGATTGGCTCCACCTTTGCCATGGTTACCGGAGATATCACTAAAGACGGAAATATTTTTGTGACAGATTACAACAGCTGGGCCGCTACATTCGGAACAACAGGAGGTTATTTTGCTTCAGATCTGAATCTTGACAGTAATGTTTTTGTGACCGATTATAACAAATGGGCCTCAAATTTTGGCATTGCCATTAACGATCTGATTAAATCAGAAGCGCTCAAACCAAAATTTATAAGTTTTGTACCGGAATAAAAAAAAAGAGGCTGTCTCATAAGGGCAGCCTCTTTTTCATAAAGATTATCGTTTCTACTTGCCGAACCGGTAGCCCAGTCCAACAGCAAGAATCATGGTAGTTTTTTCGTATGTTTCGCCAACCGCAATTGTTTTACTTGGGTCAGCAGGATTCGTGTAATTAACGGTTTTGTCGAAATCGGCAAATAAAGTACCGGTAATTCCAACGCTCAAATCCAGTCTGTCTTTAATATGAACGACACCGCCAAGTCCTAATGAATTCGACATCAGGGTGTAGCTCATATCGGTTTGGTAAACATCACTCGGTTTACTGTCAGCAAACAGGTATCCGGCGCTTAAGGTAATCACCTTGTTCAGATCATATTCAAAACCAATACCCAGCTCATAGCCATTACCGGTCAGATAAGCGCCGGTGGTTCCATCGGTTCTGAGTACTGTTTCGCCGTTGGTGACATAAACAGGAATTGTTGGGGTGGATAATGCGGCATCTTTTTTGCCGTAGTTGGCGTCACGGTCAACAAAGTAATGTGCACCAATCTGCGTACGCAGTTTTTCGTTGATCTTATAACGAATGCCCAATGAGAACAAAGAAGGCATTTCAGCAGGTGTAATGGCACCTTGCGGGAATAATCCGGAACCATCAATGACGGTGGCATTTTTCACTTCAAGCGGGGTCTTGTGCTCATATTTCATGGCAATACCGAGGTCGCCGTCGAGTAATGATAAATCGACACTGATAATCGGGGTAAAAGAATTTCCGGTTTGTTCAGCATCAACCTCAACATCGCTGGTAGCGGTGGCGTTTGTAGTCATAGCATTAGCCTTTGCCAGGAAAACCGGGGCAACAGCGGTTAAAACTGCCTGAGCCTGCTGAATGGTCATCGTTGAAGGATCCATTCCGGCTGCACCAATTAGCTGCTGAGCCTGGGCAATCTGCTGAGCGGTCAGCCCAACTGCCGTACCATTCGAAAGCGCGATAGCCCCTCCACCGGCAGCAACAATCTGCCCAAAGCCTGCGGCCATCTGGGTAGAACCTGCCGACATGGTATTGAGCAGCGCAGCTCCGTCAGTGAAGAAATCCTTGGCAAGAACCATCGAACCGTTGTATTCAGATCCAAATGCAGGATAGGTCGGGTTAATCATGATGTTTCTGATATATCCGCTGTATGAATTCTTCGCCATGATATATCTGAGTCCCAATCCTACTGCAATGAAATCATTGATTTTATAGGCAGCTCCGACGGTGATCCCCATATAGGACGATGAACCTGTAAAATAAATATCCGCATCGTAGCCTGTGGTTGGAATTCCACTGGCAACCAAGGATGCCGGAATTCTGGAAATCGGGATTTCAAATGAAGGAAGTCCGGTTGCATAATCGGCACTTCCTCCTCCTCCAACTACGGCAAATCCTCCGAAAATGGAAAGGTCACCCTTTTTGTAAACCACATTGGCGGTCGGAAACAAAGGGACTTTAACATCACCAACAAACTCTTTGTTATTCAGATAGGGAAATTGATTTGTAACGGTTTTAGTCTGGAAAACACTTTGATTGTTCAGCTCAAAATAGAAGCCGTTAGCCATTCTTGCCGTTCCGGCAGGATTGTAATATACCGCATCAATACCCAGCGAGGCATCCCTGACTAATGAGCGTACCCATCCAACGCTTTGGTTTGTATTTGTTACAATGCCACCGGCAAATCCAATTGGGGCAAATAAACAAATACCCAGAAAAGACAATAAGGTTTTTTTCATAGTAATTCAGTTTTAATTTTAGAGAAAAACAGGTGCCAATGTATACATGTTCTGTGAACAATTATTCATTTCAGCCGGTTTTTTAACCAAACCTACCCGATATAACGCATTTATTACATGCAAAATAGGTAATTATACCGACTCATTGAAACGTCAGTTTGACCCCTCTTTCAATGTCACAGGCTCCAGGTCACCAGCATTGCGGTTGATTCTGATTTTTAATACATAAGCGGGTGAATCCGGGAGGTTGTCGGGGACCCGGACGACCAGTTTCCGGTCGCGGTTATCGTATTTTACCATCTTTCCTCCCAGAATATTCACGCGTGTGGCTTTGACTCCCTGGGGAAGAGGCAGGATGATTTTCCGGAGCGACTTATCCATCACATACAGATAAATCACCTGACCCGAATGGGTAGAGGCCATCTGATCAGTAGGGAGAAAAGGCCCGCCCCGGGTTCCATAAATACCCTCTCCGTTAACTTTGATCCACTTGCCCACTCCTTTCAGGATCTCGACTTGCCGGGGTTCAATCCGGCCATCAGGCATCGGGCCCACATTGAGCAATAAATTTCCGTCGCCGCCTACGGTCTTGATCAGGGTATAAACAATCTCATCGACACTTTTTAGTTTATCATTCGGTTTCCAGGACCACTGTTCACCAATGGTAATGCAGGATTCCCAGGGATAATCCCTGTTGAATCCGCCAATTTTCTGTTCAGGAGTTCCATAGTCACCGGCATATTTTTCAATACTATCCGCGATACCTGCCCCAACTTTGAATCCTTTATCCACTCTGTTATTCACCAAAATATCGTCGCGAAGGCCACGGATATATTGATAGAGTTCCATTCCATCCTGATGTGTCCAGGAGCGCTCCCACTGTCCGTCAAACCAGATGATGTTGGTGTGGTAATTCCTGATCAATTCCCCGACCTGATTGAACAGGTACTTTTTATAATTCACCATGGTTGTACTGTCAACTGGCCTGGTATCACCTCCATAACGGGTAGTATAATCGGGATGATGCCAGTCGAGCACGGAATGGTAGGTCCCGAATAAAACTCCCTGCTTTTCGCACGCCAGTTCCATCTCTTTGAGCACATCCTTTTTATACGGAGTTGAAGCAATATCATAATTGGTATATTCTGATGGCCACAGAGTAAATCCGTCATGATGCTTCGTGGTGATCACAAAATATTTCATTCCCGCTTCCTTAGCCAGGCTGATCCACTCATCCGCATTAAAATTCACCGGATTGAACTGCAGGTACAGGCTGTCATAAGTACTGATCGGTATTTCCCGGCCGCGTGACCACCCGATCTCGGTTCCCTTCAGAGATATGGGCCCCCAGTGTACAAACATCCCGAACCGCATATCCTGAAAATTTTTCAGCGCGGCAGCATTCGTTTTCAACCCCGGGTTAGCTTCTCCGCCGCCACCCAGGATCGGGGGCTGCGGGGGTGGTTGCAGGGTGGCGCAGGATGCCAGTAAGAGCAGAGCGATTAAGAGGAAGTGACGAGTGACCAGTGACGAGTGACCAGTGACCAGTGACAAGTGACTTTTTGAGAAAAAAGTTGCGTTCATTTTTCCATTAGGTTTGGTTTTTTGAATCTATATAGATTCTACCTAAAAGTAAAACTATGTTGCATAAAAACCTTGAAGTATGGAAAAGATCAATTGATTTGGTTATAACTATTTACAGCCAAACAAAGAAGTTCCCTCCGGAAGAAAAATTCGGGCTTGCTCAACAAATGCAAAGGGCGGCAATTTCGGTGCCATCCAATATCGCCGAAGGTGCCGCAAGGAAATCGGTCAATGAGTTGAGACAATTTCTGTTCATCTCTCTGGGGTCGTTATCAGAATTAGAGACACAACTCCTGATCGCATCAAAACTTGGATATACGATAGATCATATCGAAGGTACCGAAAGAGAACTGAACGAAATACGAAAGATGCTCCAGGCAATCATACGAAAAATCAGCAACAAATAACCCCTCGTCACTGGTCACTGGTCACTCGTCACCGGTCACTCGTAATTTCTCACTATCCTCCTCATCTCCCCAAACTGCCGCTCCATGCTGGTCAGCAACTTAAACTGCGCCCTGGCCCGCTGAAGATTATGATGTTCATGCTTGGTTTTGAAGTAGTTATCCCCGTCAACATAGTCGGTCAGAAAACGAACGCCGATCATATAGGGCAAAAGCTTGCCCGAAAGTGCCAGATTGTCAAGCTCCATCGGGGTTAGCGTGCTGCGGGTCTCCTGCAAAAATCCTTTGGTATAGGCTTCAAACAGCCTGATATCCATTTCCACCTTCGACAGATCCGCATCATCCTCGGCGCCTGTATTGGTGGAAGTCCGGATGCTGTCGCCAAAATCATAATGCACATATCCCGGCATCACCGTATCCAGGTCGATAACGCACAAACCTTTATCGTTGTGATCAAGCAGTACATTGTTGAACTTGGTATCGTTATGCGTGATGCGCGACGGGATCAGCCCTTTTTGCCCCAAATGAAGTATCGTGCCCATCTCCTCGGCTCTTTCCCATACAAAAGCAGCTTCTTCGGCAATTTTCGAAGCACGGCCAACCGGGTCCCTGGCAATGGTATTCTTCAGAGTTTCGAGCCGCTTATCGATATTGTGAAAATCCGGAATCGTCTCAAACAGCGGGCCACCCGGCAGATCGGCTATCATCGACTGGAATTTGCCGAACATCCTGCCCCCTTCAAAAGCCTTTTCCGGGGAGTCCACAATGTCATAACTCCGGTTGTCCTCGATAAAAAGATACATCCGCCAGTAATTCCCCTCCGGATCAAGATAATAAGATTGATTATCCAGAGTCGGAATCAGTGTAAGTGTCTGACGGTTGGGATCTGCACCCGGAGTATTCTCCAGCTTTTTCCGGATGTGTTTGGTTACCCTGTCGATGTTATCCATCAAACCGGCCACATTGGTGAAAATTTTATGATTGATGCGTTGCAGAATATAGTTGGGACATCCGGATTCTACGGTTTCAACCTTATAGGTATCGTTGATATGACCGCTACCGTAGGGCAAAGCCGAAAGCACCGTACCCTGCATCGAAAATTGTTTCGTAATGGATTGTAAGTTATTCATTTTATGATATTTATTTTCAGATCAACTATTTGCCAATCACCACCTGCGTAGCCATGGAAGCCAGGTTTTCGGCGGGAATCTGTTGTTTTTCAATTCCCTTTCCCGACCACTGCAAGACCATGGATTTATCACCGCCCGCATCGAAATACCGCAGTTCAAATCCATGCCATCCTTTACCCAGCGCAACCTCAGCTGATTTTTCAGTGGCTCCGTGCAAACCATCGTGATCGATCACCATCCGGTCGCCGAATGACAAGGTCGATCCGTCGTCCGATTTCAGGTAAAACCGGTAAATCCCTGGCTCCGCAATTTTCAGATATCCCCTCATAATCAAGCCAAATGGCTTTGCTGGAACCGGGTCGGGCAAGCCCAATGCAGTCATTACCCCACGGGAATCAGTTTTTTCACGATCCATTTCCGTAGTGGATTTAAACAGTCCGTCGTACAGGTCAAAATCAACACCCGGAACTTTAGTGACCGCCAGCCTGACACCCGGGCGCATCTCCTGCTTATCGGCATGAATCTCGACGAGTACGCTGGTTCGGCCCGACTTCATCCGTGTGAGTGCTTTGATGAGTACACTTTCTCTGAGCACCAGCGGAGTGCTGTAGACCTTTCCGCCTGCCTGCGGGTCGGATCCAGCCGTAGTATAAAGAATTTCAGCGTTTTCGAGCGCGTTATGGAAATCCACGACCAGTGAATCGGTAAAAACATAACTCCCGGCAGTAGTTACCGGCGTCGGAACCCGATAATTAAGCTTCATGGCATCAAAGCGCTGATATTGCCTGACCATGCGGTGTGAGAATTTCTCAAAATCACGCATAGATTTTGGTGTCCATACCACCTCAGCCAAAGCGCTCATGCGGGGCAGAGCCATGTACTCCACCTGTTTCTCGCTCGTGATGTATTCTGTCCAGATGTTTGCCTGTGCACCCAACACATGTTTAGCCTCCTCAGCATTCAGTTCTGCCGGTGTCGGCTCCATCGAATAAACCTTTTCCATAGTCAGGTAACCGCCCCAGGCCTTTGGTTCAAATCTTGCATCACCCTGATAATGATCAAAATAGCAATGGGAGTTCGGCGACATGATCACATCGTGCCCCTGACGAGCGGCATCGATACCGCCGGCAACTCCACGCCATGACATCACCGTGGCTTCCGGAGCCAGGCCCCCTTCCAATATCTCATCCCAGCCAACCAGACTGCGGTTGTTGGCCATCAGGAACTGCTCGATCCGTCTGATGAAATAGGATTGCAGCTGCATCTCATCCTTCAACCCTTCGGCCTTCATCCGTTTCTGACAATCCGGGCATTTCGACCAGCGCACCTTGGGGCACTCGTCTCCGCCGACATGCAGATATTTATACGGGAACAAGGCGACCACTTCCTTCAGTATATCCTCCACAAAAGCAAATGTCGCCTCCTTGCCGGCACAAAAAACGTCATCCGAAACACCCCACTCCGTGCGCACTTCAAAAGGTCCGCCGGTACACGACAACTCAGGATAGGCAGTCAGCGCAGCCACCGCGTGGCCCGGCATTTCGATCTCAGGCATCACATCGATAAACCGGCTGGCAGCATAGGCCACCACCTCTTTGATTTGCTCCTGCGTGTAAAATCCGCCGTATGTTGAGCCATCTGCCTCTTTTCTGACAGAGCCTGTTTCAGTGAGTTTCGGGTATTTTTTGATTTCGATGCGCCAACCCTGATCATCGGTCAGATGCCAGTGAAAAGTGTTCATCTTGTGCATCGCTAAAACATCGATATATTTCTTGATGAACTCGACCGGAAAGAAGTGCCGGCTGACATCCAGATGCATCCCGCGCCAGGGATATCGGGGCTCATCCGTAATGTTCACCTGCGGTATCCTGATCCCCTTGTTGCTGACCAATCCGGCCTCGCCGTAAACTTCTGGCGGCAGCAATTGCAGAAGCGTTTGAATACCATAGAAAACCCCACGCGCGCTGTTTCCCCGAATGACAATCCCCTGCCCTGACGTGGTCAACGTATAAGCTTCAGGATTAGCCGATTCCAGTTTGGCTATTTCCAGATAAATGCAGTGCCCCGGATTCGTCTCACTTACATCGGTTTTCGTATAGTTTAGCCTATTACCCAGATAAGATGCTGCAGCCACCAGTGAGCTATCTTTCGACGAAGTATAGATCGCTTTCCTGGCCGGAAACTTCACCATGGCAGGTTCCACAGTCATTTGTGCCGGTTCCGGGATGATCCTGACATCGGGAGTCTCCCGCTGGCACGACCAGCCGCCAGCCATCAGCACAAAAAAAGCAATTTTTAATAAGCTCCTTTTCATGATCTTCGGTTGTTATATTTCTATTGGATAAAGATAACACTTCAATTCGCGCAGAGAAGCATCTGCTGAATCCGCCTGCCATTTTCTATATTTGTCTGTCTTATTCAACCCGATATGTGCCGTACCATTCAGCCACTAAAAATTTTCGCAATATCCCTTTTTCTTATGGCCACATGCTCAATAGTATCCGCTCAGTCATCCACCACCATTCATCTTTGGCCGGGAGCGGTTCCGGGTGAAACCAAGCCCAAAACGGCTGAGGTGATCAGTGGTGATCACAGCAATCAGGTAACCCGAATCGGCGTTGTCACCGATCCGGCAATTGAGGTTTTTGAACCGGTCGATGGTAATACCACCGGCATCGGCATGTTGGTATGCCCGGGAGGAGGATACGAAATCCTGGCTTATGACCTCGAGGGCACTGAAGTCGCAAGATGGCTCAACAGTTTGGGAATCTCGGCATTTGTACTGCATTACCGGGTTCCCGACAACCGGGCCGGAGCCTTGCAGGATGCACAGCGGGCAATCCGGATCATCAGGGAAAAGTATGTGAACCAGGCGCCCAATCTGAAAAAATTAGGGATTATGGGCTTTTCTGCCGGCAGCAGCCTGTCGGCCCGGGTGAGCACCCGCTACCCCGATCAAACCTACCAACCGGTCGATGCTGCCGATCAGTTATCCGCCAGGCCCGATTTTGCCATGCTCATCTATCCTGCTTATCTCGATCAGGGGCCGGATAGAAGTCTGACTCCCGAACTGAAAATCGATGCACAAACTCCTCCGATGTTCATCTTCCAGACCGCTGACGATGTTTTTGGTAACAGCTCCCTGGTGATGGCCCAGGCACTGCGCGACAAAAAGGTGCCGGTTGAGCTCCACATCCTGCCCGCCGGCGGTCACGGATACGGACTTCGCCCCGGAAACCGGGCCGGCGAAACTTGGCCTGCACTGGCCGCTGCATGGCTTATTCATTAAACAACCTCTCGCTATTGCACCTGTCATTCCCGCGAAAGCGGGAACCTCGTCGCACTGCACTGAGGCTGCGAATAGCACCCCTGCGTAGCACTGCGGTTTGGAAAGGGATCCCCGCCTGCGCGGGGATGACACGTGCATTGAGGGGAGGTTGGTGCTACGAAAAGGGCCCTCTCCCTACCACCTCTGCTTCTCCTGTCATCCCGACGAAAGTCGGGACCTCGTCCCTTACCTCGAAATTATTGTGGTATATTTGATTAACCATAATACCGCACCTATGAAAAAATTCGCAATCATCACCTTCGTTTTGCTTACAGGTATTGGCCTGCAGGCGCAGGAACTCTCTTTCGGTTATTCCCACACTTCTGCTTTTTCAACCCAATTCAAGCATCCGGTCGGGTTATATGTCGGCTACACAAAGTCTGTCAGCCAGAAAGTGAAAATCAATGTCGATCTTCTGTCTAATTACAGTTTCCAGTGGTATCACAATATCATCAAACTCGATGCAGAACCGGGCACCTATCTGGCTTATAATGTCAAACCGAATAATCTCTGGCTCTCCCTGTCTGCTTCTGCTAATTTTAGGACATTCTCGAAGAACGGATTGAACTTTTACATCGGTCCGCAATTGTCGCTGAACTATTTTTTCTGTGATGAAAAACTGAAGAATCTCACCGGGAACAATGGAACCACCACAATTCAGGAAAAAGAGGATTTTTTGAATAAAGTTGGGATCGGATGCCATTTCGAATTTGAGCTGAAGGAACTTTTAGGGAAACGACTTTCGGTTGTTGCATCCTTTACCCCGCAAATCATCACCTACGCCTTCTATGAAATGGGCGGCAATACCGACTGGTTTATTCTGGCGAATGTGTCGCGGGTCGGATTACGATATAATCTGAATAAATAATGCGCTCGCCCCAACACGTCACTCGTCACTCGTAACTCGTCACTTCCATGAAATGCTCCCCCCGCGAAATCATCAGCCAACCGTCCACCGCCCGGTCAGCCTTCTTCAAGAATCGCTACCTTGAGGCTCCGTTGATGGTAGATATCGAGTATATCCGGTACCTGACAGAATCCCACCGGCAAACTGACGGCATGGAGATCCAGGAGCGCCGGGCGCTGAACCATGCGTATGCGCTGGAGCATCTGACGCCGGTAATACATTCGAAAGATCTGCTGGCCGGCAACAAAACGCGGTTTATCCGTGGCGCAGTGCCTTATGTCAATTATGCCGCCGAGCCTTTTCTGAAGGAGATGCGCAAGCAGGAGCAGGATGCACAATCAAAGCATGCCGAAACCGGCGTCGGTGGCGGCGTGGCAAAAGCCCTTGCCGAAGCGGAACAGGGCGGCATGAAAGTGATTTCCGGGAAATTTCTGATCAGTGAACCCGAACTAATCGAGTTCAAAGATATCTGCGAATACTGGGAGGGTAAATGTTTCATGGATCAGGGGAACAGCCTGTGGAAGGAGAATTTTGCTGAAGCCGGATTCATCGAAAACGGTTGGAAAACCGGGCTCTATACCGCTCCTCACGAGCCTTGTCCCGAAGGCCGTTTGATTCTCGATTTCGATATGGCCCTCCATAAAGGATATCTGGCAATCATAGCTGAAATCGAACAGAAGATAAAGGATTTTCAGCCCGAAAAGATATCGGAATCAGGGAAACTGAATTTCTGGCGCAGTGCCGTCACTGTGCTCAAAGGAGCAATACGGTTTGCTCAAAATTATGCCGCTGAGGCCGCCCGGATGGCTGCTGCAGAAAAAGATCCCGAAAGGAAGTCGGAGCTTTTACAAATCGCTGAGGTCTGCAACCGGGTACCGATGGAAACACCCCGAAATTTCCGCGAAGCCGTTCAATCGTACTGGTTTACCTATCTGCTTGGACATCTCGAGGGATCGCACCTTGGTTTCTCGCCGGGCAAACTCGATATGGTGCTCATTCCCTGGTACAAGGCCGATGTAAATGTGCGGTTTGAAGAAGCCGTTTCGCTTTTCGAGGAGCTTTTTGTGAAAATGACCCAGATCGAGTATATCGCCAGTTTGAGCTGGCAGGGCCTGGGCCATGGCAACCTCTATCAGAACCTGATACTTGGCGGGGTCGATGAAAAAGGCAAGCCCGCCAGCAATGAGATCTCCATGGCGATCCTGCAGGCACAGATCAATATGCAGATGACCCAGCCGACACTCTCGGTATGGTGGGACAACAAGCTGAGCAACGACTTTCAGATGAAGGCCGCCGAGTGTGTGAAAACCGGCGTGGGATATCCGGCCTTTTTCAATCAGAATACCTACATCCGGCATGAATTGAAAACCAGCCATCAGCCCATTAAGGTGATCCGGCAATACAGCGCCATGGGCGGCTGTACCGAGCCCACCCTGCAGGGAATGTCGTATGGCATCGTTCAGGCCGGCTTTGTGAACCACGGCAAAATCATCGATCTGGTGCTCAATAACGGGACCGATCCGGTTACCGGCATCCGGATGTTTGAGGAGCGAAAGCTCAATAGTTATGCGGATGTCCGTCAGTATTATATAGATATCATGCACGCTGCCGTCCGTAACTGGCAGCAATACTGGAACTATGTGATGCTCGCCCACCGGAATACGGTTCCCCTGATATTCTGCAGCGTATTTGTGCGGGATTGCATCAACCGGGGACAAAATATGGACAACGGCGGCGCCATTCTCAACCAGTCGATCACCACCCTCTCATCGGGAATGGTTAATGTGGCCAATTCGATGGCCGTCATTAAAAAGCTCTGTTTCGATGAACCCGTGGCCACTTTACCCGAATTGATCCAGGCCGTCAGAAACAACTGGGAAGGCGCTGAATCCCTCCGCCGTAAAGCGCTCGAAGCGCCCCACTGGGGAAACGATGATGATTATGTCGATTCGATATTCCTCGATCTTTTTGACGATTACTGCACCTGGGTAAAGGGACAGAGCAATTATCTCGGATATCCGTACGATCCGTCGATGCTGGCCATCTCCACTCCGGTTCCTTTCGGCAAGGTTTGTGAAGCTTTCCCCGATGGAAGGCTCAAAGGTGAACCGCTGGCTGACGGCGTCACCTCCCCCTATCCCGGAAGCGATACACTCGGCCCGACAGCCGTAATACGTTCCTCCTCAAAAGTCGATCATACCCGCATCAGGGGCGGACTGCTCAACCTGAAGTTCCACCCATCGGCGCTCAGCGGTGAAAACGGTTCAAGGAATTTGCTGGCGCTGATCAAAACCTATTTTGAAAATCCCGGATTTCACGTTCAATTCAATGTTGTGGACTCCAACATGTTGCGCGATGCCCAGGAGCACCCCGAAAACTACCGGGGGCTGGTGGTCAGGGTGGCCGGTTTTTCAGCCTACTGGGTGGAAATGAGCAAAGCCTTACAAGACCAGGTAATCTGCAGAACGGAACATCATTTATGAGCCAGTTGCAGGGAACGATTTTCGATATTCAGCATTTTGGCGTCCATGACGGCCCCGGCATCCGGACCCTGGTTTTCTTCAAGGGCTGTCCGCTCCGCTGCGATTGGTGCTGCAACCCCGAGTCCCAATCCCGCGCTCCGCAGCCTATATATGCAGATTTCAAATGCAAAGCCTGCTTCCGGTGCGTTACCATTTGCCCTTTTCAGGCGATATCGCCACTTTCCGTATCCGTCAGCATCGATTTCACCCGTTGCAAAACCTGCACTGAAAAACCATGTCTGGAGGCTTGCAACCACGGAGCCCTCAAACTGACCGGATACCCCATCACCCCGGAAAAACTGGTCGATATCGTCGCCAAAGACATCCCCTTCTACCGGAATTCGGGTGGCGGAGTCACATTCACCGGCGGTGAACCAACCCTGCAACCGGAGTTCCTGGCAGAATGCCTTTCCGGATGTAAGAACAAAGGAATCCATACCGCGATCGAAACCTGCGGTCAGTGCAATCTATCAGTGTTCCGGGATATTTCTCCGCTGGTCGATCTGTTTCTGTTTGATATCAAGCTGGTTGATCCCGAAAAACATCGCGAATTTACCGGGCAATCAAACGAAATTATTCTGGATAACCTTACCTGGCTCGCCAGACAAAACAAAACGGTCACCCTTCGTTTTCCGCTGATTCCGGGAATTACCGATACCGATCAGAACGTAAATGACATCCTCGGGTTGATGAACCGGCTCGGGTTGAAAAACATCGATCTGGAGCCCTATCATAGTTTGGGGGTTGCCAAATACGCCGAATTGGGGATGGATTACCGGCTGGATGAAAAAATCGATCAATCAGGATATCCGGCTGAGCGACTTGAAGAGATCAGATCGCAGTTTTCACGGATATAAAAGAAGCGCGGATTAACCCGGACCTATGAAAAAATCCGGGTTAATCCGCGCTGTAAGGCATGCGCAAAACCCGCATGCTGAATCAGTTTACAAACTATTTTTTGCAACCGGCATAACGGGCTCCGGCTCCAAGTTCATTTTCGATACGCATCAGTTGGTTGAATTTCTCAACACGTTCGCCGCGGCAAGCACTACCGGTCTTAATATGATCGGCGTTAACGGCTACAGCGAGGTCGGCGATGAATGAATCAACGGTTTCACCACTGCGGTGAGAAACAAATGCTGAATATTTATTCCGGTATGCCAGTTCGATGGTTTCCAAAGTTTCGGTAACGGTACCAATCTGGTTCAGTTTAATCAGAACGGAGTTGGCTACTCCTTTTTTAATTCCTTCGGCCAGGATAGCTTTGTTGGTACAGAACAGATCGTCACCCACCAGCTCGATTTTATTACCCAGCACTTTGGTGATGTTTGCCCAACCGTCCCAGTCATTTTCAGCCATACCGTCTTCGATTGAGATAATCGGATACTGACGTACCCAGTTTTCCCAAAGTTTAACCATTTCGTCGCTGGTGAGCAGCTTGCCGGTACTTTTGAACAGCTTGTATTTACCGTCTTCCCAGAGTTCGCTGGCTGCAGGGTCGAGGCAAATGCTGACTTCTTCACCCGGTTTGTATCCGGCTTTAACAATAGCTTCAAGAATGACTTCGCAAGCTTCGTCGTTTGATTTCAGATCCGGAGCAAATCCGCCTTCATCACCAACGCCGGTGCTATATCCTTTTGATTTCAGCACTTTCTGCAGGGTATGGAAAACCTCGGAACCCATGCGGATCGCTTCCTTGAAATTCGGTGCACCGTGCGGAGCAATCATGAATTCCTGGAAATCAACGTTATTATCGGCATGTGAACCACCATTGATGATGTTCATGCAGGGAACAGGCAGTACATGAGCATTTAAACCACCAAGATATTGATACAAAGGAGTTTTCGAGCTGCAAGCCATCGCTTTTGCGAAAGCCATCGAAACACCCAGAACAGCATTTGCGCCAAAATTGGTTTTATTCGGAGTGCCATCCAGTTCGATCAGGTAATTATCCAGTGCGCGTTGATTAACAAAGCATTTGTCAACAATGCCTTTTGAAATTTCATTGTTAACATGGCCAACTGCTTTCAGAACACCTTTGCCACCATAACGGCTTTTATCACCATCGCGCAGCTCGCAAGCTTCACGTTCGCCGGTTGATGCCCCGCTGGGAACCATGGCCCGGGCGGTTGTACCGTCTTCCAGTCTGATATTGGCTTCAACAGTTGGATTGCCCCTCGAGTCGAGGATTTCGATTGCACTAATTTTTGAAATTTTCATCGCGTTATTTGTTTGAGATAAATCAAGTTTCCAAAAAAATCAAGATTCCAAAATTACATCATTAGAGCTTCAATACAAGAAGATTTGGCAGGTAATTTCGTAAAAACGCTCTACTCGGCATTCACCACGATCACTACCCCTTTCCCCATGGGTACCGTAAAAGATTCTCCCATTTTCAGCCGCCCAGCCTCCTGGAAATTTTTCACCTCAGGTATCGTCAACCGGGCTTTTGCCGGATCCATTCCAAGCGATTTCCAGTCGATATCCAGCGAAATCCGGGCCGGACCAGCAGTCCACGAGGCAATGGCGATCATTGCTTTCCCTTTGGATTTATAAACGGTGGCCAAAATATCGGGTCGACCGGTTTTAACCGGACAACCGGGCACCCAGTATCCAATCATCTCAGAACCCTGGATACCAAAATCATCCACGAGCTTCCAGATATTTGTCGGATCGCCCGACCACGGAGCCCTGGAGGTCATCCCATAAAGGAGGCCCCGCCACTGATTTCCTCCGTCCTGCAGCATCTCGCCCATCAGTCCGAACGGAATCCCTGAAACCTCTGTCAGCCAGTAATCCGGTGAAGCGTTGTAATCGAAATATTCCCCAAACCAGAGCCGGTCCAAATACGGGAAGTGCTCCAGATAGAGATTGGCCGAATTGGTATAACCGTCCTTTTCGTTAAACTGATTGGCCGAATGCAGGTCGATCATCGCACCCGGATTTCCCCGTAACAGCACTTTGCGGGCCCTTTTCATCACACTCCGGTCGAAAGCCACATCATCGATATACAATCCGTCGATCCCCACATTTTTCACCAGCCAGTTGAGTCCTTCGAGATAATAGTTGTGCCAACGTGAGGTCCCCGAATTGATGACAGCCGCATCGCTGATGGCCGGAACAAACCAGGCCGGGATATAGTTCCCGTCGAGATGCTCCTGCAGCCACGAATAGCCCCCTCCCGGACCGTATGACAGGATCTCGTTGCCCAGGGATTTCAGCGCCCATATCTCGGGACAAATATTCGACAACTCCCTGACGGTATAGTAAATCTTTACCTTATCCTGAATGGCATGGGCCGAATCAATATAAGACTTCATCTCAGCCGGACGCATAAACGGATAGTTGATGAACGGGTTGATCCCGGTGGCATGATGCACATTCACCACGTTTGCCCCTACTTTCGTGATGGTATCGATCGGCGCGTATTTGTGATAATAGCGGTCGTGCCACTGCTTATCCGGATTAATCGTCCGGAATGGAGTCAGCAAAATATTGATGTCGAAATGCAAAGTCTCATTCGCAGCAATCTCCCGGTCTCCAGAATAGGCTGTCAGATTATAAGCATCCCCGTTCCGGTCAAGCCTGATACCTCCCTTGCTCTGATTGTACCACGAAGGCGGCATGTTCAGCGGCTTCTGATGATAGAAGTTGGTATTCAGCGGCCGTTCATAGTTTTCTGCTCTGAAAGTGGCCTGAATCCCGGCATTAACCGATCCCAGCCAGGGACCGTCGCAATTGAAATATGGATCCCACTTATAGTTGAACTGATCAGGGGCTTTTCCGCCCTTCTGTCCCAGCCCAAGCAGGTATTTGACCCGCTCCCCGTTCATCGGAATAACGAACTCAATATCTGATACTTTTATGCTCTTTTTTGCTTTTGCAGCGATCCTGTAAGTCAGAAATCCATCGCACTCCAGCCGACCGGTCAGGTGAAAATCGACTCCTGCAGCCGACCAGTCAGATTCCCAGTTGACTGCACCATCGGCTTTTCCGGTAAACTTCAGTCCGGTAGATTTAATCGGCTGCTCTTTCCCGTCAATTTCGATTTTAAAGCCCATCGGTTTGTTCAGCAGTGGTTCGCCGGCTGGCTGTAAGCGGGTCATTTCCGGTGCAAAATAGCCGAGCACCTGCTCAGGCAATCCATTGTCAGACAGCCTGATATCCCGACCAAGAATTTTCAGGGTTTGTCCCGATACAATAATCGGAGTATAGGGTGGAATTACCTCATCATCTGTTGCGATATCTGAATTCAGCCATCTGAGCCTCGAGTGCAGCTCCGGCTTGCTGTCGCCACGATCGGCAAGTACCCTCGGCAAAACGGTGAGCTCGATCGCGGTTTTCTGATGAGAATCAGCGCTGCTCGTCATGGCAACTCCCTGGTAAACCCCGGGCGGTGAATTTGCCTGTACATCGATTCCGATCCAGAGGGGTTGTATTTTTCCTTTACTGACACCGATGGTTTTCACTAACGGTTTCTGATTCCAGTCGTTGCCGCCCATGTTGAAACAGGTAAGCGCCGAGGCCGGAATTTTTCCTCTGGGCGATGTCAGATCGCTGAAGGTAACCTTCACATCGCGGAGGGAGTCCTTCACCGCCAGAACGCCGATCTGGAAAGTATAATACTCACCCTGCCGGATAGTATCGGCAATTTTACCGACCTGCCCTCTTTTAATCCACCGGAATGGCAGATCGTTCCACATCCGGATCGGATATTCGCGGTATTCGGGGAACAGCACCATATTGGCTCCCTTGAATCCCTTCAGCAGTTGTTCCGTTTCAGATCGGGTGGCAATCACCTCCATCGGGTAAAAGGAGTGGAAGGCGTTCACCGACTGCATCTCCACGGCAACGGCTTTTGGAAGGTTTAAAAGATTTCCGGTTTTGGCTTTCCATGCCGCGCTGCATCGATCTGCCGGCTTCAGATAGTTGACTTTCGGGTAATTACCTCCGCTGCTTTTATAAGGCAGGTAATAGAGATAATAGTCGCCGGCACCGGCAACAGGTTCAAAAACCAAAGTTCCCGACTCTCTGCCGATATTTTCCCGGATCACATTAGTGACCTGACGGTTATCTTTTTTTGAATAGATCAGAATCTCCTTATCCTGAGGATTCAGATCCCGACGGCGCCAGGGAATCTCACATCTGACAGCGGCAGCTGGTTTTTCCACTCTGACTACCACCCGCTGGTTACCCAAAGTATCCGGGTTCCATACACCGGTAGTATATTGAAGCACTGGAAGTTGTGCGAAAACCGTTACACTAAGCGGGATGCACAGGAAAAGGGTAATTAGCTTCTTCATAGTAGTATGTAATTAGCGCGAAGCGCATAATTAGTGAGCGCAGCGAACATAATTAGCGAGCCGCAGGCGAGCATATTTAGCGAGCGCAGGCGAGTGTTTAAACCCCCGGCAATGCATCGATCACCGCACGCAGCGCCTCATCCGACGGCCGTTCAGCCCTCGGGTTGACGATCTTGCCCTGCGGGTCGATCAGTACGAATGTCGGTATGTATTTCACCAGCCAGCCCTTGTTGTATTTAACCGCATCATGCAGTTGCAGCCAGGTAAACTGAACCATTTGTTCCTTGCCCTCCGGATCCGGAATCCCCTCTTTTACCATTTTTTCCCAGGCAGCCTTGTCTTTATCGACTGATATACTGATAAATACAATATTTTTATTTTTGTAATCCTCAATCAGTTTCTTGTATGCCGGAATCTCTGCCTTGCACGGACCGCACCATGTTGCCCAAAAATCAATAAACACATACTTACCGGCAAAATCGGTTAGTGACACCATTTTACCATTGTTATCCGGCAAATTGAAAACCGGTGCCGGCTGACCCGGATTCAACGGAGCCCAGGTATCCATGACTCCCTTTAGAGCAGTTTTATTAGCCTCATCGGTCGATTTTGCCAGATACTCCCCAACCAGTCCGTCCAGTCCTTTCGGGCCGGCCGATTCAATGATTCCTTTCAGGGTTTCAAAAGCAAGCAAATTATAGAATTCCGGATTCTTGAAATTCTCCTGCAGATATTTGCAGTTTAATTTAACTACCTCAACGTCGTTCTTATAAAACTCATCGCGCGATAAACCTGAGTTTTTCAGGGTCTGCGCAGAAACATACGAATTGATAAAATACTTGGCATTGGGAATATCCAGTAATTCAGGATTATCCAGAACCACTCCGTCCATGAACGAATACCAGTCGGCCGGGATAACCGGTTTATCGGTGTTAAAATATTCAGTCATCATCGGATAATTGTTCATATCTGAATAATAACCAAACTGAATAGCGATTTTCTGCCGCTCCGTAAAGGTTTTGTCCAGCTTGCCTTTTTCGCTGGTAAATTTCGCCAGCATATCCAGGTCGGCCGTGTTGATTGAATCGCGGATCCTTTTAAAATCGGCAGGCTTATAGGGCGACCGGTAAGCAGCCTGGAGCCGTTCCTGCAATTTTTGTTCGCCTTTCTCTTTCGCTACCAGATAATCATTGGCAGCAGCCAGAGAACCACCGAAAGTCAGATTCCGTTCCGGATCGGCGCCATCGGCAACAATATTCAGATTCCCGCCCGGTGCGAGGTACACCGAAGAATACATCTTGGTACCTCTCAAAATTGCGTCGGATGCCTTTGTTACCGAAACCTCCTTCGAAAAGGTCCCATCGGCATTCAGTTTCAATGTATCCGTCTTATTCCCGATGATCAGGCTCAGCTGGGTATCGGGCATGTTTTTCACTGACCCGCTGATCAGGCAGGTTACTTTGGCCTCCGGCTTGCACGAAGCCAGCAGGGCGGTGATCAGAAGAATGGTAGTTAAATGTTTCATAGGTTGTTTATGTGGTTTACAGCGTTTTGCAAAAATTCGTTTCATGCAAAGAGGTCCCGACTTGTCAGCATTCGTGTTCAGCGACGGGGTCCCGACTTTCGTCGGGATGACAAGGCTCCGAGGGTAAACACTGCGTCGTCACTTGTCACTAGTCACTCGTCACTTCTTACTTCACCTCCCAGTTATCCGTCCTGAACGGCGCTGCCGGCAATCCGACAATATTATACAGATTGGTGACATCGGTATTGTGCCAGCCAAAACGAACCGCAACCGGCTCTTTAACCTCTTCGCTGGAAACGATGACCGATTGTCCGTCGATTCTGGCGTTAGCAGGCTTAAACACCCGGTCACTGCCGGCAATCTCGAAATGCCTCAACTCTTCACCAAAAGAGGTGAGCCCGGCATATACAAAGTTGAAATGGATGATGATCTTTTCACCGGCTGGCTGCATCGATTGGTACATCGGGCCGGAATAGGGCATATTGATGAACCCGTAATCCTTAGCCAGAGCCCATGTGGCAAGCCTCTTTCCGATATCGGTTTTGTTGGCCGGGTGTATATTCTTCAGATTTCCGATATCCATGGTGACAATCATACCGGCATTGGGTAGTTTTTTCATGGCATACTCCTGAGATTCCCTCAAAATCCCGATGCTGTAATTGTCTCCATAGGTATAAGGGGCAATCTGAACATAATAAAACGGGAAAGGTCCCTGATTCCAGTCGTGACGCCAATTTTCGATCATTGCCGGGAAAAGTGAGCGGTATAACATCCCGTTAAACCGGTTTGATTCACCCTGATACCAGATAGCGCCTTTAATGGCAAACGGAATCAACGGTTTTATCATGGCATTGTACAACATCGTCGGGGTATTCGGATAACTGCAATACTGGCACCATTCCACCGGTTCCACTGTTCCGATCGGCTGGCCCTTGCGCGCTTTCCAGGTGCCAGCCAGCGGCTGCGACTCCGTTTCTGAACCTTTCAGCCGAATCTTCATATCGGCAGCTTTGCCATTGATGCCACCCAGACCACCGGTATTGGCCACACTCACCGACAGGATATTTTCACCCTTGATCAGTGTACCTGCCGCAACTTCATATTTCCTGAGCTTCGGCCAGTCAAGCGGATTCGTATGTTTTCCGATCAGTTTGCCGTTTAGCCAGACCATATCCATTTCGTCGATTGCGCCGAGTTCCACGATGACCGCCTTTTTGAGCCATTTTTTCGGGACCTGGAACTTCACCTGAAATTCGACCAATCCCTGATAATCCCCGATTTTTGTTTTACTCCATTCTGATGGTACCGGTACATCGATCCAATCCTGACCCTCAGCAAGAGTATTTGCCCATTCCGGAGCCTGATTACTAACCTCAAAACCGATAGATTTCAGATATTTTTCCCTGGCAGCCTTGTCTTTGGCCACTGCCGACAGATAAAACTTCTCCGGATCGAGAGCACCTGGAGCGTTGGCCAATTCCGGAAACTTGCTGACATACTCGTTGCTCATCCAGGCTTCAACATCGGTACCACCCCAGGCGGTAAAGATCAGTCCAACCGGGATATCCATTTTTTTCAACAGCTCCAGGCCGAAGAAATATCCGGATGCGCTGAAATCTTTGGCTGTTTCTGGGTTACATACTTTCCAGTTGCCGCTACAGGTATCAACCGGGACAAACGAAGTGGCTTTCTTTACGGTAAACAGCCTCATTTTCGGGTTGTTGGCGGCAGCAATCACTTCAGCCGATTTTTCAATCGGTCCGTTAGGCCAGCCACTCAAGGGCATTTCCATATTACTTTGGCCCGAGCAAATCCAGACTTCACCGATCAGAATATCCTCCAGTATAATTTTGTTTTTTCCTTTAATATCAATGGAATAAGGTCCGCCTGCGTCCGGCGTTTTCACTTTAACCATCCATTTACCGTCGGTTCCGGCGGTTGCGCTCTCCGATTGCCCGTTCCAGGAGGTGGTCACACTGACTTGTTCACCCGGTTTGGCCCAGCCCCACAAAGGAGCTTCACCCTTCTGCTGCAGCACCATGTGGCTGCCGATCACGGCTGGCAGACTTACCTGCGAATAGGCGTAAGGCGCAAGGCACAATACACATACGACAAGTAATAATTTCAAAGATTTCATCTGTATTATCGTTTTAAAATTCGACTCATTTAAACCGCAAAATACAAACAAAATGGATTCGGTGGATCGTTGCAAATTACCGTTCCTCTTTCTATCTTTGATTCGCTCAGAAACAAGATGTCCCCCCTTGCCTGGGTCAATTTCAAAACCATTTATCCCAAAGTGGGATGCTTTTTTATGTATTTAACCTATTCTACCTGGATGTACCTAAAATCAAAGACTATTCCGGAACCAGAAACGGTCACACAGATTGTGACCGAACTGCTGACATCACTACCGGCGGACCTGAATCAGACTATTTCTCAAATCAGTAAAGATTCGGGAGTGGATTTATACAAATACCAGAACGGGAAATCTGTTCCGGGTATAAAAAGCATGGTAGGCGCCTTCAATGCAATGGACCGTTGCCCGGCATGGGCTCTTTTATTGGCATGCAGTGTGGCAAAAGGAAACATTACCCTTGAACAGGCTCGCTCCGTCTTGAAAAACTGGGATTCAATAAACGGTTATGCAGAGGGAAGGGTGGAGGAAATAATATCTGGGATGATAAAGCATGGTTGATTTCGTTCGCCTTTTTGGCGTTAAGGTTGGAACCAAAAAGTTCAGACGACTCCTCCTCAAAATGGGCAATATGACACCATGGTATCCATTATATTCAACCAGTTCAAAGCGTCTCTTAATTGAAATTTCAACTAAGAGACGCTTAAACATCTCACATTTTGTCTGAAACAATCATTACAGCCTGATTTCTTATAAGGACAAAATTAAAGCCCAACACATTCATCACGAGGGCTTCTTACTGCAAATTGTCCACAACCGGAATCTTCAGCAGCAAAATTGCAGGCTTCATTTGGTGATGCATCCATACAGCATTGCATTGTTTCAAAAATACCAATATTAACTCCAGGTTCAGTACTAACATTAATTCCACCACTGGTTAACCATTTGAAAACAGTAGCTTGATGAAAACCAATGTAATAGACAGCTGGATCAATAGCTGAGACTTTGTTCGGCAAAATTAGGCCTAATCCTAAAACAATAACACAAAAGGACTTTAATAGATTTGAATTTTTCATAAAAATTAGTATTAATTAAAGAAAGTGTTTCTTAATAAATTTCACAAATAAAGACATTTATTCTATTTACAATTAAACAGCTATCGGCATCTTTCTGATTGATTGACTGTTTATTCAAAAATTATCAAAACAAATTAATATTCTCGAAATTCCTATATCCAAATTCAGCAATCAATTGTTCCAGAATGACACTATTCCCATAAAGCCGCATACTCACCAACAATCATTCCAAAATAAAACTCGTTAACCATTTAAACGACAATTCAGGATTATGCTTATCAATCGCCAAGACATTTTTCGTAACCAAATCTTTTGACATTCTGAAATAGAATGGTGCATTTCTTTTCTCAACTTCAATAGAGAAATAATCCACCGGAACAGCAATGACTTTTGCATTCATAACATAAGTACTTTAAAATATTTCCAGATCCTTCTTGTCCATAAAAGAACCAACAACACAAAATCCAACTTTCATATTCTTCTGGATTTCCAATATATTAACAAGTTCAGAATCAAGGCAAGACCTACAATTTTCATATGAAAAACGAAAAAAAATGAAATCACTAATGCTATCCTGCTTTATACCTCCTTTTCGTAGAATTTCCAAAAACTGCGTAGTTCTGTCTCGATTATCCGCATTAAATAGCGGTTTACTGGTAGATTGAGCTGTGACTAAAGAAATATCTTCAAACTCCTGTATCAATAATCTAGCTATACTATCAACATCACCGATATTACTATTCTTTTCAACTGTACCTTTATTAACAGGAATAATGAAATAACCACACAAAGCCCCAATAAAAAATAACAATAAACAAAACAGCTATTTATTCTTTTTCATAATCATTCACATTATAAGGTAGCAAACGTAATTTCGGCGACAATGTTCTGACCAGATTATTGAAATCCTATTCACTCAATTGATTCTCTTACATATCCAAATACTTTAAGACAAACCCAATTATTCCTTTCTCACTTTGATTTTTACCAGAATTTGCTCTATTGTATTTTTTTCAATAAAGGCTCTGGCTTCGTCATTCTTTTTTAGCAAATCTTCAGGTGGAGGATCTTTATGAAACTTGGAATACACTTTAGACCAGCCCTTTTGATCAGGAATAAAACCATGAGGGCTGTAAAAATATACATCACGCTCCTCACCATACAGCGGAGTCAGGATATAGGGACCAATCAGGTCATTACGAATAATCTGGTTGATCATGGATCGTGAAGGGCTAAAGAAAACTTTCATCATCGAATGTCCTACTGCCTCTTGAATAAAAGCAAAATCCGAGCCTACACAATAATCAATCGCTGCCCACGCCTTATTTTTTGATTTCAGCTCTTCCAGATTATGCATCGATTCCAGCTCGGCACTATCACTGAATCCATGTTTGCCATAATTGATCTCATACAGCTTTTCAATGCGTAACTGATTAATTGAATACATATTATTAGAGCCGAACGGCATAAAAAGGAGTTTATCTCCACTGGCCACCATATTCTTTCTTATGCATGGATATTTCTCCGATTCCAATTTCAAAATCTGTTTAACCAAATTAAAACAAGAATCTAGTACGAACAATCCTGGATTATATATTTCAGAATTCACCTGGTTTTTATTATCTGGTGCATACAAATAATAATACCCCCCCTGCCAAGCTATCTCTCTTCCGAACAAGGAAGTTGACCTCGAACTAATAAATTCTCCATTCAGAGAAAAAGTAAGAAACTTACGAAGCGATGCATCATAAATAACCAAAAGTTTTTTATCCTGATCAACAGTATATGAATCGATTACTGAATATTCTTGCGGCCCTTTGCCAATCATTTTGATCCGTTGAATAAACTTTCCATCCTCGGCAAAAATGAGCAGGACTTTTCGTTGGGCCGTAACAAAATAAAACTTACCATCAAATTGACGAAAATCCTGTATAAAGTCAAAATAGGACAGACTATCGGATTGCAAATAAATCAATGAAATATCCTCGGTGATCTGAGACAATGCAAAGAGTTTAGAGGTATCGCGCATATTGATATGAACGGTCATACCATCGTCCTTTGATCTATTCGAAGGAGATTGTTTACAAGAGCTAAAGAAGGTCACAGCTAATACGCATAAACCTAATATTTTAAATCTCATTTCGTTATTTGAGTTTAATTTGCACTAATACAGGGTTTGACCCTTCGTCTAAAGAGGCTAATATACTTTCAACTGTATCCTTTATACAATTTCGGGAAGATTCATCCTTGATTTGGCTAAAATTGGTATTTACTGGTTTGAAATTATCGAAATTAGCCAATGCATATAACCCTTCGTTATCAATAAATAGAGGGAATGAGAAGCTAGTACCAGTCAGGTCATTCTTGATAGTTGTACCAGATATTGTCGAATTAACCTGACGATGAATAAAATTATAGATACAACTTTTTTGCATCGTGTGACAGAAAAAGATCCAATCATCAGAAGCCATGAAAAAATGTTTCCCCGTAACAAACCTGCTATTGAAAAAAACCGAGGAATTGGAGCGACTATAGTTTCTTTTTCTTTGGTTTCCAGGTACGCTGAATTCACCGAAATCAAGAAAGCACATGGGTTCAATTTCTCTGTTTTTACCAAAATAAATCGTATCAGAGAATTGTGAACATAAATACAATGATTTTCCAAACCCGCTAAGCCCAGGCGAATAGGCCACAACACTTTTCTCAGATCCATCAATTAAACCCATTCTAAAACTCCCATTCTCAGGATTGAATACAATTAAACCGGGAGGCAATATTACTGGTTTGTTGTTTTCTGTAATTGCATTTGGATTAAACGGTGAGTAAAATAAAACCATCCCTTCAGCATCGCAAGAAATCTCATTAGTAACTATGCCAACATATTTAGATTTAACAGGTTTACCATCAAACTCAAACCAAATCAGGCGTTTTGATTTATTATCATAAATCAATATCTGTTCATTCTTTATATCTATTGTCAAGTCGGTTATAGCTACATATTCCAACGGACCTTTACCGCAGTTGGAAATTTTTGACAAAAAACGACCTTCTTTATTGAAGATGAAAATGGTTGAAGCATGAACCCGGTCAAAAACAATCAATTTGTCGTTATATATCAATAGTTTATTGACTTCTCCTATTAAACAGCTATCGTTTGTTTCCAAAGGCACAAAACGAATTTCATCTGCAACATCGGATAAAGAAATCTTATCAGATTTTGTTTCAACTTTGATTACTGGTATTTCACGGTTGTTTTTTGATGGATTACAACCAGGAAGTACCAGTAAACATAACCATAAAAATACCCTATTGTCCAATCGGAACATCACCAGCAGGTTTTTGATATGGACAATTACTGTTGAACGCCCCACGATTACAAGCATTCATGTCAGTTGACTTAACACAACAATCTCCCATCGTATAATCGGTGTATGTCACCATCATTTCATGCATAGGATCATAATATGATACTTGGGAAGATCCGATAGTGTCACGACCAATTGAGGCATTCCCTATCCACTGGGGTTCTGCAATAACATTACTGTAGGTCAGAACACAACCAACCCCAATTAACAGCAAAACTCCTCTAAAACATTTCATTTTCGTTTTCATAGCTTAGCAATTATAATAATAAATAAGTTATCTTTTCCATTAATCAAGTCATCTCTTATCAAATAGTCGAATTATCATATTTCATTCAACAGAATACTTATGTCAAAGTTGACAAACAACTTAGACATAAAATCAGAAAGTTTTCCAATTCGCAGCGCTTGAACTATTTTGTATCTAACTGATATTTTAACACTTCCACCCCCCCATTTTTTTCTGTAAGAAAGTTTTCCAATTTCGCAAAAATCCCCGTCGGAAAATAAAAGCTTTCGGCAATTTCCCAACTTCATGCGAAATCCGTGACGCGTTACGAGTCACGCGTTACGTCCTTCCGGTCTCCGGTCTCCCTTCTCCTCCTGTCTCCGTCATTATTTAAATAAAAATAGTATCGGATTTGCATCCTCCTTTATCACCAGACATATTGAATCAAGTACCGGGTAATCCATTTTAACTTTTTGTTTTCCCTTAGCACTAATCAAGGTTTTGTATTGATCGAGCAAATTAAAAGACTGATAATAAGTGACTAAATATTCCCCAGGATAGGCATTGCCAACAGGAATACTGAAGGCCATGTTAAAAAAATCATTCCCCCCAATAATCGGACAAAATAATTGATCATCTGTTTTCTTGTTGATTAAAAACAAATTCCCATGATCATCACCACCGTCGCGAGTGAGTATCCTACTCATTATCATTGTTTTTGACTCCTCGTAATCCGCTATCTGTCTGTAATTATGATTGATTAGTTTATCTAACGTACGCTTTGGATTAACAGGGGCATCCTGAAACTCTTTTTCCGTAATATTCCATGCCATAAAGTCAATAATATGTCTTGGTTTTATAGTTCCGGCAGAGACCGTAAAGATCGTATCATTAAACCGCTTGTTAAATATTAATACTGAGTCAGCCAGGTAAGAAAACCGGTCCACAAAATGCAAACCCATTATGGGTTCTGTTGATAGAAATCGCTTTAAATGCCCGTTCAGATCAGCGATTCCCAAATCCACCTCAGGTTTTCCTTGCCCGGTAAAAGCAATATAATCCTTGCAAACGATTATTCGATGAATGGTAAAGACACCCTCTATTCCGGAAATCCTAAACTCTCTTTTCAACTTTAATGAGGAATCAAGCTCAATGATTTTCTTAGTCTCACACAGTAAAAAGATATTACCCCCGGCGTCAATGGCAAAATCCACAAGTTTAACATACTCTCCGGGGCCTTTACCCGAATGTCCGATGGAACGCAAAAATTTACCGGAATTGTTAAAAACCAGAATAGAACCGGGTCTTGCACTATTCAAAATATAAAAATTATCCCGATAATGCTGGATCTTGGAAATCCTGCCAATCAAACACGAAGGGAGCGTTTCAAGCTGGATAATTTTATAGTCACTGATAAATGTAGAAAATTTCTTTTGCGTAACCGTTTTTTTTGAATCCGGCACCAGGTATCTCTTGATTTTTTCCGAATCTTTAGGGTAGTGATCATTGAGCCGACCCATCGGTACCAACAAGCACAACAGCAATAGGGTAAATTTCAGTTGCATAACTTATGTTTTATCGGAATTACTTATACAGATTATTCATTTTTCAGATTCACAAAAATGACAATTGGATTATCATCAATGTGTGATGAATCACATAATTCCTGTAGTTGGCCATATTCATTTTCAGCCAATCCTTCACCCTTTTTCTTTACCAATTCATCCTGATATTCAAAAAGTTCTACAGGAAAAAGAAAACTAATGAGAGAATTTCCGTCCTCAGAAATACCCACAAAAGGATATCCATGCCGAAGTATGCCCTTGAACAGGTCGAGATGCTCTATGCATAGAGCCTTATTATCAGATTTTCGGACAAAGCAATGAAAATAGTTTGACTTAGAAAATTGCATTTCAATCATCGACACGTCAAAATAATAAAAGCTGTTTGTCTCGAAAAATGTTTTCATCAAATAGGTGGGCTTATTGAATATACCCGACATTTTCCCAGGGTGTTCCCGCTGAATTTTAAATATTTCATTGGCGCTCACTTTAAACCGGCCAAAGTCGATATAAACAGCTGGCTCAAAATGATCGTGATTCCATCTGAAAATCGTATCACACATCTTTTTGTGATAATATAGTTTTTCACCAGATAAAGTCAATGGAGACGGAAGAAAAGCAGTAATGAGTGGCGCTTTTAATGATGCATCAATTAAAGTTCCGTTTTTGTTAAAAATGAATATGCTCTTCCCATCAAAATCCATACCCTCAGTGACTATTTTATTATCGACCAGAGCAAGGTGGCGTAGTCCAGTTTCCTGAGCATCGATCAATTTGATTTTTTCTTTAAACTCGTCATTAAAGGTATATCCATAAATGCATGCCGATTCATCTAATATCATGATGAGATCATTTTCTTTATCCAATGCAAAATCTTTGATTTTAATATACTCTCCCGGTCCTTTTCCTGTATGATTGATTTTATGAACAAATTGGCCGGTATTTTTGTTAAAAATCAGAATAGTGCCATTGTTATTGCTTGTCAAAATAAACAACAATCCCTTATAATCAACTATTTTCAAAGGGTACGAAAACATACACTGCTGATTTGTTTCGAGAAAAACTCTTTTTTCTATATTGACAACTCCTCTTTCAATTTTTGATATATCCTTAAATTTGATCTCTACCCTGACCGGATGGGTATTCGGATCCCTTTCTTGACAAGAAGTGGATAATCCAATCGTGATTAAAAGAATTACAACGGAAATTTTAATTCCAGGTTTTATAACCATTGCTCATTTTGTCAAGTAATTTACACTCCATCGGGCCGCCACCCGGTTGTGAGATTTGTCGCTTAAACATACCGCTATCGCTGAATACCAATAGATTATTTGTTTGCGAAGTATTCAGCAAATAATATTCATGATTAAAGTATATCACTTTCTCTATACTGGCGATAAAGCACTCCTTTTTTGTTTCCAAAGGAATTAACCGAAAAGCCGGGTAAGCAGTGTCTTTTACAAGATGATCAGGGTTCAGCATTTCCCCGGTCACCTGGATTGAAGTGATTTTTTTTGACGGGCTCACCTGACAGGAGAAGAGGAAGGCCGATACGGTGATAGAAATTACGTAAATAGAAAAGCTCAAACAGGGATTCCTTCTATTCGAAACTAATCCTTTATTCCTTTGCATTAAATATCTGATTATCATGACCTGTCGAAATTAATTAGTGGGGACCATACTCAGTTTGAATACAAAGTTTGTACCACTATTTTCGCCATGGTTTTTCAGGATATTATTCCATGTATCTTTCTATTGACAGGCAAATCAGACTTTTGGAAAACATCGGGATATAGGGCGAGCTGCGCTCGCCCGTACCAGACTACCCGGTGCGTCACGCGTCTCGCGTCTCGTTCTTCCGGTCTCCGGTCTCCGGTCTCCCTTCCTACATCGGGAACTTTACAAAAAACATCGTTCCCTTGCCGTGTTCGGAGTCGAACCAGATTTCACCACCCAGGATTTTCACCAGCTCCCGGGTGATGGCCAAACCGAGCCCGGTACCTTCGAAATTGGTGCGTTCATTCAGGTCAACCTTCCTGAAACGTTCAAAAACCTTCTCTTTGAACTCATCAGGAATACCTATCCCGGTATCTTTAACATAAAACGTAATCATGCCCGAACCGGTCACATATCCAAATCTGACCGAACCCTTCATGGTAAATTTCAAGGCGTTGCTCAGCAGGTTGTTCAGTATCTGAAAAAGCTTGGTCTTGTCGGAATTCAGGATCAGCGGAGTTGAGGAAAGGTTGTCATTAATGAATTTGATATCCAGGTTCCGTCGTTTGTTCAGATCGAACAGCTCCTGCATCAGCAGGTTTATATCGAAATCCGATGGATTAAGGTCTATTTGTCCCGATTCGATTTTGGCAATATCGATCACGGAATTGATGATAGTCAGTAGCCGGTCGCCACCGGTAGAGATAATTCTTAAATATTCCAGATGCTTGGGCTCAGTCAGCATCTCTTCAAGAAGATCTGAAAATCCGAGTATGCTGTTCATCGGGGTTCGGATTTCATGACTGATATTGGCCAAAAAAGCACTTTTCAACCGATCGCTCTCCTCCGCCCTCTCCTTGGCATCGACCAGCTCCTGTTCATTTCTCTTCCGTTCAGTGATATCCGTGGCGATTCCAATCAGGGCAATCGGTCGTCCCTGACCATTGGCAACAATGGCCGTTGAAATATAGACCGGAAAATCAGTGCCATCCTTTTTTCGGTTCAATACTTCGCCGCTCCATCCGCCATCCAGTGTATTGGTCAAAATCTCTGAGTTTTTATTGGGATTTTCGTATGGAGATCTTATCATGCTGATATTTTGGCCAATCAGCTCTTCAAGCGAGTAGCCGTAAGTATTACAGAATGCCTTGTTGACGAAAATGATCACATTTTGATTATCGGTCATCGAAACACATTCTTTGATGCTGTCAATAGCATGAGCGAGGGTTTTTAACCAGTCTTCCGATTTCTTGCGTTCAGTAATATCTGTAAAAATGGTGGCAACCTGGTTCTTAGCATAATTGAATGCAACCACATGGAAATGTTTTCTTTGAGGAGCGGCAAAATCCTCAAAGGTGATCGGATCACCCGTAATTGCCACATTTCCATATCTTTCTGCCCAAACAGGTTCGAGATCCGGCAGAACCGTATAGGCTCTTTTCCCGATAATGTCATCGGCCTTCAACCCGGTGAATTTCTCAAAAGCCGGATTAACGTCAAGAAACCGGTAATCAACAGGGTTCCCATGATCATCGAAAATAATTTCCTGCAGGGCGAATCCCTCCGCCATTTTTCCAAACACCGACTTCAGCCTTTTTTGGGCAATGTCGCGATCCATTTCAGCCATTTTCTGGTGCGTTGTATCGATAATAAATCCCTCAATACCAATTACATCACCCTCCCTGATTACCGGTCTGGCTGAAAAAGAGTGCCATCCCGTGGAACCGTCCTTGCATTTCCGGCTGAATTCCCCGGTCATATGCTCAGGTTGTCCGCTCAGAATTGAATTCACTATGTCAACTGACTGATCCGCATCACCAATTCGCTGAATATCTGTAAAATGATGCCCGATGATCTCTTCCGGGCTGTCGTATTTGTAGAGCTTAACCCAGGAACTATTGACATCCCGGACAATCCCCTGGGTGTCAATAAAAAAGTATCCGGCCTCAGTGTTCTCCACGATGGAACGAAAGCGGTGCTCCTTTTCCAAAGAGCTTTTAATAATCTGCAGTTCACGCAAACGTGTTAGTCCAAGATTCGCCAACGATTCAGTGAACTTCTTGAAAAACTCAAGAAAACTGTTCAACTGGCTATGGCTCCATACCGGAACCTTTTCCACTGCGGCCAGGTAGGCGTCCTCGTCAAATCCATAGTGCGCAGCCTGTTTCCTGAAGAAATCGATATCCGGAGGTTCCAGAAAAAACTGTCCGGTGAAGAAACTCGCTATGTGATCACCTTCGATAATAATCGGTATGGCATTATCGACCAATCCATGCGGGCACTGATAGGTGACTGCTAAGTTGGCATCGGCCAGATGATCGAAAATGTAGCGGTCACTGGTCACACAAACTTTATTCGCCTCGGGATGAAGGCGATGAAATTTTGTGCAAACGTCCTGCCAGGCCGTTGCCGTCAGAATTTTACCTGAACCATCAATCAAAGCAGATGGAAATGGAGTTACCGCATTCAGTTTATCCTGAAGATCCTGCAACATACCAATATCAAGTATCTGATCTATCGTATATTCCATGCCAACATCGGTTTCCCCTTAAAAAATAAAGGTATTAATAATTCCAAATATAAAAACCTCTACTTTTATGGTCTAAAACTACCTGTCTTGCCAAATACAAAATTCAATTCAACCCCGTTTATTGAGATCAAAGAAGAATTCCCGGTCTATCAGGGATGGGATTCCATTATTAAACAATTGCTTTTAGATGCCCGATCCGTCTACACCCCCACTCCGGTTATCGTGGTGGAATACTATCCCGGAGTGCTGGAAGATGAGGTTTCAGAGATACTGATCAACGGAATCAAGCCGGCTCTGGTTATCCAGGCCAAGGAGTGTATGTGGCTTGAGGTGATCAATCGTGTAAGGGTATCTAAATATGTGACAAAAGACCGCATTTTTGGACACATGACCGACCTGACTCTTGGCTCATTCTTTAATCCGGAACTAATCGAAAAAGCGCACGATCAGATTCTCTCTGTTGAGGAAGGGATTATTCTGGTTTTGGGCACAGGAGCTGCCATGGTTTGGCCCGACCTGGATTTTCTCGTTTACGCCGATATGGCTCGCTGGGAAATTCAGCTCAGGATGCGTCAACACGAGGTCAATAGTCTGGGAATCAACAACAAGAATATTGACTGGGAATTGCTGTACAAGCAAGGTTACTTTGTCGATTGGCGGGTGTGCGATCCCTGGAAGAAATTGCTGATGCCTTACTGGGATTATCTTTTAGACACGAATAACAGGCAGGAGCCTAAAATGATTGACGGGACTGCGTTTCAAACAGCCATCCTGACCAGCCTGAAGAGGCCTTTCAGTGTAGTGCCGTTTTTCGATCCGGGTCCCTGGGGCGGGCAGTGGATGAAGGAGAACTGCAACCTGGATCCGGATAAAGAGAATTATGCCTGGTGCTTCAATTGTGTCCCCGAAGAGAATAGCGTTCTTTTTAAATTCGGCAATTGCTTCATTGAAATACCCTCCATCGATATTCTTCTTTTGGGCCCGGAACTTTTATTGGGAACAGATGTGTATACAAGGTTTGGTGCAGAATTCCCAATCCGTTTCGACTTTCTGGATACCATGGGCGGAGGCAATCTCAGTTTGCAGGTTCACCCGCTGAAAAAGTATATCCGCCAGCAATTCGGCATGTCCTATACCCAGGATGAGAGCTATTATATGATGGATGCCAAAGCGGGAGCTCAGGTCTATCTCGGATTAAAAGAGGGGGTTAATCCTGATGAGATGATTGCGGATCTGGAGAAGGCTCAGTCAGGTAAAAAACCTTTCGATGCCGAAAAACACGTTCAAACCTGGCCGGCCCAAAAACACGATCATTTTCTGATACCGGCCGGCACGGTCCATTGTTCCGGAAAAGATGCCATGGTGCTGGAAGTCAGTGCAACTCCTTATATTTTTACATTCAAACTATGGGATTGGGGCCGTTTGGGGCTCGATGGCCGTCCCCGACCGATCAATATCCGGCGCGGTAAAAAAAATATACAATGGGACCGTACCACCGAATGGACCCGTAAGAATCTGGTCAACCACATCGAAAAAGTTGACGAAGGCGATGGCTGGATCGAAGAGCGCACCGGACTGCATGAGCTGGAATTTATCGAAACCCGCCGGCACTGGTTCACAAAAAAAGTAGAACACAATACCGATGACAACGTTAATGTCATCTGCCTGATCGAAGGCAGCGAAGTCGTCGTCGAAAGTCCGTTTGATGACTTTGAACCTTTTGTGGTCCATTATGCTGAGACTTTCATCGTACCGGCTATGGTAGGATTTTACACCATCAGTCCGCATGGCAAAAGCGAAGGAAAGAAGTGTGGGACACTGAAGGCGTATGTACCTCCCCGTTAACCTCGGGGGGACAGATTCCGAAACAAGTGCCATTTCTGATATTTATGTCGTTACGCGTCACACGTCACGCGTAACGGTCTACGGTCTCCCTTCTTCTTCCGGTCTCCGGTCTCCCTATTCACCGATCAGCTTCATTCCGATGATCGTATCCCCGACCTCCAGTTTATGCACGATATCCATTCCTTCGGCGACATATCCGAAGTTGGTGTACCTGGCATCGAGATGGGGAGTTGACGAGTGAGTGACATACCACTGGCTCCCCTCCGTATCCTTGCCTGAGGAGGCCATACCGAGAGTTCCCTCCATGAAGGGGGTCGGTGTGAATTCAGAGCGCAGGGTGAAATCCGGAGAACCCCAGCCATCGCCGCGCGGACAGCCGTCCTGCATGACAAAGTTGGGTACCACCCGATGAATGGTGAAGTTTGTATAAAATCCCGTCTCAACCAGATCGACAAAAGCCGCAGCAGTCGCCGGGCACCAGTTGACATTGAGCTGGATCACAAACTCGCCCTTGCTGGTTTTAACCAGAACTTTCTGTTTTGGCGTCAACCTGCTGACAGTCTGCCAGTTGATTGGATGATTATATACCGGAGCACCCATCTGCAGGGCAGCATGACCCTTCAGGTAGGCCAGTGTCTGGTTGAGTTCCACAAATGCCTCGATTTTTGAAGGATGGTTCACTTTGGCCATCGCAGCTTCCAGAAAACCGGTATCGGTGATCATTTGCTTGTAGTTCAATTTGGGATCGCGGAGAACTGCAGCTGCTGAAGCCACCATAGACACATCCCCAGTGGCGATCGCTTTTTTAAATATCCGGAGAAACTCAGTTTCCAGATCGACCCCTCCTGTTTTTGCAACTGGAGCAAAATTCGGGCTTTTGCGCATTTCCACCAGGGTTTCAATGGCCGCAGTGGCCAGAACAGGATCTTTAGCTGAGTTCAACTGTTGTTCCACAAACGAATACTGAAGCGGATCGCTCATCAACGACTTCAGATACCATGCCTTTTGGGTAGGAGTCGGAGCGTTGTTCACCGATTCCGTAATCATCTTTTCAACCTTTTTGACCAATCCGGCTTTACCGCTCACCAATTCCAATGTTTTCCCGAGAATCAGGGAACGGCTCCGCCAATTGGCAGTGGCATCGATGCTTTTCAGGAGTACCGGAAGATCGGTATAAACGGCAAAACGTTGTATAGCCTCGGCAGCGGCCACCGACAGGTTCGGATCAGTGCCTTCTGCAATTTTAAAAACAGTTTTAGATGCTTTGTTCCACGGAATCAACACCATGGAATTTAATATGTTCACTTTGGTCCGGTAGTCAACATCCGAATCGAGAATGTTTTTCACCAATGGCCAGGCTTCCTCATCTTTCGCACGGATCACCGCCTTAATCAGGTTCGATCGCACCTCTTCGTTCCGTTCATTCTGATAAGCCTGTTCGATCTCGGTGGGAACCGTCTGCAGCCAGTCCATCCCGGCAAATCGTCCCAGAAAATAAGAAGCATAAATCGTTCCAACCAAACTGGTTTTCGAGGTAATCAGTTTGAGCATTCTGAGATTACCGGTCACTGAAGTGATCCCCCGCATACCGAACCTGAAAATCCCCATCGCCTGGCCCTCTGTCTGAGCCAGCGGACATTCAATTCCCGCAATGTAATCGAGATCCTGCATCGTTCCACATTTCCCCAAAGCCTCAAAACACATACCCCGCACCAGCGAATTGGTATCCTTCTCGATCATGTTCCTGAGCAACGGCACCGCTGATGAATGATTGGTCTGACCCAATGTCCAGGCTCCGATCATTCTCACCCGCTCCTGGTCAACCTGCATAGCTGCAAAAATCGTATCGGCAATCCCGGTGGGCTGTACACTGCCCAAACAAAACAACGCCTCTCCCCGGTAATTCGGATTATCGCTTTTCAGATAGGGCAACAATCCATCGGCATCCCGGCGATCTGCCTGGTCATGTATCTGCCTGATAATCGAATCATTGAATTTATTGGTCCCCTGCCCCCACGCCGAAACAACCATTACAACCATTACAACTATTACAACCATTACAACTCTTCCAACCCTTCCGGTCATTCTCCATGCTCCGGTCTTTCCTTCGGTGTTATCGTATGCTTTCATAAAGTACTTGTAATATGGATGTTCGGATATTCAGATCAGACAATTTACTGTTATTCCGGGACGGGTATACCCGGTTGCTCAGGAAAACATACAACAACCCGTTCGCCGGATCGGCCCACACAAAAGTGCCGGTATAGCCCGAATGGCCAAAGCTGGCTGCAGAAGCCGATGGACAAGGGTAGCAATCCCTGATATTCAGCGTATCATTCCCGATGGCCGGTTTATCGAAACCTAATCCCCGCCGGATATCTTGCTTTGGGTATTGGTAACTGTTAAACTGGTCGATGATATCCGGTGACAGGAATTGTCTGCCTCCATAAGAGCCTTTCCAAAGGTACATCTGAAAGACTTTTGCCAGATCCCCGGCTGTGCCGAACAGTCCGGCATGACCGCTGACCCCGCCAAGCAAAGCAGCTCCTTCATCATGCACATACCCATGCAGGAGCTCATTCCGGAAAAAGGTGTCTCGTTCAGTTGGGATGATCCGGTCACGTTCATAAAACCGCAATGGATTATAGGTCAGCGTTTCTGCTCCCAATGGTTGATAAAACTGCTCTTTCAGATAGGCTTCGTACTTTTTCCCGGTGATTTTCTCGATAATTTTAGGCCAGAGAATGAAGCTCAGATCTGAATAGACATAATGGCCCGGTTGCATCAGGGGTTCTGATTTGATTTTGTTGTATATCTGTTTGTCGTAAGATTTAGCGCGCCAAAGGCCCTCCGATATCCTGACCGGAAATTTTGAAGAGGAATCCGACTGTATGATATTAGATTTGAAAGTCTTATCCGGATTTTTAGTATCGGTCCAGAACGGAATCCATCCACGCAAACCGGCACTATGGGACAGCACCTGCCGGACCGTGATTTTGTTCTTTGAGGTACCTTTAAAATCGGTCCAATATTTCGCAAAAGGGGCATCCGGATCGATTTTTTTAGCCGCGACCAGTTTCATGATACCCAGCAGGGGTGCAGTAACTTTAGTGACTGAGGCCAAATCGAACAGATCTTCCGTTATAACAGGTTGCTGCGACTCATAAGTATGATTCCCATAGCAGGCCTGAAAAACGATTTTCCCATTGCGGGCTGCAAAAACCTCACAACCCGGATAAGCACATGCGGCTATTCCCGATTCGCAGATGGAATCAATTTTTTTTTTAAGAAAACCGGAATCCATGCCGGCAGATTCAGGATTGGTAAAGGAGAACCGGATACCGCCCTGGGTGTCGAGGCCATCACCAGCCTTGAAAAATGGCAAAACGGATACCGGTAAACGGCCAGATGCCCCTATTCCGCCGAAAATCAGCTGGGCAGTGAGATCCATCGTAAGCTCAGATTCCTGATAGGAGACAATCAATCCGGCCAGTTTTTCCGGGTTCTGTAATTTACTGATAGAGTATGGGTTACCAAAAACAGCAGCGATTGTCGGAACCTTATCGGATATTTCTCTGATCAAACTGATTTCGGTTTGTGACAGGCCATAATTCTTTGCGGCCCGCTGATCCATATTTTGAATCCCGATGATAACCAGGCTGTATGATCCAAGCTTCTTAACCAGCATCGAAATCTCCTCCGGTGTCGCATTTGAGCCTAGGTGAAACCGGTCGATCGGGGCATAGCTGTTAAGCCGGCGCTGGAAGGTAGTCTCTTCCACCCGGTCGAGCATGACAGAGGCGATCTTCTGGTTTTCGAGATTCTTAACAGGGAGTATACTGTCGCGGTTGTGCAGAACAGTGAGCGAAGCGGCAACCAACTCGCGGTTGATCACTTCAGCCGCAGCATTATTCAGGCGATCAGGAAGGCTGTCGGTATTTAACGGTTTCCAGGAGTTCAGTTTGGTCCAATATTTTACTGACAATATCGATTTACATTTTTGTTCGATAACCGACTCCGGAATTCTTCCGGTTTGGATGGCCTTCTCGATTCCGTTGATGGCCAGTCCGACATTCTCGACATAAACCAGCAGGTCATTGCCAGCCTCGATGGCTTTCACTTCAATTTCACCCGGCGGATTAGTCGAGGTCACACCTTTCATATTCAGCGCATCCGTAACCACGAGTCCACGGAAGCCCAATTTTGTTTTCAGGAGATCGGTAATTACGGCATGCGAAAGGGTTGTCGGGACCCCTGCTTGTGGTTCCAAGGCAGGTACTTCAAGGTGGGCCACCATCACCGAACCCACTCCGTCAGCAATTATACTGCGGAATGGCAACAGTTCGACAGAATCCAGTTGTTCCCCTGTACGGTCGATTCGCGGGAGTGCAAGATGCGAATCGGTATCGGTATCGCCATGACCGGGGAAATGTTTCGCTGTAGCCAGGATGTGCTGATCCTGCAGACCGTTCATGTAGGCACGGCCTTTGGCTTCCACCTGATCTGGTCTTTCACCGAATGAGCGGTAATTGATCACCGGATTTTTGGGATTGTTATTCACATCCACTACCGGGGCAAAATTCATCTGCATGCCAGTCTCCTTCAGCTGGCGGGCAATCTCGGAGCCCATTCTGTATATCAGCTCGTTGTCCTGTATGGCGCCAAGGGCCATCTGATAAGGAAATCTGGTGGTACTGTCGAGCCGCATAGCCAATCCCCATTCCGCATCGATAGCCATCAGAATAGGTATTTTTGAGATTGATTGATAGTGGTTTACGAGTTTCGCTTGCCTGACAGGTCCGCCCTGAAAAAATGCGATTCCACCGATGCCATCCTCCCGGATCAATCTTTCAATAGCTGCCTGATGTTCTGGCCCGCGGTTTGAATAGGCTGCCACCATCATAAGTTGACCAATTCGTTCCCTTTGGCTGAGCGAATTATACACCGAGTCAACCCACAACGAGTCAGCTTTAAGGAATGCCGGCACAGCCTGTACCTGTGCATTGACGGATAGCGGACTGAACGACTGGATAAAAAACAGCAAAAAGAGAACCACAGCAACCTGTGTTTTTCTTATTCTAACTTGATTAATACCGGCTTTTCCCATTCCACCACTTTTTCTGCCAAAGATAAAAGAAAAGGGGCCAGAAAAAGGAGGGGGCCAGTAAGTAAAGTAGCAGTAAGTTGTAGTAAAGTAAGAAGTAGAGTTGGCAACTTTATAGAGTTGCCAACTCCCGGCTTACTCTTCGTCTTCAATCAGATATTGCTCAATATCAGCTAAATCCTGAGGTTTCCGGTGACATTGTTTAAATGTTATTGTAGAATCGAACCAACTTAAAACCTCCGTTTTAGAAATTGGAGAAGGGTTGACGGAAAAATAATTATGATAAGATGACCATGGATAGTCTTTCGGGCTTGTGGTTATTCCATGGTGTACAGGATTCCTGTGAATATAAATTACCAGGTCCTTAAAGTACTTCAGACTGTCAACCTCCTTCCTGCAGAACGGCTTTTCCATTAACCCACCCCTCCTTTTTTCCTGAATATTGAATGCTCTTGAGTAGGCTATAAAAAAATTTGCGAACTGTCTGGAGGGATTTAATCTCTTCAATTTGTCAACTTCCATTGTAGTTGCCAACTTATCGAAGATTTCCTTTAAAGTCTTTATCCTGACCATGACATGAAAGTGGTTCTTCATTAATACCCAAGAATACGTATCAGCAATTGGACCAATACGTTCAAAGTACAACTTAAGAAAATACTCGTAGTTCTTCTCAGTCCTGAAAATGTTCATTCTGTTCACACCGCGATTGTAAATATGGTAAACTCTACCATATTTAAGTGGTTCAATTTTGCTCATGATAAAAGTAATTTAGTTAAATACTAGTCACTTAGTATAGATGCAAAACTTAAGCTGAAATGGAAAATCAGAGTTGGCAACTTTATAGAGTTGCCAACTCTAATGTAATATGGGCTAGTGTGTGATCTAAATAACTAAGTGAGAGGATAAACTTTTTCCTTAGGTTATCAGTGATCAATCAAAACCGTATTTTTGCTTACATGAAAATCCGCTTTGCAGCCATATTAATCTTACTTTCAAGTTTTTCAGGATTCTCTCAATCCGGTAATACAACTTGTACCTGCTGCAATGATGAGTACAAACAGTTCGATTTCTGGGTTGGCGATTGGGTGGTTTATGCAAATGCCGAAATGGTTGGATTTAACAAGATCACCAAAATCGAATCCGACTGTATCCTACGCGAAAACTGGAAATCTGTCGTCAGCTCCCATACCGGAAGCAGCTATAATTTCTACGACCGGAATGAAAAAAAGTGGAAACATACCTGGATAGGCAGTGATGGGATAACGTTAGAAGTAAAAGGCGAATTCAGAGACAGCAAAATGTCAATGATCAGTGACGAAATCCGCGACGAAAAAGGTAATCGCATCATCAATAAAATCACCTGGTTTGTCAATGCCAACGGTACGGTCCGCCAACTATGGGAGCAAACCAAAGACGGTGGACAAACCTACGCAACCCTGTTTGACGGACTTTACAGACGGCGTAAGTAGGAAACCAATCGCCGGATAACCTCTGCTGCTTCCCCTAAATTCCCGACCACATGACCGGCAAAGGTAAAATCCTGATCCCTGGTGTATTCACTCGGCACAGCTATCACACAGCATCCGGCGCGATGCCCCGATAGAGCCCCGTTTGAAGAGTCCTCCAGAACGATACACTCTTCTGGCAGACAACCTAATGCTTGTACAACTTTCAGATAAATTTCCGGATCCGGTTTGCCCGCAGTGATCTCATCCGAAGGCAGCTTATACTCAAAGTAATCACTGATACCGAGCTTTTCCAGAGCAATGTCCATCAGTATCCGCGGTGATCCTGTGGCAATAGCCATTTTTATTTCCCCGTGAAAGGCCTGAATGAGCTCAAGAGCCCCTGGCATTACCTGCAAATCATCCCGGAAAGCCTCAATCATCATCTGGTTGCGGATATCAACCAACTCCTGTGCTGTATGAGAGGTAATACCAAGTTCTGCCCGAAATATCGTTAACGACTCCAGCGGAGAACGCCCCATCTGCTTCACCCAGAGCCCGTCGGGCATCTGCTTGCCATATCCTGCAGCCATCTGAATCGTAACCTTGCGGTAAAGCGTCTCCGAATCAATCAGCAATCCATCCAAATCAAAAATAATAGCCTGATACATAAATGATTATTAAACTAAGCTTTTTTAAAAATCCACACATCCTGCTCACCCACACCTCCCTGGATATGCTCCAGTGTGGTTAAGCTCAGTGCCCAAATCTGCACCCATTTTGCCGGGTGAAAGGCGGTGTAAGTCCGATGTCCTTCGGTCACCTGGCCCCGAACCACCAGATGATCAGAATCAAATAACTGCTGCTCGGCAGGTGTTAGCTTATCGCGGAATGCTTTTCCATGCAGGGTGATAAACAATATGCCGCCGGGTTTGAGCACCCTGACCAGCTCATTCAGCCAGGCCTCATGTGCCTCTTTCGAAAGGTGGGTGAAAATCGATATCCCATAAACCACATCAAACATCCCACTCTCATAAACCAATCCCGGCATCAGATCGTTCGAATGAAAATAAATCTCCTTGAAATTGGCGGCACACCACCCTATCGTCTTGCGGTTATAATCGGTTCCATAATACGTTCCCCCTTTGATCAGCGCCGGCAGATGCCTGACCACCCTGGCCGGACCGCATCCCCAGTCAAGGATGCTGGCACCCTCTGGATTGGTATGCTCCTGCAGCAGCCTGACCAGCCACTCCGCCGTTTTTCTTCCGTTCAGATAGTATCGCTCATAATTCAGCTGAAATGCCTCATACATCATGTAATCCGGCGGCAGAGCCACATCCGGATATTTTTGCCGGAACGCCCGGTTAATATCGCGGTTCTTTCTGCGCTGGAGGATAAACCGGATGTAGTCCGATAATTGCAAGAGCCCGACCTTACGAAGAAAACCGGATATGGACTGTTTGTTGCTCATTATTTATGCGTTAGTCGTTTGATCGTTTTTTTACCTAAAGTCTGAAGTCCCGTAGAATCCCAATATGGCAGGGTCTCCTCCAGCACTGCAGCAAGCTCACTTTTCAACTCCGGATATTGTTTGGCGACATTCTCAAGAATCACCAAAGAATAGGCACGCACCGATATCGCCTGAGAATCATCCTGCATCCACCGGAACAGGGTATCCACCAGCATGCCCATGGCCTCTTCATCATCTACCATGGAATGACGGATCAGGATGTGCATGAATACCCGTTTCACCGCCATGTCCCTGATGCCCGAAAGATCCTTCATCATTTTAGCCAGATAAGGCCTGATCAGCTCCGGATTCCGCTCACAACAGGCATCGGCCACTCTGGCTGCACGCATGCACAGGGGCGATTTTGCCTGATAGGCAATGTCGATAAGCTCTTTGAACTGTTCCGCATCATTGCCCACTACCGAAGCCGTATAATCCATCAGTGCACGACTGCTGTCGGTAAGAATCGATGGAAAGTCGAGTTTTGGCATAGGGCACAAAAGTAGTAATTATGCTCGCTTTGCTCGCTAAATATGTTCGCTTCGCTCACTAAATAGTTCGCCTTCGGCTCACCAATTTTGACCGCTAAAGCGGTCTGATTGGCGCTCTTTGGGCGCTATTCATTCACGTTTAGGGCAATTATAAAGAGATTGGCACAATTTTAAAAATATTTCGCGGTGCTGTTGCCGGGGAAAATATTTTGTTTAATTTTGCAGACCCAAGTTTCGGCCTGGGAAGTAGTTGGCCCGTTCGTCTAGGGGTTAGGACGTCAGATTTTCATTCTGGTAGCAGGGGTTCGATTCCCCTACGGGCTACGATTAATTTAAGATCATTAAAAAATGGCACATCACAAGTCTGCTTTGAAAAGGATCCGTCAGACGGAAGCTAGAAATGAGCATAACAAATACTATGCTAAGACTGTTCGTAACATGATTAAGAGCCTCAGGAACACCACAGAGAAAGATGCTGCCGCCGAAATGCTGCCGAAAGTCTCTTCCTACCTGGATAAGCTGGCTAAAAAGAACATTATTCATGACAACAAGGCTTCCAACTTGAAATCGGGCCTTGCCAAACATGTGAACAGTTTATAGAGTTGTTCCCCCAACCGACAAGATTTTATATCCTGTAGAGACGCATCGCTGCGTCTCTTTTTTTTGCCGTTTTTTTCCATTTCCCCCTCTTTCGCGCATCTATATTCTAAACAAAACACCCGATAGAATATGGAATACCCGATTTTTCGCATCCGTGATCTGGCCCTCGAGGACCGGCCCCGTGAAAAAGGCCTGCGCCAGGGATTAAACGGACTGAGCAACACCGAACTTTTAGCCATCCTGATTGGCACCGGAACGAAAAAAAAGTCGGCACTCGACCTGGCCCGGCTGCTGCTCCAAAAAGCCGGCAATGACCTCCACCATCTGGGGAAACTCACCCTGCCCGAGTTGGAAAAGATCAGTGGTATTGGCGAAGTCAAAGCCATCCGGATACAAGCCTGCTTCGAGCTGTCGCGCCGCCGGAAAGCCACTCCCCCCGCCATCAAACCGAAAATCCGCTGCAGCCAGGATGCCTGGAAA
>Ga0209373_10000646_pt1 | contig 51442 bp, 46 predicted proteins | sample Higcelweek5metaG_FD_187173 | JGI IMG/M metagenome (GOLD analysis project Ga0209373, IMG submission 187173) | Freshwater pond sediment microbial communities from the University of Edinburgh, under environmental carbon perturbations - High... | ecosystem: Environmental > Aquatic > Freshwater >... | reverse complement strand
ATACGGATCTTCATTAACAGTCCAGCTTGCCGAGGTCGAATCTTTCACAGTACCTTCAACCCACAAGAAATCGGAAAAAGGATTTAAGCCAGCCTTGCTAACATACATTTCCCACTTTACATTTCCCTTTTTCTCAGTAATACCATTGAGTTTTACCGAATATGTTGAACCTATCACGGGCACATCATAAGTCCACTGCCAGGTTTGATCGCCAATATAAGTAGGGGAAAGAGCTAATGAAGCATTAAAAGCCGCAGCCGGAATAACCATTGTTGAAGCCGAAATTGTACTGAAAAAAACCACATTAACTTTGCTGTAAAGCCAGTTCTTAACAATCATATTTGCACTTTTCTCCGAACCATCATAAGCTGAAAAATCCATCGAAAAGGAACTTTCAGGAGGAAGTACCGGAATAGCCGGAATCTCATCATCCTTTTTACACGAAGTAAAGTTTATTGCTACAATCGACAGCAGCATCAGCATATTTGCAATTTTTCTCATTGTTCTCGATTTAAATGTTGATTTAGAAACGGTGAAATTAAAAAATCCGTCTCTATTGAAACGGATTTTACCAAAGAAAATTATTCGAATTAATGACATTTTTGTCCTGTCGCTTTTTCAAGATACCAACCCAGAGGATGTGAATCGGGGCGCTCAATTGGCATTCCATACAACCGATCTAAAACCAAAGATGATAAAACGCCCAAAGCTCTCGATACTCCAAAAAGTACGGTATAGAAAGAGTATTCCTTAATTCCGTAGTGATAAAGAAGTGCGCCCGAATAGGCATCGACATTTGGCCATGGGTTGCTAATTTTACCTACATCGCCAAGAATAGGAGGAACTACCTCATAAAGGTTATTCACAATATTGATGAGATTGTCATCTTTAATATATTTGTTTGCAAACTCCATTTGAACAATAAACCGAGGATCTGTTTTTCGTAAAACGGCATGGCCATAACCTGGAACAACGCGACCTTCATTTAGCGTTTTCTTCACATAATCAGCCAATTGTTCCTTTGTTGGAGTATCGGTTCCAATGTTTTCAATCAATTCAAAAATCCAATGAATCACATCCTGATTGGCATAGCCATGTAAAGGCCCAGCCAGACCAAGCATTCCGGCGGCGTATGAATAATGAGGGTTGCTCAAAGCGGAACCCACAAGATGTGTTGCGTGTGCCGAAACATTTCCTCCTTCGTGGTCGGCATGGATAACCATATAGAGCCTCATCAACCGTTTTACTTCTTCCGAATCATGTCCCATCATGTGCGCAAGATTTCCTGCCCAATCGAGGCGTGGCTCCGGATCAATATGTTTATCCTTAAAATAAAGGTGTCGATAAATATATGCTGCAATGTGAGGTAACCGAGCAATAAGGTTCATCACATCGTCGTACATGAAATCCCAATAATACTTTTTGTTAATACCTGAATGATAGGCCTTTTGAAAAACCGACTCTGTCGCTTCAGCAACAATTGCGGCATTAAAAATTGTCATTGGCTTTGCTGTTCGCGGCATGGCATCAATAACATCGAAAACGTGCTGAGGAACCTGCGAACGAGCTGCCCAAGCTTTCGATATATTTATTACATCCTCGTATTCAGGAATTTCACCCACCAGCATTAAGTAGAAAAGACCTTCGGGGAGAGGCTCTCCTCCGGGTGTAAGCTTAGGTAACTTTTGCCTAAGCTCGGGAATTGAAAATCCGCGGAACCTGATCCCTTCATTCGGGTCAAGATCTGACGTATCTGTCACCAACGCCGGAATTCCTTTCATACCAGTTAAAACCTGACCAATCGTAACATTGTCGATCACAACATCGCCATACTCTTTTTTTAGTCTGTTATATTCAACAACACATTTGCTAGCTTTCTCGAAAAAACGGTTCTTGATGTATTCCATACCTATTATCGTATTAATTTATTTTTCTTTTCAAATTCACATTTATAGCTTCGAGGAAGGCCTCGGTGGTAAGGTAATGCTCTTCTTTGAGGCTTTCACCATGAACAATCAATGCTAAATCTTTAGTCATTTTGCCACTTTCAACGGTTTCAACACAAACCTTTTCAAGTGTTTCGGCAAAGTGGATCAACTCAGGTGTGTTGTCTAATTTTCCACGGAAAGCCAAACCACGCGTCCAAGCAAAGATGGAAGCAATTGGGTTAGTAGATGTTGGTTTGCCTTGTTGGTGCATCCTGTAGTGGCGGGTTACCGTACCGTGAGCAGCTTCGGCTTCCATGGTTTTTCCATCGGGAGTTATTAGCACCGAAGTCATTAAGCCAAGCGAACCAAAGCCTTGCGCCACGGTGTCGCTTTGCACGTCGCCGTCGTAGTTTTTGCAGGCCCAAACAAATGCACCTTCCCATTTCAGGGCAGAAGCAACCATGTCGTCGATCAACCGGTGTTCGTAAGTTATTCCGGCAGCTTTGAACTGCTCTTTGAACTCGGTTTCGTAAATATCTTGAAATATGTCTTTAAAACGTCCGTCGTATTTTTTCAGAATGGTGTTTTTGGTACTCAAATAAAGCGGCCAACCTTTGACCAACGCCTGGTTCATACATGCACGAGCAAAACCTGTGATCGATTCATCGGTATTATACATCGCCAATGCTACGCCATCTCCATCGAAATTATACACTTCGTGTGTGATTGGCTCCGAACCATCTTCGGGTTGAAAAGTGATGGTGAGTTTACCTTTTCCTTTAGTCACAAAATCGGTAGCGCGATACTGATCGCCAAAGGCATGACGGCCAATGCAGATGGGCTGTTTCCAGCCGGGAACCAATCGTGGTACATTATTAATAAGTATGGGTTCACGAAAAACGGTTCCATCCAAAATGTTACGGATAGTGCCGTTGGGCGATTTCCACATCTTCTTCAACCCAAATTCCACAACTCGTGCTTCGTCGGGCGTGATGGTGGCACACTTGATGCCTACGCCGTATTTCTTGATCGCATTTGCTGCATCGACTGTAATTTGGTCGTTGGTTTCATCACGCTTTTCAATTCCCAAATCGTAATATTTTAAATCGATGTCGAGGTAGGGAAGAATTAATTTCTCTTTAATAAACTGCCAAATCACGCGGGTCATTTCGTCGCCGTCGAGCTCTACTACCGGATTGATAACTTTTATTTTCATAATACCCCCCAACCCCCTAAAGGGGGGGCTAAGGCTCCATTTTTTAAGATTAATACTTTAATTGAACTACTTTTCCAAATTTGCACTTTCCTAAAAGTCCCCTTTAGGGGATTTAGGGGTTATTTTGTAACTTAATCAGATTCAACGCCGAGCCAGCTTTGAACCAGCCAATTTGCTGATCATTATAGGTGTGATTCACTGCAATTATCTCTTTCGATCCGTCAGAATGTGCTAGCTCCAGCTCAATTTGCTTTCCCGGGGCAAACTGGTCAAGATTGAGGAAGTTGATGGTATCGTTTTCCTTAATCTTGTCGTAATCGGCCTCGTTACTGAAAGTCAATGCCAACATACCCTGTTTTTTCAGGTTGGTTTCGTGAATGCGGGCAAACGATTTTACCAGCACGGCTTTTACACCCAAATGACGGGGCTCCATAGCCGCATGTTCGCGCGACGAGCCTTCGCCATAGTTGTGGTCGCCCACTACGATGGTTGGAATTCCTTCTGCTTTATAGGTGCGCTGAACAGCAGGCACTTCTCCGTATTCGCCAGTAAGCTGACTTTTCACCTTGTTGGTTTCGCCATTAAAGGAATTCACTGCGCCAATAAGGCAATTGTTCGAAATGTTATCGAGGTGACCACGGAACTTCAACCATGGTCCGGCCATCGAAATATGGTCGGTGGTACATTTTCCTTTGGCCTTGATGAGCAATTTAGCGTTGGTGATGTTCTTGCCATCCCAAACCGGAAACGAATCAAGAAGTTGCAAGCGTTGTGAATCTGGGTTTACAATTACCTCAACACCTGAGCCATCTTCGGCAGGAGCAAGGTAACCGGCATCTTCCACATCGAAACCTTTAACTGGAAGTTCCCATCCTGTTGGCGGATCGAGTTTCACCGCTTTTCCTTCTTCATTTATAAGTGTGTCGGTTATTGGATTGAAAGTTAAATCACCAGCAATGGCCAAAGCCGTAACCAACTCGGGCGAGGCAACAAAGGCATATGTATTTGGATTTCCATCGGCACGTTTGGCAAAGTTGCGGTTGAACGAATGCACAATGGTGTTTTTTTCTCCCTTTTCAGAACCTTCGCGGTGCCACTGACCAATGCAGGGCCCGCAAGCATTGGCAAACACATTACCACCAATTTTTCCGAAAGTATCGATAAAACCATCACGATCAATGGTGTAGCGCACCAGTTCAGAACCCGGAGTGATGGTGTACATGGCTTTCGCTTTCAGTTTTTTATCAACCGCCTGTTGTGCTAGCGATGCTGCGCGCGAGATATCTTCATAAGAAGAGTTGGTACATGAACCAATCAAACCCACTTCAACTTTGGTTGGCCAGCCGTTCTTGGCTGCTTCTTCCTTTATTTTACTGATGGGTGTAGCCAAATCGGGTGTAAATGGACCATTCAAATGGGGCTCCAATTCCGAGAGGTTGATTTCAATCACCTGGTCGAAATATTTCTCAGGATTGGCATACACTTCGGGGTCACCAGTAAGGTAATCGGCCACTTTATCGGCAGCGTCAACAACCTCTTTTCTTCCAGTAGCTTCGAAGTAGCGGCGCATCGAATCATCGTAACCGAAGGTCGATGTGGTTGCGCCAATTTCAGCGCCCATGTTGCAGATAGTTCCTTTTCCAGTACACGAAATTGATTGTGCACCTTCACCAAAATATTCAACTACGGCACCTGTCCCGCCTTTAACGGTAAGCAAACCAGCTACTTTCAAAATAATATCTTTTGGGGCAGCCCAACCGGTGAGCTTTCCGGTGAGCTTAATCCCGATTAGTTTTGGCATTTTCAGTTCCCACGCCATTCCAGCCATTACGTCCACCGCATCAGCTCCACCAACACCAATGGCAATCATTCCAAGGCCTCCAGCATTCACAGTGTGCGAGTCGGTTCCAATCATCATTCCGCCCGGGAAAGCATAGTTTTCGAGTACTACCTGATGGATAATCCCTGCGCCAGGCTTCCAAAAACCGATGCCGTATTTGTTCGACACCGATTCGAGGAAGTTATACACTTCGTTGTTTTTGTTGAGTGCTTCCTGCAAATCCTTATCGGCACCAATGTGGGCTTGTATCAGGTGGTCGGCATGAACGGTTGATGGCACGGCAACTTTGGCTTTTCCGGCCTGCATGAATTGCAAAAGAGCCATTTGAGCGGTGGCATCTTGCATCGCCACGCGGTCGGGCGCAAAATCAACATAGTCGGCACCCCGCTTAAAATCTTTCAGGTTTTCCTGATCGAACAAGTGGGCGTACAATATTTTTTCGGTTAGGGTAAGTGGCTTTCCTAATGAAAAACGAGTACGATCAACTTTCGTTTTAAACTCTGAATATACTTTTTCAATTAAATCAATATCAAATGTCATAATTCCAAATTTGAATTTCGTCTATATAAATGCTCAAGACTGATTTTTAAACAATATTCGAAAATAAAGGTTCACATTTTCGTATTACCTGAATACTTAATTGTTCGAAAATAAAACATTATAGTCCCCTCCAATCCTTCTTACATTAAATCTTAATGATAATATCAACTTCACAGAAAAAAGGAGATTTTCAGAACAGCAAAAAACAGTACTAATTATTATACGGCGAAAAAAATTATACCAATCAAAACTGGTTTCTATAAAAAAACTTATTAACTTGAGATAAAATCAATTTGAAAAGAAAATGAAAAAAATTGGTCTTCTAATCATCATCATATTGACTTCCTTTCTAACTGATGCTCAAGTCAGAAACGGATGGAAGTCGATTTACGACACATCTGGGAGGTTGGTCAGGATGAACTATTTTGTGAATGGAGTAAATATAATTGATTCAAACTACTACTATCAATATTTCACTGATAATGTTATAAAAGGAATAATTAAAGGAGACATGAGAGCTACCGAGGGTTGCTATAATGGTACCATGTATCTTTTTAACGAAGCAGGAAACCTAACTTCGTTCAACATTAAAAGAGAAGGCAGTGTTATTTTTAATACTACATGCGACGACAACAACGTATGCTCTTCTTCGTGGGTTGATCAGTTTGAAGCAGACACAAAATGTTGGAAATATGATAGTGCTTCATTTTCGGGCAGTGAAATGATAATAAACAATTCAAAGGAAATTGGATTAGCAATATATGATCCGCCAGTACCTATAGACATTCACAATCAATTTGTTTTCCAAGTGCACTTCCCTAAAAACAACAATGCAAAGCAGGGAGTAATACTAGGCTGGAAAGATTCTCTAAACTATTATCTGATAGAAGTTTCTGACAAAGATTTTTTTTCAATTCTCTATTATGAAAATGGACGATATACCCCAATTACAGACACAAGAAAGCCATTTGAGAAGAAAAATGACGAACTGACCGAAATAAAAATATACAGTAATGGTAAAAGTTTGATTTTTGAAATAAACCAGAAGACAGAGGCAATTATTCCTCTCCCAAACTTTAAAGGCGAACAAATTGGACTTGTTACAAGATCGAAAGGTGATGCACATTTTAGCGATGTATTATTCAAATACCCACTTCCTGCCGAATCTCCATTCTATACAAAAAAGTGGATAGGAAAAAGTACTGGCTTTTTCATTTCGTCGACAGGCAAAATATTAACTACTTACGATGCTATAGCTGATGCAAAGAGTCTTAGAATAAAAGGAAAGAAAGATGGTGTAACCTATATTGTCCCCGTAAAAATTGTAAGAACTGAAGAAGCACAAAATTTAGCCATTTTACAGGTTACTGATACAACTTTCGAATCCCCATTTAAAGAATTGCTTTTTGGATACAAAGACTACAAGCCATTGAGTGAATCGAATGCTTTTTCAATTGGTTTTCCAAATGCTACAAGTGGCATTTATATTGAACCAGAAGCTTTTAACGGGAAAGTATTACCTAACTCATCAACAATACAAAAAGAAAAACTTATAGAAATGCCTTTCAGGAATGGAATGGTTGGAGCTCCCGTTTTCGATAACGACGCAAACCTTATAGGAATAGTATCAAGTAAAGGGGTGGAACTTCGATATTCAGAAATTGTTGATTTCCAAAGAAATGCCAGATTAATAAAAACTGACATGAAGCAATTTGACAATTCTTACGATTCGCCATTGAAAAACTTCTCGAAAAAAGATAAAATCACGTCACTATCAAACATTGTTGTCATTGTTGAATCCAGCATTTTCAATCTTGACGGAAATTCAGCCCAGATTAAAGACGGAGAAACATCTGAAGAAGAATTTATTGACAATGAACAAATTGAAGAAGAGGACTAAATCTCGCTCTCCTTCAATTTTTCAGCATTTTCTTCTATTTGAAGTTTGTCAATAATATCTTGAATGTCGCCATCAACAATAGCAGGCAAATTATAGAGAGTCAAACCAATACGATGATCAGTTACACGACCTTGAGGCCAGTTATATGTACGAATCTTAGCAGAACGGTCGCCTGTTGAAACCATCGTTTTTCGTTTTGAAGCAATCTCATCGATATATTTCTGATACTCCATGTTATAAATACGTGTGCGCAATTCGCCCATTGCCTTAGCAAGGTTCTTTATCTGCGATTTTTCATCCTGACAAGTAACCACAATTCCGGTAGGGATATGCGTTAAACGAATAGCAGAATAAGTAGTATTAACACTCTGTCCTCCAGGACCGGAAGAGCAGTAAGTATCTTTTCTAATGTCTTGTTCTCTTACATCAATATCGAACTCTTCGGCTTCGGGCAAAACAGCTACAGAAGCTGCTGATGTATGAACTCTACCTTGAGTTTCGGTTTGAGGTACACGTTGCACACGATGAACCCCTGACTCATATTTCAATACACCATAAACACCATCGCCTGAGACTTTTGCAACAATTTCCTTAAAACCACCCGAAGTACCTTCGCTCGTATTTGTAACCTCAAGTTTCCACCCCTTTTTTTCGCAAAACTTGGAGTACATGCGGAAAAGGTCTCCTGCAAAAATACTGGCTTCGTCGCCACCTGTACCTGCTCTAATTTCAAGAATCGCATTTTTCCCATCTTCGGGGTCGGCAGGAATCAATAACAGCTTAATTTCCTGCTCCTTTGGATCCACTTGAATTTCAAGGGCATCGAGCTCTTCTTTGGCCATTGCACGCATCTCTTCATCCGATTCGGATGCAAGCATCTCCTTGGTCGATTTTATATTGTCGATAATATTTTTGTATTCGGTAAAGCTTTTCACCAAATCGTCGAGCCTTTTGTACTCCTGATTCAGTTTTACATACCGCTTCATATCGCTAGTTGCGTTTGGGTCGGTTATCTGTTGTCCGACTTCTTCAAATCGGTATCTGATGTTCTCAAATTTTTCGAGTATACTATTGTCTGCCATATAGTTGTAATTGCTTTTCTTAAGATTTATGAATCATTCAAATTGCGAGCCCAAAGAATTTGGGTTCAAACGCTGGAATAAATACAGGAGTAGCTAATATTCAAAAGTGCCAAATTGTGAGCTGAGAGTAAGCTTCTTACCACTGCAAGCCTCAACACGGCCAACAATCTGAGCATCAATATCGAAAGATCTAGAAATTTCAATAACCCTCGCTGCATGTTCGGGTTTGATATAAATTTCGAGCCGGTGCCCCATATTGAAGACTTTGTACATCTCTTTCCAATCGGTTTTCGATTCCTTCTGAATAATTTCAAAAAGCGGAGGAACAGGAAACATGTTGTCTTTGATAACATGAACATTATCAACAAAGTGTAGAACCTTGGTTTGAGCACCTCCGGAACAATGAATAATACCACTGATTTTGCTTCGAAGTTCGTCAAGGATTTTCTTCACAACAGGTGCATAAGTACGGGTTGGTGAAAGAACCAGCTTTCCGGCATCAACACCAAGATTTTCAATCTCCTGAGTGAGTTTATAGCTTCCAGAGTAAACAAGTTCAGAAGGCACTTCTGAATCAAAACTTTCGGGGTATTTTGAAGCAAGGTAATTGGCAAAAACATCGTGACGAGCTGAAGTCAGTCCATTGCTACCCATACCGCCGTTGTACGAAGTTTCGTAAGTTGCTTTTCCCGAAGAAGATAAACCAACAATAACATCGCCTGCCGAAATTCTATCGGCACTAATTACATCGGAACGTTTCATGCGGCAGGTAACAGTAGAATCGACAATTATAGTACGAACCAAGTCGCCCACATCAGCCGTTTCGCCGCCAGTAGGAATAATAGTAACTCCCATTTTAGACAGCTCATTGCAAAGCTCTTCGGTTCCATTTATAATAGCGGCAATTACTTCGCCCGGAATTTTGTTTTTATTTCGGCCAATGGTCGACGAAAGCAGTATATTTTCAGTGGCGCCAATACAAAGTAAATCGTCGATATTCATGATAAGCGCATCCTGAGAGATGCCTTTCCACACCGACATGTCGCCAGTTTCTTTCCAATACATGTACGCCAAAGACGATTTTGTACCAGCGCCGTCGGCGTGCATTATATTACAATATTCGGAATCGCCACCCAAATAATCGGGTACAATTTTGCAGAAAGCCTTTGGATAAAGACCTTTATCAATGTTTTTTATAGCGTTGTGTACATCTTCTTTTGAAGCCGAAACCCCACGCTGGTCATATCTGCCTAAACCGCTCATTTTTTTCTGAAAATAATTTGCCTGCAAAGGTAATATTTTTTAGGAATCCCGATTAATGTGCCTAGTTCCTACTCTACTGAATTAATATGCAGTTCAAAATGAAATTCAACAATAAAGAAATTCAAAAGATTGCTGGCTAATGAAACTTATGAACATAGAAAAAGTTGATGTCGTTGCAACCGCAAAAGACATCAACTTTGAAAACAAATATTATTTAGTCCTTCAATACTTCTTATTTTTTAGAAACTTCTGGAGAATCTTATCGACGTTCATAGCGCACTTTCTGCTCCATCTCTTGAAGTTGGACAAACTGATCAGCAGTCAAAACTGCTTTAAATTCAGCAGCCATTTGAGTTCTCAACTCATTCATTTTCGACCTCATCGCTTCGCGGTCACCTTTGATAGATTCTAAAGCCTCTGTAATCTTTTTCATATATTTTAGGTTGATTGCCGAAACTTCTTGCGTCTGTTTATCCGACAATTTCAACTCATCAACCATTGTCTGAGTTTGCATTTTTGCCATTTCCTCAGCTGAAGGACGATTTCCTTGGGGCTGTGGCTGAGCAAATAAACTCAAAGCAAAAAACAAGGATACCACTAATAAACTAATCTTCATCTTCTTCCTTTTTTATGTTCCCTCCATTTAGTAAAGAACAGATTTTATGACCACGAATATCGTTTATATCTGATTCGTTTTGAAATGAATTAGGTTAAAAGATGTTATCAACATCGAAGTAATTTTAACTGAAAAGGATGTTATCAGCAGAAGAGACAACATCCTTTTCTACTATTTCAAATATTGGTTAACTCTTATATGACAACCACTTGAACAATTCTTTCCAAGTAATTTTTTTTCCATACATTAAAATACCTGTGCGGTAAATTTTAGCAGCAACCCAAATTGTTGCAAAAGTGGTAACGGCAAGGATTATAATAGATATAAGTACGCCCCACCAAGGTACGCCAAATGGAATTCGCACCATCATAATCATTGGAGAAGTAAACGGAATGTACGAGCACCATATTGCCAAAGCGCCTTCAGGATTCTTCATCACATTCATCATGATTATTAAGGAAACAAGGAGTGGCATTTGAACCGGCAACATTAACTGGTTTACATCTTCTTCTGAATCGACAGCCGAAGCTAGTGCTGCCATCAAAGAGCTGTACAACAGATATCCAAGAATAAAATAAATAAGGAAATAGATAATTATCTCGGTAAAGTTAATTCCTGAAATCTGTGACATAATCTCATTCATTTTACTGGGCTCAATATTTTGCATCATCTCGGCAGAAACTTGATTGCCACCAGCCATAATATTTTGAGATTGAAGTTGTGCCATTTGTTGAACAGAATCTTGTTTCAAAAGAAATGATTTTGCGCCCATAAAAATTCCACCCATCAGCAAAACCCAAATAACAAATTGGGTGAGGCCCACGGCAGCTATTCCCAGTATTTTACCAATCATGAGTTCAATTGGCTTCACCGAAGAAATGATTACTTCAACAATTCTATTCTGTTTTTCTTCCATCACTCCGCGCATAACCATTGTACCATAAAGAATTACAAACATATATATCAGAAAGCCAACAATATAGCCCATAACCATTGCAATCTCTGTCGAACCTTTTTTCCCTTTACCATCTTCGTCAATTTTAATTGTTTCAACAGCAATTGAAGCCTTGGTATTCTGCATCTGCTCTTCTAAATCGGGGATTCCAACCCGGGCAACCAATTCCGATCTTTTCAAATCTTCAAGGCGCTTTTCTAGCTGATAATCGATATGATTCTTAACATCTATATTGATCTGTTTTTTCGAAAAAACCAGTACTTTATTAGAAACAAGAATGTTATCGGGCACTTCGAGCATTGCATAAAAATCGCCATTCTCAAAACTCTTCTTTACATTTTCATACTCGGTTACAGGGAAGAAAACGAATTTTGTAGAACGCGAATCTTTGATATTTCCCAAAAAAATTGTAGACCGATCAATTACTGCAACTTTCTGTTCTTCACTATTTTCGCGAGTCATCAAGTAACTAGGAAGAAACATCAGAACGGCAAAAATAAGAGGCATTAGAATCGTCAGTATTAAAAACGATTTCTTTGTGACCCTAGTCAGGTATTCTCTATTGAAAATGAGTAGTATTTTATTCATGTCGTTCATCTTTAATTGTTACTTTCTACTACATGTATGAAAACCTCATTCATGCTGGGAATACGCTCACTAAATGAAATAATTTCGGACTGAGGCACAAGTATTTGCAACAGATCGTTGTTACTATTTCCATTCATGTTCTTAATTGTAAGTTCGTTCGAAAATTGGTTTTCCTGATGCGAAACAACCTCAAATTTAGCTCCCAAACTTGCCAATATTTTTTCAAAATCGCCACGATAAACAATGTCGAAAGTGTTGGTTTTGAACTGCGACCTGACTTCGTTGATGTTTCCATCAAGAATTTTTTTCGATTTATTAATCAAAGCGATATGGTCACAAACTTCTTCAACAGAACTCATATTGTGTGTTGAAAAGATGATGGTAGCCCCCTTGGCGCGCAGGTTTAGTATTTCCTGTTTCAAAAGGTTTGTGTTGATAGGATCAAAACCTGTAAAAGGTTCGTCAAAGATGAGCAACTTTGGTTCGTGTAGAATTGTGCAAATAAACTGAACCTTTTGTTGCATTCCTTTCGAAAGTTCCTGCAGCTTTTTATCCCACCAGCCCTGGATTTCAAATTTCTCGAACCAATATTTTAGTCTTTTTAATGCAGTTTTTCGATCTAACCCCTTTAACTGAGCAAGATATAAGGCTTGTTCGCCAACTTTCATCTTTTTATAAAGCCCACGCTCTTCGGGCAAATATCCGATATTATAGATATCTTCCGCTTTTAAGGGGCGCCCATCAAAGTAAACCATACCACTATCGGGTGCGGTTATTTGATTAATAATTCTGATTAAAGTGGTTTTTCCAGCACCATTTGGCCCCAAAAGTCCAAAAACCTGTCCCTGTTCAATATTTATAGAAACATCGGTTAATGCCTGATAACCAGAATAGTTTTTGTTAATGTTTTCGACTCTAAAAAATTCCATGTTTCTTTCTTTCGGTTATTTGATAATTAGTTCTCGGTTATAAAGATAAATTACAGATACGATACAATAAAATTTCTAACCCGATTAAATTTTATACGGTTCAATATGATCAATATAAAATTCACTTTTTTTGATTTTCTTTACTTTTTAAATCGCAAACAAATGTACCGAAGTTTCATTTTAATTTTTCTATTGCTTATCCAATTGAGTTTGTTGGCACAAACTAGAGATTATTCAAATTGGATCGACTTTGGAGGAACCCACATTAACCAATGGCTACAAATTGCACCGGGGAAACTGGGTCCCAATGCATTGCCGGTTCCCGACATGGATTATGCGTTGGTTGGAAGTGAAAATAGAATTGAAACCGGTGCCCATTTTCACCAGATGACAGGCGACACATCAATCAATAGTTACTTTAGCTTTTATTGGGATATTGCTCCGGGAAGAGCCGCAGTGAGAATTTGGGGGCAACCATCAGAAACTTTCAAAGTATCGAATAAACTAAGAGATGACCGTCAAATTTATTCCGACGACGAGGGCTGGAAAACACAAGTTGGAGACCTGTTTATTAGCACTTACATTCAACTTTTAAAAAATAAAAAATGGTTGCCCGATCTATCAATTAACTATACGCTGAAAACGACCACCGGTCCAAATTATGATGGCCGGTACACCGATGCTTCACTCGACTATTTCTATCTGGCTCTGGGTAAAAGCTTCAACTTTGAAGGTAAGATCATTGACGAATTAAGAGTTGCCGGATTGCTTGGGTTCTACGTTTGGCAAACCAACAAAGTTGAAATGGCACAAGATGAAGGCCCGGTTTTCGAGGGCGGAATACAACTCAGAAAAAGTTCATTTAACCTTTTTGCCGAATTTGGAGGGTACACCGGGTATGATGCCTACGAATATATGGACAGAGCTTCGGGCAAAGACGATATTCAAGGAAACAACGACCCACTGATTTTAAGAACCCGCTTCGAAAAAACAGGAAAGCGCTTCGACTTAAAACTTGAATACCAAACCGGATTCCGCGATTACCATTACCAAACCTACAGATTTGGAGTTGTTTATCATTTTACTCCAACAAGAATGTTTTAGCAATTACGTTTAAACCAAGGACTAACCACACGTTCCAACGCCTCTTGTCCCTGAATCCATGAGAGGAAGATGCCATAGTTTGTAATCGGCACACCAACGCTCCTTAAATCGCGCAACCTGGCTTGCATTTTTTGTTGACTAATCATACAACCACCACAATGTATAATAAGCTTATAATCCGACAATTGTTTATTTTCCTGAAATTCGCGCCCAAAACTAAATTCAACTTCTACCCCAGGAAACAGCTGTCTAATTTTTGTCGGAATCTGAACTGTGCCAATATCTTCCTTAATTCTTGAATGGTTGCAGGCTTCGGCAATCAGAATTTTGTCTCCAGATTTTAACCCATTAACAGCTTTAATCCCTTCATAAAATTCACCCAATCGACCTCTACTTCCATAATTAATCATCATTACAGAAAAAGTTGTCAGTGGAATATCGTCAGGAACCCATTTCGACATGATATCCATCGCCTGAGAATCGGTAATAATTGCTTTTGGCCTCTTCTTAAAACTATTAAGAAAATCATCAAAACGTTTTCGTTCTAAATGCCCCACCTCACTTCGTGCCACCGATAGGTTCATCCGATAAGAAACCGGATAAGCCCAATGCCGCGTTAAATATTCTTCGGCCATGGCTTGCGGCCTAAGGTATCGACCTGGGGGAGTCTCCTCGTCCATTGGAATATTCAGAATATAAAACTCGTCTTTTTCAACAAAAGGAATCAATTCAACATCCTGATGTTCAGGATCATAATTTTCAAGTATGAAATTCAATAACGGCTGTCGGTAATCTGAATCAATAGCAGAAAGTTCAATATGAGGATAAAACTTTAGAGATGTAATGCTCGCCTCAACAGATGCAATTATATGCTTTTCAACAGCTTCGAAAAAATTGTAAACAACAAGTAGTTGCTTATCAAATTCACGAGCCGCTTCAATAATCTCTTTTTCTGTTGAAAAATCAGAAGTTGAAGGATTGATTACTAGCAAAATAAGATCGCACTCTTTTAATGCATTCATCACCTTGCTCTTCTTTTTATCGCCCAACAAAGAGATTTCGTCGAGCCCAGCCGTATCGTAAAATTTCACTGGTCCAAGCCCATGAATTTCCTGCATGGCTATTTTAGTGTCGGCTGTAGTTCCCGGAGTCGAATCAGTAATGGAAGTCTCCTGTTGTGTAAGCAGATTCATTAAGCTGCTCTTGCCCGAGTTCATTTTACCAAAAAAACCTATGTGGTCGCGTTGTATTTGCATTTTTTTATTAGTGTTTTGTATGCTACGTAATTAAAACCAAAAGAAAATAGATCGAAATAAAATCAACACAAGATCGGCTCTTTGGTTGGTTTAAAATATCATTTTTTTCTATCGAATTTCAATAAAAATTTTAGTTTTGTAGAGTGAAGTCTAAAAAATGAAAAAAATTGCTGTTTTTCCCGGATCATTTGATCCTTTCACTATTGGGCACGAATCGGTTTTAACCAGAGCTTTGCCACTTTTCGATAAAGTTATTGTTATGCTTGGAGTAAACAATAGCAAAAAGTATCTTTTCCCACTTGAAAGCCGGAAAGAGATGATTGAAAAGTTGTTTGCTGATGAGCCCAAAATTGAAGTGCAGATATTTAACGGATTAACCGTAGATTTTTGTAAATTGGTACAGGCAACACATATTTTGAGAGGTTTACGAACCTCAGCCGACTTTGAGTATGAGAGGGCTATTGCACAGGTAAATAAAAAGTTACATCCAGATATTGAAACTTTTTTTCTATTAACATTACCTGAACATACCCCGATTAATTCATCTGTAGTGCGTGACATATTAATACATGGAGGAGACGTAAGCTTGTTCACCCCCCAAAAAATTGACATTAAAAAATATTTGAAGAATGAAGAGGTTAAATAAATTTGGTTTTGCAATTCTGATGTGCCTTATTTATATATCTGGCTTCAGTGCTGAATTGAAATTTACTGCTCCCGACTATGCCGGAAGCGCATTTACATTTTATACAATTCCAAATTTCTTAACCGACAAACAAGAAATTATTGGCGAAGCTTCTGTTTCAGAAACTGGCGAACTAACGTTACAAATCAACGTTGAAAGCACCACGCCTATCTATAGCGAGTTTGGCGTATACAAAGGTTGGTTTATTGCCGATCCGGGAGTATCGTACAATCTCATTCTTCCACCAAAAGCCGACAACACTAGCTCGAACCCATATTTCAGGCCAAAACTTGTGCATCTAGGAATTAAAGATGCCTCGGCAGAGACTACCAATATGCTTATCGACAATTTCAACAGGCAATATAATATGGAGATGAGCCAAAATATGAACCAAATATTTTATCGCCGATCTCTTGAAACTGCCGAAACTGTAATTGCAAGCCTCCAGACAAAATTTCCTGAAACTGCCAACCAATATTACGAACAATACAAAACATATAAATATGCCATGATGAAATACATGGCTCTAATTCAGGATCCAACTCCTGTTATGGAAGAGTACTTTTTCGGCAAACCAATATTATATTATTTACCCGAATACAGCGAGTTATTTGATAAGCTCTTTGCTAAATACTTACAATACGCAACACAACAAGTCGACGGCCAAAAAATAAGTGTAATGCTCAACTCTGGTTCTTATGAACAAATTATGGAGTGGCTCACCCTCGACATGCTTTTCGATCAACCATTAGCTGAGGCCGTTGTTCTAAAAGGGGTTAAACCGCTATTTTATTCAAAAAGATTTAATACTGTTGGTCTTTTTAACTTACTTCAGAAAATTACAGAAACTTCAACTGTAGAAATTCACAAGACCACTTCAAACAAAATATTCAACGAATTGGCAAAGACAATGTACGGAGCAATTGCTCCTGATCTTTCGCTGCTCGACCTTAATGGGAATCTTGTTAATTGGGAAAATTTCGAGGGAAAATATGTGTATCTCTGTTTTACCCGTTCTGACAACGAAAAATTTGCTTTACACAAAGATTTGATGAAGGGATTTCAGCTAAGCTATCAAAAAAATCTGGCTCTTGTAGTTGTTATTGAAGATGAAGATTTTGAAAAAAATGCAGAACTACTTAAAGCCGATGGTTTTGAATGGACAATACTGAGAGGAACAACCCGCAGGGAAATATATGAATCATTCAACGTTAGAATTCTTCCAACCTATTTCTTAATCGACCCACAAGGTAGAATGGCTGGTTCTCAAGCTCCTTGGCCTGACGAAAATTTTGAGATGCAATTTGCGAACATCCTTAAAGCAACCCAAAACTAGATTATAGACTCAAACAAAGGGATTAAAGAATTCCAAGTGTTATCAATAACCGTTTCAAGTTCTGATGAATCAAACCATTGAGCGGCAACAATGTCTTCTTTAATTTGAGGAGTTAGTGGTTCAACCCCGTTGTAAACCATGTTATACCAATATGTTGGTTTCAAAACCCATTCTCCGGGTTTAAAAGTATTCTCATAAATATGGTAGGTTATTGAGTTCAAATTCTGCAACACAACACCATGAATACCACACTCTTCCTGAACTTCTCGTACAGCAGCAACGTCAAACGCCTCGCCTTTCTCTACTTTTCCTTTCGGCAAGTCCCATTTCCCCCAACGCGAAATACATAAAAGTTGATTCTCATTGTTTTTCACAAGGCCACCAGCAGCGTTTACTATTTTAAATAAATGGAAAAAAAATTCCTTAATCTCTTCTGAAGAGTCAGAAATCAAAAATAAATTCTCACTCCTTTCATCTATTTTGAAATTATTCCATGCTTTTTCCACTCCATCAGCGTCTGACACAAAAAACACCAGTCCATCCTCTGTTAATGATTTCTTAAAGCTTGATCCGATATAAACGGCACGGTCATTAAAAAAAACTTTGTACATTTGCCTCGAATTTAAAAAACTTAGTCATGATTGATTCTCAGCTTGAAGTAACAAAAAAATTACTACAAATCAATACAATAAAAATACAACCATCTAGTCCGTTTACATGGGCTTCGGGTTGGCATGCACCTATTTATTGCGACAACCGCAAGATATTATCTTACCCAGAAACAAGGGATTTTATTTGCAATCAATTTGTGCGCATAATAAAAGAAAAATACCCACAAGCTGAGGTTATAGCAGGTGTTGCAACCGGAGCTATTGCACACGGAGTTCTTGTGGCAGAGAAACTTGGATTACCTTTCATCTATGTTCGCAGCAAACCAAAAGATCATGGTTTAGAAAACCTTATCGAAGGTGATTTAAAATCAGGACAAAAGGTTGTTGTTATTGAAGACCTTGTTTCGACAGGCGGAAGCAGCTTAAAAGCAGTAGAAGCTTTGACAAATTTTGGCGGCGACGTTTTAGGCATGTGCGCTATTTTCACGTACAACTTCCCAATCGCAACCAATAACTTTAAAAAAGAAGGTGTTGAATTGACAACGCTGAGCAATTATGAAATACTAATCAACCTTGCTCTCGAAATGGGCGAAGTTCGTGAAGACCAAATGGATAGCCTTCGAAACTGGAGAGAAAATCCATCTCAATGGGGTAAATAATTCTATGTGATATATATTATAGCCGGGTTCTTTCGATTCCGGCTTTTTTATTGAAATAAATTCTAATAGAAAAAAAATGAGTACAAGTAAATATGTGAGCGATGTTAAAACTGTGAACCAAAACAGCGATGTGGTTTTCAATTTTTTAAGCGATTTCAGAAATCTCGGCTCATTTTTTAATGAATATACACTAGCGCAAATTTCGCAACAAATGCCTAAAGTAAATATCACCGACTTCAAGAGTGATATGGATAGTTGCGTATTCACAATATCGTCGGTAGGAGATGCTGGGCTTAGGATTATTGACAGAAAGGTGCCAAAAACAATAAAAATTACAGGAGAGGGCAAAATCCCCTTTCAGCTATTGGCTTGGATTCAAATTTTACCAGTCACACCATATCAGAGCAAAATAAGAGTCACCCTTCATGCTGAACTAAATATGATGATTAAAATGTTAGTTGGCAAGAAGCTCGACGAAGGAGTAAACAAAATTGCTGAGGCTCTTACAATGTTTCCTTACAGGTAATGCCATTTTGGCACAGGTATTTTTATTTGAACAAAAATTCAATTTCTTTGAAGTGATATTCTTTTAGTTTGCCATTCTCTTTATCTACAACAAGCTGGCCAATTGGGTTTACACCAATAATTCGACCAACAAACTCTCCATCAGCATCTTTATAGAACGATTCTGCATCAATACGATACATCCTTTTCAGATACTCAGTATCAATCTTTGTCACTTCTTTGCTTTTCAAAAGCGAATACCATTTATCTATTGAATTAAGAAAAAGATCAAGAAGTTCATCTTTGTCGAAAAAAGCATCAGTAACCTGACTTAACGAAATAGGATTTGGTGCATTGCTGAAAAATTTTCTTTGATTAATATTTATGCCAATTCCTACTATTGAAGAATCGATAGTTGATCCAGACAGAAAATTTTCAATTAAGATGCCTGCAATCTTATTATCACCTACATAAATATCATTCGGCCATTTAATCGAAACATCATCTACATACAAAGAAAGAACCTCACAAACACCAAGAGCAACAACTTTTGAAATAAGAAACTGATATTTAACAGGCAAGAAACTAGGATGCAGAACAATACTTAGAAGCAAATTTGCTCCTTTCTCGCTCTCCCAACTATTATCACGCTGACCTCTTCCACTCTGTTGCTCTTCGGCCACAACCACACAACCTTCATCCAAATTACTTTTTGACAGTAATGAAATGGCATAGTTGTTGGTCGAATCTAAACTTTCAAATTTTAAAATTGTTTTACCAATTATTTCTGCCATAATTTCAGATCGATTAATTAGGTAAAAAGTTTAATTTTGTAAATTACTAACGTAAATATATGGATAAAATAAAAGAAAGTAAATCAACAAATATTTTAATAGACGCAATTATTGAAGGAGTAAGAAGGAAAAAAGGAGAAGGAATAATCGACATGGATCTTGTAAAACTCAATAACACACAATGTAATCATTTTATAATTTGCCACGGAAATTCAAACACTCAAGTTGAAGCTATTGCACAATCGATAGAAGATACTGTAGAAGAACTTACAGGCGAGAATGTTTGGCATACCGATGGATACAAAAATGCACAATGGATATTACTTGATTACAGTGACGTTATGGTTCATGTTTTCCAAAAAGATACGCGTTCACTTTATGATTTAGAATCGCTTTGGGCTGATGCTCAAATTAAAACATATAAAACAGATAATTAGAACAGAAATGGCTGAAAATAAAAAAATAGACAATCCGATAAACAACATCAAACCCAAGGCTGATCCACAAAAGCCTAAGTTCAACATAAGTTATTTATACATTGTGTTGATCGTTATCATTTTGGGGATAAATTTCTTCGCAACAGGAAAACATCCGGTAGAAACTACTTGGTTTGAGGTTAAAAATACGATGATAAAGAACAACGATATCCGTAAGATTGTCGTTGTAAATAAAGAGGAAGCTACAATCTATTTAAAAGAAACCAGCTACGAAAAATACAAGGACAAACTCGGCTCTGGATATAGCAAACCTGCTGTCTCGGGACCCCATTTCAATTTCACCATCGGTTCAATTGATAAATTTGAAGAAAACCTTGAAAAAGCATATGCCGACTTTCAAACTGCCGACACTGAAATTGTTCCAATAACTTATGACGACACTTACGATTGGGGCGGTTTATTAGGGATTATCTTCCCTTTTGCACTAATCATCTTCTTCTGGTGGTTTATGTTCCGACGTATGAGTAAAGGCGGTGGCGCTGGTGGTGGCAACATTTTTAGTGTGGGCAAATCGCAGGCTAAACTTTTCGACAAAGACCAACGGGTAACAACAACTTTTAAAGATGTTGCCGGACTAGCAGAAGCAAAACAAGAGATTGAAGAGATCGTTTCTTTCCTCAAAAACCCAACAAAATATACGAAACTCGGTGGCAAAATTCCTAAAGGAGCATTACTTGTTGGCCCTCCGGGAACAGGAAAAACATTGCTCGCAAAGGCTGTGGCTGGAGAAGCAGGCGTACCTTTCTTCTCGATGTCGGGTTCCGATTTTGTTGAAATGTTTGTGGGTGTTGGAGCATCACGCGTTCGCGACCTTTTCAAACAAGCAAAAGAAAAAGCTCCTTGTATTGTATTTATCGATGAAATTGACGCCATTGGCCGTGCCAGAGGTAAAAACCCAAACATGGGTTCAAACGACGAACGCGAAAATACACTAAACCAACTTCTTACCGAGATGGATGGTTTCGATACAAACTCAGGGGTTATTATTTTGGCTGCAACTAACCGTGCCGACATTCTCGACCGAGCGTTGATGCGTGCTGGAAGGTTTGACCGCCAAATTAATGTTGAATTGCCCGACTTAAACGAACGTCGCGAGATTTTTGGTGTACACCTCAGACCTTTAAAACTTTCGAGCGAAGTAAATACTGAATTTCTGGCAAAACAAACACCGGGGTTCTCAGGTGCTGATATTGCAAATGTTTGTAACGAAGCTGCATTGATTGCCGCACGTAATGAACATGAAGATGTTCAGAAAAAAGATTTTCTTGATGCCGTTGACAGGATTGTTGGCGGATTAGAAAAGAAAAATAAGATCATTTCTTTTGACGAAAAGAAAACAATTGCCTACCACGAAGCTGGTCACGCAACCGTTAGTTGGCTATTAGAACACGCTCATCCGTTAGTGAAAGTAACTATTGTGCCCCGAGGAAAAGCTCTTGGTGCTGCTTGGTACTTACCAGAAGAACGTTCTATTACAACCAAAGAGCAGATGCTCGACGAAATGTGCTCAACCCTTGGAGGCCGTGCCGCCGAAGAATTGGTTTTCAAAAGCATATCATCTGGAGCTCAAAACGACCTCGAAAAAGTAACAAAACAAGCTTATGCTATGGTTTGCTATTTTGGCATGAGCGAAAAAGTGGGCAATTTGAGTTACTACGATTCAAGCGGCCAAAGCGATTATAATTTTTCAAAACCTTATAGCGAAAAAACTGCCGAGATGATCGACAGTGAAATCAAAAGCCTTATTGATATAGCATATATCAGGGCAAAAGAGGTTCTTGCGCAAAACACAAAAGGCCACATTATGCTAGCTGAAAGACTTCTTGAAAAAGAGGTGATTTTCTCTGATGATCTTGAACAGATTTTTGGTCCAAGAAAAAACAATAATCCAGACTCTTTGTCGGAACCTTTAATAGCACCAACAGAGGAAACTGCCAACATCGAACAAGAATAGGTTCATTATAAAAACAGATATAAGATTCCTGGGGAGGAAAACTTCCCCGGGCTTTTTTTTGCATAAAGGTGTTCAACTTTTTACAATTTTTCTTGAAACGAAAGCTCGAAAACGAAACTCTTTTTTCCCTAACTTTATAAAGAATTATACTTTCTTTAAAACATAAGGATATGGAAAAAGATTGGAAACGAGTATTTTTATCGGGTCAATTATACAAAGTAGAAATTGCCAAAGATTTATTAGAGAATAACGGCATTGAATCAGTTATTTTTAACAAGAAAGATTCGTCATATATGGCTTTTGGATCTATCGAATTATATGTAAACGAAAGTGTCGAAGAACAAGCAATTGAACTATTAAAAGATCTCACAAGTTGAATAATTTCACCGTAAGAACCCTTTCAGGGGCCGTATATGTTGCAATAGTAATTGGAAGTATTTTGCTGGGCAAAGTTGCCTTTTTCGCTCTGTTTGCTTTCATTTCATCTTATACACTTTTCGAATTTTACAGGTTATGTTGTCAAGGTGAAACAAAACCTCAATTCGGCCTTGGCATCATCACTTCGCTAACAATATATGTTTTGGTTTTCCTTTGTAATCAAAACATCGTTGATTCAAGGTTCTTTTTTATCCTTACACCTTTATTTATAATGATCCCCATTGTTGAAATGCTCCGAAACAAGAGCCACAACATTTTGAACATTGTTTATACAATTTTCGGGATTATTTATATTTCAATCCCTTTTTCTTTCTTGAACCTCATCTTATCTCCGGTTAAAAATATGCCAGAGCTGTATAAACCCGAAATAATGATTGGATTGTTCGTTATTATTTGGGCAAGTGATGCCGGGGCTTATATTTTCGGGAGAATGCTAGGAAAGCACAAACTAATACCAAAAATATCACCAAATAAAACTTGGGAAGGTGCAATTGGCGGCACACTTTTCGCCATTCTTATCAGCACCGCTTTCTTCAGTTTCTTCGACTATTTCAGCATTATAAATGTAGTGGCAATGACGTTGGTTACAGTTGTTGCAGGAACATTTGGCGACTTAACCGAATCAATGATAAAAAGATTTTTCGATGTAAAAGATTCTGGAAAAATTATGCCCGGGCATGGAGGGCTTTTTGACCGTTTTGACAGTTTGCTATTTGCAGCTCCGATTTATTATATTTTCATTTCACTATTTTTAAATTAAACCGATATGCGAATTCACAGAGAAGGTAGGCCTACGTTAACAATTATTGCCGTTGTTGCCTTAGTTGTATGTTATTTGGTCATACGCTTAACCCACAACCCTTATATTGTCTATCCTGTTTTAGCCCTCTTCATGGGTCTATATATATTTGTAATGTATTTTTTCAGATACGTTGAACGTCCCGAAATTAGCGACAAGAACGGGATTATTGCACCTTGCGACGGGAAGGTTGTTGTTATTGAAGATCAGTTTGAAGATGAATTCCTGAAAGAAGATATGAAGAAAATATCCATCTTCATGTCGCCGCTCGATGTGCATATTAACTGGTTCCCAATTAGCGGAAAAATACTCTTTTCTAAAATACATCAAGGAAGCCACCTTGTGGCATGGGCTCCAAAATCGTCGACCGATAACGAACGTTCGACAGTGGTGATGGAACTCGATAACAAGCAAAAAATAGTTGTTAGGCAAGTTGCCGGGGCTGTTGCACGCCGTGTTGTTTGTTATGCCGAAGAGGGTAAATATTACCAGCAAAACGAACATCTTGGCTTTATAAAATTTGGTTCGAGGGTTGATCTTTACCTGCCAAAAGATGCAGAGATTAAAGTTAACCTCGAAGATAAAGTGGTTGGCTCACAAACCGTAATTGCACGCCTTGCTAAATGACAACTCAACAACCTACTAAATGGTACGGATTTGTGCCAAACCTTTTTACTTCGCTCAACCTTGTTTGTGGCGTTGTTGGAACTTATCTGGTATTTGACGGTAAAATTCAGACCGCGATTATACTAATGTTTGTTGCGGCTGTGTTCGATTTCTTCGACGGATTTTTGGCGCGGCTATTGAAAGTTAGCGGAGAACTGGGCAAACAACTCGACTCGCTTGCCGACCTTATTTCGTTTGGGCTAGTTCCCGGAGCAATGGTTTTTGTACTTCAGAAGAACTTAATCGCTGAATTTGCAACACCCGAAAGCATGTCGCTTGTACAATGGTTCTACATTTTGATACCGATAATGATACCAGTATTCTCGGCATTACGATTGGCAAAATTCAATATTGACGAACGCCAGCATACCGAATTTATTGGCGTGCCCACACCTGCCAATGCACTGTTCCTGGCCTCGCTGGCTTGGACATTAACATATCGCCCCGAAGGTTTTCTAAGCGTAATCAACAACCCAATTATCATTTCGGTAATTGCTATTGTATTCTCACTACTGCTAGTTTCAGAGATAAGGTTATTCGCGCTTAAATTCAAATCGTTCAGTTGGAGCGCTAACAAACTTCGCTACATTTTCCTTATCTGCTCTGCTGGGTTCATTGCCGTATTCCAGGTCACAGGGTTTATGGCCGTTATCATCCTTTATATCATCCTTTCGATTGGACGAAATTTGATGGAGAAAAAATAGAGACGACAATCATTACGTTGGGCGGATGCAAATTTTACCACCCAACTTTCTGATTTTCTTCCACCATCTAGCCATAAGGTTTTTATCTATCTTAGCTGTCGTTATTATGACCAGATAATTACCTAACAGCTTTGCGATGAACAAACTTTTTGCCCTTCTAACAACCTTTTCGTTACTACCTTTCGTTGCTTTCCCTCAATTTAGTTTGTTTACGGACAAGGATACTCTGAAGTATTTTGCCGCAACTACCGAGCCCGATTCAATGTGGTTCTTACCTGAGTACAATGATTTGATGTGGCCTGAAAGCCCGACCATTGTTGGCTTTGGTTATGGCAATGAGAAGTACACAATTGTTGACCCCGCCACAAAGTCAATATACTTGCGCATCCCGTTTCTGATAGAAAATAAAAGTGCAATTAAAAAGATAAACTTTGTGGCCGACTACGACGATGGCTTTATTGCTTACCTCAACGGGGTTGAAATTGCACGTGTAAATGCAGACCCTGCGGTTAAATATCCGCCTTTTGATGCTGTTGCCACCCGCTCTCATGCTTCTGAATACATTACCGGACTGACCGACCCGGTGTTGGGTATATTCCTCGATGCGGCACTATTATCAACATGCCTTACCAATGGCGAAAACATCTTGTCGGTACATGTAATAAACGACAGCGAAGGAACTGACCTGATCTTTATCCCTACCCTGCTCGATATTTCAACATATCCCTACAACCTGTGGGACGATAATGCACGGTACAAAAGGCTGATTGATATTGATTCGTCGAACATCCCACTTCTGACGATTGAGACCGACCAATATGGTATTCCAGCAAACCAAAGCATTTGGGTAACTGCGCATTTGGGATTAACAGATAACAGCAATGGTAAAGCCAACTACATAACCGACACGTTCAATGTGTACGATGGGCCAATTTCGATACGCACCAGAGGGCAATCGTCGCGCGACTTTTCGAAGAAATCGTACCGCTTTGAATTAATCGATGCCGAGGGAAAAGACACAAGCTACTCCCTACTGGGAATGCCAGCCGAAAGCGACTGGATTCTTTCGGGACCTTTTACCGACAAGAGCCAAATAAGGAACAAGTTTGCCTACGACCTTGGCCTAAACATGGGAAATTATGCCCCTCGAACAAGGTTCTGCGAACTGGTTATCAATGGTCAACTTGAGGGGCTTTACCTTCTGACAGAGCAAATCAAAAGGGGAAAAAACAGGGTTGATATTTCAAAATTGAAAGAGACCGACATTGTGGGCAATGATGTTACTGGTGGTTATATTTTTAAACACGACAAGACCGATGCCAACTCGAAATGGCGCACCAAGAACCGCGAAATTGTTTATCCCGATGTATTGCAGGTTGAGCAAAAAGCGTATCTGACAAAACTGTTTACCACCTACGATTCAATTCTGATGAAAACAAACGATTTTGCCGACCCGGTAAAAGGGTTCAGAAAATATGCCAGCGACAGTTCTCTTGCCGACTTCATCATCATTAATGAAATTATTAAAAATGCCGATGCTTATTTGTACAGCACCTATATGTATAAAAACCGCAACGATAAAGACGGTCGCATTAAGTTTGGCCCTATTTGGGATTATGATATCGGCTTCGGAAATTCGACTTTCCAAAGTGGGCATTTAACTGCTGGTTGGCAATTCAGTATAAACAATTCATCAATGAACATTTCGAGGTACATGCAGGATACGGCATTTGTGCATCTTTTTCAAAACCGTTATACCGAATTGCGCTCAGGAGCTTTGAGCAACGATTCGATTTTTACATTGATGGATAAACTTGTTGAGAAAGCGGGCGATGCCTGTATTCGAAACTACAAGGTTTGGCCTTTGATTGATAAGGAACTTTTTGGCCCGGGCTACTATGTTAACAACTATGCTGCCGAAATTGCCTATATGAAACAGTGGATCGAAACCCGCCTTGAGTGGCTCGACTCTAATGTGCCCAAAATGTATTTTCCACTTAAGATTGTTGGCAACCATGAGTTAAAGATGCTATCTGGCAACCTCAACCTAAAGGTTTACCCCAGCAGGTTTGAAAACGAACTGACAATAAATTTCGACCTCGAAACAGAGAGCGATGTAAGGGTTGAGCTTTACAACCTGACTGGGCAACTTCAACTTTTGACCGAGCTGGGAACAGTTTCGGGGCACAATGAGGTTACGCTGAACAATGACCAAATATCGACATTGCAACATGGGATGTACTTTGCAAAAGTGATTGTAAATAATATCGAAACGCAAGCAGTAAAAATTATTAAGCAGTAACAATAGTTGCTAACAAAGTAGCAACATATTTCAAACCAACATTGGATCGTACCCAAAGCGGGTGTTGCAGTCGAGGGAGTTGATTTGCGCCATGTCGGCATCCGACAGTTCAAAGTCGAAAATATTGGCATTCGAAATTATCCGCTCTTCTTTTACCGATTTCGGAATGGTGAGCACACCACGCTGCAAGTCCCATCGCAATACAACTTGCGCTTCGTTCTTGCCATATTTGTTGCCAATTTCTTGGAACAATGGTATTTCGAAAACCTTGCCCAGCATAATTGGGCTCCATGCCTGATAGTTAATTCCAGACTCGCGGCACTGGTCTATAAGTGGCTGTTGTATAATATATGGGTGGAATTCCATTTGGTTGATGGCCGGAACTACCTCTGCGTCGGGCAATAATTTATCGAGATGAACAGGCAAAAAGTTGCTGATGCCAATGGCCCGCACCCTACCCTCTTTATAAATCTTTTCTAGTGCCTTCCAAGTTTCGATATATTTGCCGGTAACTGGCCAATGTATTAGGTAAAGGTCGAGGTAGTCGGTCTCCAACAGTTTGAGGCTTTGGTCGTAAGCTGCAAGTGTAGAATCAAACCCTTGGTCGTCGTTCCACACTTTGGAGGTAATGAAAAGATCTTCGCGCTTCACACCACTCTCTTTTATAGCCTCGCCAATACCTTTTTCGTTCCGATAAAGTGTAGCAGTATCAATCAGTTTATAACCGGCATTCAATGCAAAACGCACAGAGCTTCTCACCTCGTCGCCGTCGGTCGATTTCCATGTACCCAACCCAAAATAGGGCATCTCTACCCCATTGTTCAGCGTTACTGTTCCGTTAATATCTGTAATCTTCATCGTAAGGAATTTATTAAAACAACCGTTGGAATTTACGGGGCATTGCAGTTTCGAAACGCAACTTTTCGCCAGTAATAGGGTGTGTAAACGCCAACACTTTGGCATGAAGCCCCAACCTGTCGATAGGGTTTAGTTTTGCGCCGTACTTCTTATCGTTGATAATAGGGTGGCCAAGATCTTGCATGTGAACCCGAATCTGGTTTTTTCGACCAGTGTCTAATCGAACCATCAGCAGGGTATATTCCTTGCTACGTTTCAACACCGTATAATTAGTGATCGCCTTCTTGCCGCTTTCGGGGTTTTGATCTGAAAAAACAACAAAGACCCCGTTTTCGTGCAGGTACGACTCAATTGTTCCTTCGTTGTCTTCAACAATTCCTTCAACAATTGCCAAATATGCACGTTCGGTAACAACATCTTTCCAGTTATCTTGCATCAGGTGTTGCACATTGGCACTTTTAGCAAACACCATTAAGCCCGAAGTTTCGCGGTCGAGGCGGTGAACAACAAAGATCTTCTTATTTGGGCCTTCCCTCTTCACATGTTTGCTGAGGAAGTTGTAAGCAGTATAGTCGCGTTCGCCCTTAGTGGCAACCGACAACACGCCCGAATGCTTGTCGATAACAATCAGGTGTTCATCTTCAAAAACAATTGAAAAGCCTTTGAACGATTTCGTAGCAATTTCTGAGCGTTGCCACACAATGCGTACCACGCTTCCGGGTTTTAGCAGGTGGTTGAACTTTGTAACGATCTTCCCGTCTACCTCAACCTGATTTCCGCTGAGAAAGCTTTTAATGTTGTTCCGGTTTTTATGGGGCATTGATTCGATCAAAAATTTCATCAATTCATTTTCGGCTTTAACCTGAAGCACAATTTCGGGTTTTGCTCCGTGCCGTATCTCTTTTTTTTCCTGTTCCATTATTCTAAAATCTCTTTAATGCGCCCAACTTGGCCGCTTGTTAAACGTACTTTAATGCCATGCGGATGAAAGGCTGAATTGGTAAGTATATCCTTCACTATTCCATTGGTGAGATTGCCTGTCCGTTGATCGGCTTTCAAAACAATTTCGACCTCAACCCCTGGCTTAACATTTTTACGCTGTGTGCCTTCCATTCTAACTATTTATAGGGTGCAAAGGTAACAAGAAATCGACTAAAAAAAGGCCGGACAAATTGCCCGGCCACTGAAAACAATACTCTTATTGAATCTAAAATAAAAACTACCTATCAAATTGGGGAATAATTAGCACTTTCTGTCCAAAAACAGATTGAACTATTACTCCATATCTCCGCCTCCACCCATGTCAATTTCGGTGTCGCTTCCATTCTCGACATTACCGTTTTCGCCATTTGGAGTACGTTGTTTCTGCCTGTAATTGTTGATTTTATACGATAACGCAAGCGAAAACACAGGCGACTTCATATCGAAACTCGATTTGTTATAAAACCCTGCACCACTCGATTCGAAACCAAACTTGGCAGTATTCAACACATCGCGAACCGAAAGTGTAACATTCAGTTTGTTCTTGAAGAAATCTTGCCGAACTGCCATGTTCGAAAACAAAAACCCATCGCGGCGACCCTGCGCCGAAGTGGTTGGACTGTTATACATTGCATCGATCTGAAGCTTGGTTGTCTTTGTAATATTGAATGTATTACTCAACCTAGAGTTCCAGTTTGTACTCAACTGATCTATATCTTTGCCGTAAAGTTTCCCTAGAATTTGGTAACGGTAAATATTTCCCATCAGGTTAAACGACCACCACTTTACTGGCCTATAGTTAAGCATCAGCTCAGCACCTGTAGAATAATCGGTCCCGATATTATCGAAAGTATGGATCATCACCGTTTCAGAATAGACACTACTAACCTGCTCTATTTTATTATTTATTTGACGGTGATAAACTTCGGTCGAAACAAACCCTTTGTCTAACTGCAACTGATATCCCATTTCATACGAATCGACATATTCGTTTTCAATGCCCGGATTTCCCTGACGGATATTGTAAGCATCGGTGTACGTTTTAAATGGTTCGAGGAAATGACCTCTTGGCCGTTGAATACGGCGGGTATAACTTGTTGTAAGTTGCTGTTTTTCGGAAATGTTGAGCGAAAGATGTACCGTTGGAAAGAAATCCCACTTGTCTATCTTATATTCATCTGTCGAACCCGAATAAGTAATCAAACGGTTGGTATATTCGGTGCGCAACCCAAGCTGATAGCCAAATTTATTACCTGAATTGCTCCATGTCGCATACAAGGCTTGAATATTCTGTTTGAAATCGGAATCGGTATAATATTGCGAAGATTTTAAGGGTTCGTAATCATCGGCAACAGTGTACCAATGAACATCGTTCCAACCAAATTCATTCTTCAGAAGAGCCTGATAGCCTGTTTCAATTTTCATTTTTCCGGAAATCGGATGCACATAGTCAAGTTTAAAACGGGTCTGACCTTCATCTCCATACTCCCAGTTTTTCTGTCCATTGTATAAAAGGGTATCGCTCAGAAACTGTTCGAAATACGAAAGCTCATCGTCGGTACCAGTCGAGTAATAAAGCATTGCGGTAAGCTCCTGTCCTGCACGTTCAAAAGTTCTTTTATAGTCGAGGTTAAAAGCTACATTCTTACTACTACCTTCGCCTTCACTATTTGTTAACGTGTTCAAGGTGTAGCCACTTGTCGAGGATTCCATGAAATCGTTAAGGCCGCTGTTTAACCGCGAACGTCCATTAAGGTTTGCAGCAAGCGACAACGTATTTTTATCGTTGATATAATAATCGACACCAGCTTTAGTGGACCATGAATTGTGCCCGTTTTCATTTTCGCCCGAAGCGTTCGTGGTAACTGTATCGGCACCATAAGTTACATTCAAGCGGTTTGACTGCCCCATACCTTTACGGTCGGCTCTGTTTCCTCCAACAAAGAAGTTGAACTTGCCGGTTTTAAAATTCACCAGAAAATCGCCCGACAACGAACCATAAGAGTCGGCATTTGCATTAACAATACCGCTAATGCCAGTTACTTTACTCTTTTTTGTATTGATATTGATGATACCCGAATTTCCATCGGGATCGAACTTGGCCGAAGGGTTGGTTATAATTTCGATGTTCCGAATTGTACTTGCAGGAATTTGCTCCAAGGCATCGGCAGCAGAAAAAGGAGTTGGCCGACCATCAATAAGAACGGTGAAATTTGAACTTCCCCGAAGACTTACATTTCCCTCAATATCAACAGAAACAGAAGGGGTATTCGAAAGTACGTCAACCGCCGTGCCATTGGCCGCAGTAGGAAACTGACTTGGATCGACAATTTTTTTATCTATTTCATAAGCAATAGCCCGATCTTGAGCTACAACTTTAACTTCATTAAGATTAGCCGAAGCCGGAAACAGTTCAACAACGCCCAAATCAACTTTAAATTGATCGCGCCCAATTTTGATATCTTTCTTAACGGTACTCTCATAACCAATAAACTTAGCATCGAGGTAATAAACCCCAGGTGCAAGATTCGGAACATTAAAAAATCCTTTTGCATCGGCAATTCCACCACCAGCAAGCGATGAATCGCTCGCCGAATAAACTGCAACATTGGCATATTCGAGAGGTACTTTACTCCCATTCTCAATAATCTTCCCTACAACAACGCCCAACTTAGGAAGCGACGCTGGAGTATTTGGCGAAGGCTGTGAAAAACCCACAAATGAGAACAAAGACAACAATATGCCTGTAAAAAATAATCTCTTCATCTATTCTCTTGAATTAAATAAACTAAACTAACTAATTTATAATGAATACTTAAACAATTGTTTTGGTTGACAAACACAGATGGTAGACAATGAAGTGGCGTTTAAGTTTAAAAAGCGATGTGATTTTAACATCTCAATAACACCGGGAATCTAGGGATCTTAACAAAAAAAACCAGCCTCGAAATAAGACTGGTTTTTTAAAGTTGGGTGAAAGATGGGATTCGAACCCACGACCCTCGGAACCACAATCCGATGCTCTAACCGACTGAGCTACTATCACCATGAAAGCAACTTTTTCAATTGCGGTGCAAATATACTATTTTATTTTATTTTGGTGCAAGCCTTCTTTTATTTGAAATGAAAAAACTTTTGCCTCCATGCTAAAGATATTGGACATCAACCAAGAACAACTTTTCGGACAATGAAAAAACCTGCACAATAAATACTACTGAGATTTGTTTTACATTTGTCGGAACTCAAAAAAGTCGCTTTTGAAGAAAGTAAACATATCAAATGTGAATGCCCTGCAGGTTTTTCAACTGATTCGATACGGAGCACTATTGTTGATTGGGATTCTGCTTTCGAAATCGGGCATTGGGCAAACAAACATTGGCCATTATGAAACTTTCATACTTGTTGCCGGAGCGTTCACTTTCTTTTGGGTTAATGGTTTCCTGAAAGTAATGATGCCTTTCTCGTCTGAAAAAAATGAAGACGAAAAAAAGTCGCTTATCTTCAATACGTTCATCCTTCTCCTTGCATTTTCGGTAGTAGCGTCCATTTTGGTCTACTTCCTTAATAAACCTTTTTCCGACTTACTGCTGAATGGAAACTCCGTTCCAATGCCACTTTTATTAGGTGCTTATATTCTCTTCAACAGTCCTGCAATGCTGATCGAATACATTTACCTGATCAATAACCGACCTCGGAGCATCCTGATATATGCCATAGTTATCTTTTCTTTACAAATTGCGGCAGTTGGGCTACCTCCACTTTTTGGTTTTGGCCTAAACGAGGTGATAGTTGGGTTGCTTGCTGTAACTGTAGTCAAATTTATATGGCTACTTTTTGTCATTAAGAACTATTCAAAAGCAAAATTCGACATCCCCCTTTTGAAAGAGTATCTTAAAATTGGAGCACCACTCGTTTTATCTACACTCCTATCATCGTCGGCAACTTACATAGATGGATTCATTATTACTTCGAATTTCTCGCCCGAAGATTTTGCGATTTTCCAATACGGAGCAAGGGAGTTACCTCTCTCTTTATTATTGGCAAACTCTCTGAGTATGGCCATGTTGTCGAATTTTTCAAAAAAGAATATCGATTCGCCCTTGGCCGAACTGAAATCGGAAGTTTTTCGGCTTCACTGGTACCTTTACCCCATTTCAATAGTATTGCTGCTTACATCACACTGGTTTTTCCCTGTCGTTTTCAACTCTCAATTCGAAGGCAGTGCCACAATATTCAACATCTATCTTCTATTGGTAATCAGCAGGGTATTGATTCCGCAAACCATTCTGATTGGAAAAAAGATGAACGGCATCATTGTCCGAGCCTCTCTTTTCGAAATCATAATCAATGTCGGAGCAAGTTTATTCATTGCCAACATCATTGGAATAGAAGGCGTTGCATGGGGAACTTTCATAGCTTATCTGTTCGAGAAAGTATACCTGGCCATTGCTTGTAAACGCAAATTGAACATTTCGCCATTAAAATATCTTCCAATAAAGATTTACACAATATCGACAGCACTACTTATATTCGCATTTGTAATGATTGAATTCGTTATTTATTGATATGGAATATTTACTCGACAACCCCGAAACCGAAAAGGTTTTTAAACAAATAGTTAAATCATTGCCATCGATGCAAAATGGCACCACAGCCGAAAGTATGATCCAGCGCGGATTGAAGTACGAAAAAAACTGGGGTGCGTCCATTGTCGATTTAAAACATTTTGCCTCACAAGTAAAGAAAGACCATTTACTGGCACTTAAACTTTGGAACAAAAAATGGCGTGAAACAATGATTCTGGCTACGTTACTCGATATTCCGGGCGAAGTAACTGAAGCTCAAATGGATTTTTGGCTGAAAACCTCGGAAAACACAGAACTTATAGAACAAATGGTTTTCAACCTTTTCACCGAAACTCCGTATGCGTTTGCCAAATCTATTGAATGGTGCAGAGGTAAAAAATACCTTGTGAAATATGCAGGACTGCTAATGATGGGAAGAATGGCAATGGTCTCTAAAAACGACATTGATGAAATGTTTGAAATATTCTTCGAAGAATTGATTCCGTTAGCCAAAGACCCCGCGTTATACAATATCTATTACAAGTCATATTGTCAGCTGGCACGCCGAAGTGAATACATGCACCAACAATGTATAAGTTTTGCCGAGGAGCTGTTAATAATGGATGAACAGAATGCAAAAAATCTTGGAAATGAAATACTTCAGGAAATAAAATCGGAAGACTTCATTTCATTGATAAAAAAATAACTTTCATTCTCTGGAAACTTGCACGCTATTTGATCAAATTCAAGCTGTATAAAAAATCTTAAAATATGAATTTAACACGAACATCAAATCCACTTTTTGGCAGAGATACCTTTGAAAAAGCCTTTTCGACTTCTTATGCCGAAGAACAAATGACAGTTAAAGGGACAATGAATAAAACCTTCTTAATTCTTCTGTTTGTTATAGCTTCAGCATTCTTTACATGGCAACGCTTTTTCGATGCTTACACGCCAGAAAATGCAGCAGCTGCAGTAAGTGCAGTAAAATTGTACATGATTGTAGGTGGAATCGGTGGATTTATTACCTCTTTGATTGCAACATTCAGCCCGAGAAAAGCGGGGTTCTTCACTCCTATTTATGCTATTTTTGAAGGGATGTTCCTTGGAGGACTCTCAGCCACATTCGAAGCAATGTATCCAGGCTTGGTTATGCGTGCGGTTGCGCTAACTTTTGCTGTGTTCCTTGGAATGTTGTTCATTTACCGACAGAGGATCATTAAGGTAACTGGCGGTTTCAGAAGAGGCATGATTGCTGCAATGTTTGGCATTGCTTTGGTTTACCTTGTTGGTTGGATTTCAAGTTTATTTGGAGCAGGGTTATCGTTTCTGCAAGGTGGTGGCACTTTTGGCATAATCTTTAGCCTAATTGTAACAGGCGTTTCGGCATTCAGCCTTCTCCTCGATTTCGATTTCATTGAACAGGGTGCACAAGCCGGAGCCCCAAAATACATGGAATGGTACAGCGTTTTTGGATTGCTACTTTCGCTGGTATGGCTCTATATAAACATATTACGACTTCTTTCAATTTTTGCAAGGAGAGATTAATACTGAAGAGGCTGTTTATATTGCCGAATTAAAAAAAATATCTACTTTGTTATTTGAAAATGAATTATCAGAATGGAGGTGAAAAACACTCTCCACTCTGATAATTCAAAAAAATAACATATCAGTTCAAGATGAAAATCATCGAAGTCTGCAGCAAAAAAACAATTAGGCTTTTCAATAAGCTACCACTCACTATCTATAAAAACGATCCAAACTTTGCTTGCCCCCTCACTCCTATGGTCGAAGAAAATTTCGACACTAGCAAAAATTCATTCTTCAAACACGGGAAAGACTGCCGATGGGTTCTTTTGAACGAAAAGGAAGATCCGATTGGCCGCATTGTAGCTTTTATCGACTTCGATAAAGCCCATACGTTTGACCAACCAACCGGCAACATCGGCTTTTTCGAATGCATCAACGACAAAAAGGCCTCGAAAATACTTTTTGACAAGGCAAAACAGTGGCTCGCAAATATGGGCATGGAGGCAATGGATGGCCCTGCAAACATGGGCGAAAACTACATAAACCATGGCTTACTTGCGTGGGGATTTACGCCTCAGGGTTTTGGAATGCCATACAATCCACCTTACTATTTAGAGCTTTTTGAAGACTACGGCTTTAAAGTTTTTTACAAACAATATTCATATCATCTCGACTACACAAAACCATTCCCCGAGCGTTTTTGGAAAATTGCTGAATGGGTAGCTAAAAAACCTCAATATTCGTTTAAGCATTTTGAATGGAAGAATTCGCAACAATATCTCGAAGATTTCAGCAAAATATATGATGCTGCGTGGAGTAAGCACGAACACTATAAACCACTAGACCTTGGCGAGTTAAAAAGCTTCATCGAATCATCAAAACTGATTCTTGATCCAGAATTTATTTGGTTTGCTTACTGTGAAAATGAACCTATCGCCTTGTTTGCCATGATTCCTGATTTTAATCAGGCTCTACGCTATCTTAAAAATGGGAAGATGAATTTTGTGAATATCATTAAACTGTTCACATTCATAAAAAGAGGAAAATTCACACGTGCAAGAATCTTTATAATGGGTATTGCCGAGAAATTTCAAAAATCGGGAATTGAGTCAGCAATATTTTGGCAACTTGAAAATAAAGTAATGCCACATAAAAAGCAGTATACCGAAATTGAACTTTCATGGGCAGGCGATTTTAACCCCAAAATTGTTTCATTATACAAGTCGACAGGAGCGATACATTCGAAAACACATTACCAAATGAGGTATCTTTTCGATAGAAACAAACCTTTTTTAAGAAGCAAAATCATTGAATAATGCGGCTTCTAAAACAGATTTAAAAAATGAGAAATGTTTTCGACGAAATGTTTTGCAAAATTTGTTTGAATCTATATCTTTGCAACCCATTACAAATTTAGAATTCAGAAATAATATACGCAAGAAAATGAAAGAAGGTATTCATCCTAAGAATTATCGTTTAGTAGCGTTCAAAGATATGTCGAACGAAGAGGTGTTTCTCACAAAATCAGCTGTTAACACAAAAGAAACAATTGATATTGATGGTGTAACATATCCATTATTCAAATTGGAAATTTCAAGCACATCTCACCCATTTTACACAGGTAAGGTTAAGCTTGTAGATACCGCTGGACGTGTTGACAAGTTCATGAACAGGTATAAAAAACACATGGAAAGTCGTTAATTAGCTTTACTAAAGATAAAACAAAAGAGCTTCACATATTTTGTGAAGCTCTTTTGTTTTATCTGCATATTGCAAAGGACGAAAAAAATAGTGCAAAAAAAAGGATCATCCAAGCGGACAATCCTTCTGAAATATTTTTTTTTTAAAAATTCGTTAGTAATATAGAAATCGTTTGATTTTCTTGGTAGCTGTCTTTTCAAAAGGTTCAGCATGAGCTATAACCAACTGTACTCTCGAAAATTTATTCACCTGAGAATTAACATACACCTGTAGTTCTTTGGCAAGTTCATCAACATAGTTGTCGATTTTTTGGTTTGCATGTTCTTTTATCGATTGATATTTGAGCTGCAATTCTTCCATATTAAAATGAACCATTGCCACTAATTTTCCTTTTTTCTGAACCACAACCGATTCAAGAACATACTTAAAGCGATTAATAATTTCCTCAATCTCCTCCGGATATATATTTTCACCGCTTGCGCCAACAATCATATTCTTCAAACGACCTTTAATGAAAAGATAGCCAGACTTGTCGAAGCATCCCAAATCGCCTGTTCTAAACCAACCATCGTCGGTAAGCACAGCTTTTGTCAATTCAGGTTCCTTGTAATAGCCCTTCATAACATTGGGGCCTTTTGCCCAGATTTCACCTTGATTCGTTACCGGATCGGGCTCGTTTATTTTGAGTGTTACACCTTGCATTGCAGGGCCAGTTGACTGATGTTTTCCACTGAAAGAATCGAAACCAGCAAGCAACGGCGATGTTTCGGTAAGACCATAGCCCACAGCGTAAGGAAATTTACCTTCAATTAAAAAACGTTCAACTTCCGGGTCGAGTTTTGCTCCACCAATTCCAAAGAATTTAAGGTTTCCTCCAAACGTCTTCTTTAACTTGCTACCAGCAACCAAATTAAGCAACTTGCGAGTAGGGGCAAATTTGTACAAATTACGTGTCAATGCTTTTTGATTGAATGTTGGCAAAATTTTTCCTTTGTAAACTTTCTCAATAATCAATGGTACAGTTAGCATTATTGTTGGCTTAACTTGCTGCAAAGCAGGAATTAAGACAGAGGGAACAGGCGGTTTTTTAAGATATTGAACCGATGTTCCAAACATCATAGGCAATAAAAAACCTATCGTATTCTCATAAGTGTGAGATAACGGCAACACCGATAACATTGTGTCTGTGGTATCCATCGAATGAATTTTCCCCGACATTGCTGCCGAGAAAACTAAATTATGATGGGTCAACATCACACCTTTCGATTTTCCAGTAGTACCTGACGTATAGATTATTGAAGCTAAATCTTCGGTGTCTACATCAAACTCTTTAACAGAAGCAGTTGACTCAACCAAAGAGCTTTGCAATTCGCCCAAATCAGCAACAGAAACGGCTTCGCCAATTAAAGCAAAATTTTCAATGAGAATCTTAGAGTTAAGTGTATCAATGTTCAAATCAGATATTTTTCGAAACAAACTTTCTGAAATAAAAATGGCTTTTGCTTCAGAGTGTGTTAAAACATTCTCAACCTCGACTTCGGTAAAGTCGGGTAAAATTGGAACAACAACAGCCCCCATTGTTGTAATAGCAAAAAACGCAATTCCCCAATTGGGCTGATTAGAACTCAAAATTGCAACTTTATCACCTTTTTGAATTTCTAAACGTTCGAGCAAATCAATAACCAAACCTACATTGTGGTAAACCTCTGAATAGCTTAATTGTTGTTCACCAACAAAACCTAAAGCAGGACTAGAACCAAATTGTCTCTCCGAATTCTTAATTAAATCCCCTAGTGTATTAATCTTCATACTTCTTCATCATTCATTCTGCATGTTAAAGGAACTAATTAAATATGAATTTTTTTTGCGATTTTATTAATTTTAACAATACATCAAGTAAGAATTTAATATTTAGATATTTACATATTTGGTTTTATTGAATTTTGAGTTCTTAGGTTCGAAAGGATTAGTTACAAAACCATACTTTTGAACTAAAATTAATAAAACTGAAATTGATGAACACAAAAGAGATTATTTCATCTATTGCTCTAATTGTAAGAGAAAAGTTCGAAAAAGAAAGCAGTGGCCACGACTGGTGGCACATATATCGTGTTTGGCAATTGTCGAAGTTGATTGCAGAACAAGAACAAGCTGATGTTTTCATTGTTGAAATCGCTTCTCTTCTACACGATATAGCCGACTGGAAGTTCAACAACGGCGATGAAAAAGCTGGAGGCAAAGCGGCATGTGAATTACTGGCACAGTCCAATCTCCCGCTTGAAACAACCGATTTAATTGTAGAAATCATCGACAATGTATCATTTAAAGGGGCTGAGATCGAAACTAAAATGAAATCGATTGAAGGAGAAATAGTTCAAGATGCCGACCGACTAGATGCAATTGGCGCCATTGGAATAGCAAGAACATTTGCCTACGGCGGACACAAAGGACGAAGCATTTACGATCCTGCGGTTGAACCTATCTTACACAAGTCGTTCGAAGAGTACAAAAAGTCTGAATCGCCAACGATAAACCACTTTTACGAAAAGCTTTTACTTCTTAAAGATCGGATGAACACTCAAACGGGCCGCATGATTGCAGAAGAACGACATCTTTTTATGGAAAACTTTCTTGCCGAATTTTACCGAGAATGGAACCTGACATATACTTTTGTTCATGAAAAATAAAATCAAGATGAACAAAGATAAAATCAAGGAATTTTTCAAAGACGACAGATATGCCTCTCTTTCAGGAATCGAAATTGTTGATGTTGACAAAGGTTACAGTAAAACTAAACTCGAAATTGAGGATAAACATCTTAATGCCGCCAACGTAGTGCAAGGAGGTGCAATTTTTACGCTTGCCGATTTTGCCATGGGACTTGCATCAAACAGTCACGGCCAACTAGCACTGGCTATTAATGCAAACATTACTTTTTTGAAAGGCAAATCGAAAGGAACACTTTATGCTACCGCCCGAGAAGTGTCAGATCCAAAGCGAATTGGCGCTTACGATGTACAAGTAACCGACGAAAACGACGACATTATTGCCGTATTCAATGGAGTTGTTTACCGGAAGAATGAAAAAATCGATATTTAAACTTAAAAAATGGCCATTTCAGAAAAATATAAGTTATTTTTTAACTTTTTTTGTGTATAGTGTCATAATATTGATACATTTGCGCCGTTAAAAAATAAATTACAATGAAAGAAGGTACAGTTAAATTCTTCAATGAATCTAAAGGTTATGGATTCATTAAAGACAATGAATCAGGAAATGAATATTTTGTACACGTTTCTGGTTTAGTTGACAAAATTAAAGAAGAAGACGAAGTAAGTTTCGAACTTGCTGAAGGTCGTAGAGGTGTAAATGCAATAAATGTTAAATTACTATAATATTTAATGTTGCGTATTGATAAAGGGATGTTCGAAGAGCATCCCTTTATTTTTTTAATCAGCCACGATCAAAATAATCTACACTCTTATCGCCTCCCGATTTTGCATTTTGTTTCTTTCAATCGTTAGTTTAGTTATTTTTGACAAAAAATTAAACTGAAATTAAGGATGAGATTCATATACCCTTCTTTCCTTTGGGCACTTCTATTTACAGCCATTCCAATTATTATACACCTAGTAAACCTAAGGCGGCACCAAACTGTATACTTTTCGAATGTTAATTTTCTGAAGAAAGTAAAAAAAGAGACTCAGAGAAAATCAAAACTCAAACAGTTTCTTATACTGTGCTGCAGGGTATTGGCCATTGCCGGCCTCGTTTTTGCTTTTGCAAAACCTTATATCCCTACAGGAATGGCCGAAAAGCAATATTCAAGCAATATTACCTGCATTTACATCGACAACTCTTTCAGTATGAATGCCGAAGGTTCTGAAGGAAAAGCAATAGAAAACGCGAAACAGAAAGCATATACAATTATCGATGCCAGCGAACCAAACACAAAGTTTGCCCTTCTTACGAACAACTTAGACGAAAACTATAACCGATTTTTCTCTAAACAAGAGGTGAAAAAACTAATTGGCGAAATCGAAGAAGGAAAAAACCAGGCAATGATGTCAACTATTCTACTTCGTTTTGAAACCATGACTTCAATCTTTTTAGACGATACAAAAAAGAAAGTCTTTTTGATTTCAGATTTTCAGAAACATACATCAGACCTTTCAAACCTAAAATCGGACTCACTTTCGATATACAATTTTATAAAACTCCCTGTCAATTCATTTTCAAATATTTACATTGACTCTTGTTGGTACGAAGCTCCTGCACATCATCTCGATCAGGTAGAAATAATTAATGTCCGCATTGTTAATCGCTCAAAAGAAGAATTTTATCAAATTCCGGTAAACCTTTACCTCAACGATTCGCTTAAAGCTCTTGCAACTGCCGACTTAGCTGCAGGCGAAGAAAAAGTTGTAACACTACAATACACAAACCTTAACACGGGCTTACAACTAGGAAAAGTTGAAATAACCGACTATCCAATTGTTTACGACAATACACTCTATTTTTCGTACAACGTAAACAGCACTCAGAATTCATTACTTATAAAATCTGGAGAATCGAACAGCAATACATCAAACATTGAAGCCATTTTCTCAAACGACCCATATCTCAAGTTGGATATTGCTGATGAGAACAGACTGCAAATCAGCAGACTTAGCGACTACTCAACAATCATTCTTTATGAAATACCAACCATTTCGACAGGATTAACCGACGAACTAAAAAAATATGTCGCAAATGGCGGAACGTTGATTTTCATTCCTTCAATTCCTGGGAATATTGAAAGTTACAACACATTGCTCGGCTCTTTAAAAATGCCTTCAATTTCGATAAAAGATACTGTTGAAATTCCTATCAATGAGGTTTCTTACAGTCATCAGATTTATTCCGGAGTTTTCAAAAAAGGAAGTGAGAAAGTTGCATTACCGTCGATACACAGCCGTTACAGGTTCAATGCCACACTAGCAAATGACAGTTCGTCCACTGAAACACCAATACTCCAATTTGCCGACAAATCGAATGCAATGAGCGAATACCAAACCGGGCTTGGCAAAGTTTATGCGTTTTCATTCCCCGTATCCGATTCTCAGAATAAGTTTCTTGATCACATTCTTTTCATGCCAACATTTTACAATATTGTTTTGTATTCATCATCACATCAACAGCTCTATTCTGTAATTAGCCGAGATCGATATATCTCTGTTAAAAATCCGAACAATAAACTTTTGCAAAACCCTGTAATCCGAAATATTCAAACAGGAAACGAGATAATACCAGAAGCCGTTCAGCAAGAAGGAAACCTACTGCGAATGAGCATCGACAATAGTTTGAATGCAGGCTTTTACCATGTTTATCTCGAAGATGAATTAATTGGCGGCACAGCATTAAACTTCGACCTGAAAGAATCGGACCTAACTTACCACACCGACGATGAGATAATAGCATTAGCCACCCAAGCAGGTATCAATCATTTTAATTTAATAAACGAGACAAAAGCAAGCTTTTCGGATGCAATTCAGGAACTCGACAACGGAAAACAAATGTGGAAATTGTTCATTTACTCTGTACTCCTGTTCCTTTTAATTGAGTTTACGATCATAAAATTTTGGGATAAATTCTTTTAGTCGCGCACAAGACTTTACGTTAAAAACCATATTACTTTAAGATTGAGCGCTTTATTTGACCTTTGTCATGTTTAATCAATTGCAAATTGACGATATTGAATGCAAAATGATTAGGTTATGACAACACAAGACTACATTGACCGTGAAAACCGCTTCGGAGCTCACAACTACCACCCACTCCCTGTGGTATTAGAAAAAGGAGAAGGTATTTTTGTTTGGGATGTTGAAGGCAAGAGATATTACGACTTTCTTGCATCTTACTCAGCAGTAAACCAAGGCCATTGCCACCCACGACTGGTAAAGGTTATGACAGAACAAGCATCTAAATTAACCTTAACATCGCGCGCGTTTTACAACAACAAGCTGGGTGAGTTTGAAGAATATATAACAAAACTCTTCGAATACGACAAGGTATTACCCATGAATTCGGGAGCCGAAGGTGTTGAAACTGCAATAAAATTAGCCCGCAAATGGGCCTACAAAGTAAAAGGGATAGCCAGCGATCAAGCCAAAATTGTTGTTTGCAACGGCAATTTCCATGGACGTACAATTACAATCGTTTCCATGTCGAACGACCCATCTGCCTACAACGATTACGGCCCTTACACTTCTGGTTTTATAAAAATACCTTATAACGACACAGAGGCTCTGGGAAAAGCATTATCAGCACCTGATGTTGCCGCCTTTATTGTTGAACCAATTCAAGCCGAAGCAGGAGTTTTTGTTCCCGCACATGGTTACTTGGCAGCTGCACGTGAATTGTGCGACCAATATAATGTACTATTCATTGCTGATGAAATTCAAACAGGACTCGCACGCACAGGAAAAATGTTAGCCTGCAATTACGATGAGGTAAAGCCCGACATACTGATACTAGGGAAAGCTATCTCAGGAGGAATGTATCCGGTTTCATGTGTCCTAGCCGATAATGGAATCATGCTTACAATAAGACCCGGCGAACACGGTTCAACTTACGGGGGAAACCCAATAGCTGCATCTGTTGCAATTGAAGCCCTCAAAATAATTCAAGATGAAAAATTGGCAGAAAATGCAGACCGAATGGGAAAAATATTCAGAACCGAAATGAGCAGTTTTGAATCTCCTCTAATAGAAGATGTAAGAGGAAAAGGGTTACTTAATGCAATATCTATCAACCCTATTGAAGGTAAAGACGCATGGGATGTTTGTCTCGCAATGAAAGAATATGGAATTCTTGCAAAACCTACTCACGGCAACATTATCCGATTCACACCACCACTTACAATCAAAAAAGATCAGATGCTTGATGCACTTGAAAGAATAAAAAAAGCTTTCTCTGATTTAGAGTAAAATAACGACCAACAAGCATATTCTTAAAATTAATTTTGTGTTAATTCAAAAGTGGCAAACAACCTTAAAAACCGCCAAAACACTCAAAAAAAAGTTCACTTCTTAATTGAAATCTTTTTTACTATATTGCTTGGGTTGAAAAAATGTATTTTTAAAAGGAAAAAAGACTTTGATTAATCAGTCCCATTTTTTCTATTAACCTACTATGTTATTCTCATTATGGATCAAAAATTACAGGAACTCACAAATAAACTCTTCGAAGAAGGAGTTGTAAAGGGTAACCAAGAAGCCGAAAGAATTATTAGTGAGGCAACCCAAAAAGCAAAAGAAATAATTGAAAATGCTAATAACGAAGCAAATAAGATTATTGCAAATGCTGGGAAAAAATCTGAAGAACTGACAAAGAACACCCAATCTGAACTTCAGTTAGCATCGGAGCAAATAGTTACAGCACTTCAACAGGAAGTAACCAATCTGGTTAATGGAAAAATTGTTGAAGAAGCAGTAAAACCAGCAACTAACGATGTAAACTTCATTCAGCAACTAATACTTACAGCTGTACAAAACTGGGCTATCAAACAAGATTTACTCGTTGTTGTTTCCGATTCTGAAAAAAAAGCTGTAGAAGATTTCTTTGCCTCAACAGCTAAACAGCTACTTGACAAAGGGGTAAAAATAGAATCGGCAAATAATATTAAAGCTGGTTTCCAAATTGGACCTGCCGACGGCAGCTATAAAGTGAGTTTCACGCAAGATGATTTTATCAATTTCTTCAAAGAATTTATCAGGCCGAAAGTGGTTGAATTACTATATGGTAAAAAATAAAACCTATGGGAAATTACTATTATCTGGTTGCCGGCTTACCGGAACTACAACTCGATGGTCAAAAACTCAAACATTCGCTTGCCGAAATTAAGGAAGAATTAAATAAAAGTCTGTCGAAAAACGACTTAACACTGATCAACTATTTTTTCCTGCAATTCGACAACAAGAATTTATTGAATCTATTAGCCGATAATGAGGCAGATATCGATAGCTTGGGGACAATTTCAAAAGACGATCTCCTTGAATATATTTCCAGCATAAAGAAGGAAGAAATTTGTAACAATAAGACTATTCCTGGCTATCTGAAACATTTCACATCTGCTTATTTTTCAGAGATTTCTGTATATCAATCTTTATCGTGGGAAGATCAATTAATTACATTGTATTACGAATTTGCAGTTCGATGCAAAAATGAATTTATTTCCAGCTGGTTTAAATTCAACCTCACATTAACAAATGTATTAATTGCAACCAACTGCTTAAAATATGGACTCGACCGAAATGAATCGGTGATTGGCAATGACGAGATATCAATAGCCATAAGAACTAGCAATGCCAAAGATTTTGGAGTTTCAACAATTCTCCCCGAAATAGATGAAATGATTCGAATAGCAGAAGAAACCGATTTGTTTGAAAAAGAGCGAAAAATTGAACTTATTAAATGGAACTGGCTCGAAGAGAAAGGGTTCTTCCATTATTTCGATACAGAATACATTTTTGTATATCTACTTAAAATTGAAATGCTTGAACGCTGGCTTAAACTTGAAAAAGAGACCGGCAAAACCATTTTCAGAGAGATGATCGGACAACTTCAAAGCTCTTTTGAATTTCCGAATGAGTTTACACTGAAAAAAGTTAAATAAAAAAATAAAAGAACTAAATATGTCTTCTCAAGGAATAGTAAAAGGAATAATTTCCAACCTGGTGATTGTTGAAACACACCAGCCTGTTTCTCAAAACGAGATTTGCTACCTCAACACCAAAGGGGTAGAGCTAATGGCCGAAGTCATTAAGGTTATTGGGCAAAATGTTTATGTACAAGTTTTTGAAAGCACCCGTGGCGTAAAAGTTGGCGACGAAGTGAGGTTTGCAGGACACATGCTGGAAGTTACACTTGGCCCTGGCATTTTATCTCGCAATTACGATGGTCTTCAGAACGATTTGGACAAAATGACCGGAGTTTTCCTGAAACGTGGAGAATACACCTACCCTCTCGACACCGAGAAACTGTGGAAATTCAAACCTCTTGCAAAAGTAGGAGACACTGTTGAAGCCGCCTCCTGGCTTGGTCAGGTTGATGAAAACGGCCAGCCACATAAAATTATGGTGCCATTTGTTTTCGAAGGAAAATTCACGATAAAAAGTGTCGCCATTGAAGGCGACTATAAAATCAATGATACAATTGCCGTTCTGACCAACTCAAGCGGCAAGGAAATTGAAGTGAACATGATTCAAAAGTGGCCGGTTAAGAGGCCAATAAAAGCATACCGCGAAAAACCGCGCCCATTTAAATTACTTGAAACTGGCGTGCGCACAATCGATACAATAAATCCTATTGTTGAAGGAGGAACAGGTTTTATTCCCGGCCCATTTGGAACCGGAAAAACCGTTCTTCAACATGCAATTTCAAAACAAGCCGAAGCCGACATTGTGGTAATTGCGGCTTGCGGCGAACGCGCCAACGAAGTTGTGGAAATCTTCACCGAATTCCCCGAACTCGAAGATCCCCACACCGGACGAAAACTTATGGAACGCACCATCATTATTGCAAACACATCGAATATGCCGGTTGCTGCCCGCGAAGCATCGGTTTACACCGCAATGACTTTATCTGAGTACTACCGCTCGATGGGATTGAAAGTGCTAATGATGGCCGACTCAACATCGCGCTGGGCACAGGCACTCCGCGAAATGTCGAACCGCTTGGAAGAACTTCCCGGGCAAGATGCTTTCCCGATGGACCTTTCAGCCATCATCGCAAACTTCTATGCCCGCGCAGGCTTCGTTTTCCTGAATAATGGTGCAACCGGATCGGTAACATTTATTGGAACAGTTTCGCCTGCAGGTGGAAACTTAAAAGAACCTGTTACCGAATCGACTAAAAAAGCAGCACGCTGTTTTTACGCACTGCAGCAAACCCGCGCCGACAGCAAACGTTACCCGGCCATAAACCCCATCGATTCGTATTCGAAATACCTCGAATATCCTGAATTTGTCGATTATATTGCAAAACGAATTGGCGAAAACTGGATTGATATGGTGAACGAAGTAAAAACAATTCTGCTTCGCGGACAAGAAGTTAGCGAGCAAATTAACATACTTGGCGACGACGGTGTACCTGTTGATTACCACGTAAAATTCTGGAAATCGGAGGTTATTGATTTCGTCATTCTTCAGCAAGATGCATTCGACAAAATTGACATGCTAACACCTATCGAAAGGCAGAAGTTTATGCTAGAAAAAGTAATGGATATTTGCCATACCGATTTCGGTTTCGAATCGTTTACAGAAATCGACAGCTACTTCAAACGGGTTATCAACCAGCTTAAACAGATGAACTACACTGAATTCAAATCAGATAAATTCAATCAATTTGAAAGTGATCTTATTGAAATTATTAACGAGAGGAGGATTGCATAATGGCAACTAAAGCTTTTCAAAAGATATACACAAAAATTACAAAAATAACCAAGGCAACCTGCTCGTTAAATGCCGAAGGTATTGGCAATGAAGAACTGGCCGAAATTCATGGTCGGTTAGCGCAAGTTGTGAAAATTATGGGAGCCGAAGTTACGCTTCAGGTTTTTGGTGGAACAGAAGGAATACCAACAAATGCCGAAGTTGTTTTTCTGGGCAAAGCACCGACCCTCAACGTTAGTGATCAATTGGCCGGCCGTTTCTTTAACGCTTTTGGCGAACCTATAGACGGAAAACCAGCCATTGAAGGCGAAGAGCGTGAAATTGGCGGACCATCGGTTAATCCGGTGCGAAGGAAACAGCCATCGGAGCTTATTGCTACCGGCATTGCAGGTATCGACCTGAACAACACGCTGGTGTCGGGACAAAAAATCCCTTTCTTTGCCGACCCCGATCAACCTTTCAATCAGGTTATGGCAATGGTTGCACTCAGAGCCAAAGCCGATAAAATTATTCTTGGAGGAATGGGATTAACCAACGACGATTACCTTTTCTTCCGAAATGTATTCGACAATGCAGGAGCCCTTAACCGCATTATTTCATTTGTAAACACAACCGAAAACCCTCCGGTGGAGCGGCTTTTGGTTCCCGATATGGCTTTAACTGCAGCCGAATATTTTGCCGTCGAAAAAAACGAGAGCGTGCTGGTTTTGCTTACCGACATGACCTTGTATGCCGATGCCCTTTCAATTGTATCGAACCGTATGGATCAAATTCCATCGAAAGACTCAATGCCTGGCTCTCTTTACTCCGACCTTGCAAAAATTTATGAGAAAGCGGTTCAGTTTCCCAATGGCGGTTCAATTACAATTATAGCAGTAACCACACTTTCGGGAGGGGACATCACCCACTCTATCCCCGACAACACCGGGTACATTACCGAAGGGCAGCTGTTCCTCCGCCGCGATACCGATATTGGTAAAGTAATTGTCGATCCTTTCCGGTCTCTTTCGAGGCTGAAACAGCTCGTTATCGGACAGAAAACCCGCGAAGACCATCCACAGGTAATGAATGCCGCAGTCCGACTTTTTGCCGATGCCGCTAACGCCAAAACCAAGATGGAAAACGGGTTCGACCTGACAGATTACGACGAACGAACCTTGGCTTATGCCAAAGAATACTCGAATGAGCTACTTGCAATTGATGTTAATATTGGTACCGACGAGATGCTCGATACCGGATGGAAACTTTTTGCTAAACATTTCTCGAAAGAAGAAGTCGCAATTAAACAAGAGCTGGTAAATAAATACTGGAACTCTTAGCTATTAAATCTGGAAAACTTTCGAAAATTGAAGATCTAGCAAAATGGAATGGAAAATAATAAAAGATGGCGGGCAACTATTGCCAATAGCTAAAAACTTATGATACAATTTCAATTCAATAAAACATCGCTACAACAACTCGAAAAGCAGTTGAAAGTAAGAGTACGGGCACTTCCCACCATAAAAAATAAGGAGAGTGCTTTGCGAATGGAAGTTAAAAAAGCCAAGCAAGATGTAATCCGCCTAAACGAGCTGCTGGAAGAAAAAATATTACAATACGAAAACATGATCATTCTTTGGGGCGAGTTCAATACGTCGCTTGTAAAAGTTACGGACGTCAGGCTTTCGGTAAAAAAAGTTGCTGGGGTTAAGATTCCCCTGCTCGACGGGGTTGATTATTCGATTGAGAAATTTAGCCTCTTCAACAATCCGCAATGGTTCCTCGATGGGATTGAGTTGGTGAAACAATTGGCTCAAATTGGAATCGAACAAGAATTTTTCACACAAAAAATGTTGCTTTTCGAACATGCCCGCAAGAAAACTACCCAAAAGGTAAACCTCTTCGAAAAAGTTCAGGTTCCGGGCTACGAAGATGCCATCAGAAAAATAAAACGGTTTATGGAAGATGAAGAGAACCTCTCTAAGTCGTCGCAAAAGATTGTAAAAGAACGTCAACAAGCAGCAATGGAGGAAGAAGTATGATTGTTGAGATGAAAAAAATATCGTTCCTGGTATTTTACAAAGAATACCTCACCTTTCTCGAAAAGATAAGGAACGAAGGCGTTTTGCACATCGAAAGTAAAGCCGAAGGAATCGCAACCGACCAATCGTTGGTCGAAAAAATGAAGTTACAAGAGAGAATTCAAAATGCCATAAAAATTCTATCGGGCAGAAAAATTGAGATTAAAGAGGCAGCTAACGTTTTAGGCAAAGAGATACTTGAAAAATTTGAACAACTGCCAGTTCTTTCCGAAGAGATCAATTCAAGAATTCAGCAGCTAAGGAAAGAGTTGTCGCAACTCGAACCGTGGGGTGCTTTTTCGTGGGAAAACATCGACAAATTGGCTCTCACCGGAAAAAAGATCTCTTTTTTCTCGTGCAACCAATCGGCTTTCAACGATGAATGGATCGACCTGTACAATGCGTTCCCAATCAAAAGCAGTAGTACAACTATCTATTTCATAACCGTTACCGAAAAAGATATTTCGAGAGAAATTGAGGCTGAGCAGCAAAAACTGCCAAGAACGGAATTACCAACAATTCAAACTGAACTAAAAAATAAGCTTGAAACGCTAACCGAGGTTGAAAAAAGATACAACGAACTTGCTGCAACCGGGATTTCGGCCTTGCAAGAGTATCAGAATGAGATACACAACCAGTTTTCGATGGAAAAAGTTGTGCTAGAATCTGAACGTAAAGCCGACGACCGCTTAATTGTTTTAGAAGGTTGGATTCCCACAGAAAAAGAGGAGCAACTAATAGGCATGCTTGTAAGCGAAGGAGTTTATTACGACATCAGGAAAGTTGAAGACGAAGATAATCCTCCTGTTTTGCTTCGAAACAACTGGTTTTCAAAACTATTTGAACCAATTGGAGCCCTCTACGCGTTACCAAATTACAGAGAAATTGACCTTACACCATACTTTGCACCTTTCTACTGGCTATTTTTTGGATTCTGCTTAGGCGACGCAGGTTACGGAATCTTGCTTACTCTCATCGGAATAATTCTTGCCATAAAAGGGAGTAAAAAGTTAGCCCCTTACATGAAACTGGTTGCCTTACTAGGTGTTTCAACTTTTATAATGGGAGCTGTGTCGGGAACTTTTTTCGGAATTAGCTTGTACGACACCGGCTTCTGGTTTTATGCCGATTTAAATGAAATGCTTAAGCAGAAGGGGAAATCGATCAACGATGTTCTGTTTTCGTCGGCCATTGGGCTTGGAGCCTTTCAGGTAATATTCGGGATGTTCGTAAAAGCGGCCAACGAGATTAAACAATTTGGATGGAAATATTCAATTGGAACTTATGGCTGGCTAATTATAATATTAGGCACAGCTGTTTTTTACATGATTCCTAAAAATGAGATGAATGAAAATTCAATCAAAATAGCCCAATATGTAGTTTATGGAATTTCAGGTTCAATGGTGTTGCTATTCAACTCGCCCGGGAAAGGTATTTTTTCAAATATTGGATCAGGACTTTGGGGTGCTTACAACATGATAACCGGCTTACTGGGCGATATTTTGTCGTATATCAGGTTGTTTGCATTAGGCATTTCGAGCGGGATACTTGGTTATGTTTTCAACCTTTTATCATCGCAACTTAGTGGCGATATGCCCGTTGTAAGTTTCCTGATTATGACTGTCATATTACTTTTTGGACATGCAATCAACTTATTTATGGGCGCTCTTGGAGGGTTTGTACACTCTATGCGTTTAACATTTGTCGAATTTTACAAGAACTCCAACTTTGCCGGCGGAGGTAGTGCATATTCGCCTTTTAGCAGAAAATAAAAATAAAATAAAACAATAAAAACTTAAGATTATGAGTACTCCATTTATTTTAGCATGGATCGGGATCGGCCTAATGATCGCGATGTCGGGCATTGGAAGCGCTTACGGCGTTACAATTGCAGGAAATGCAACACTGGGAGCTGTGAAGAAAAACAGCGGTGCTTTCGGTAACTACATGGCATTGTCGGCCATGCCCGGAACCCAAGGTATTTACGGCTTTGCCGGATATTTTGTCTTCACCACTATTTTCGGCGTTGTTACTCCCGAAATGACATTATTTCAAGGAATTGCCGTAATTAGTGCAGGTGTTGCTCTTGGCTTTGTTTGCCTCTTTTCGGCTATCAGGCAAGGTCAGATTTGCGCCAACGGTATCTCT
>Ga0209373_10000644_pt1 | contig 51662 bp, 35 predicted proteins | sample Higcelweek5metaG_FD_187173 | JGI IMG/M metagenome (GOLD analysis project Ga0209373, IMG submission 187173) | Freshwater pond sediment microbial communities from the University of Edinburgh, under environmental carbon perturbations - High... | ecosystem: Environmental > Aquatic > Freshwater >... | reverse complement strand
AATTAGGATACTTTTCGATTTCTCCCAACAGGTTTTTGTAAATAAAATTTTCTCTTCTGGATTGCTGTATGCTATCCTTACCATAATTATAATTAAAATAATCGAACTTCAAAGAGCTTTTCATTCGTTCGATCAATACAGCATAGTCGTTATAATTATCCTTCAATAAGGATTTGTAGTTTTCGGAATTATTTCTATAATCTGAATATATCCCAGCAAAACTTTCTTGAACGACTTCATAAGGTTCTTCTTTAATAATCAATTCAAAATCATCAAGCAACAAGCTTAAATTTTCAGGCATAACAGTATCTCTGAACATAAGTTTTGCAGCATAAATAAAACTTTGGTCATAAGAATAATTATCAAGATCAATTCCGATGATTTTGAATTTATCATCAGCAGGACACTCATCATAGAAGTCTTTCAGAAACCTGTAGTGAAATTCGTCAAACTGCCCGTCGGTGGAAATAATTTTAAGACTGTTATAATCTCCGGTTTCGAGGTAATGTTGAGCAATCAAGCCCACACCATAACCAGATTCTAAAAACACAATTCTTACATTTGCTTTTTGATACAAATTCCTAAACACTTTGAGAAATATCTTGGAATTTTCCTTTCTGAAATGATACTCTCCAGTGGCAAACATCCTATAATTCGAATAATCTGATTCAGCAAACAATCCAGAATCTTCATTGTACAATTTTGTGTTATCCTTCAGGTAATCGGAATAAGAAACATTCTCTTGCGAGAACAAACTTACCCGCAAGAATAAAATCAGTACAACAAATATTACATTTTTACACTTCATATAATTTTGTAAAATTATTAAAAGTAACCAAAGATAAAACGTATTTGTGCTTGATTTGTTTTTTATTTACTTTAAAATAGCCGCCCGATTCCAAAATAAAATCTGGTAATTTTCTAGCTCAGGAAAAAAAGAATATTTTACTTGCATTATAAAGTCAAGTTTTATACATTTGCAGCCTCAAAAAAGTTCAGTAAATATATTGACGGTTCGTAGCTCAGTTGGTAGAGCACATGACTCTTAATCATGGGGTCGAGGGTTCGAACCCCTCCGAACCGGCAGAATTGAAAGCCTAAAGATAATCTTTGGGCTTTTTTTTATTTCCAGACATTCCGAATTTTCCTTGAATTACAAACCTTTCATAAATAATAATCTAGCAAATTAGAAAACACCGCGTGGAATTTTTTATTCAGTTGGCATCAAGCAATAAAAAATTCTAACTAAAAAAGCAAGCCTTATGAAAAAAACAATTTTTATCGCAGTTTTGATGGGAGTATCAATCTGCATTTCGGCTCAGAGCGGAGCAATTTATGGAAAAGTAGTTGACGAGTTTGGAGACGCGGCACCTTTGGCAAGTATTAAACTTATAAATGGAGCAAATGTATCAGGAACAACAAGTGATTTGGAGGGATTATTTAAACTCAAACCACTTGCAGCTGGGACTTATACAGTCGAAGTTTCTTTTATCGGATATAAAACCATAAATATTGCTGGCGTGAATGTTTCTAACAACAAAATAACTTTTCTAGATGATATTGTTCTAACTTCAGACTTTACAATGATTGGGGTAATTGACATAATCTATTGTCAAGACCTAATTTCGTTTGATGAGCCTCAAAAAATGGAATTCCCTAGTAAAACAATAATGCAATCGGGAGGATCAAAAGGTGCAGCAGCAATAGTTACTAGGCTGGTGAGTGATGCAATAATTGTCGACAACCAAATGGTAATCAGAGGATCAAGACCTGGAAGTAGTACAGTTTATATTGATGGAATGAGGGTTACTGACGAAATGTCTTCACTTCCGTCACTGGGGATTGGCTCAGTTGAGGTTTATACTGGTGGCATTCCAGCAAGATATGGCGATGTAACTGGTGGAGTAGTTATGATGACCATGAAAGGCTATTTCGATTTACTGAGTGAGAGAAGAGCAGAAGATAGCAGGCGCTAACCACTTAAATGTTTTATTAAAGAGCAGCATTTTGTTGCTCTTTTTTTATGCATGAGCTTTAAAAGAAAAAAAAATAGAAAATAATTTAAATTCCACGTGGAATTTTATTACAAACTATCATCAAGCAAAAAACGAAAACAACAATTTAAATAAAATCAATATGAAAACAACAATTTTAATCGCAGTTTTGATGGGAGTGTCAATCTGCCTAGCAGCACAAAACGGAGCAATCCACGGAAAAGTATTTGACGAAAACGGAGAACCTGTCTATTCAGCAAACATAAGTATTGTTGACGGCCAAACAAACACAGGTGCAACTAGCGATTTTGACGGTGAATTCAAAATTAAACCTTTAAATGCTGGCACTTATACTGTCGAGATTTCTTACATTGGTTATCAACCGACAAAAATCATGGATGTAAAAGTTTACAACAACAAGATTACATTCCTTGAAGACGTGAGTTTACAGGTTGCCGCCTATATGATTGATGGTGACATTACTATTGTAGGATGGAAAGAGCCATTAGTAAATAAAGACGAACCACAAAAAATGACTATTGACAACGACCTGATTATTAAAACTCCGGGCGCAAAGAATCCTGCAATGCTAGCAAGAGCTTATCAAAGCGACATCCAGATTGTTGACAATCAAATGGTAGTGCGTGGATCAAGACCAGGAAGCTCAACTGTTTATATCGACGGCATGAAGGTCTCGGACGAAATGTCGACTTTACCTTCACTTGGAATAGGTTCAATGGAAATCTACACCGGCGGAATTCCGGCCAGATATGGAGATGTTACTGGAGGTGTTATTATGATGACAACAAAAGGTTATTTCGACTTATTAAATGAAAGAAATGCAGATAACAGTAGAAGATAGTAAAAGCAAATGCAGATTAGTTAAGTGTTGCGACTATAGTATCGGCACTTAACAATCTGCAGATTACAAAAACTTTACTTATCTTTAAACCGTAGAAAAAGAAAAAATGAAACACCTGAGTGACATAGAGATTGTAAGGGTTTTCGAAAGCAGAAAAAATCAAGCTCTTGAAGAAATTTATAATAGGTATTCATCTCTTGTTTATGGTGTATGTTTAAAGTATCTCGGTTCGCGAGATGAAAGCCTTGACGCAGTTGTTGAGGTTTTCGGAGTTCTTTCTGATAAAATAACCAAACACGAAATCTCAAACTTTAGTTCATGGCTTTATTCGGTAACCAAGAACCATTGTTTGATGAAGTTAAGAACGGACAAAAGAAAGTCAGAAGCTATGAAGAACTATTTTGTCGAAAGTTCATACAATGACGAGGAAGATAGAGAAGACGAACTGATAATTACTGAGAAAATTGAAGAGGCCATGTGCCAGTTGAATTATGAGCAAAAAGTATGTGTCGAATTATTCTATTACCAGCATAAGTCCTATAATGAAATTTCTGACACCACCGGATTTACAGTAAAAGCGGTAAAGTCTTATCTGCAAAACGGAAAAATTAAACTTAAAAAGATTCTGGAGGAATAAAAATGGAAAACCAGGCAAACATAAATGACAAAATAAACAAATATCTTAACGGGCAAATGTCGTCAGAAGAAATCATGATATTTGAGAACGAAATGGCAAACGATGAGTTTCTAGCAGACGCAATTGAAGGTTATAAAATCAGCGGGAATTTTCCGGACGATCTAGAGAGTATCCGTCCTCTGATAATTCCTGAAAAGAAAAACAGGAAACTGATTTATGGAATAATTTATACCGGTGTTGCTGCGGCATTAGGTTTTGCTATACTTTATATAATCGGATCTCCATTTGAGAATCTTCATCAAGCTGGCAAACCTGTAAGCCAGACAATAATAACTTATCCTGTTCCAGAAGATACAATTACTGAAATTGACAGCACAGAAATAAAGCCTATATATATTCCTGGCGAAAAAACCTATACTGCAGAATTAAGACAATTACCAGAAAAGGTAGTTGTGCCAGAAAGTATTGCCCCGCTGCACTTCAACAAAATAATAAAAATCGATAACAACATTAACTCAGATAAACTAAGTGAATATTATCGATTCAGTTCAAACCACTTATATACCTATATTGGCAGTTATAAAGTTGTAGACTTTAGATACGACAAAAGGATGAATCTCAGCAATACAGAAATTCCGTCAAATTTTACAGTTCCAGAAGATCGATCGGGGGATTTGTTTTTCTCAACTAAAGAATACACTTATATCTCATTTCTTGAGGACGCACTTAATAAAATAGAAGTTAAGAATTACGAAGCTGCAATTGATGACTTTAATATAATTCTCGAGCAATATCCAAATGATATAAATGCTGTTTTCTACAAAGCTCTATGTTTGTATGAAACAAATTCCAACAAACAATCGATGCAGTTTTTCGACCTAGCACTTGATTGCCGCATAAACACTTTTCATGAAGAATCTAAATGGTACAAAGGTTTAATTCTGAAAGAAGAGAAGCAATACGCAGCTGCCGAAACTGTTTTAAAAGAAATCGTAAATGAGCAAGGTTACTATGGTGTTCAGGCTAAGCAGGAACTTGACGATTTATATAAGTATATAATAAATGAATAAGTTTTTTCTGATATTGATTTTTGTTCTGTCTGCAACATATGTGCAGTCACAAAAGCCTGTTGTTGTGCAAGGGAGTATCTTTGATGCCGAAACTGGGGAGCCAATTCCAGAAGTACATGTTTTTATAAAAGGAAGTGAAAAAGGGACAATTACAGACAGCAAAGGAGCTTATTCAATAATTCTGAATAAATTAAATGACACAATTGTTTACACTCATGTACGATATGCCGATTACCAAAAAATTTATAATGGCTCTGATCTTAAATCAGACATTTTAATGGAGCCCATGATAAATATGCTTCCTGATGCAATTGTAAAACCTGTGGTTAACATCAGTAAAGGGATGTTGCTGGACGTAACCGATTATTACTTTCTTGGAGATTCTATTCTTTATTCTGGCTTTTGTTATCGTTACAATAAAAAGAAAAACCCATGGATAGTTCTGTTGACGCCAAAAGGTGACACTGTATTTTCATATTGCGTTGGTATGGAAGGCAAATTCTACAAAGACTGCCTTGGTAATCTGCATTATTTGACCGAAGACACAGCATATCAAATTATCATTGAAGGCGATAGCATAAGACTAGAATATCCTACGGATATCGAAGAATTTAAATCTGTAATGGATGATTGTAAATTTCAATCTGATGGGAAAGTTTTATTCAGTCAGTACACAGACAGAAACCAAATTTTAGTTTACTATTACACAGACACGACAACATATGAAACTGAGGTTTTTCGAACTATTGCAGATGAAGTAAAGTTAAACATGCTGGCATTTCAGGGGATGTTCTTTTCAATGGGACCACCACCAAATGAACACGATTTGCGATTCGAAGAAATGATGTACAATCCAGTGTTTGCTCCTGTAATCTTAGCCCACGATACAATTTCTATAATCAATTATACAGATTCAAAAATTGAGTGGTTCGATGCTAAATACAATGCTTTGGGCTCTACTCCAATTTATTTTCAGAATTCGAAATACTGCGAAGATGAGATTATTACAGATCCAGTAAGTGGAAGAGTTTACGCTGTTTTTTTACGTAATGGCAAAACCTCTGTTAAAGAAATTTTCGTCAATTCTGGTACAACTGGACAGGAAATAAGTATACCCGAGTTTTTCTGGATTGACAATATAAAAGTGCATGACAACAAATTGTATTTTCTTTATCGAGCGAAATACAGTGGAGAGTTAAGAGCTCTATACCGAATGTTTTTGGATTAAAAAAAGCCGGAATTTCCCGCTTCTCTATTTTATAAACTATTATTTATCTTTTTTGCTAGTTCAGATAACTCCTCGGGGCTCATGCTAACACGAGCATTAGCAAATACAAGGTCTTTTTCGTGATCGATTGGAACCAAATGAATGTGTGTATGAGGGACTTCCAGTCCGACAACAATTAATCCTATTCTTTTGCATTCGACATTTTTTTCAATTGCTTTAGCTACTTTTTTTGCAAAAACCATAATTTTTGCCAAAGTCTCATCAGAATTATTAAAAATATAATTTACCTCAACTTTTGGTACGACAAGAGAATGGCCTTTTTTTAATGGATTGATATCGAGGAATGCAATAAAATCGTCGTCCTCAGCTACTTTGTAACAAGGAATCTCACCATTAATTATTCTTGTAAAAATTGAAGCCATTGTCACTAAATAGAAATTGAAACGATTTCGAAAATAACCACTCCGTTTGGAACCTGAATTTCGGCAACGTCTCCGACTTTCTTACCCATCAGCCCTTTAGCAATAGGAGTATTGACAGAAATCTTTTTTACTTTGAGATCAGCTTCGGTTTCTGAGACAATGGTGTATTCCATTTCGGAGCCTGTTTTTTTGTTTTTCAATTTCACCCTATTTAATATCTGCACAGTATCAGTAGTGATTTCACTAAGATCAATGATTCTGGCGTATCGTACTGTTTCCTGCAGCTTGCTGATTTTCATTTCCAGCAAGCCCTGTGCTTCTTTAGCAGCGTCATATTCAGCATTTTCAGACAAATCTCCCTTATCTCTTGCTTCAGCAATCTGTTTAGAGATATTAGGCCTTTCAATATTTACAAGTCTATCCAACTCATCTCTGAGTTTTTTCAGTCCTTCTTCAGTTAAATATGAAATTTCCGGCATAACTATAAAATTAAATTTTCAAACATATATAAAACAAAAGAAACCTCTTTGCCAGAGATTTCTATGAAACAAAGGTAAGAATTAAAATAATACCAACAACAAATGTCTTTACTTTTTTTTACCAACAGGTTAATAATGGATGAATTTTAAACCTTTCAAAAATAGAAGAGGCCATCCCTAAAGACAGCCTCCTCCTGAACCAACAAAATGTAGAACTAGAAAGTTCCTTCGTCGTAAGCTTTTTCTCCATGCAGAGATTCATCGAGACCTGAGTCTTCGACAGCTTCTGGCACTTTTACTTTAGTTATAAAATTAATAATAAACAACATAAGATATGTAAATACGAAGCCATAAACAGCGGCAATAACAACAGCAACAACCTGTTTGAAGAAGAATGCAGAATCGCCTTCGAGCAAACCTGATTGAACACCAACCAGTTTAGATGCAAAAACCCCTAGTAAAATAGTACCAATTAAACCACCTACACCATGAACACCCCATACATCGAGAGCATCATCCCAGCCAAGTTTATTTTTAAGTTGTACGGCTAAATAACAAATTGAAGAAGCCAAAATACCTATTACCATTGCAGCCCATAGTGGAACGAATCCGGCAGCTGGAGTAATTGTAGCAAGACCGGCGACCGCTCCAGTTAGCAATCCGACAAATTTTGGTTTACCAGTATGCGTCCATTCAATAATTAACCAAGTTACAGCAGCAAAAGAGGCTGCAACGTCAGTATTTAAGAAAGCGAGAGTTGTTATTTGGTCAACTTTTAGTTCAGAACCTGCATTAAAACCATACCAACCGAACCATAACAACCCAGTTCCGATAGCAACCAGAGGAATACTGTTTGGTGGAGACTGACGATCGCGGCGTTTTCCAACATAAATTACAGATGCAAGTGCTGCAAAACCAGCTGTACAATGAACAACAATACCACCAGCAAAATCAATAACACCCCATTGAGCTAGGATTCCACCGCCCCATACCATGTGAACGAAAGGATAATAAACAAATATTTGCCATACAACGAGGAAGATAAGATAAGCTTTAAAAGAAATACGATTTACAAATGCACCAGTTATAAGGGCAGGAGTAATAATTGCAAACATCATCTGATAAGCTACAAAGATAAAAGTTGGGTAGTTTTGACCGTTTTGTGCATTATACGCCTGATCAAAAGGAACACCATTTAGAAATGCTAAGTCGAAATTTCCAATAATTCCACCTTCGCCACCGCTAAAGCACAATGAATAACCAAAAGTAATCCACATTACTGTTGTAATACCCAGCGACACAAATGTCTGCATCATAATACCCAGAATGTTTCTCTTACCTGCTAGACCACCATAAAAGAAGGCCAAACCTGGAGTCATCAACATAACAAGACTTGTACACAAGATCATGAAAGTTGTGTTCCCTGCATCAAAAACTGCGTTAAAAATCATAATACTCTCTCCTATTTTTAGTTAATAATAATTTTAAAATGACAATCCAGCAACTAGGAATAAATTGCCTTTCATTGGATTTGTGATTACTGAAACATTCAATGGAATTTCGAAACTTTCTGTTACTTTAATCTTCTTTGTTGCGCTTACACCAAAATTAACAACACCAAGCTCATTACCATAAAATCCATTTACTGGAATTGGCAAATTTAGATCTTCTTCTTCTGGAGCAATTAGATTTAACCCACAGAAAACAGAAAAAGGCATTCCCTTAATCTCTGGCGAATACTTTATCTCACAGTAAGTTGAAAAACGATTATCACCATTTCTATTTTTGTCATTACCATAGACTAAAGTCCCTACTAGAAAACTTAATGGGAGCTTTTCGGTACCATTAAATGCTAAAGATGTTTCGAACACATGAGTTGTTGTGTTATCATATTTAAAGTAAGAATTTTCAGCACCATCTGTTGGAAAGAAGTAATCAGTTACAGTTAAACTAAGCATATCATTTAAGAAACTGTAGCCCAAATAAATATCTGCTTCTTGGGCAGGATTATTAATGTTTGTAGTATAGGCTCCCCAAACTCCTGCAGTAAATCCAGACTTTGAATATTTAAATCCAGGTTGCAAACTTGGTGAAGATCCGAAATCAGTTCCTCTCCACACATAACGGCTATACAAATCAAGATTTACGCTAATTGGAGACTCTTCCTGAGATTTTAATAAGTTGGGGAAAAACATGCCTGAAACAAATGCGGCAATAATTAAAAATGTCGATTTCTTCATACTCAATAAGTTTATAATTTGAGTTTCAAAAATGACAATAGCCGGAAAAAAAAACGACAGCGGGATTCTTAATTTATATCGGAAGTTTACTTAAAGAATTTTACGTGTTACACGTAAGAATAGCCTGCATTATGTATGCTAGAGTTTAATAATCTGAAATTTTATCGCAACTTTCACCATATCTACATTGGATCTCAAGCCTAGCTTTTGCAGTATATGGGTTTTGTGAGATTCGACAGTTCTCACAGAGATAAACAGTTTATCTGCAATCTCACTGTTTGTATAACCCTCTGCATAAAGCTTAAGCACTTCCAGTTCGCGTTGGGACAATACAAGATTTGGGTCTTCGCTAATTGCGTTCTCGTTTCGCTGATAACCTTTAATAATTGTTTGAGAGATATTATGATTGAAATATATTTCACCCTCTGAAATTTTCTTGAGGGCAAAAATCAATTCTTCGTGCCCTGTTTCCTTTGGCAAGTAACCACTGGCTCCACTTTTTAAGGAGTTCATTACAAACTCTTCATTATTGTGCATTGATAGAATAACAACTCTGATATTGGGATAATTATGAGTGATGTATCTGCACAAGTCTATTCCATTCATACCAGGCAAGCCAATATCAGTAATTACAATATCTACATGTTTTTTTTTGAGAATTTCTATAATTTCTTCAGCATTTCCAGCCTCTGCCTCAACTTTTACGCATTTCTCATCCGACAGAACAGATTTTATTCCATCTCTGAACATTTTATGATCATCAACTAATGCAAGTTTTATTTCTTTCATTTTACCGAAATTTTAGGAATTGAAATTGTAATTATTGTACCCTTTCCTTCTGGTGATGAAATGCTACATTTTCCGTTCAGCAAATTTACTCTTTCGCTAATATTTCTGAGCCCATTACCCCGTAAATCCGAAATATTTTTATCGTCAAAGCCTTTTCCATCGTCAGAAATTACTAATTCAACAAATTTACCTGTATCCATCAACTGTATTTTCACTGCATTCGCTTGAGCATGTCGGATAATATTACTAAAAGCCTCCTGAACAATTCGGTAAAGATATGTGCTAAGTTTATCTTTAGGCAATGATTCTATATTAGTGTAAAATCTAACTTCCATTTTATAATCTGCCCCAATCTGCTCACAGATATTTTTTATACCTAAAACAAGTCCAAATTCACTTAAAACAGCTGGCATTAAATCGTTGGAGATATTGCGAACATCTCTAACTGCCTGTTGGATAATGCCATTTGTTTCCTCAATTAAGGTGTCATCTTTATTCGTGCTACCAGAAATTCTACCAAGGCGGAATTTTGCACTTAGTAGCATCTGACCTATACCATCGTGAAGTTCTCTAGACAATCTCCTTCTTTCGTTTTCTTGCCAGTCGATCATTTCCTGAAGCCTATTCATTTTCTGCTCTTCGAGTCGCCTGTTTTGTTCCTCAATTTGTCCAGCCATCTGATTAAAAGTAGAACTTAATCGCCCTATTTCATCCTGATTAGACACAGGCAAATCAATTTTAAAATTACCTTTTGAAATTTCAACAGCGGCAGATTTTAATTTTGCTACCGGACGAGTAATTGTCACAGTCAGCAACATTATCACCGCCGAAAAAAGCAGAGCACCAAGGAAGCCTAGAAAAATGATACTATCCCTAAAAGCATAAACTGGAACCAAAGCCTCTTCATAATCAATCTCCGCAAAAATCATCCATTTTACATTTCCCCAGTCGAATGTGCTATATGAACTAAGTACTCGGATTCCTCGATAATCATTAACAAGGTTTTTGCCTGATGGATTTGAATTTATTTCGGCTATCAAAGGATTTGGGACACTGATTTTTAGGACAGACTCTGGCAGAAATCTCGATTTGCTTCGCATAAGTGCATCTGGACCAACAAGGTATACTTCACCAGATGCTCCTAGTCCGTTGAATGGATTATCTTCGAGTAATATGTCGCTAATCTCATTTGATGAAATCTCAAAACCCAAAAGCACATTTTTTTCTGAACATTCTACTGTTGTAAATATATAAAACACTGTTTCGTCCCTGTCGTTTTTCATTATATCTGTAACAAGAGGGAAATCGGAAGATTTGTGGGAATTTAGAACCTCTTGCAAATCTGTAAAGATTAAGTTATAAACATTCTCAACACTATCATTAAGGTCAATTACTACAAAGTTATTATCCGAAAAAATCAATAATCTGTGAACATGTCCCTGTCTTATAAAATAATCCTCAGAAATTTTAGTCAATTCTGAGTTAAGCGCAGGTAATCCCTCCTTTTCTATATCGGAAATACAAGTCAAATAATCCTGCGTTTTTCCTTTACTTGCAAACTGTGTAACTTCAAGGATCTTATTACTTAAAAAACTTTGAAGTCGCCTTGTTTTTTCAAACCGAACAGATGTAAGTTGCTCATAAGTTCTGTCGATAATTGCGGATTTATTGCTTGAATAAGTGAAAATTCCAACAAACAACATCGAGACCAACACTAATAAAGAAATAATACCCGAAAGCTTATAAACAATTGATATGTCGTTTAATTTTCTGAAAATGCTCATAACAATCTAAATTGTTTGATATTCTATCACTCTAGGACAAAGCAAAGTTAAAAAAAAAGCCTGACGATGCAGGCTTTTTCATATAAATATCTAAAGATGTTAAAGTCTAGAAGAGCCACTACCTTCCTCATCTGCGCCGAGAGTAACTCTAACACCAAAAGTGTGAATTCCACGGAAAGGATTTGTAAAGCGATAAGAATAATCAATTGCAAGAACAGACTTATTAGTTTTGTTTACAGGAACTTGAATTGACATACCAGCAGTTGGTCCTGTTAATGCAGTTGAACGCTCGTCAACATTGTCGGACAACATTCCTGCTTCGTACATATATCCACCACGAAGAAATAAAACATTTCTAAAACCGTATTCCATACCGAAATGATATTGATCTTTGGTAAATGAATTTGCAGTAAAGTTAGCTGCTAATGTCAGGTTGTGATTTGAACTTACTGTTTCATTAACTTCATCAACAACTGGTGCAAGTCTGAAAGAATAAGAAAAACCTATTTTAATTAAAGAAGGTAATTCAAACTCTTGACTTCTGTGTTCAACAGTCATGCTTGTTCCGTTAAGAGACAAACCTGTAAAACTCATACCGTCGCCTTTATACTTCATTGTTGTGCCAACATTTTTCATGGTAATCCCAAATTTCAGGTTATCGCGATTACGATTCCCAGCTTTGTCTTTACCAAGACCTGTTACATACTGAATACCTGCATCAATAGCAAATCCAGAAGCGCTAACATTGAAAATATTCTCGTTAATCATTTTAACTTGAATACCACCATAAATACTGTTAGAGAACTCTCTTGCATATCCCAATCCAATCACGCTGTAAGTAGGCTTAAAAGTACCTATACCTCCTTCTGGCAAAGCGTCAGTTGTAATGTCGATTTCTCCCCAGTTCATATTTAAAATACTAACACCCAAAACGCCGGTTTCACCGACTTTAGTTGCAAAGCCACCACTATTTAATACTACTCCAGATCCTACCAGCCACTGAGTGTTTGTAAATGCTAGTTCGGTTTTCTGAGTCATTGCCATCCCGGCAATATTCTGGTACATCCCTTCGATACCCACAACACATGCAACATTTGCATCACCCCAACCAGAGCTACGTGCCCAAGGATTTATCTGCAATTCTGATGCACCGTTCGACCCAACACGTTGTTCGTTACCGGCCTGCAAATCGGTTGAAATAAAACCGGCTGCCAGTGCTATCAGTATCGTTGAAACTAAATATAAATTTTTCATATTACCCTATTTATATTATAACAATATTTTAGAAATTATTTAAATCTACCGGACGTAATGCTCCGAACCACTTAACCACCTTTTCACCAATACCCGGTGCATTTATGTGAACAATATATACACCACTGGCGATCGAAATACCATAAGTATTCTTCAAATCCCATTCAACAAAAGGATTATCGTTGTCTTTGTTAAAACGACGTACGAGAGAACCATTTGCATTGTAAATCGAAATAATACACTCTTGTGGCAGATTAGTTATTCTGACATAATTATCCAACTGATTATGCTCATAATAGGAATTTCCATAATAAGGATTAGGAACAACCCTAATTAAATCAAGAGCATTAACTGCAGTTTCGTTGTCTGCTTTAATTGTTCTAACATCTGCAGTAGTAAATGAGAAATAAGGGAAATTGTTGTTCTCAGGTTCTTCGACTGCAAACTCATATAATCCTTTATGATATGGAGTACCAACACGCAATTTAATTTTTACGTCAGTTGCCATGAAATCAAAGTCTGGGTTTTGCATTGGAATAGCACACCACATTGCACCGGCCCAAGCCTTGGTCATACTCATCGAGGAACCAGTATTTTCATAATCCAATAAATGACCATAAATAAACTTACATGAGTCGTATTTTGGTGCATTATAAACAGGATTTGTCACAGGTAAGAAATTCTGAGTGTTACCCATAATATAGATATAGTGTTTTCCTCCGAATAAAGGACCTGAAGTAGAATAAATTCCGTCAGATGGATTCCAAATCATATCAGCACCATTTTCGCCAACCAACCATGAATCTTCGCCAAAGACGATGTTTAGTCTTTCGCCAGTACGCATATCAATTGCATAACCAGGGAACCAACCCATACCATGAGTAGTGTCACCAGCTATAGCATTGCCTTCTTTATCAACAGATGGATCAGATCTTAAAGTGAATTTCAATTGATTTCCACGACTTTGATAGTTAACAAGTGGGGTAACTTCTTCAATAAATCCGCACTCTTCATCAGGAGCAAACTCATTGTCACACATTTCGACAACACAACAACGAGTCCATTTTGATTTATCGCTCGTAATCACAAGGTCAACACTTGATAAAGGTTCAAATTTTACTAAATTTTGGAAACCACGAGGACCATTAGGAGCAATACCATACTGGCCTGCATGAACAAATCTGAAAGGAGCCCAAGTTCCACCAAGAATTTTTTCATAATACTGATCATCATCCCAGCTTAACAAATCATCGTAAGCAGGATCGGCACCACATGTCGTCAATTCTCCTTCCTTGTTTGAATATGTACCAACTCTAATCCAGTTAAACGCATCTTGATTATCACCGTCTGGAATAAAGTAAAGCCAAGGCTTAGTCACATCCTCAAAATCCATACTAGCAGTCAAGAAACCATTTTGATAACCGTTTCTATCCTTACCACCAGCATAGTTTTCTTGGCTAATAGTAATTGACAAGCCCAAATCAATGAACAATTGTTCATTACCTGAACCTAATTGGACTGCAACATCACTGCTAATAGAATCACCATCAGAGAAATACACAGTATAGTAGAATGGTTTGTAAAGAGACTCGTTTAACTCAGATGCTGTTGTACCAATTACTCCATAAGAGTTACATTTTGCAGTATCATTAAACTTTAAAGTATAAGAATCATTTGGTACGTTGAGTGGGTCAATAATTTTAACATTAATAGGTCCCATTCCATTCTTATAAACTCGAGCGTCAGCTTTCCAAGGATAACCAGACATTATCTCGTCAACTGTTTCATCTGTAAGTTCAATTATGTTATTTGCATTACCATGACCTTCGTACATAGTCACTTGCAAACCGTCGCCATAATCAGACTGCATAATTGTACCTGAGTCATCAGCGTCATTAATATGAGGTATAACTTCGTATCTTTTAATATTGTTACGACCAGCAAGATATGGTTTCTTTTGTCCATAAAATGTTTCCTGTATTGACTGATTGTATAACATTGTTTCGTTATAACCATAAGCAATAACACTGTAATAATATTCACGGTTATTTATAAGTCTTGCATCACCAGTTGCAAATAGGTCATTTTCTAGAACAAAAGTATGAGTAATCCCCAAATTTAAACCATTTACCTCTTCGACAGGAACATTTGCTTGAAGTTGATCTGACCAAGTATAATTAACAACTTGAGCTACGCCATCTTTAATATCACACTGAAATGCTTGACGTACTAACGAATTGTTATATCTATCAGAAATACTAACGGATCCGTTTTTATATTGAAATACTTGATAACCTTGGAATCTGTAATATTCATCACAAGGATCAATCTCCGATGTACAAACAATCGAAGGATCTTTTTCTACATAAGCTTCTAAATAGTTGTTGCTTCCTGGTTTATTATAAATATGGAAAATTAACTTTTTATCCATTTCAATAATATTCAGTTCTGGAGCATCCGGTCCATCTAATACGCGGAAACAGTTCTCAAAAAGAATCTGAGCTTTATCGTCTGCTTTTCTAACAGATTCTACAGAAGCCCAAGCACCACCAGATGCAGCGCGAGCATAAACAGCACCAATAGTAATATCATTTACTGCTCCTGGTTCCAATGTGAAAGGACCAGCAGATTGAACAAAACGTCTATCTGCAGCGGCATTCTCTTCAGTTTCTTCAGACCAGTCCTCTTTAGGAATTCCACCCTGTCCCCAACCACACTCGTCGGTTGTTGGATTACCTGGGAACATAAAATCAGTTGGGGTATTAATGTCTCCACCACCAGAAATATGACCAGTACCACCATAACAGAGAGGTGTATTGTCTTTCCATAAACCAGTAAGATAATTATAATGTTCAATAGCAGATGTAGGATCCTGAGTTGCTGGATTTCCTTCACTATTATTGAAATACAAGAATCTTCTCATACCCCAACGTTCATTATCAGGAGTACCATCTTCGAAATTAAGACCGTTTATGTTACCATTAAGAATATCTCCGACATCACAATGTAACACTTTTACACCATTTTCAACAACAAAAGAAGTTGGATTATCTAATCCATCAGCGTCCTGATATGGACCTTCAAAAAAGTCAATCCCAATAGCTGGAGGTTGATCTCCATAACCTTTATTCCCTTGATAGTCATCATCATAAGCATCACCATTATACATATATCCTAATCCACGCACAACATCACAACCGGTATAGTCATCGGTAGCTCCACCAAGGTCAGCGTCAGTCCAAACTCCAAAGTAAGTATCCTGTAATGTGTATGTAGATCTATTGATAATATTATAATTACCAAACGTCATGTCATTTAGTTCGTCATTTGTTGTAAAAGCAAATGCCTGTGCTCTGAATTCCATACCAATAGCGGTTCCTCCGGTTTCGGTATGAATATTTCCTTTATCATTATAAACCCACCATAACGTTTGGTCGCCAAATAATCTCGCAGCTTGGCCACGTGGTCTCTTACAAGGAGCATCGTTTGTAATTCCTTCGTTAGGAAATTCATAATAAGGGAAGTCACCTTGAAGTGGATTGTAATATCCATCAAGATCAACATCCCACCAAGGTGCCAAATTGTATGCATATCCACCAGCTGGACCATGAGCAGGCCAATTAGTAATAATGTCAGGAATTTGATAATTTGGGAATTCCTCATCAATATTTTCATTACATGAAGGATCTTGAGTACATTTCCACCATTCTCTGAATTCTTTAACAGTTTCTTTACTTATGGAGAAATGTCTGTCATATTCACGACAGATTTCCTGACTAACATAGGCAAAACCGTCTTCGGTCAAAGGACCAGGCCAGTAATCAATACCTGTTTGACGAAATTTCTGTGCAGCAAGTTTCAACTGACCGTTAGCATCTTTACCACCTACCCAGATTGAACCGGCAAACAAAGCGTTACAACCACTTCCTGCAGGAACTTCGTATCTTGGGTCGCCCTGTAAATCCCACCACATATCTCCCCCTGTGTGAATCAGCGAACGCACATTATTGATTGCCAATTCTGTGGACGATTTCCCCGGTTCGCAACCTGCTGTGCTTCTCTGCGTAGGAGTAGTAGTAATTTCTCCTTTCCATTTATCAGCCAACATTACATTGGAGACAGCAACAAGGACTGCTAAAATTATTATTTTTTTCAGGTTTTTCATATCTCGTTTTTTATAATTCAATATTCAATAATTAAAAACTAAACTGAACACCTAATCTTATAGTTCTTGGCAAACTATAATTATAAGGTGAATTAATGTACATCGCATAGTAATTTCTGTAAGATTCTTCGTCATTCTGAGTAGCAATCTGAGTCTGATAATCGGCATAATTAAGGAATCCGTCATCATCAGCGTTACCAGTATAAGAATATACTCCGATAACATTTTTGCTATTCAATAAATTAGAAATTTCAAGATATACATTAAGATATGCATATTTTTCTTTTGTACCATCTTCTTTCTTATCAGCGAGCATAATTCTAATATCTCTGTCTGCGCGCATATTGATTGAAGTTCTCCAAGGTTTACGTGATCCGTTCAACGAACCTACAACGGTACCATTATTTGGTTTGCTTCTTTTTGTATATGGTGAGCCAGAACCACTGTTGATAACAAAATTGATCCCTGTGTTTGCAAAAATGCTTTTACCAGCGATTTTTGGTCCATTGTATGGAGTACCAGATACTTTACCACCATAACGATAGTCAACAGTAATAGCCATATTATGACGTTGGTCAAAATCGAGAGGTAATGTAGTTCTCAAATTTGGTTTATCAGATTTTACGATGGTTGCTCCCGATTCAAAACTTGAACCAGTACCATTTGCAAACTGCAAGGTGTAAGACGCTCTTAAAGTGATATTACCTGTTCGACGCATGTCGTAAGTAACGCCAAATCCTTTTACAGTACCAAAGTCTATATTTCCATAAGTATAGTAATTAACCGGATAAGCACCATAAACAGCGATTGCCTGCTGCATATCTCTCATTTCGCGGTAGAATGCAGATAATTTCAAAGCTGATGTATTTCCTAATTTCTGCTGGAATCCCAATTCATAGTCAATAGTCTTTTCAGTTTGAAGATTTGGATTGTTTAATAAATCTCCGTTTAATTGACGTATGTAAAGATATTCAATCGGATTCAAACGATTTGAGTATGAAGGACGTTTTGAAAGAATGTCGTAGTGAGCAAAAAACAATGCTTCATCAGAAATTGGGAATGAGAATGAAATACGAGGCATTACAACAATCTGTGGTTTGTAATCTTCGAATGCTGTAGAATTCAATTCTTCATTTGGATCAATAAGATAAGGAGCAATACCATTTGCAGAAGAAATTGAGTTTGGATTTTCCACTTCTGTACCTGAAGCATTATACCAAACATTGTTAACACGGTAACCATTGATTGCTGTTGGGTTTTCGAGGTCGTTAACATAAACAACAGCTTCATCAGGAATATTTGAAGGATGAACTGTTCCAGAAATTAGACCTCTCTCGTCGCTGTCGCCAACTGTATATGCATCTGCAAGCAAGAATTGATCTTTAAGTACCATCTGATTTGCATCATAACGGTCAACACGTACACCAACATTGAAAATAAGATCTTTGAAAGCAAATTTATCTTGGATATAACCTGCAACATAGTTAGGTTCAAACGGTGCAATAGGTCTTTCTTTGTAACCATTTTCGTCAGTTTTGTTGAAGAAATCATCAAAAGTCGGTTTGTAAGTCAACTTATTTCCTGTGTAATCGTAACCATAATAAGAAACATAAGAAGAACCTTGATTAAATAGTTCATCAGCGCTAAACCAACTCAAATCGAATGTTGATGGATCATAAGAATCAACATCAAGCCATTGAAGACTATTTTCTGCAAGGCCTAAAGAAGCTCTCAAGTTTTTATCAAACAATGATTGTCCAGATTCGTTATATAATCTTGGATAATCAATAGTATCCATAAAAATACCATTTGCGTCACGATAAACGATAGGACTGTTTATGTCTTTTTCGAGAATGTGATTATTTGTAAGACTTCTAGCAAGAGTCCATAATCCGAATGGAGCTACTGCGAAGTAAGAGTCACTTCTTTGCTCGAATTCAAAACCGATACTGATTTCATGATCCTTTACGTCAGCAGAACCAGAAGCAGAAACTCTGAATTGAGTTGCATCACTAACTAAATAGCTAGTATAAGGATTCCCTGGGCTGTTGTATAGGCCATAAATTGCTGGGGCACCCATACCATTGAGTAAACCACCATTAGAAATCACACTATTTACATCTTTATAATAGTAATCCTGGAAATAATCAAAATATTGCTCTGTATATCTCGCAAGATCAGGATTTAAATCACCAGCAGTAAAATCATTGATTCTATAGAAATAAGTTTCCATTAACCATCCTTCTAGATTAGTTGTGGTATCTACTCCCCATTGGTAATATTTCTCAGGAGTAGTTACAAAATCACCAACATAACCATATTCGAAGTAGTTATCGTTAAACTTGCTGTCGAATTGTTTTGCATAAGTTTTTGAATAGTCAACCTGAATCGAATAATATGGATTCTTAATAACAGCAACTTTTTCCTCATCACCATTATCTCTGAATTTTTGTGTCAACCTACCATAAATACGCCAGTTATTATAAATCTGGTTACCATTATTTTCTGAATTGAATAACTGGTTGCTATAGCTGTATAATCTACCATCATTATAATCAATAGTACCACCAAATGTAAGATCTAAATCTCTGATTGGAGAAATATCAATTTTACCAGCAACATTAACTCCTTTATTCTCAGCATTTTCTCTGGTTTTATAATTCTGAAAATCGTCAGCTTTAAGATAGTCAGCATTCTGATAAATTATAGCTCCTGAAGAAGTCTGGACAAGTTGCAGTGGGTTAGTTCTGATACTTTCAATAACATCATCGTTAGCTCTCCATTCTCCAACTGATGATGGACTTCCATCTTTCACCATGCTACCTTCGGCAGAAATCAAGAAACCAGCTATTGTTCTTTTACGCTCTGTGCCTTTTTCTTTAACCGACCAAATTGGACCAGAAATCATTAAACCTGCAAGGTTGTATCCGTATGGGTCGAGGTACTGAGAAGTAACAATTTCCGCTCCACCAAAATACTGTGAAGTTGGGCCTTTGGTTGTTAAGCTGATGATACCACCAGTAACGTCACCATACATTGCAGGCAAACCACCAGTGATAACCTGTACCTGCTCAATTGCAGATTTCGGAACTGAGGAACTACCTCTAACCTTTACACCGTCAACATAATACACAGTACCTTCAGAACGGGCACCTCTAATACTTCCTACTTCACCATCTTCGGAATAAACACCTCCGACGGTAGTAGCAACAGCTGCAGCCGAACGACCAGGCATTTTTGCTATGTCCTCAGAGGATACTGTTCCACCTGACTGAGTTTGGTCTTTAGAAATTAAAGGTACTTTATACTCCTTAATTTCTACTTCAGCTAAAATTTCTGCCGAAGCGCTCAGTTCAAAATTCTGGAAAGTAATCCTACCAGCAGGGATTTGAACGCCATTATACTGCATAGATGCATAACCTACATAGGATGCCATAACAGTATATTTACCTGCAGGAATCGGTTTAATACTGAACTTCCCATCGAAGTCAGTCATACCGCCGGTAACTACATTTCCATTCTCTTCAATCGACACGTTCGCAAACGGGATTGGTTCACCTGTTGCTGCGTCGGTGATTGTCCCATTCAGGGTACCAGCCGACTGCGCATACAACACTGCACTTGATACAAGTGCCATCATAACTATCAGTAATTTTCGTAGCATAACAGAGTTTTACTTTAACAATACTTAACCCAATTAAGAAACCGTAAATATAGCACAGTTTATAATATTGACCAAATGATTTATTAACAAAAAAACAACTTTTTTTTCAAAGATATACCTAACTACCTAAAAACAAGATAAATAAACACATTTTACTCATCTATTGTTTTTTGACGCTTTTTTTGATTTTTTCATCCTTTTATATGTTTTTTTCCCATCGACCACATCTCTTCCACCACCATTAATTAATTTATTATGCTTTTTAACAGCCTTTTTATGCAATCTGCGATCTATTCTTTCTTGTTTGTTCTTTTCCTTTGCTTGTATTTTTTCAATTCTCATCACCCTACGCTCTTCTGGAGAAGGACGATAATGCTTCGACTTCTGCTTTTTCATATAATTTTCATTGTCGATACTTCGGCCTGACTGAGAAAATACGCTAGAAGACAATAAAACTAACAGCAAAACTGTTAGTATCTGTAATAAATTTCTTAATTTTGTCATATTCAAAATAAAAAAGTTAATAATGAAACTAAGTTTCCCAAAGATAATCATTTTTTCAATTTTTACAGCATTATTGTCAATTCTTCCGGCTTGTGAGCGCGAAGAAAGAATTCCATACGTTTATGTCGATTTTGTCATTTACTTGGATTTACCTGAATTTACTGAACTTAAAATTCCTGGGAACTATTTGTATGTTACTGGCGGAGTAAAAGGGATTGTGATGTATTGCGAATTTACTGATTCTTACAAAGCCTACGAACGTTGCTGTCCTTATGAGCCATCAAATGCAAATGCAATACTGGATGTCGATTCTACTGGTTTGTTTCTAGAATGTCGCCATTGTGATTCAAAATTTATGCTACTTGATGGATCAGTGATAAATGGACCAACAAAATATCCTTTGGCTCAATACGCTACATATTTAGAAGGAACAGCTCTTTATGTGTATAATGCTTACTAGTTGAAGAAAAGTTGCAGCAGAAATTGTCCAATTACTTCGCTCTTTTAATAAAATTTGAACCAAATCTGTATTTATTAGGTTATTTGCGTGTATATTCTGCATGCTTTGTTGATTTCCTCATCCTTTTATAGGTCTTTTTGCCACCAACTAGGTCTTTACCACCACCACTAACTAATTTATTGTATTTTTTAACTTCCTTAAGGTAAAGTCTATGATTTATTTCTGGTATTGTATCACTTCTTTTCCAGAAATTTGTAATTTGTATTAAACTGTCTTCTTCACGTGTCAGAACATAAGGTTTCGATTTTTGCTTTTTCATATAATGCTCATCATCTATTCCGCGACCATTTTGCGAATATAAATCTGTGCAAATTGAAATGATAAAGCTAAATGCTGTCAATTTGAGTAAAATAAATATTTGCATTCGGAGACCCATTGAATCTGAATTATTGTCAAAGTTGAAGTATCTCAATTCTACTATCAAAGAGAACGATTATTTCAATGGGTTTATTTTGACCTTTATTATCTTAACTCTAATGCCAACAAATAAAAAAACACCCACAATCGCAGGTGTTTTTCAATGTATTAAGACAATATTTAGTCTAGAAATTTATTCTAGTATCTGTAGTGGTCAGCTTTGTAAGGACCTTCAACCGGAACACCGATATAGTCTGATTGTTCCTTAGTTAAAGTTGTAAGTCTAACACCAATTTGTTCTAGGTGAAGTCTTGCAACTTCTTCGTCAAGATATTTAGGTAAGCGATAAACACCAACTTCGTAATTGTTTTTCCACAAATCAAGTTGAGCAAGAGTTTGATTTGAGAATGAGTTACTCATAACAAATGAAGGATGTCCAGTTGCACAACCAAGGTTTACCAATCGGCCTTCGGCAAGCATAAAAATAGAATTTCCAGTTTCGAAAGTATATTTATCTACTTGTGGTTTAATTTCGATTTTTTTCGCACCTGCGTATTTGTCGAGTTTGTCAACCTGAATTTCATTGTCAAAGTGACCAATATTGCAAACGATTGACTGATCTTTCATTTTTTTCATGTGTTCCAAAGTGATAACGTCTTTGTTTCCAGTAGTGGTAACATAGATATTACCTTCGCAAAGAGCTTCTTCAATTGTAGCAACTTCAAATCCTTCCATTGCAGCCTGCAAAGCACAAATTGGGTCAATCTCGGTAACAATAACTCTAGCACCGTAACCCTTCATTGATCTTGCACAACCTTTTCCAACATCACCATATCCAAGAACAACAACAACTTTACCAGCAATCATTACATCAGTGGCTCTCTTGATACCATCAGCTAGTGACTCGCGGCATCCATAAAGGTTATCAAATTTTGATTTGGTTACAGAATCGTTAACATTGATAGCTGGAACGAGCAATTCGCCCTTTTCCATCATCTGATACAAACGATGAACACCAGTTGTAGTTTCTTCAGAAACGCCCTTTAATTCTTTAATTGTTCTGGTCCATTTTGTATTATCAACAGCAAGAACTTTTTTCAAAGTTTCGAGAACTATTTTTTCTTCATTACTACCTGCAACTACATTAAGAATAGAGGCATCCTTTTCTGCAAAGAAACCTTTATGTACTAATAAACTTGCATCTCCGCCATCGTCTACGATAAGATTTGGACCTAGGTTATTTGGAAAACCAAGTGCTTGCAATGTACACCACCAATACTCTTCGAGAGTTTCGCCTTTCCAAGCAAAAACTGGTACACCAGCAGCAGCAATTGCAGCAGCAGCGTGATCTTGAGTAGAGAAAATATTACAACTTGCCCATCTAACATCTGCACCAAGTTCAACAAGTGTTTCAATTAAAACTGCAGTCTGAATGGTCATGTGTAATGAACCTGTAATACGAGCACCTTTTAATGGTTTTTCAGCAGAATATTTTTTGCGGATACTCATAAGTCCTGGCATTTCTTTTTCTGCAATTTCTATTTCTTTGCGTCCCCAGTCAGCAAGATTTATATCTTTAACTTTGTAAGGTAAGCTACTGAATAATTCTTCCATTTATTTTTTAATTAATTAGTTATTATTTTTTTGCAAAATTAGTTAGATTTTGCGGAACTACAAATTTTCTGTAAAGAAAGCTCTTGTTTCGTCCCTGTCAAGCTTCAGTTGATTTATCAAATCGTTAATATCACTGAATTTCTTCTCAGGTCGCAAATATTTCACAAACTCAATCTTTACCCTCGCATCATACAAATCGCCATCAAAATCCGGTATATGAAACTCTATAGTGGTATCCGTTCCATTAAAACTCGGGCGTGTACCAATATTCAGCATTGCCGGATATGAATTATTATCTGTAATAGCCTTAACCATATAAACACCTTTTGCAGGAATAAGTTTATCAGCATTATATTCGCCCAGATTTGCCGTAGGGAAACCAATTTTTCGACCTATTTTGTAACCGTTTACTATTTTTCCAGAAAGACTATATCTCCGCCCCAACATTGAAGCGGCTTGGATAACATCTCCTTCTTCGAGCAAACTGCGTATTCCAGATGAATTTACTTTTTCAAATCCAGGCAAATTAAATTTATCAAGTCGGTTTATCGGAATCATTGGCGTCTCATCATATTCCCCTTCCTTGCTTTTACTGCCAAATGAATTATTGTATCCCATTAGAACCTCTGAGCAGCCAAGTTTATTAATCAAAATATGATTAACGAACTTCCCAGCTTGAATTGATGCCAATTCTTTATCAAAATTAAGAACTAATAAGTTTCTAATTCCTGAACTACAAATCAAATCTGTTTTTTCTTCAATGGTCGTCAGGAGTTTTACCGGATTACCAAAAAACGCTGAGGGGTGTGGCCACAGTGTAATCACAAGCTCTTCTTTTCCTGTTTCATTAGCTTTCCTTGACAGATTTTCGAGCAAATACCTGTGACCATTGTGTACGCCATCAAAAAATCCGATAGTCACCAGACAATTCTTTGGAATATTTTCGTTTATATTTGTAAAAATTTTCAAATTTAAAATTTTTGCAAAAGTATAAAATGAAATCAAAAAACATAGTGAATTCAAACAGATTGCATTTAATTTCTTTTTATCTCTTATTAATATTAATGGTATTTGCTTATTCCTGCGATCCAAAAAGCAGTACTCAGGCAGAAATAAAAGGTAAAATTGAAAATGCTTCAGGGAAAACCATAAACCTCGAAATTCTCAGTCCCGGAAATACAAAAATCGTTGCGACAACAACTATTGACGACAATGGGAATTTCTCATTTACTCTTGATAGCATCCCAAACAGCTTTCACAGATTAAAAATTGATGATGATAATATTATTTTTCTTCGCATAACAGCAGGTGATGAAATTAATATTACAGCAAAATACCCAGATATTTCACGAAATTATATTGTTGAAGGTTCTGAAGAATGTAAATTACTAAAAAATATGAATGCCAGACTAATTGAAAGTTCTGACAAACTAAATAATCTTAACACAAAAATCAATGAAGCTTTAATCATTCCGGATTACAACATGGACTCATTATGGAATACTGTCAATGAAACTGCTCGTAAGCTTTATACCTCTGATAAAGACTATCTTACTGATTTCATTTATAAAAATAATAAGTCAGCAGTCATTTATATGGCCTTATATCAATATATCGGCACCTCGCCAATTTTGATAATAGAAAATGATACAGCGATTTTCAGTTTTGTTCTAAACGAATTAAAGAAGCACCACCCAAATCTTGAGCAAACTGCATTTCTCGAATCCGAAGTCTCAAAAAACAGATTGAGAATGCAACAGATGAATAGGGATTATATTTCACTTAAACCAGGAGTAGCTGCTCCAGATTTTGTTATGCCAGGAGTAAATTCCGAAAAAATAACTTTGAAATCGTTTCGAGGCAAAAACGTCATAATAGGATTCTGGTCTTCGTGGAGTAAGATGTCTGTCAAATCGGTGACTAAATTACTACAACTAGAAAACAAAACTGATTTGGAAATTATTCTTATTTCACTTGACACAAATGCTGATGACTGGAAATTGTCAATTAAAAATAATAAACTTGATAAATTTACTAACGTTTGTGACTTAAAAAATTGGGAGGGCTCTGTCGTTAAAATTTATGGCATTAAAAACCTACCTTCATTTTTAATAATTGACACTGATGGAAATATCAAATTGCAAACTGATGATCCTCAGACAATTATCGAAGTTTTAAAGTAAATATATCCTAAAAGAATAAAATTGAAACGAATTAAACTGATATCTGTTTTCATCCTAATTGCTGGTATGCATGCATTTGCTCAGCAGTATTTTCAACAGGAGGTTAACTACAAAATTGATGTCAGACTTGATGCAAATGCCAAATCTATAAGCGGAAACATCGAAACAGAATATATCAACAATTCGCCAGACACATTAGATTTCATTATTTATCACTTATGGTGTGATGCCTACAAAAATAACGAAACTGACTTTGCTCAGCAACAACTATCGATGCGGCAAACGGATTTCTATTATTCGGAAGCGGACAAAAAAGGATATACCGACAGCTTGAAATTTACTGTAAATGACGAACCGGCTTTTCTTTTTAGTTTCTATGGGTATAGTGATGCTTATATCCTTTATTTACCAGAATCTTTACATCCTGGTGATACAACAATTATAAAAACGCCATTTTATGTAAAGTTGCCCGAAGCTACCAGCCGAATGGGTTACGACAGTAGTACGTTTTGCCTGACTCAATGGTATCCTAAACCTGCAGTTTATGATAAAAATGGCTGGAACCCTATGTCTTATCTTGATATGGGAGAATTCTATTCTGAGTTTGGGACTTATGAAGTTAGCATAACTCTGCCGGATAATTATATCGTTGCAGCTACTGGCAATCTCATTACAAAAAAAGAGTTAGAACGACTCGAAGACTACGCCAAACTTTGTACAGCATCAAAATACAAGCAAAACATAAGAGAATACGGCAGCGCAGAAAAAGAAAAAACAATAAAATATACCGAAAAAAACATTCATGATTTTGCATGGTTTGCTTCCACTAACTTTGTTGTAGAGTTAGAAAACCTGAGTCTTCCAGAAAGTGGTAAAAACGTTCGTTGCTGGACATTTTATCAAAAAGAACATGCCGATTTATGGAAAAATTCCATAAAATTTGTTTCACAGTCAGTGGCATTTTTCTCGGAAGAAATTGGTGAATACCCGTACCATAATTGCACGGCTGTTGATGGACCGTTGGGTGCAGGCGGAGGCATGGAATACCCTACAATAACCGTAGTAAATGCATCCTCAGAAAGCTCGCTCGAAAATGTAATTCAGCACGAAATCTGTCACAACTGGTTTTACGGAATTCTAGCTAGTAACGAAAGGCTTAATCCATGGATTGACGAAGGTTTTACATCGTTTTATGAATGTAAATACAACGACAAATATTACCCCGGAACTGGAATAGTTGAAAATTTAGCTGAGATTAAAGCTAATCCATGGGGCTTGAATGAACTTCCTGCCAGATATATGAGAGAACTCGGCTGGCTTTTTCTAGTCAGGGAAAACCTTGCACAAACTTCCGAATTGAGATCCGAAGACATGTCGATGTTTAATTACTTTGTGATGTCGTATCTGAAACCAGTGACAGTAATGTATGGAGTTGAACAATACCTGGGTCCAGAAATATTTAAAGCAAAAATGAACAGGTTTTATCACGATAATAAATTTAGGCATGTTTATCCCGAAGATATTTCAGAATTAATTTCATCAGAATCTCAACCAGAAGTAAACAAGTTCTATACTAGTCTTATGCTCGACAGCGACATGCCAGATTATAAAATTGTCGGGCGACGCAGAGATAGTATTTTAATTAAAAACAAAAATGGCATCAATGTACCATTGTTTATCAATTTTGGAGATTCTCTCGTTAAAGATCCAGGTTTTGAAGGCAAAAAGAAATTCCATCTTCCTGCCCACACAGATGTAGCAATTGATAAGAACTTTTATACTGCAGATTACAATAGAAATAATAATTATTATCGTGCAGGATTTTTAAAACCCGATAAACCAATCAAGTTGCGTTTTGCAAATATTATTGACAATCCGTTGGTTTACGAGATTCCATATTTGCCAGTTATTGCTTATAATACGACTGATGGTTGGATGCCCGGATTGTTACTTTACTCCTCTCCTATTCCTAAACCAAAATTCGAATATCAGATTGCTACATTGTATGGAACAAAACTAAAAACTCTAAATGGCGTAACAAATCTTACTTATTACATTCAACCAAAAAAGTTCATAGTTCGCGAGTACGAGATTTATGCCAATGCAAGTCGATTCGGAATAAATACAGACTCAGCAATCACAAGATTTAAATTTTCGACTGGTATCAAAATTAAATTCCGCACCGATCAACGAGAGTTTTACGAATCTGCACTATCAATAAGACATATTGCAGCAACAAATCCCTACTTTTATGGGATAAGCCATTTTCAACAAGTTCAATATTTGTTTAGTAATGCAAGTGTGCTAAATCCATGGTCATTCAACATAAACGCACAACGTGGTAAAGGATTTATCAAAGCCTGGGTTGAAATCAACAAGACAATTACCTACAGTCAGAAAATGAAAGGTTTGCAAATACGTGTTTTTGTAGGCAAATTCCTTTATAACTCTGCTACTTATTATGGAAATTATAATTTCCGTTTGTCAGGAAATTTGGGTTCGCAAGATTACCTCTACGATAACCTATTTGTTGGCAGGGCTGAAGATATTAGGTATGAGCCAGAATCTTTTTGGGCACATCAGTTTTTACGGAATGATGGTGGCTTTACTCTTTTTACCCCCTTTGGTCAAACTAACGACTGGCTCGCAGCATTGAATTTAGATTCATCTACGCCACTGACTTTTCTTGATATTTATGCCAACATCGGATATTGCCCGTCTATAACAGAAGGCAAAATTGCTGATGCATATTACGAAGCTGGAATAAAATTAAAAGTTTTCAAAGATTTCTTGTGTATTTACTTTCCTCTAACCGGCACAGCAAAAGTTTGGCAGACGAGCAATGATATTTACACAGACAATTACTTTCAAAAAATAAGATTTACATTATCTTTGGAAAAAATTAATTTACTTCTTTACAGAGAAAAACCATATTTATTGTTTTGAAGGAAAATACTAAAATATATTTTATTTCGGATGCTCACCTAGGAATAGATAATGGGCACACCTCCGAATACCGCGAATTGCTGTTAATTAAATGGCTCGATCAGATTAAATTGGATGCAACAGAAATAATTCTTACTGGTGATATTTTTGATTTCTGGTTTGAATATAAGCATCTTGTTCCGAAAGGCTTCTACAGACTATTTTCAAAACTTAGAGAAATTTCGGATAGCGGAATTAAAATTACCTATTTTACCGGCAATCACGACATGTGGATTTTTGGCTATCTTCCTCAAGCAATTGGTGCTGAGCTGGTTAGAGAAGTACAAGTTCGCACAATTAATGGCAAGAAATTGTATATTGGCCACGGAGATGGTCTTGGTCCTTATGACAAAAAATATAATTTTCTAAAAAAAATATTTTCCTCATCATTTTTTCAGTTTTTGTTTCGAACCATGCATCCATCAATAGCATTTAGGATTGCACTTAAATGGTCTTCATCGAGCCGAAAAAGACACAAATTCCCAAAAAAAGACAGTTTTGAGGATGAATGGCTTGTAAAATATGCACGCTCAGTATTGGAAAAACAAGATATTGATTTCTTTATCTTTGGCCATAGACACATTCCTTTTCAAGTACAGCTATCCGAAAAAACAGTTTTTACAAACTTAGGTGACTGGCTTTTTAATTTTAGCTACGCTGTTTTTGATGGAGAAAAGGTTGAACTTAAAAGAATGTGGGAAGTTGAAGAAGTGCACTAAAGTGCCTAGAGTACCTAAAGTGCCTAGAGTACTTAAGTGAGAAGTTAAGGAATTCTGCAAAACAAATCACAATAGCATAAAACAATTTACTACCGCCTGGTCTCCCGCGCGAGTTACTCGCGTGGGTTGTCAGATTCTTTACCCACGCGAGTAACTCGCGCGGGAGACAACAGAGGCAACATACAAAGTTCAAAACAAAAGTCGGGAGAAACGTTGTGAGACATCTTTTTACCACCGTCATCTGGGACCTAATACTTTTTTTATAGTCTTGCGTCAACTGTCTTCTGACTTTTTATATCTTTGCAAAAAAATCTGGAAATGAAATTATACACTTCAGGATTGGTAAAAAAATACGGAAAGCGCACAGTCGTTAAGGGCGTAAGCGTTGAAGTAAATCAAGGAGAAATTGTTGGGTTGCTTGGACCAAACGGAGCTGGCAAAACCACGACTTTTTACATGATCGTAGGACTTATCAAACCTAACGAAGGAAAAATTTATCTTGACGATGCCGAAATCACTAAAGAACCGATTTATAAACGTGCACGTCGAGGCATTGGCTATCTTGCTCAGGAAGAATCTATATTCCAGAAGATGTCTGTAGAAGACAATATCAGAGCAATTCTCGAAATGACTCGTTTACCAAAAACTGAGCAATTGAGAAAAACATCTCAATTACTTGAAGAATTCGGGTTATCGCATATCCGTAAAAATAAGGGCTTTGAGCTTTCGGGTGGCGAGCGACGTAGAACCGAAATTGCACGCGCGCTAGCAATAGATCCTAAATTTATTCTTCTCGACGAACCTTTTGCTGGCGTAGACCCAATTGCCGTTGAAGACATTCAAAAAATTGTGCGTCATCTTAAAGAAAGAAATATTGGAGTTTTAATTACAGACCACAACGTTCACGAAACATTGACAATTACCGATCGCGCATACCTACTTTTTGAAGGCGACATTCTCAAAAGCGGAACCGCTCAAGAATTATCAGAAGACGAACAGGTTAGAAAAGTTTATCTTGGTGAGAATTTCGAATTACGAAGATAATTTCCCAACATTTTAAAACAAATGCTCCAATTTCATGAAAGCATTCTATACAATTCTTTTACTTATTCTGTCCAATACTTTTATGACATTTGCTTGGTATGGGCATTTAAAATTTAAAGAATTTCCATGGTTTGCAAAGCTTTCCCTCTTAGCGATAGTTCTAATAAGCTGGGGAATTGCTCTTTTCGAATATTTCTTTCAAGTTCCAGCTAATAGACTAGGATTCAAAGGCAATGGCGGTCCGTTCAGCCTCGTCGAACTTAAAGTTATTCAGGAAGTTATTACACTTGTGGTGTTTGTGATATTCTCGTTAGTGTTTTTTAAAACTGAGCAGTTGCGTACAAATCATATAATAGGTTTTGCCTTTCTAGTGCTTGCTGTTTATTTTATTTTTAAAAAATAACTGAATTTTTACTATTTTTGAAAAAAACACTTATGAAAGTCAATTTATCCATTATTATATCATTTTTGCTGTTCGCGATATGTCTTTCCTGCAATAGCGAAAAGGAAGTCGTTGATGAAAAGCTAAATCCCGAATTTTCGGTCAATCCATTCAGGATGATGTTTTACAATACCGAAAATCTTTTTGATCCTGCAGATGATCCAAATACTGCAGACGAGGAATTCACCCCTGAGGGAAGCAGATACTGGTCAGATTACAGATATAAACAAAAGCTAAGCAATATTTACAAAGTTATTGTTGCTATCGGAGAATGGGATTTACCTGATATGGTTGGACTTAGTGAGGTTGAAAACAGAAATTGTCTTGAAGGATTATTAAATTACACCCCTTTATATAAATCAGACTACAAAATTATTCATTACGAATCGCCTGATGCAAGAGGAATTGATGTTGCTCTGCTTTATAGAACAAGTTCATTCACTCCAATCAGCCATCGTCCGATAAGAATTACATGGCCAAAAGAAATTGGATCTGGAACCACTCGAGATATTTTGTACACTTGGGGAGTAACAAATGAAGGAGACACTTTGCATGTTTTTGTTAACCATTGGCCTTCAAGATGGGGAGGACAAATGGAGACTGAAGATAAAAGGATGTTTGTAGCAAAACTTTTAAAAAACACTACCGATTCGATCTTTGATGTTCACCCCAACGCTAAAATCGTAATAATGGGCGACTTAAATGATTATCCGACCGACAGAAGTCTTGTTGAATCTTTAAAAGCAAATACTAGTTTTGATAATATTAAGTCGGACAAGCTGTACAACCTCTCGTATTATCTTCAAGAAGTTGAAAAACTTGGCACTCACAAATATGACGGACAATGGGGTGTTCTTGACCAAATAGTTGTTTCGGGAGCATTGCTTGACACAACTTCTAATTTCTTTACTAGCACCAAAGATGCCCATGTGTTTAATGCTGATTTTCTATTAGAGAACGATGATAAATATACCGGCAAAAGAGTTAACAGAACTTACATCGGCTTTAAATTTCACGGCGGGTACAGCGATCATTTGCCTACTTACCTTGATATTAAAAGAAAGTAGCTGATTGCTCGAAAGCTCCAAAACTACTACTCTAAATTGCTTATGATTCCCGAAACCGAAATAAGATGGCATGTTTTCTACTGCAAATCGAGAGCTGAAAAAAGAGCTTTCGAAGAATTAACAGCACAAGGAATAAAAGCATATTTACCATTAATGCAGGTGGAGAGAGTTTGGAGTGATAGAATTAAGAAAGTAACCATACCAATGTTTTCGGGCTACATATTTGTGAGTTGTAACCGATACGAAATAAGCAAAGTCGTTCAATTTTCGCAGATTGTTGCAGCAGTTAAAACTGGTGGAGAATATTCAAGAATCTCGGACAAAGAAATTGAATTACTTAAAATTGTAGAACAGAATGGTTTATATGCTGGCAGCACAGAAAACCTAATAAAAGAAGGAGATTTAATTGAAGTTACCGCCGGACCACTTCGCGGGTATCAAGGTTGGTGTCTAAATGAAAGTGGACAAAACTACTTTATGGTGGCAATTGAAGGAATAAATCAAACTATAAAGCTGAAAATCAACAAGGGTGGAGTAAAAAAAGTTTAAGTATGCAGGTCAACCCTAAACTACTCAAATCTCTCAAAAGCACCTAAGTCGGGTTTTCCGTCGATTAGGCGACTCTCGCCATTCTGGTCAAGTGGAACGAGAATCGAAATACTTAATTTGCCAGTATCTTTTGCAGGTGATAAAGTATCTAATTCATAGTCGTAAGGTGATATTGTCTCCTTAAATTTAGGGCTCTCATTGTAGATATTATCCACAAACACTTCCGACACTCCCAAATCTGAAAGTTCGACTGACTTTATCAGGCAATTCTCAAATCTGAAATTAGCAGCATTTCTATCTTCAAAATCAAAATCGAATTCAACTTCTTCTTCACGTGAACCATAAATAATGCAATTACCGAAATACGCGTCTGTCAACTCTCGGTAAGATGTTTGCAAGACATTATTATCATCGTAATACTGATAGTAATTGTTGAGTATCAGTTGTGGTGTCTGTCTGTTGCCAACCCAATAGTTTGCAAGTGTACAATGAATAAAAGAGTATTCGCCACCAATAACACAAGCGACATTATACTGACCGCTGTTTGCAAAAACACAGTTTTCGGCATCCACGTGTGCGCCTAACGCATATAATCCCACGATTTTTGAATTCTCTATATTTGTATTTTTCAATTTAACCGTTGGAACACCAGGCGTAACACAAGAATCCACCTGCAATCCAATAATTCCGTTCTTTATATCAGTATTAAAAATTTCGTTATCGTGAGAGCCGGCTAGCAAATGAATTCCACCAAAAATGCCAGTAGTATTACCATTATCATCTTCGAGAAATGCTCCCCATTGTCCGGCAATTTCTGAATAATAATCCTCCAGTCTGTCTCCGGTAAACATCACCCTATTTCCAACCTCGCCATGCACTATAAGAGTACCGCTAACAAAAAGTGAGGATCCCCGGTGGAAATAAACATTTGTACCTTGCTGAACAGTAAGTGTAACATTTTCTTCGACCAAGGCAGAATTATAAATAAGAACAGGCTTTGACGAAGTCCAGGTGGTATCATTTGAAATGTATTGGCCATTTATTAATGTAATATTCTGCCCAAAAGCTACCAGTTTTACATTCTGAACATTTCCATTCGAAATAAAAACAACAGAATCTTCTTCTATCATATCATCAACGCCCGGATTAATCGTAACTTCTACAAAAATAAAAACCGAATCTCCAGGTGCAATTTCAAAATCTTCGATGCTGTTAACTGAATATCCATCAATATTAAGTCTGTAAACCGAATTTTCCTCTCTACCCAGATAAATTCTATCAATTTTTATTGACTTTGATTTATTCGAATTTTTTACTGTGAAATAATTGGTAGAACTTCCGACGGTTACAAATACTGTATCAAACTGAACTGTATCAGTAGAAAACACAAGTTTATCTGACGGGTCGTTTGTAAAAGGATTCTTCTGACAAGCATTAATAAATACCAGCGAAATTATGCCTAAAATTAATAAGGAGATTATTGCAATTTTTCTGACCATCAACACAAATTTATTACCTATAACGCAAAACATGCCCTCTTATTATTAAAAGAGAGCATGTAAAAATGCAATTATCTAATTAAAGTCACTGTTCCGCTTTCTTCGTGCGGTTTACCAATAAAGTCAGAGAAAGTACAATACCATCTGTACATACCATTTGTCATAATGTCGTCGCCTTTGAAAACGCTACCATTATGCGAACCGTCCCATGCCATACGATATGGGTTTTCCTCATCAAAGGTGCGTGTTTCGAAGACTTTTATGCCATAACGATCGTAAATTACGAGGTAGAACTGTGTCTTGTCAATTCCATGACCAATAACGTAGAAGAAATCATTCAAGCCATCTCCGTTTGGTGTAAATGCATCGGGAGCATAAAATGAGAACTCATCATGAACATGAACGCTTTTGTAAGCAGTATCTCTACATTCATACTGATTCTTTGCGATTAAGGTAATATCATATTGTCCTACTTCATTGTAAGTGTGAATCTGCATATCTGGAGTCCAAATACTGCTATTTCCATCTCCAAAATCCCAGAAGTAAGTTAAGCCGCCTTCGGTATAATTTGTGAACTCAACCTGAGCATTGAGAACTGAAACCACTTCTGGTGTTGCAGCAAACTCTGCTCTTGGGAGAGGATATATACGTATCATGTTATTGTAGGTAATTGTCTTTTCACATCCATATTCAGACCATGCAGTAACATCAACATCATAAATTCCTGTCGTAGTGTAGATATGTGATGGGTTTTTCTGTACTGAGAATCCACCGTCACCAAAGTCCCACAAGTATGTTTGTCCGACATCAGGAGTTGTTTCAGTAAATTGGAAAACGCCTGGAGGACATGATGTGGTGTGGTCAGCCATAAAACCAACTTGTGGTAATGGATGAACTGTAACAAAAATTGAATCTACATCACCCGGTGAACCACATGCATCCGCAACTGAAATTGGATAATAACCTGTTGTTTGTGGGTAGAATGTCATTGGCATATTAACAATGCCGTAGTCTTCCATAAGTATTGTATAAGGACCACCATTACCACCTTGTATTTCCATTTCGATATTTATACTTTCACCAATACATACAGCATCGGGAGAAGACTCGAGAGAAATAATTTCGATTACTGGATTAACAATTACAGTTACATTCTTTATTGGACCAAAACAGCCCCTATAATCAGTTGTAATTAATTGATATGTAGTAGTAACTATTGGGCTTACAGTCAGTATTTCGCCATAATATGTAGATGCATCTGAGCCCATCCAGACGAAGTCATAAGGACCAAGACCACCAGTTGCATGAACATAAGTCTCAAAAGTCTCGCCGATACAAATTGTACCACCCCAAGGTGCCGTAACGTAAACCGCTTCGGGTTGATCGACAAAAACAGATGCTACATGCTGACATCCGTTTGCATCGGTAACAGAAACATTATAGAATCCAAATCCCAAAGCTACCGAATCGGCAGACTGTCCGCCAGTCCATAAATATTGATAAAAGGATTCTGTTGCGTTAGTAAAAGGCACACCTCCAATAACATTTACTTCACCATATCCGTCGTTATATCCCCAGCAGGTAGCTGGTCCAGACATTGTCGACAAATACATTGTGTCTGGTTCAGTAAGAGTAAAACTTGTTGAGCCAACACAATCAAAAATGTCAGTGAGAGTAATATCATAATCGCCAGCGCACAAGTTTAGCATATAATCAGTTGTACTTCCCCATGAATAATCAAACGGAGGGATACCACCAGTAATTTCCAGTGTTGCGCTTCCATCGCAAACGCCATGGCAAAGCAAATCAACAGTAACTACGTCTATAATTATCGGTTGACTTACGGTAATTGTTGTTGATTGTGCAGTATATGTACAAAGATTTGCATCGTAAACAGAAACTGTGTAGAGAGTTGTTACCAGTGGGCTAACTGTTCTAGAATCAGAGTTCATAGCAGGAGCATCCTCCCACGAATAAAGATATGGTTCTACACCACCAGTTGGATAAACGTTTATATCTGCCTGCTCACCTAAACAAATACCATCTGGTGGACTAATTGTATAATAAAATTGTGGAGGTTCCGCAATAAATACTGAAGCAGTTCCGGTACATCCGTTTGCATCTTCAACAGTTACAGCATAATTTCCTTGAATAAGATCAGTCAAAGTCTGAACTGGCATAAAAGTACTCCACATATATTCGTAATCAGGAGCTCCTCCAGAAACAATTGCTGTTGCTGTTCCGTCACTCTTCCCATGACAAGTAATATCCGTTGCATCAATAGTTACACTAATTGCAGGATTGACAGTAACAGTAAAGCATTCGATAATCTGACATCCGTATGTTACATCAGTAGCAGTAACACAATAATTTCCTCCGCTAGTATATGAAATACCCGGTGCAATCGATCCAGTGGACCACTCATACATATAAGAACCACTTCCAGTAACGATGTTTACCCCTGCACTTCCCCCTCCTCCGTCACAAATTTCGTCGATATAAACCACCGTAATATCAAAATCTCCATCAACAATAGTTATATCATCAGTGTCAACACATGTTCCGTATGTGGCAGTACATGTAAAAGTCCCACCTGTGTTAACTATGATACTTTGTGTGTTGCTGTTTGCAGGATCGTCCCAGTCAAAAGTACAATCGCCAGGGTTTGCGCCCATAACGTTAGCTGTAAGTGTTACTGGACCAGAACATGCATTTCCAGAATTTGTCACCGAAACAACAAAATTTGCAGTTGCCCCGATATTGAAATTTATAACAGTATCACCACAAGTTGGATCATTATCAGTAACTGTAACAGAATAAGCTCCTGCAGCCAAATTAGATTCTGTAGTTCCTGTTCCAGCAGATGAACTCCATGCAATTGTAGGAGCACCACCACAAGACGAGTTTATTGTAACTGTTGCAGATCCTGTTTGACCGCAGCCGTTGTCGATAGTAGAAAGACTAACAGAAAGTGCATCTGGAGTCAAAGGAATAAAAGGAGCGGCAAAACCATATATGCAAAGTGAATTTCCGGACATCATACTATAACCATCCATAGCCAAAACATAATCGCCAACAGGCAAATTTTGCGAAAAAACTACAGTTCCTGTACCGTTTGCACAGCCCATATATGTTGCACCTGCACCACCAATACCAGTACAATCAATACCATTCCATTGATAAATAGCAAATTGAATTTCGGCATCTTCAGGTAAAATGCCTCCAGCATTTGCCCAGCAATTACCATTATCTACGGTAATAGTATAGGGTTGAGGATCAGCAGCATAAACAGTAAAATTATAAAAAACAGAATTATCAGTAGAGTTCCAACCACAAAGTGATGGAGCTGTAATATCACCACCTTGTGATAATATATTACAACCACCATCCGACATTGGAACTGGAGTATCACAATCGTCTTCTTGCATACTTGTTCTAACTGAAGCGGCAATAAAAATTTCCTGAGCAAGATTGTTTTCATCCCAAACACGCATGTAGATAGTTTCGCCTGGCACTAATCCAGTTGCATTTTCCCATCTAATTTCTCCATTTTCCATAAACACCGGTGTACTTTCAAAGCAATCTATAAGAGTTAGTGCTGCACAAGTTCCACGATACAAAGCCATACCTGGGGCAGAAGCATTTGGGAATGGAACGGAGTTGCTAGAGTTGAACATATGAAAAGACATTTGTGTGACACCAGCCGGAACAGTATAAGTGTACCACAAATCATTTGTCGTTGCACCAAAATTTGCGCAAGTTGGCAATGGAGCAGTAGCTGAGTGAGTTGCACCTGTCAAATCAATAGTTTCCATTGCCATATCACCACAGGTTGAATAATTCTGGACAGGAATATTGACTGCGTTGGCACATTCATCCTGTGCTACAAGCATATTAATACTTACGGTTAGAAGTAGTAAAAGAAAACTTATAAAAACTGCTTTCATATGTATTTGCGTTTTTAATGCTATTAATTCAGCAAATTTAAAAAAATCAAATTTAAAATCAACTGTATTTACTATAAATATTAATACTTTTTTTTAATAAATATTATATCTCTAAATAAATCTGTTGGAATAATGACTCAAAAAAGTGTTTTTGGTTGTCTGAAGTAGCTTAAAATAATAGTTTTTTTAATTGTTAGGTAAGAATAACGCACCCTTGTTTGTACCACACCATGGCATAGCTTACATGAGAATTTGTTAGAAAGAATTCAAACTCAATTTTTAACTAAGAAAATAGTCAGGCATTTTAATTAAGTTCACCGAGTTCTAGCCATCTCAATTCCTTCTCATCAAGTTTAATAAGCAATTCGGAATATTCGTGTGATTTATCAATCAATTCATCGTGATTGAGTTTACCTGAATTTAGCATTGTTTCAAGCTCAGATTTTCGTACTGTTAGAACATGAATTTCTTTCTCAAGATTATCGAATTCAAACTTCTCGTTGAAACTCATTTTTTTGGGTTTTGCAGTTGTTCCTGAATCAACGATTGACGCTTTTTGAACTTTAGGTTTTTCTTCCTTTATCGGTTTCAAAAAATCTGTGTCCTTTTTGAACAATATAGAATTACGATATTGAGTATAATTTCCAGGAAAATCGGTTATTTTGCCTTCTCCTTCAAACACAAAAACATGATCAACTATTTTGTCCATAAAGAACCTATCGTGCGAGACTATTATAACACAGGCGTCAATCATTGCAAGATATTCTTCAAGTACCTGCAAAGTCATAATATCCAAATCATTAGTCGGTTCATCCATTATCAGCACATTTGGCTGATTCATTAACACTGTACAAAGATAAAGCCTACGTTTCTCTCCTCCACTGAGTTTTCTGACAAGCGTATATTGCATGTCGGGATTAAACAAAAAATACTGTAGAAATCCAGATGCGCTAAATGTTTTACCATTTTTTAGCTTTACGGTTTCGGCGATGCTTTTTACAATATCAATAGGTTTAGAGTCGTCACTAAAACTAATTCCATCCTGAGTGTAGTAGGCAATTTTTACTGTGGACCCAGTTTCGATTCTTCCTTTGTCTGCTTTTAGCTTACCTGTGAGAATGTTTAGTAAAGTAGTTTTACCACTGCCATTATTCCCAACAATTCCTATTTTTTCGTTTTTTGCAAGCTTATATGAGAAATCGTCAATTAAAAGATTTTCGTCAAACGATTTGGAAATATTGTAAATGTCGATAATTTTTTTCCCAAGACGTTCTGTGGCAATTCCAAGTTCAAGTCTGGTATCGTCAATTTTTCGTGATGCTCGTTCTTTTACATTATCAAATTCATCGACTCTGAATTTTGATTTATGTGTTCTGGCCTTAGGCATTCTTCTAATCCACTCCTGCTCAGTTCGCATGAGGTTTCGAGCTTTTTCAATATTTGCTTGCAAATTGTCAATTCTGTCAGCACGTTTTTCGACAAAATATGTGTAATTTCCTTGATAGGTGTATATTGTGCCATCATCCATTTCCACAATTAGATTGCAGACACGATCTAAAAAATACCTATCATGAGTAACCATAAAAATTGTCATTCTTGACTTTTCAAGATATTCTTCCAACCACTCAATCATATCTAAATCAAGATGATTTGTTGGCTCATCAAGGATTAGCAATTCTGGCTCACTAATCAGTGTTCCAGCAAGAGCTACGCGCTTTTTCTGTCCACCACTGAGAAATTTAATTTTCTTATTGAGTTCGTAAATCTTTAGTTTACCTAAGATTTGTTTTACTCTGGCTTCATAATCCCAGGCGTTAAGATGATCCATTTTGTCCAGAATCTTCTGCAAACCCGAATGATTATCACTTGCCATGCAATCATTATACTCTCTGATAGTGGTTATGATTTCATCTTCCTGAAAAAAGACGGCTTCGAGAACAGTTTTCTCAGGATCAAGAAGTATGTCCTGAGGCAAATAAGCAATGCGAAGATTTCTTTTAATACTAAGGCTGCCAGAATCACCGGTGTCCAGTCCAGCAATAATATTTAGTAATGTGGTTTTACCCGTTCCATTTTTTGCAACTAGTGCAATTTTTTGTCCCTCCGAAATATAAATGTCTATTCCTTCAAACAATAATTTCTCACCATATCGCTTACTTAAATTCTCCGCCTGAAGGTAACTGTCCATTCTAAAAAAGTTTTTGCAAAAGTAGCAAAATTTACTAAACCTGAGGTTAAGTGATTGCATACCCCCAGAGCAAACGTGTCTAAATAATTGTTTTTTACAATTTATATCACAGCTGTCAAGTGCCTTTTTGCAAATATACTGCTAAATCCAAGTTTGGAGCCACGAACCGAAACTATGCACTAGCTTTTCGTTCCAAGTTTTTTTTAACGCGAATTTCACGAATTTACACGAACGGCTACAGCCCTCAACGAAGTTAATGGTTTAACCAATCAACTAAGTTGATTGGTTAAACCATAAAACATTTGGTTCAGTTCGATTCGCCGTGAAGGATCACTGATTCGCACAGAATGATGCAGTATTTGGTCGAACTGCTTCTTTCGTGTTAATTCGTGAAATTCGCGTTAAACAAAAGAAGGCTTCAGCAAAAAACAATATGCTCTAAAACTTCGCTGGCATGTCGAAATGATTTGAGCAGATTTTACCAATAAATCCGATGATTATTGACTCCGATTCTTAGAATTATATTTGAATAAATTTAGATGTGTTTGCCCAATGTTCTAACCTAAGGTTAAAACTTTTGCTCATGCATATAAAACTGTCAGGTTAGTAGCTCTACTCAGTTATTGCAAAGCCCCATTTTGCTGCAAATTTATCCTGATATGCGTTGAATCGGTCAAAACCTGCATTGTATTTATTAAGCGCATCGTCGAAATACTTATCATAAGCTTCCCAGTCAGCATCGGTCAAATCACCTTCTTTGCTCAATAATTTTATTACACTCGTAAGTTCTTTAGTAGTTAAGCCTTTGTACATTTTTAATAAAACTTTAAGCTCCTTCTTAAATTCAGTTCCATCAAAATTTTCCAAAGCTGAAATTTCTTTATTTGCTGTCTTTAATGCCTCGAGGGTATTTGCTTTTGCCGATTTCATCAAACTAACATCATCGGATTCAATGGCGGTGATAAAATCAACAAGCGAAGCGTCGACTTTCGACTGAATTCCGATTATTTGATTGTTATACTCAATGGCCGCATCAGAATCCTGTGCAAATGCCGTAATTGCAGATGAAAATAATACTATTGTCAACACTGCTAAAATTTGTAAGTTCTTTTTCATGTTAAAAATTTAAGTTTCGTTTGTAAAAATAATTGAATATTTGGAATTCAAAACAATTTTATAGATAAAATTAAAATTGCTACCACACGATTTCTCATCGCTGAAGTATGTCAATGTCATTTAGTTAAGGAAACACAATAATTGTGTATGTCCTAAAGGACAAAGAGAAAACTTGTCATATGTTGTTTTATTGATGTTAAAGCCCTCTGGGCTATAACAACATTGTTCAAGTTTTCCGTATTAAAAAAACATTTAAATATAATGTTCTTAAGTTAATGACATTGGCAGCACAAAGGCATCGTGTGGCTTGGTAAATCTAGCAAAGCAGCGAAGAACCAATTAATTTCTGAAGTAGATTGTGTTTTTACATCATATCGGGACGCAACTTTTCTGTTCGCGAAATTGCCTGTTCCTCTTTCCATTTATCAATTTCGGCAAAATTTCCGGATAGCAGAATTGCAGGGACTTTCCATCCATTAAATTCGGCTGGTCTTGTATAAACAGGCGGTGCGAGCAAATCGTCCTGAAACGAGTCCGAAAGTGCAGACTGTTCATCTCCAATTGCTCCTGGTAACAATCTGATAATACTATCACACATCATCGCGGCTGGCAGTTCACCACCAGTAAGAACAAAATCACCAATGCTGAACTCTTCGTCAATCAGATTTTCTCTTATTCGCTCGTCAATCCCTTTATAATGCCCACACAAAATAATTATATTCTCTAATAGACTGAGGCGATTTGCTGTTTTCTGATTCCATTGTTTGCCTTCGGGAGAAGTGTAAATGATTAAATCATAATTTCTTTCTGATTTAAGTTTTGAGATTAGGTTATAAACCGGCTCTATCATTATTACCATTCCTGCCTCCCCACCAAAAGGGTAATCATCCACTTGTTTGTGGCGACCAAGACCAAAATCGCGCAAATCATGTATAACAATCTCTGCCAACCCTTTGTCAACAGCTCTTTTTACAATCGACTGACTTAGAGGGCCTTGCAGTATTTCTGGCAAAACAGTGATAATATCTATTCTCATTAGTTTAATTTTTACTATTGCAACAAAAGTACGTAAAATACAGATTTTAAAGCCGTTTTAAAACTTAAATTTTGAAGCTTGATATTTTGAAGTAAAAAATTGTAGTTTTGTTTCATTCAAAATAAAAAAAGTCAAATGTTGGGAAAAACTCTACTTGTCATTATTTTAATTACTGGTTTCAGTACAAGAATTTTGTTCTCCCAAGATAATCTCACAAAATCGGTTGAGGTAAATCTCGTATCCTGGAACATTCAAATGCTTCCAAATGATTATCAAATATTTTCGAAATCTTTACAAAAGAAACAAAGACTAAGAGAACCTGAGATTGCCAACTTTTGCAATAGCAAAGACTTTGACATTATTGTATTTCAGGAAGTTTTTGATGTAGGGATTAGGCGAAAATTAAAGCATAATCTAAAATCAACTTATCCCTACCAGATTGACACTAAAACTAAGCTAGGGCGACTAACAAATAACGGCATATTTATAGTTAGCAGAGTCCCGATAAAATTAATTGATTATACTATATATCCTAAAGGTACAAATGAAGACAGATGGGCAGCAAAAGGTTGCACATTGATTGAAGCTATAAAAGACAGTATTGTGTTTCAAGTTGCAGGTACTCATTTGCAGTCTGGAGGCTCAGAAGATGCACAAAAGCACAGACTTATTCAGTATTCGGAAATAAGAACCCTGATAGCGTGTAACAGCCATGAAAACATTCCAGTATTTGTTGTTGGAGATATGAATACGAGAAAATCGGATACAACTCAGTACAACAATATGTTAGACATTATTGGAGTTGTAGATTTTGAAATTGACGACGAGGAACCTTACACCATAGATGGCAAAAACTCTTGGAATTCTCACGAACAGGGCATTCAACTTGACTATATACTAATCAATAAAAGAAAAACAGAAAGCATGATTTTACAACAAGGCATCCTTCGTCCGAACTTTTTTATTGATGGAATAAAAACAGATTTATCAGATCATTATGGGGTTTTTGCTCGAGTGAGAATCTCCAACTAAATTAATGACTGCGCCAATTATAAACATCAAATCAATAAAAATCGGATAACTATTTTTAGTCCTTTATTGTGTATAATTATTTAATCAGTAGAAAAAGCAAATTAAATTTGTTTATAATTCATTAAAAATATACTTTCGTAAGTTTAATGTGTTATTACATTTTTATAGTTAATTAATTAAAGATCAGAGACTTAACATGAGTAGCGAAACAGAAAACAAGCTTAACAGTTTGGAAAACGAGGCTGAAAACAATGTTCAGAATGAGGTAATTAATGATGTTGCTGATAATAATTCAGAAAAATCAGTAGCGACAGAATTAAATGAAGAGATTGTTCCTGAATTGATTTCTGCTGAAGAACAGGAGATTATTCCTTTGGAGCCGGAGACTCTGGTTGACATTGAACCAGAACCAGTAATTGCAGAGGAAAAGGTTGAAACAGAGGCTGAAGAGCTAATCTTTGAGAAGCATGATGATATTATTATCAGCGAAGAAGAAATCAGCGAACTCACTGCAACAGACTTCACAGCACTAAACAAAGATGAAATACTTGAAAAGTTGCGCTATTTCATTCATGAAACTGATGTTGAAGAATCCAGAAAAGATATTGAGTCCTTAAAGAATCAGTATTACAAAAATCTCAAGCAGGAACATGAGAAACTGAAACAAGATCTTAAAAATACTACAGGAGATGACGTTGAAGTAGAAATGCCAAAAGATGCTACTGAAGACTATCTTAAAGAATTAATGGCAGACTATAAGCATAAGAAAACCGAACATGCTCATCGTCAGGAAGAAGAAAAAGTTAAGAATCTCAAACTTAAGGAAGACATTATTGAGAAAATCAAAGGTCTTGCAAATAGTGAGGAGTCGCTTAATAAAACATTTGCTGAATTTAAATTATTACAGCAGTCGTGGATTAATATCGGGCCTGTACCTAATACAGATGCTAGTAATTTGTGGAAAAGCTATCAACTTCAGATTGAAAGGTTTTATGATCTGGTTAAGATAAATAAAGAACTCCGTGATCTTGACTTTAAACGTAATCTCGAACAGAAGATCGAAATATGCGAGAAAGCAGAAGAATTATTGCTGTTAACTGATATAATTGCTGCTTACAAACAGCTGCAGGAATATCATGATTTGTGGAAAGAAATGGGTCCTGTCCCGAACGACAAACGCGAAGAAATATGGGACAGATTTAGTTCTGCAAGTAAAAAAATCCGTCAGTCGTATCAGGATCATTTTGAGAAATTAAAAGAAGAAAGAACTGCAAATTACGAACAGAAACTTGTTCTGTGCGAAAAAGCAGAATCGGTGCTTACAGATGAAAATCCTACTAACGGAAAAGAATGGACTGATTTATCAGAAAAAGTTCTGGAACTGCAAAAAATATGGAAAACTATCGGCATGGTTCCGTCCAATGTCAACAGCGAAGTATATGAAAGATTTAGAACAGCTTGTAATAAGTTTTTTGATGCAAAAAAAGAGTTTTTTGGTGTAATAAACGATGAATTATCGACGAATTTGCAGAAAAAAATTGAGCTCTGCGTAAACGCCGAATCAATAAAAGATAGTACAGAGTGGAAAAAGTCAACTGAGATTTTCCTTGATTTGCAGAAAAAATGGAAAGAAATCGGTGCTGTTCCAAAAAAGAATTCTGATCAAGTGTGGAAAAGATTCAGAGCGGCATGTGATTATTTCTTCAATGCAAAATCATCATTTTACTCAAATATTGACAGTGAGCAGAAAGAAAATCTGATTAAAAAAGAAGAACTTATTGCTGAAGTAATAGCTTTCGTACCTGGTTCTAACCAAGCGGATAATATTTCCAAAGCTAAAGAATTCCAATCGAGATGGACAGAAATTGGATTTGTGGCATCATCGCAAAAGGACAGACTTTATGCTGAATTCCGTGGCGCAATAAATGAGCTATTTAGCAAGTTAAATTTAAATAGAAATTCACTTGAGATAAGCAATTTCAATAATAAAGTAGAATCGATGAAAGACAGTGGTTCTGCAAATGGTTTGTCGAGAGAAAGAAGTAGGATTTTGCAACGTATTCAGGAATTAAACTCCGAAATTTTGCAGATTGAAAACAATATGGGTTTCTTTTCGTCGGGTTCGGAAAGCATTATAAAAGATTTCCAGAAAAAAATCGACAAATCTCAAGAAGAAATAAAAACTTTGAAGGAAAAGAAAAAAGCGATTGACCTTGCTGAGAGGGAACTAAAAAAGAAAGATTCAGAAAATGAAGAGACAAATTAAATTTTTAATATTCTTAATTCCAATTCTTCTCATTGGTAGTTTATCATATTCGCAAACCGGCGCAATTAAGGGTTTTGTTTATGATAAAGACAATGGAGAGCCATGCATGTTTGCAAATGTTTCTATTCGAGGAACAAATTTTGGAGCAGCAACAGACGCAAGCGGGTATTTCTCAATCCCACGAATGCCGGATGGAGATTACACTCTTGTAATTACTTATGTAAGTTATGATAGTATCGTTGATCCTTTTACAATTGCAAACGGAAAAATCTTTTCGAAAAATTACTACTTGTCGAAAGCGGCTTTTGTTTTGGATGAAGCAGTAATTTCTGCAGAGCGTCAAGAAATGCGTTCACAAACAAGAATCTCAATTGTAAAGGTCTCTCCTACTCAAATTAAACAATTACCATCGATTGGTAGCGAACCTGATATTGCACAATACATGCAGGTTGTTCCGGGGGTTACATTTACTGGAGACCAAGGCGGACAGTTGTATATCAGAGGTGGATCGAACATTCAGAATCTTGTTTTGCTCGATGGTATGACAATCTATAACCCGTTCCACTCAATTGGTTTGTTTTCGGTTTTTGATTCGGATATAATAAGAAATGCAGACATTTATACCGGTGGTTTTAATTCGGAATATGGAGGTCGAATTTCGTCAGTAATGGACATCTCTATGCGTGATGGAAATCCGAATAGATTTGCTGGAAAGATTTCAGGTAGCACCTTTGGAGCAAAAGTTATGGTCGAAGGGCCTCTTGTAAAATATCAGGAAGGAAAGTCAAGCTTATCCTATATTTTGTCAGGGAAAACATCATTTCTGGAATCTTCATCAAAGTATATATACAAATATATTAATGATGGCAACGGATTACCTTTTAACTATACTGACCTTTATGGTAAGATTTCTTTAAATTCGCCTGAAGGAAGTAAAGTTAACCTTTTTGGATTTAAATTCAGCGATAATGTTAGCTATCAAGGTCTGAGTAACCTTGGCTGGGACTCATATGGAATCGGAGCAAATCTAGCTGTAGTTCCTTCAGGTTCGACTGTCATGATTAAAGCAAACATGTCTTATTCTGATTACACAATCAGCCTTCAGACTTTGGACAATTTGCCTAGTACTAGTGGTATTAAAGGTTTTAACGGAGGACTAGATTTCTTGTATTTTCTTGGTAAAAATCAGTTCGTATGGGGTTTGGAAGTTTCTGGCTTTAACACAAACTTTAATTTTTACAATTCAGTAGGTAGATTACTGACACAATTTGAAAATACTACAGAACTCGGCGTGTATTTAAAATACAAGTGGAATTTGGGCAATTTGCTTATTGAGCCAGGATTTAGAGCTCAATATTATGCGTCAATGAGCGAAGTATCTCCCGAACCGCGATTAGGATTAAAGTACAATATAAACGAATTTTTAAGGTTTAAACTTGCTGCTGGTATTTACTCTCAAAACCTTGTTGCTGCAAATAGCGACCGCGATGTAGTTAATCTTTTCTATGGATTTTTAAGTGGAGATCTTAATTTACCTGAAACTTTCAAAGGCAAAGACATTACACATAAACTTCAAAAATCTGAACATCTTATTGCTGGTTTCGAAGTGGATATAACAAATAAAATCGACTTGAATATTGAGGGTTATCTTAAAAACTTCTCACAATTGTCAACAATTAACCGTAACAAGGTGTATGATGACAACTACATCAACAACGACAAACCAGATTATTTGAAAAAAGACTTTTTAATTGAAACTGGCTATGCGTATGGCATTGACATGCTTTTAAAATATGATCAGAAAAAACTTTATGTTTGGTTTGTTTATTCACTTGGTTGGGTAAAACGTGACGACGGAGTTCAGATTTACAATCCACATTACGACAGGCGTCACAATGTAAATCTGGTTGCTACCTACAAATTTGGAAAAAAAGAATCGTGGAATGTCAGTGCAAGATGGAATCTCGGATCTGGCTTCCCTTTTACACAAACAGCTGGTTTTTATGAAGAGACTGATTTGTACAACAGTCTAAATTATCCTTACTGGCAAAGTAATGGGTCTTTGGGAATTATCTATGGCGATTTAAATACTGGTCGTCTGCCATATTACCACCGTCTTGATGTAACTTTGAACAAAGTTATTTCATTTAGTCAGAATTCTAAACTGGAGATAAACTTTAGCATTACTAATGTTTACAACAGACAAAATATATTTTATTTCGACAGGGTTGATTACAACCGAGTTGATCAGTTACCAATTATGCCTAGTTTAGGTCTGAGTTTAACGTTTTAAGAATTATGGCAACAACAAAGTACATTTTTGTTACAGGAGGCGTAACCTCATCATTGGGAAAAGGAATAATTTCTGCTTCAGTGGCAAAGCTTCTTCAGGCAAGAGGTTATTCGGTTACCATTCAAAAATTGGATCCTTACATCAACGTTGATCCGGGAACACTGAACCCATACGAGCACGGCGAGTGCTATGTTACCGAAGACGGTGCAGAAACAGATCTCGATTTGGGACATTACGAAAGGTTTCTAAATGTTTTTACCTCTCAGGCGAACAATGTAACAACTGGCAGAATATACCAGGACGTTATAAACAAAGAAAGACGTGGCGATTTCTTGGGAAAAACAGTTCAGATTATTCCTCATATCACAGACGAAATTAAACGCAGAATAAAATTGCTGGGAACTAGTGGCAAATATGATTTCGTTATAACAGAAATCGGCGGAACAGTTGGTGACATCGAATCGTTACCTTATGTTGAGTCTGTTCGTCAGTTAAGATGGGAATTGAAAAACAGGTGTATGGTTATTCATCTTACTCTTGTTCCTTTTCTTGCTGCTAGTGGTGAATTAAAAACTAAACCTACACAGCACTCGGTAAAGACACTTCTCGAAGCCGGAGTTCAGCCCGACGTATTAGTTCTAAGAACCGAGCACCCATTAACTAGCGACATAAAAAACAAAGTTGCCAATTTCTGTAATGTCCAGAAGGAATCGGTTGTTGAGTCTCGTGATGTAAGTACGATTTACGAAGTTCCTGTAGAGATGCAGCGTGAAAAACTTGACGAAATTGTTCTCAATCATTTCAACATGGAACTTGGCGAAAAGCCTGACATGAAAGCATGGAAGAGCTTCTTGACAAAATATAAAAATCCTAAACATCAAGTAAATATTGCACTTGTTGGAAAGTATGTAGAGTTAAAAGATGCATATAAATCAATTAACGAATCTTTTATTCATGCTGGTGCTGCCAACGAAGCTAGAGTGAATATTAACTATGTTCATTCCGAAAACATTAACGAAACCAACTACGCAGAATTACTTGGAAGTGCAGACGGAATTATCGTTACTCCAGGATTCGGACATCGTGGTATTGCAGGCAAAGTGCTTGCTGCACAATATGCACGCGAAAACAATGTGCCTTATTTTGGCATTTGCCTAGGAATGCAGATTGCTGTAATCGAATTTGCTAAAAATGTCCTTAAACTCGAAGATCCTAATTCGCTAGAAATGGACAGTAAATGCAAAAATCCGGTTATAAACCTGATGGAAGAACAGAAAATGGTGACCGAAAAAGGAGGCACGATGCGTTTAGGTTCATATCCGTGTAGAGTTTCCAAAGATTCGAATGCGTTTAACGCTTACAATACAGTTAACATAAACGAAAGACACAGACATCGTTACGAATTTAACAGTTCTTATCAAGAAATGTATGCTGAAGCCGGGATGATTGCTACTGGAATAAATCCTGAAACCGAACTTGTTGAAATCGTCGAGATTCCAAAACACAAATGGTTTGTGGGAGTTCAATTCCATCCAGAATATAAGAGCACAGTAACAAACCCTCATCCTCTTTTTGTAAGCTTTGTTAAAGCTGCAATCGGAGCAAAGTAAACAGTAAGCGGTCCTTCGGCTTCGCTCAGGAACCGTAATCTGAAGTTGGTATTTGGTAAATTAAAGAGTCTTAATAAGAAAAAAGAAAATAATGAAGAAAGTAAGTAGTAAGCGGTGGTCGGTAGTCAGTAATCGGTAAAATACGAAAAACCACTACCTAATACTTAATAATTACTACTTACTTTGTAAAACAAAACAGCTGACACAAAAGCCCAAGCTAATCCTCCTTAGCCTTAGCCTCTGCCTCAGCCTTGAAAATAAAAAATAAAAGATAAATATTAAAATTAGAATAAATAAGAATGGATAAAAATAGTATAATTGGACTAGTAGTAATCGGAGTTCTTTTGGTTGGATACATGTTTATCACCAAGCCTAGCAAAGAAGAACTTGCTGAATTGAAACAAAAACAGGACTCTATCGCCCAAGTTGAACACAGAAAAGACTCTCTGGAAAAAGTACAGGATGAAATTCTTAAAATACAACAGGATAGCATTGAGAAATCAGATTCAGTTACTATTGTAGCTGTTGCAGATAGCATTCCTAAGGAAGTAAGAGATTCTCTCGAAGCAGAAGCAATGACTTCAAAGTATGGAGCGTTTAAGAACTCAGCTACGGGCACAGAAGAGTTTCAGGTTATCGAAAACGAAAAAATGATTATTACTCTTACTAATCATGGGGGTAAGATTTACTCAGTAGAATTAAAAGATTACAAGACATATCATAAAGAGCCGCTTGTACTTTTTGTAAATGATTCTTTGTCAACATTTGGTATTGAGTTAAATGCAGACGGTAAGCCAGTCATAACCAACGACATGTATTTTGTGCCAACCATCGAAGGCGATTCATTAAAAGTTGGAAACAAAGACTTAAAAGCTGGAATGAGAATGTCAGTTTCGAAAGATAAATACATTGAATTCCTTTACACCATACATCCTGACGATTATATGATTGATTTTGATATCAATATCGTCGGATTGCAAGCCGAGCTAGAATCTAATCCTTACGTAAAGCTAAGATGGAATGTTAAAGTTCCGGGATTTGAAAGAGGAAGAGATTGGGAGTCAGACAATACCAGTATTTATCTGAGAATGGCGGATGACGAAATTGAAAAATTGGCAGAAACCAAAGAAGAAGATAGCTTTGATAGTCATGGTAATGTTAAATGGGTAGCTTATAAACAGCAGTTTTTCTCATCAATTCTTATTGCAAAAGGAGACCTCAGCAATCCAACAGTAAGTCTAAAGGAAATCAAAGACGAAAAAAGTAAATATCTCAAGACTTTCGACTCTGAATTTTCATTTGCTCTCAAAGATTCGGACAAACAATCCCAGAAATTCAGTTTTTATTTCGGTCCTAACAAATTCACAACATTAAAAGCTTACGATCTTAAACTCGAAAAAATTGTACCGCTAGGTTGGGGAATTTTTGGTTGGGTTAACAGGTTTATAGTAATTCCGATATTTAATTGGCTAGGTGGTTTTATTGACAATTTTGGATTAATCATTCTGTTGCTGACACTGATTATAAAAATCGGACTATTTCCGTTGACATATAAATCATATATGTCTACCGCAAAAATGAGAGTTCTTAAACCACAGGTTGATGCTCTTAATGAGAAGTTTCCAAAAGGAAAAGAAATGGAAAAACAACAGGCTACAATGGCTCTATACAAAAAAGCCGGAGCTAGTCCAATGGGTGGTTGTTTGCCAATGTTATTGCAGTTCCCGATACTTATCGCGATGTTCAGATTTTTCCCTGCGTCTATTGAATTACGCCAAGAAAGTTTCCTTTGGGCAGACGATTTATCAACCTACGATGCAATTTTTGAATGGAGTGGAAACATTCCTTTACTCTCGAGTATTTATGGTAATCATATAAGTTTATTTACCTTATTGATGGCTATTTCGATGTTGATTTCGACTTGGATGACCAGCGCAAATCAGCCGACCAACAACAGCATGCCAGGAATGAAAACGATGATGTACCTTATGCCGATTATGATGATATTCTGGTTTAACAAATACTCATCAGGACTTAGCTACTACTATTTCCTTGCTAATGTGATAACTATTTTGCAGACTTGGATAATACAGAAGTTTATAA
>Ga0209373_10000643_pt1 | contig 51681 bp, 51 predicted proteins | sample Higcelweek5metaG_FD_187173 | JGI IMG/M metagenome (GOLD analysis project Ga0209373, IMG submission 187173) | Freshwater pond sediment microbial communities from the University of Edinburgh, under environmental carbon perturbations - High... | ecosystem: Environmental > Aquatic > Freshwater >... | reverse complement strand
TGGTTGTTATTGCAATCATCGGTATATTAGCTTCAGTTGTTCTAGCTTCTCTAAACAGTGCTCGTAGTAAAGGAGCAGATGCTGCAGTTAAATCAAACTTAGCAAATATGAGAGCTCAAGCAGAATTGTTCTACGATGGACATTCTAGTTCTTATGATGGGGTTTGTGCAGATACTACTATGGCAGCAGCACAGACAGCAGCTACTACAGCTGGTGCAAACGGTGGAATTTGTGATGACACATCAACAACTTGGGCATCATGGGCTGGTCTTAAGAGTACAGCAACAGCTGCATGGTGTGTAGATAGTACAGGTGCATCAAAACAAATAACAAAACCAGCTACAAATTCAACAGTTTTAGCTTCTTGTTAATAAAAACAAAAAACCACCTTGTGGTGGTTTTTTGTTTTTGTGATGTTATAATTTATATATTAAAGTCTAATTTGAATTTTTATTAAATTATTATGCAAAAAAATAAAGGTTTTACATTTATAGAATTACTGGTTGTCATAGCCGTTATTGGTATTTTAGCAACCATTGTTATTGTTCTAATAAATGATGTGAATAATAAGGGGGCGAATACTTCTCTCAAGTCTAATCTTAAGCAAGCTTTAAATCAGGCAGAGTTTTTAAGCACCAAAGAGGGGAGTTATAAATCTGTATGTCCAGACAATGGTTTTCAGGATTCTAAGATGGCTGGTATTTTTAAAGAGTCTGTTAAATATTCAGCTGATAGTGATGGTATTATTGATGGGACTCAGATGTTATCTTTTGTTTCAAAACCCGCTAGTCCTACTACTGCCATTTGCCATACTAATTTTACCTCAGGTTATAGTAAATTTGTTTTTCAATTTCCATTAAAGAGTAAAGAAAAGAAAATAGGTGAATCAATCCTATACCAATACTGGTGTGTTGATTCGTCTGGTTTTAATGGATTGAATAATACCCCTGTTTCTGCTATTCAGTACAATCCGACAACAAAGGAAATTACAGGAGTTTCTTGTATATCAGATTAATTTAAACAAATAAAACATCTATACTATCCATAGGTGTTTTTATTTGTTTTTTAAAATGTTACAATATAGTCATGTATATAATTATCTTTGTTTTTATCTTTTTATTTGGAACTATTATAGGTAGTTTTTTGAACGTCGTTGTTTTTCGCATGAATACAGGTCTTTCTATTGTGAAGGGTAGGTCTAAATGTATGACTTGTTCACATAAGCTCTGCTGGTATGAGCTTATACCTATTTTCTCTTATTTATTTTTAGGTGGTAAGTGTAGAAAATGTAAAGCTTCAATTTCTAAACAGTACTTCATTGTTGAATTATTAACAGGAGCTATATTTGTTCTCATTGGTATTCATTTTTTGGAAGCTTTTTTCATTTCTCCATTTTTGTATTTATTTTTATCATCTATATTTGCTATTATTTTCTCTATTTTAATAGTGATTTCTGTTTATGATATCCATCATAAAATAATCCCTGATAAATTAGTTTATCTTTTTGATTTCTTGGCGTTTTTATTAATTTTTGTAAATTATAATACTATTAATCCATTGTTCGTTATTCCTTCTTTATGGTCTGTATTATCAGGTCCTCTGTTTGCAGTTCCTTTTGCTCTTATATGGTTGTTGTCTAAAGGGAAGTGGATGGGTCTTGGTGATGCTAAGTTAATGTTAGGTATTGGTTGGATGTTGGGTCCTATGTTTGCCGCATCTGCTGTCGTATTAGCTTTTTGGCTTGGTGCAATAATAAGTATTTTCATGCTTTCTATTTACAAAAAGAAAGTAAAAATGAAAACCGAAGTTCCATTCGCTCCATTCCTTATCCTAGGCACCCTAATTTCTTTTTTGTTTAGTATAGATATAATTTCTTTATCTTTGTTATTTGCTTTTTAAATCAATAAAATGTTTAAAATTTTTCACAAAAAGATAAAATATAATTCTGGAATGACACTAGTGGAACTTATGGTTGTTTTAGCTATTTTTGTGATAGTTACCGGTATTACCATTTTTGATTATGCTAGTTTTAATTCAAACATATCTCTTCAGAAACTGGCAGATGACGTCTCTCTTTCTATCCGTAAAGCTCAAAGTTATGCCATTGGGGCAAAGGGTATTTCTGGTAGTTTTAGTGATAGTTATGGAATTCACTTTTCGACTCAGTATGGTTCTGGTAATGATTTGGGTGGTTCTAGTAAATCTTTTATTCTTTTTGTTGATAAAAATAAAAATAATAAGTACGATGCTCCATCTAGTAATGATTTGTGTTCTGTCTCTTATAGTGAGTGTGCTGAGATCTTATCAATTAAGACCGAAGATAAAATAACTGGAATTTTTGTAAATGGTAAAAAAAATGAAGGGAAGGAAGAGATGGATATTTTGTTTTTTCGCCCTAACCCAGATGCACATTTTTATGTAAAAGGAAGTAATATAAATGATCAAAAGGTAGAAATAGAAATAACAAATACTAGGTCATTAAAAATAAAAATAATATCTATTTCAAACACGGGGCAGATAAGTATAGAATAAAATTATGAATAAATTTTTTATAAAAAATAAAAATAATATCTATGAAAAAAGAGGATTCACTCTTATTGAGTTAATGGTTGCCACTTCTATTTTTATGATGATAATGTTAATGGCCATGGGTTCTATTGTTGTGGCTTCTAACGCTTCCAAAAAGGCGCAAAAGGTTCGTTCTACGATGGATAATGTAAATTTTGCCCTTGAGAGTATGACACGCTCTATTAGAATGGGAATTAATTATACTTGTCAGGTTAATGATTCTTTTGCTCCTAATGCAAATACTGGAGATTGCCAGAGTGGTGGTAATAGTTTTTCTTTTAGCTCTTTAGATACAGGAGGGACAATTTCTTTTATCAGGGAAAAGAGGGGTGATGAGACTTATTCTTTGTCTCGTTGTGAAGATTCTGTTTGTGTCCCTATTGTTTCTTCCGAGGTGGACATAGAGAGATTAAAGTTTTTTGTTAAGGGGTCAAGTAAAACAGATCAAATACAGCCAAGTGTTTACATTATTATAAAAGGGTCAATAATTTATAAAGGAGAAAAGACCTCTTTTGCTATCCAGACTATGGCTTCACAGCGTAATATTGAACAATCCGAATAATATGAAAAATATTTATAAAATTAATAATAAAATTAAACTAGAATCAGGTTTTACTCTTATTGAAACAATGGTTTCTGTAACGATTCTTTCACTCGCCTTAGCCGCTCTTATTAGTTTGACTTCTAGCAATTTATTTTTATCTAGATATACAAAGAACGAAATAACTGCTAATTATTTACTTCAGGAAGTTGTAGATTATGTAAAAAATGATAGAGATACTCAGGTTTTTAAAGGGGGAATTGTTTGGTCAGATTTTTTAATTAAATATAAAGATGCAGGATGTTTCGATAAGGGTTGCCGAATTGATGTGTCTAAAGATCAGGTATTTTCTTGTGGTAAAACAAGTAATGGTGATTTTGGAGATATTCCTTGTGATGTTCTATTATATAATGATGATGCAATCAGTGGAGGTTTTTTTAACTATGATAAAGGTAATTTAGATAAATTTAAGCGCATAATAAAAATGACTGAAAATGGAGACGAGGTTACTATTATAGTAGAGGTAGAGTGGAAGAATGGTAATTTGACTAAATCTAGAAATTTACAAAGCAGTATTATAAATTGGTACCAATAATATGAAATACAAAAATAATCAAAAAGGATATGCAATTTTATTTACTGTTGTTGTTATCAGTATTATTTTAGTAATTGCTGTGAGTTTATCAGATACTACTTATAAGCAAATGGTTTTATCTTCTTTGTCTAAGGATTCACAAACCGCATTTTATCAGGCAGACACAGCATCTGAGTGTGCCTTACTTGCAGACTATAAGGGTCAAGTTTTTAATACGGAAGAAGGGGTAAAAACTTTAATATCTAATTTCTCTTGTGGTGGTCAAAATATGATAGTTTCAGGTAATGATGAAAATGATTATGTTATAAGATTAGATAACGAAAATATCTCAGGTAAATGTTTTAATATTTCTGTTAAAAGAACCCAAGAGGATTCCGTTTCGCCTGTTATCACTACTGTAATTGCAAATGGTTATAATATTTGTAATATATTAAATATAAGGTCTGTTGAGAGAACAATACAGGTTACTTATTAATCTATGAATAAAAACGAAGCTAAAAACCGCATAGAAAAACTTCGTGGTGAAATTTCACGCCTCCGCCATTTTTATCATGTAAAAGATGATCCAGAAGTTACAGATGAAGTTTACGATTCTTTAGTTAAAGAATTAAAGAAAATAATAGAAGAATATCCAGAATTCGATGACCCAAATTCTCCTGAAAACAGGGTGGGTGGTGAGGCTCTGGATAAATTTGAAAAAGTTTCCCATGAAATAAGAATGTTTTCCATTGGAAATGTTTTTAACAGTGAAGAACTTTTTTCTTGGGAGAATCGCAATACTAAGCTGTTACCAAATGGTACTAATTTAGATTATTTTTGTGAATTAAAACTAGATGGTTTGGCTATTTCTCTTATGTACGAAGATGGTAAATTTATAAGAGGTATAACCAGAGGGGATGGTTTGGTTGGAGAAGATATAACTTCTAATCTTAAAATGATTGAAGATATTCCTCTTGTTTTAAAAGCCCCATATCCAAAAAAGATAGAAGTTAGAGGTGAAGCTATTATGACAAAAATGGTTTTAGAGAATTTGAATAAAAAAAATGCAAAAGAGGGGAAGTCTTCATTTGCTAATTCTAGAAATGCAGCAGCTGGGAGTCTGAGGCAGTTAGATCCGAAAATAATGAAAGAAAGAAAATTAAACTTTTTTGCTTATGAGATTGCTCAAATAAAAGATAATAAATTTGAAAAATATTTTGAAACTCACGAGAAGAAACACGAATTATTAAAAAATTTAGGATTTTGTGTAGAAAAACATTTTTCTTATTTTAAAAACATAAAAGATGTTCCATCTTTTATTTCAAAAGTAGAAAAAGACAGAGATTCTCTTCTTTTTGGAATAGATGGTGTCGTTATAAATATAAACAATACAAAGATTCATGAAAAGTTAGGGGTTGTAGGTAAGGATCCAAGAGGAATAATTGCTTATAAATTCCCAGCAGAGAAAGCAACAACAATAGTAAAAGATATTACGGTAAATGTCGGGCGCACCGGGGTTCTTACTCCTGTGGCTCATTTTAATACAACATTAGTTGCTGGTTCAAATGTTTCGAAGGCTACTCTTCATAATGTGGATCAGATAGAAAGACTTGGACTTAAGATAGGTGATACTGTTGTTATACAAAAAGCTGGAGATGTAATTCCTGAAGTTGTAGAAGTGCTCGTTGGTATGCGTACAGGTAAAGAAAAGAAATTTAAAATGCCAGAAACTTGTCCTGTATGTGGTGGAAAAGTAGCACAAAGAGGAAAGAACGAAGACGAAGTAGGAATGTCCCATAAAAAAGCCTTGCGCAAGCTGACTGAGTCGAGCAGAGAAATTTTTCAGCAGAAAAATATTCGTGGTTTTTTAGGGGATATTCCTACGGAGTCTGATAAAAAGAACAACTCTTCACCATCCCTTAATTCTGTTGCCTATTACTGCACAAATAAAAATTGTGGAGCGAAGAATAGTAGGGGGATGCAACACTTTGTAAATATATATGAGATTTATGAAATAGGTCCAAAGATTTTAGAGAGATTAAAAGATGAAGGTCTTATCGGAGATAGTGCTGATTTGTTTACCCTTGAACGAGTTGATTTATCAGGGCTAGAAAGATTTGGTGAGAAGTCAGCAGAGAATATTATAAATTCTATTGAAGCTCATAAAAAAGTTTCTTTGTGGAGATTTATCTACGCTTTAGGTATTATCCATGTAGGGGAGCAAACTGCTCGGGATTTGGCAGATCATTTTCATAATTTAGAAAATTTAAAAATTGCTACATTAGAAGAGTTAAATAATATAGAAAATATAGGTCCTGCTGTTTCAGAGAGTATATTTAATTATTTTCAAGATAAACATAATATTGATTTTATAAATAAACTTTTTACTAATGGTGTAGAAATAATAAAAGAGAAAAAGAAGACTGGTAATCTTACAGGGAAAATATTTGTACTCACTGGGACTCTTCCTACTCTTTCTCGTGAAGATGCCAAGAAAAGAATAATAGAAAATGGAGGTAAGGTTTCTTCCTCTGTATCTTCTAAGACAGACTTTGTATTAGCAGGGGAGGAAGCTGGTAGTAAACTAAAAGAAGCAGAAAAATTAGGAGTAAAAGTAATTTACGAATCAGAATTTCTAAAAATGCTCTAAGTTTAAGTTTATTTATAAACCCCAGATAGCAGCCTTGCTGCTATCTGGAGGATTTTGTTTTGTATTTTAGAATTTTAAAATATTGGTAATTTGTGCTATATTTTATTTATGACAATGAAGTTAGAAGATATTAAAAAATTAGCAGATTTAGCTCGTATTAATATGAGTGATGAGGAAATGACAGGACTCGCTAAGGATTTCGATGCTATTTTGGCATATGTTGGACAGGTTCAAGAGGTTTCCAAATTAGGCAAAGATAAAGCTATTCATGAAAATCCTGATAATTATTTTCTTCAAAATGTAATGAGAGAAGATATAGCTACAAATAAGGCAGGTGAATTTACAGATAAGATTTTAGCTAATGCACCAGATACACAAGATGGATATTTAAAAGTTAAACAGATAATGTAGTCACTCGTAATATATATGCAAATAGATTTAAAAAATTTAAATATAGAAAATACTCATGAACATTTTAAGAATGGTGATTTTACTGTGCGAGAATTGGTAGATGAATATCTTAAAGTTATAAAAGAGAAAAATCCTACGATTAATGCTTATCTTGAGATTTATAAAGATATAGATGAACAGGTAGAAAAAGCACAAGAGATGTTTAAGAATGGCAAGGCGACAATTCTCACAGGAATTCCAATAGCATTAAAAGATATTATTTTATTTGAAGGCCATATTGCTTCAGCTAGTTCAAAAATTCTTGAGAATTATACAGCTACATATGATTCTTTTGTTGTAGAGAAATTAAAAAAACAAGGTGTTGTGTTTCTTGGACGAACAAATATGGATGAGTTTGCCATGGGTTCTTCTACTCAGACGAGTGCCTATGGAGTTACAAAGAATCCTTATGATCTAACTCGAGTTCCTGGAGGTTCATCAGGAGGGTCTGCGGCTGCTCTCGCTTCAGATATGGCACTTGCATCACTCGGTACTGAGACTTGTGGTTCTGTAAGAGAGCCAGCGTCTTTCTGTGGTCTCGTAGGGTTAAGGACAACTTACGGTTCAATTTCTCGTTCAGGAATTATTCCTATGGGGAGTTCTCTTGATCAAGTTGGTCCATTCGGTAAAAATGTAAATGATGTTGAAATACTTTTTAATGCAATGACGGGTTATGATCCTAAAGACAGCACATCTATTAAAGATGATATGAGGTTAATTAAAAAAGAATCAATCAAAAAACGCATAGGAGTGCCTAGAGAATTTTTATCTGGAGAGGGTATAGATAAAGAAGTTTTGAAAAATTTTGAAGAAAGTTGTGATAAATTAAAAAAGGCAGGATATGAAGTTGTGGATGTAGATTTGCCGTCAATTAAATATTCTCTTGCTGTTTATTATATTATTATGCCTGCAGAAGTCTCAAGTAACCTAGCTCGTTTTGATGGTATTCGTTACGGCTTATCAGAGAAAGAACAAAATCTTTTGGATGTTTATAAAAAAAGTCGTGGTAAAGGTTTTGGTAAGGAGGCACGCAGAAGAATTCTACTTGGTACATATATATTATCTCATGGGTATTATGATGCTTATTACAATACAGCACTGAAGGTCAGGAAGATTATTAAGGATGAATTATTTGAAATGTTTAAATCTTTTGATGCGTTTATTACTCCGACTGTTCCATTTCCAGCTTTTAAATTAGGTGAAAAGATGGAAGACCCTATCTCAATGTATCTTTCTGATATTTTTTCTGCACCTGCGAATCTAGCAGATATACCTTCGATTTCTATTCCTTCAGGGAAAACAGAAAGTGGTTTGCCTTTAGGTCTTCAGTTTACTGCTCCATTCCTCCGCGAAGACATTCTCTTCATTATTGGGAAAGATTTTGAAAAATTAGTCTAGTTTTGTGATATAATAAAAATATGGAATCTACCAATAATTTGCAAATTCTTTCAGATCAATCTCCTTTTAGTTTTGAATTCTTTTCAAAGATTTTAGATTTTTTAATTTCTGTTTATGATTTTATTGTAAACCCTAAACTTTGGAATACTTTGTTTATTATTTCTTCAATATTATCTGTTATTTTTATTGGAATTATTATCTATACGATAGTGCGTATAAGAGAAACTCAAGTAGAAGAAAAAGAAGATATTAAAAGACAGATAGATGAAGCTGAAAAGAAAAGGAAAGAAAAAGAGAAAAGAGAAAATCCCAAATGGCATTACATATTATCTCTCATGGAAGGGTTTAATGATTCAGACTGGAGAATGGCTATTATAGAAGCTGATTCAATGATGGAAGAAATATTAAAAGATAAAGGGATGTATGGAAGTAGTCTTGCTGAATTACTTAATTCTGCTAAATCAAACGGATATAGGAATATTCAAGATGCTTGGGATGCTCATATTATAAGAAATAAGATCGCCCACGAAGGGTCTGATTATCCATTAACTCAAGTTGAGGGGAGGAGGGTCTTAAAAATGTATCAGAATTTCTTTGAAGAATTAGATGTAATATAAGAAAGAAAAAAGAAGCCATTTAGGCTTCTTTTTTCAAATGCGCAGTCGAAGGGACTTGAACCCTCAACCTCCCACGTGACAGGCGGGTGCTCTAACCAGTTGAGCTACAACTGCATTTATCTAACATTTCCAATATATCATATAGTGTAAAAATTTTCCACTATATTGTGTCGGCGGGAAGAATCGCACTTCCGACCTCGGGCTTATGAGTCCCGCGCTCTAACTGACTGAGCTACGCCGACATTTTCGACTATTTGAGACATGTTGGGCATGTCACTTGCCGATTGTTGCGGGAGGTCGAATCGAACGACCATCTTAAGGTTATGAGCCTTACGAGATACCATTTCTCTATCCCGCTATATATTTATTAAAAACTGAATTCTTTTACCTGTCTATAACCTTAGGTTATGAGATTATATTCCTTTTGCGAGATACCATTTCTCTATCCCGCTATATATTACTATTTAAAAACCAAACTTTTTTCACTACCCATATACTTAAACAGTTCACTTATAATAACTCAAAATTACTATTTTTGCAATGATTGAAAATAACCTTAATTTATAGTATCCTTAAATTGTTTTTGTTTTTAGCCGTCATAGCTTAGTGGCAAAGCACTCCCTTGGTAAGGGAGAGACCGTGAGTCCGATTCTCACTGACGGCTCAAAAGATATCTGCATATCTTTTAGCGTGAGAATCGGAAGGGTTTTATATATTGAGATTGTGAAATATAAAACCACCTGACTACGTGGTAGTCGATTCTCACTAACGGCTCAAAAGATAAAGCCACCATAGTTCAATGGTAGAACGATGGTATCGTAAACCGTAAATATTGGTTCAACTCCAATTGGTGGCTCACTGATATTATTAAATAATTTAAAATATGAAAAATAAAAAGAATAACAGCAAAAAAAGTTTTCGAAGGAACTCATAAGGATGGGACTTCTTGTTGGACCTTCTACAGGGATGCAACTTGCAATGATAAAAGAAATGAAAGAAAACAAAACTTTAAATCAGTTTAGAAATAAAAATGGTGAAGTGGTTATTACTTTTATAGGAGGGGATACAATGTACCCATATATAGATGAATATTTTTCTGTTCTTCCAACTAAGCATTTCAAACCAGAAAGAACTCTCAATAAATAAAAATTAGTACATCTTAAAACGTATAAGATTATTTGTGTGTTTTAGATGTTATCTCTCTATGTTGACATATTTTTAATATGTGATATTATACGAGAAAACATCTTACTTCTTTTAAAAAAGTTAAAAAATTTAATTAGCTACTAATCTTTTGGTATTTAATTCAATTTTTTAACTTATAAATACTCACTAAAATAATTGACTTTTATGAAAACAATTCTTTTTTCACTCGTTGCCATTATGGCAGTAATCTTTTTAGGTTGCAAAGAACAAGACCCTGGGGAATATGTCCTAGAGGAAAAAGGCTCATGGTTTAGTCTCTATGAAAATATTGACGAAGCTGGAAATTCTTATGTCTTAACTGATGTATGTTTTGACATAGCATTAGAAAAAGATTTTAATTATCTTTATTTAAATGGAGTAGATGATCTGTTTATCCGTTATGGTGTTCGAAAAATCGAGAAGAAGCACATTACAATAACGGCTTATCTCTATGGAGATCCTTTTTTTGTAGATGATAATTCTGTCTTCGGACATAGACCAAAAATTGAAGTTCACTATTTTCTTGATGATAGTTTTGGAAAAATTGGAATTATTATTAACGGTAATGATTTTAAGTTTACCAGACACATCCATAATCAATATGATTCTTATAACGAATCATACACTTACAACTTTCGTGAAAAAATTCTTGCTGGACCAGTTGGGATAAATCAAAAAGCTGATGTTGATAGTTTAAATACACTTATCTCGAAATACATAAAAGTTCGAGATATCTTAATTTACTAAATAATCAACTAAAAAAATTAAAAGATTTATAGAGACAGCCAAATTTTGGTTGTCTCTTTTCTTTTTGTCTAATTTTCTAAAAAATTCAGTTTTTGGTATAGTTAAAGTATGGCATTAGATATAGAAGAAATAAAAAAAGAATTAATGGAATTAGAGGAATTCATGATGAGTCCTACTTTTTGGAATGATAAAGAGACAGCAAAAGAAACTATCAAAAAGATAGGAGTTCTAAAAGATCAAATTGCAGGGGTGAATAAATACGATAAGGGGAATGCTGTGCTTTCCATTCTCTCTGGTGCTGGAGGTGATGATTCTGAGGATTTTTCTTCTATGCTTTTGCATATGTATCTTAAATATTTTGAAAGTAAGAATTGGCAAGTTAATTTGATTCATGAGAACAAAAATGATGTGGGAGGGTATCGTAATGTATCTATTGAAGTTATGGGCAAAAATGTCTATGGGACGATAAAGAATGAATCAGGAGTTCATCGTCTTGTACGTATTTCTCCTTTTAATGCAAACGCAAAACGCCACACCTCTTTCTCTCTTGTAGAAATTGTTCCAGAATTTTCAAAGAGTGATGGGGTAATAGAAATTCCACCTGAGGATATTCGTTTTGAATTTTCAAAATCTGGTGGTCCTGGAGGACAAAATGTAAATAAAAGAGAAACCGCAGTCCGTGTTGTACACGTACCCACAAATCTATCAGTCCACGTTACGACAGAGCGTTCTCAGGAACAGAATAAAGAGAAGGCTCTAGAAATTCTTCGTGGTAAATTATTTAAAAAGCAAGAAGAAGATAGAGAAAAAGAAAAAGCAGGTCTTTCCATTTCTAAAACAACTGAGATAGAGTGGGGGAGTCAGATACGTTCATATGTTCTTCATCCTTATAAGCAAGTGAAAGACCATAGGACGGGTATAGAAGTTCATGATACAGATAAAATTCTTGAAGATGGCGAGCTAGATGAATTCATCGAAGCAGAAAAAGATTTAAATTAAACACCAAATAGTAAATAACTTTTTCTATTTGGTGTTTTTTTGTTTTAAGTTTATAATAGATATCAGATTATGATTTATTTTAATGGAGTTACAAAAAAATACAATAATAGTGATGCGTCACTAGAAAATGTTTCACTTACAATTACACAAGGAGAGTTTGTTTCTATCGTTGGTCATTCTGGAGCAGGGAAAACCACCCTCACCAAGCTTATTTTAGCAGAAGAGCATCCTACAGAAGGGGAAATCTTTTTCCAGTCAACTAACATTCATAAATTATCTAAAAAGGATCTTATGAATTTTCGTCGTAAGGTTGGTGTTGTCTTTCAAGATTTTAGATTATTACCAAATAAAACAGCTTATGAGAATATTGCTTTTGCTATGGAAGCAACAGGTAAGAGTGAATCTGAGATAAAAGAAGATGTACCTCATGTTTTAGAGTTGGTAGATTTGTCAAATAAGGCAAATCATTTTCCCAGAGAGCTTTCAGGAGGAGAGAAGCAACGCTTAGCGATAGCTCGTGCCATTATTACTCAGCCTGAAATAATAATAGCAGATGAGCCTACTGGTAATTTAGATCCTGTCAATACGAATGAGGTTGTAAATATTCTAAAAAAGATAAATGAATTAGGAACTACTGTTATTCTTACTACTCACAACCGTACAGTTATTGATCAGGTTAAAAAGAGGGTAATAACTTTAGAAAATGGTAAAATTATTAGAGATGATAAAGAAGGTAAATATATCGTAAAATAAATATGTTCTCAATACACTTAAAAAGAATAATACGTTCCGGTTATCGTAGTTTTGTAAGAAGTGGTTTTACATCTGTTGCAAGTATTTTAATGCTTACAGTTACTCTTTTCGTTGTTACTTCTCTAATTTTTATCCAAGCTTCACTTAATGCTTCTCTTAATGATATTAAAGAGAAGGTTGATGTTACTGTTTATTTTGTTCCTGGTGCTTCTGAAGATGAGATTATGGATGTTAAGGATGCTCTTGTTAAGATCCCAGAAATTAAAGATGTTTCTTATACTTCATCAAATGAAGCCATAACTTCTTTCAAAGAAAAACACTCAAATGATTATCTTACTTTACAAGCGTTAGACGAGCTTGATCATAACCCATTAGGCGCATCTCTTAATATAAAAGCTAATGATCCTTCTCAGTACGAAAGTATTAGTAATTATTTTGAAAGTGATGATTCTCTTTCAAAAGGAGCTTTGACTATTATAGACAAGGTTGATTATCACCAGAATAAAATAGTCATCGATAGATTAAACTCAATAATTTCAGGAGCCAGAAAGCTTGGTTTCGCTGTTTCTTTAGTTCTTGTTTTGATTTCTATTATAATTACTTTCAATACAATAAGAATTATCATATACATGTCTCGTGAGGAGATAAATGTTATGAAGCTTGTGGGGGCAGGGAATAAGTATGTCCAAGGTCCATTTATTGTTTCAGGTATTCTTGTCGGACTTTGTGCTTCTATGATAACAATCATCATGTTTATACCGATATCTATTTGGTTAGGGAATCAGATGACTGAATTTATAGGTTTAAATCTTTTTACTTATTATAAAGCAAACTTTGCTCAGTTGTTTATTATAATTATAAGTTTAGGTATCATACTTGGAGGTGTTTCTAGTTCATTTGCTATTGCTAAATACTTAAAGAAATAAAATACTATTTAATTTCAAATAAAAATCCCCACAGGTCTGACCTATGGGGATTTTTATTTGTTGGCTGCTTGTCAGGGATTGTGAGTACGCTTCTCGAATCTTACAGATTCAGTACACCTTTTCCGTTCGTGAGTACACTCACACGGAAAAGGTCTTCTCGTCCCTGACGAAAGCCAAGCAGTTGGCTTTCTACCGGCAGTAAAAACGCTCCGCTTTTTTGCTGAGACTCTCGGGCTGGGGACCTATCTGTTCCTTACCCCATAATGTTATTTTAATAATTTAATTTAAGAATAATGACGAGTCTCGTGCGAATCTATTATTCCTTTTCGAGGTGAAAGAAAAACATTGGCCAATTTAATTCAATCAGACCATTATTTTCTTTATAACCTAAATATAACTTTAAATCTTTTAGAACTTCTTCATCTGACATGTCATAAGCATGAAGACCTTTCATAAATAGAGCAAGTTCTCTCTCCGAATTAAAAACCCATTTTATATTTAATTCCTCAGTTTTAATAAGAGAAAGATCTGTATCAATAAGAAGTTCATTTTCGAATCTTTCTTTGGAAAGCCACTTTTCTGTGTGGCCTGTAAGGCAGTGTTCTTTTACTGAACCCTCAAAGTGTTTAGCAAGATTTGTCCCTGCACCAACATCTCCTGCAATAAAACGCCCTCCCGATTTAAGCATTTTACTAGCATTCTTAAACATTTCATGTTGTTTATTTATTAAAACTCCATTAACTTCTTTGTCTAAAATATGGTGAATACCTCCATAACTAGTAATAATATCTACATTGCCGATATCTTCTTCCATTGCTTCAATGGATTCTTTTTCAGACAAACTACCTACAATAGTAACAATATTTAATTTTTCTTTCTTTTTATTTAAATTATTTAATTGAACAGCACTAGGATCAATTGCATAGAGTCGTGCTTCAGTAATTTTTGCAAGTGGAATTGAAAACATTCCAGTCCCAGCAGCAACATCAATTGATATTTCTCCCTTTTGAGGATTGATCCATTTAAAAAGATTTTCAAGATCTTGTTTCCGTGCTTCTGGTGCAACATCAAAAGCGAGTTTGTATAATTCACCCCTCTTATCAAAATCTTCAGAATCTGAAGCAATACCTTCAGATTTTTCTTTTTCAGTTAAATTACGACATTTTTTAAGTTCATTATTTATTTTAACTTCAATAAGATTAAGTTTCTCTTCAAAATCCCGATTTTCTAAACTTGATAAATTATTAATATTTTCCATAATGTTTATATTATATACGATTTCCTAAAAATATCAGAATACAATGTATCTCGTGCGTAATAACTCGTCACGACTTGGCTGCCGGTCAGGGACTCGAACCCCAATACCATCCTCCAGAGGGATGTGTCCTACCATTAGACGAACCGGCAATATTAATATTTCTTTAACTTCATCATATTACCATAAAATTAAGTAAAATCAATTGAAAATTATAATTTTTTAAGATAAAATTATAATTATGAACAATACAGAACCAAATTTTAGACCCAAACATTTAACAATAAAAGATATCAAAGAGGGGTGTGTTACTTTTACTAGTGATAACGAAGAAGAAACGAAACTCTGTATGATTCAGGAGGAGTTTAGGCAAGGCTTGGATATCGTAACTGAATTCACTCCATCTGTTACTTTTTATGGTTCTGCTCGCATAAAAGAAGATCATCCTTCTTATCAAAAAGTTTCCCATTTAGCTTATAGGATATCTAAAGAGTTAGGCTATGTTATTCTTTCTGGTGGTGGTCCTGGAATAATGGAAGCTTCAAACAGAGGGGCTTTTGAGGCTGGGGGAAGGTCTGTTGGTCTTACTATTAAATTACCTTTTGAACAAGAAACAAATAAGTATGTAACAGATGAGATACCTTTTTATTTTTTCTTTGCAAGACAAGTTACAATGTCTTATACAACAGAAGTTTGTATTTTTTGCCCAGGTGGGTTTGGAACATTTAATGAACTTTTTGAAATCTTAACACTTCAGCAGACAGGTAAAATCGGGAGGATCCCCGTAATTCTTTTTGGTAGTGATTTCTGGAATCCTATTGATAAGATGATAAAAGAAGTTCTACTCGACAAGTTTAATACTATTAGTGGTGAGGATGTTGAGTTGTATAAGATTATAGATGATGAAGAAGAAATACTTAAAATAATAGCAGAAAGTCGTTTGAGGGATGGAGAAGACTCTCTTATGTAAAATAAATGACACCTTTGTATATACAAAGGTGTCATTTTCAATTTATTAATGAAATCGTTTCATTTACGCCTAGTTTAGAGCACGTTTTTTACGTATTATCAATAGATATTTAGTTTAAAATTTAAGTATAATTAATAAGTATGATTAAATTTTTATATAAAAATATTTTAAAAAGAATATTATTTTTGTTTCCTGCAGATACTGTTCATGTCTTTTTTCTAAAAATAGGTTATTCCTTGGGTAAAATTTCAATATTCAAATGTGTTATATCTAAAATATTCAAATACAAGAACCCCATTCTCAGTCAAAGGGTTTTTGATATAGACTTTGCTAATCCTGTCGGTCTTGCTGCTGGTTTCGATTATAATGCCGATTTAATTCATATACTTCCTTCAGTTGGGTTTGGTTTTAGTACTATTGGTACAATTACAAATTTACCATATGTGGGTAATCCCAAGCCAATGCTTGGTAGGCTCCCTAAGTCTAAATCTCTTTTAGTAAATAAAGGTTTTAAGAATGAGGGTATAGATAAAATTCTGTTGAATCTTTCAAGATTATATAAAAGAGGCAATAGTGGTATTCCATTGGGGATAAGTATTGGATCCACAAATACAGTCTATTCAAATTTGAATGAAATGATAGATGACATTTATTCTGCATTTGAAAAAGTAGTAAAAGTAAATTATTTTGATTTCTATGAATTAAATATTAGTTGTCCCAACCTTATAAACGCTGAATCTTTGAAAGAGAAATTCGATACACCAGCAGGTTTAGCTTTACTATTAAGTAAATTATCTATTTTAAATATCAATCGCCCAGTATTTATTAAAATGTATTTAGAGAAAAGTACAGAAGAGACCATTTCCCTTGTGGAGGTTGCTTCTAACTATGTTTTTATAAAAGGTTTCATATTCTCAAATTTAGTGAAAAATAGGAACAACGAAGCTTTTGATCAAGAAGAAATTACTAGGTCAGGTAAGGGTAATTTCAGTGGTAAACCCACAGAGAAAATAACCAATACTCTTATCAGTGCAATTTATAAAAAATATAAAGATAGATTTATTATCATAGGTTGTGGTGGTATTTTTAATGGGAAGGATGCTTATGAGAAGATAAAAAGGGGAGCTACTCTTGTCCAAATGATTACGGGTATGATATACGAAGGACCTAGTGTAATAGGGGGTATAAATAAAGAAGTTGCTTACTTATTAAAAAGGGATGGCTATAAAAGTATAAAAGAAGCAGTTGGTACACATATTGATTCTATCTAAAAGAAAAATGCCTTAAAACAATTTGTTTTAAGGCATTAATAGCTAATTAGGTTAAACTAAACAGGCGAAAGTTCGTTTGCATAGTTTTTGATCTCAGAAATCCTTCCAATCTTTTTAATCCCTTTTGTTTCCATTTCCATCTCGGAAAGAAGGGTTACATTTTTGATTTCAGAAGTTAAGAACATGATTAAGTCGAGAACTTCTTTCTCTTTCTCCATACCGTTACCTAAAAATACGATATTAGGTCTTATTTTTTTGATTAATTTTTTAAGATCCTGATTTAATTTTTTTAGGTAAAGGAACTTTATTACATTTCCGTTCGTAAGAATTTTCCCCCTTACCATTCTTTGGAACTCTATTTTCTCAGGTTCTTTTGAGAAATAATCACCACTCATTATTACTAAAATAACACTTCCCATAGTCTCATTATTTTATTGATTGAACTTTTATTTTCTAATATACTACTACTTATTTTAGCTTTAGTCAATGGTTAGTTTTTGTAATAATCTTTATGTTATAATTTTAAAATGAAATCAGGAAATAATAAAAATATACTATACACTGGGCTTGGAGATAGGGGGACAACCACTCTCTATCATTGTGATCAGGGGAGAATATCTAAAAGTTCAAATATCATTGAATCATTAGGGTCATTAGACGAGCTCAATGCTTATCTTGGTCTTGTAAAAGTTTATACTTTGGATGGGGAATATATTTTAAAAATAAATAAAAAAGTTTTTACTTATTCATCTTTGATTTTAGATATACAGCAAAATATTTTTGTTATTCAAGCTGAAATCGGGGGTTCAAAAATGTTTGTATCTAAAAGGGAGGTTTCAAAATCTGAGAATATAATAGAAGAAATAGGTAAAATTTTACCACCAATAAATTCTTTTACTATTTCAGGGGGAAGCGTTGTTAGTGCTAGTCTTGATGTTGCTAGAACCCTTGCAAGAAAAGCTGAGAGGAGGTTAATCATAGTGGGGGAAGAAAAAAATAGAAAAATAAATAAAAATACGATAGCATACATGAACCGTCTTTCTTCTTTACTTTTTGCATTGTCTCGTCATTCAAACTATTTACTCTCCATAAAAGAAGAGCATCCAGATTATAATAAGAATTAAAATTTTCCTAATACTATTTAAAGTAGTATAGTATTAATAATGAATGATAAAGATGAAGAGTTAATATCTAAATATAATAATGGAGATGAAGATTCTCTTAGGATTTTGATTGATAGATATACAAATCATATTTATAATTTTTCTGTTAGGTTTGTTGGTGTGAATAATACCCCCGATGTAGTCCAGGATGTTTTTATAAAAGTTTGGAAAAATATGGGGAAGTTTGATGTCTCCAAATCAAGTTTCAAAACTTGGCTCTTTACGATAGCTCGCAATACAATTACTGATTATTTGAGAAAAAAGAAAATGAAAGTCTTTTCAGAGCTTAATAAAGAAGATGAGGAATTTACTGAAACGATAGAAGATGAAGCTTTGTTGCAAGATGAAGTTATAGAAAGACTTGAGGATAAAGAGTATCTAAATAGCTTGTTAGATAAGCTTCCAAATAATTATAAAGAAGTTCTAATCCTTTATTATCAAGAAGAAATGACTTTTGCTGAAATAGGGGAATCTGTAGGAAAACCTTTAAATACTGTTAAAAGTTGGCATAGAAGAGCCCTTATAAAACTAAGAGAAGAGATTGATAGATAGTTTTTTACTATATTTAATTCACTATTTTTGCACCAAGTCATTAATAATAATCGTATAAAGAAGTATGGATAATAAACTTAAGCAAGTTTTCCAAAAAGCATCTTATGAGCCAGAAATTAATTTCTCTGGTGATATTTGGCGTAATATAAAAATTAAGGAAAGTAGAATTTATAAGATAAAGACAATATTAAATTCTAGTTTTGGTATTTTATCTTTTATTTTACTTTTCCCATCTATTAGTAATCTAATAACTCAGTTTAATAGTCAGGGATTCTCCGAATACATATCATTGGTTTTTTCTGATTTTAATATGATTTCAACTTACTGGAAAGAATTTGCATTATCAATAGTTAATTCATTGCCACTTGCAAGTATTGCATTGTCGTTCTTTTTATTATTTGTTTTATTTAATTCAACAAGGAAGGTTGTTGGTCAATTTAGAAGTAAATTATTATTAGCTTAGTTCTCATTTATGATAAAAGAAGAAATTAAAAAAGTTTTTAAATCAAAAGTTTTTCAAGTAATTATTTATATTTTAGGATTTGTTGTTATTGCATCTTTTATTTTTAAGGCTGGAATGTATGCAGGTTTAGAGAAGGCCTCATTTGGAAAGAATTGGGGTGATAATTATACAAAGAATTTTGGAATGCAATTACGCGGGCCTCGTATGTTCATGGAAGATTTTGATAATTTTCCAAATCCACACGGAGCAATTGGAAAAATTATAAAAAATAATGGTGATTCGATTGTTGTGTTGGATGGTAAAGATAGAACAGAAAAGATTGTTATTATTAATAATAAAACACAGATTAGGCAAGCTAAGTTTGATGTCAAAAAAGAAGATTTAACCCCAGATTCTTTTGTTGTTGTAATTGGTCAGCCCAATAAAGATGGGCAGATAGAAGCTAGACTTATAAGAGTTGTACCTTCTCCTGAAATCATGGAGGATTTGCAAATTAATCCTATTAGATAATATATGTTAAAGAAAATAAAAGGTTTTATAGTGTTACACAAAATTATTAGTGCAATTATTTTTATTATTTTAGTGATAGGGGTTTATTTTTTAATAAAAAATAGTGGTAATAGTCAGATTAGCTATGTAACAGAAAATGTGAAATTAGGTAATATAGAGACATTAGTCACTGGGACTGGTCAAGTTGAAGCTTCTAATTCTATTACATTAAAACCAAAAACAACTGGTGATATTACTTCAGTAAAGGTTGTATCTGGACAGGAGGTGAAGAAGGGTCAGCTTATTGCAAGTGTTGATTCTCGCGATGCTAAGATTGCGCTTGAAAATGCTCAAATAGCACTCGATAAGCTTACTTCACCAAACTCTCTAACTGTTTTAGAAAATAAAAATTCTTTAGATAAATCGTATGGTGATGGTTGGAATAGTGTAGCTTCGTTTGTTACAGATACAACATCTTTAGTGAATGACATGGATGATATTTATTCAAACGATGGTTTTCTTGGTAATTCAAATATTTTAAATAAAGGGAATACTGCTCGTGGTAAAGTTATGATAGGTGAGAATAGTTTCTATAAGGCAAAGAAGAATTTTGAAGAAGTTGTGAATATTTATAAGAATTTATCTAGTTTGAGTGATAAGAATGATATTAATAATTTATTATCTCAAGCTTATGAGTCATCAAAATTAATGTCTATCGCTGTAAAGAATACAGAAGAGGCTTTTAATTATATTGTTGATATTTCTAATTCAAGCAACGACAGTGTTGTTATTTCAAATAGAACTAACATCTCCTCTTTGGTAGATAATTCTAATAATTATGTGTCTGATTTATTATCATCCAAAAATCAAATTAATGAAAATAATTTATCATATATTGATGATTCAGATATAAGATCAGCACAGCTTTCTTTACAAGCAAAGAAGGACGCCTATAATGATTGTTTTATTCTTGCTCCTTTTGACGGAGTTATTGCAACTCTGACAGCTAAGGTTGGTGAATCGTCTGGTTCAAGCATCGGAACTCTTATTACAAAACAAAAAGTTGCTACTATTTCACTTAATGAAGTCGATGTCGCTTCTGTTTTGGTTGGACAAAAGGCGACTCTTACTTTTGATGCAATAAATGATTTAATAATCTCAGGTACTATTGTAGAGATAGATTCTGTAGGTGCAGTAAATTCAGGTGTTGTTACTTATGATGTTAAAATTGCTTTCGATAAGGATGATCAAAGAGTTAAAGCTGGTATGAGTACTAATGTAGAGATAGTAACTCAATCAAAAAAGAATATTTTAACTGTGTCTTCTAGTGCAGTAAAAACTAAAAATGGTTCGTCTTATGTTTTAGTTTTTGAAAGTCTATTAGCAGAAGAGGGTAATTCTCAAGGTGTTGTATCTTCTGTCCCCCCTACAAAAAGAGAAGTGGTCATTGGGATTTCAGATGATACTCTAACTGAGATTGTTTCTGGACTTAAAGAAGGTGATCAGATTGTATTAAAAACAGTTACGAGTGGAAGTAGTTCATCCTCTTCTTCTAATAAAAGTAGTAATAGTATTATGGGTGGTGGTCCTAGTCCTATGGGTGGTTCAGTTATGGGTGGTGTAATGCATTAATTTATGATTGAAATTAAAAATATAACAAAAACTTATAATACAGGAGGGGAGCCATTCCAAGCATTAAAAGGCATAAGTTTTACTGTTTCAGATGGTGAGTTTGTTGCTATTATGGGACCTTCTGGCTCGGGTAAATCAACCCTTATGCATATACTTGGAGCATTAGATACTCCAACATCGGGTACTTATTTTCTGGATGGTAATGATGTTTCAAAATTTTCAGATGATGAGCTTGCGGATATAAGGAAGAATAATATTGGTTTTGTTTTTCAGTCTTTTAATCTTTTACCTCGCACAACAGTTTTAAGAAATGTAACCTTACCTCTAATTTATGATGGAGTTTTGAAAGAAGAAAGAGAGAAAAAGGCAAAAGAATCTTTAGTTCAAGCTGGTCTTGATGAAGAACATTTTAATCATTTATCAAATCAGCTCTCAGGTGGGCAGATACAGCGTGTTGCGATTGCTCGTGCTTTGGTGAACAATCCATCTATTATTTTAGCCGATGAACCAACAGGTAATTTGGACACTAAGACAGGAGATATTGTCCTTGCAACTTTTCAGAAATTAAATAAAGAACTTGGTAGGACAATAATTCTTATTACTCACGAGCAAGATGTGGCTGAACATGCAGATAGAATTTTATTTATTCGTGATGGCTTACTAGTTGAGAGTCCAAATAAACATAATAAAAGAATAGCAGGTAATTTATAAAAATATGAAAACAAGAGATATATTACAAGAAACTTTTGGGGCCTTAAAATCAAATAAAGTAAGAACTGGATTAACGATGCTAGGTATTGTTATTGGTATTGCTTCAGTTATCGCAATGGTTGCTGTTGGACAAGGTGCATCAAATTCTGTTTCATCTAGTATTGAGTCTATGGGGGCGAACCTTGTCATGGTTTCCCCAGGGGCTTCTAGGTCGTTTGGTGGGCCTAGAGAGTCTCGTGGGGGAGCTAAAACTCTTACCCTAGAAGATGCTGAAGCTATTGCTTCTAAAATAAATAACATATCTGCTGTTGTTCGTGAAGTGAGTTCTCAACAGCAAGTTGTTGCGACAGGGACAAATACGAATACAAGTATTATGGGGACTGAGTCTTCTTATGGTACAGTAAGAAATGTATCAATTGCTGAGGGTAGTTTTCTAACAGATCAAAATATTGAAAAGACTTCTAAGGTTGCAGTTTTAGGAGCAACAACTCGGGATGATTTATTTGGAGATGATGCTATTGATGTGGTTGGTGAGACAATACGTATTTCCGGTACAGAATATAAAATTATTGGTGTTGCAGAATCAAAAGGCGGTTCTGGATTTTCTAATAGTGATGATATTGTTTATATTCCTTATACAACAGCTCAGAGGTATCTTACTGGTAATAAGTATCTTACGAGGATAGATATTTCAGCAACTAGCGCAGATATTTCTACTACAGTACAAGAGGATGTCACAGCTTTATTACTTGCAAGACATGATAAGACTACAGATACTGCAGATTTTACAATTTTAAATCAATCAGACATGATCGAAACAGTTTCAGATGTTGCTGGGACTTTCACAACTCTTTTGGCTGCTATTGCGGGGATATCACTTGTTGTCGGAGGTATTGGGATTATGAATATGATGCTTACAACAGTGACAGAGAGGACTCGAGAAATTGGACTTCGTAAAGCCATAGGTGCAAAGAAGAGGGATATAAATTTACAATTTATATCAGAGGCTGTAGTGCTTACTTTCATAGGAGGGGTTATCGGAGTAGGGGTTGGTTGGACTATATCTTTTGGCCTTTCTTATTTTGATATTATTCAGTCTGAAGTATCCATATCTTCTGTTTTGCTTGCTTTTGGTGTGTCTGCTTTTATAGGAATTGTTTTTGGTTATTATCCAGCTCACAGAGCTGCGAACTTGAACCCTATTGAAGCCCTAAGGTACGAATAAACACACAATTACCATTTCAAACCTATCGCTTCCAGTTGGTAAAGAGGTAATTTTTTATTGGTATGATGTTTATGATATAATCTAAATATGGAAAATACAGAAATATTAGGAGGGTTAAAAAAGCAAAAGGAGCTTGTCTTAGTACAAATACTCTATCTTTATATTACCCCTATACTACTTTTGTATTACGGATTAATTCCCGGGGATTTAAGAGTTCTAGTTTTATTTGCTGTTTGTGTTTTACTTTATGGAATAGTAAAGCATGCAAAGTGGACATGGGCAGATATGGGTATTTATAAAAATTTTGTGAAAGATAGTCTTCCTTATTTCCTTTTTACTATTGGGAGTATTGCATTTTTGTTTTGGTTATCTCAGATTTCTCCACGCACTCCGATGTCTGGCTGGTGGCATAATATAAAATTTCTTTTACTTTTTATTCCACTCAGTGTATTACAAGAGTTAGCTTTAAGAGGGGTTCTTATGAACATGCTTCGACGTGCATTTAAGAATCCTATTTTTATAATTCTTCTAAATGCTTGTATATTTGCTCTCATACATATTATATATATAGATGCTACTTTTGTTCTCCCATTTACTTTCATTGCAGGTCTTGGGTTTGCTTGGATGTATTATAAATACCCAAATTTAATTTTAATTTCAATATCTCACACAATCCTTAATTTTATTGGTATGATATTAGGTTTCTTTGTCCTTAGATAAAAATATGTATAAATTTACTTCAAAAATAAAAAAGTTTTTTCATAATTCTTTGTTTCATTCAATCCTTAAGATTGTATTAATTAGTTTTACTAGTGTATTAGTCTCAGTTATTATATTAATTAGTTTGTTGTGGCATTTTAGAAGTAAAATATTTACATTTATTGCAGAAAATTTACCAAAAGATTCAAATTTAGAAAATATTTTAACAAATACAAGTTTTAACAATGAACAAGTAAAGTCAGATCTAGAAGAGGTAAGAAGTCTTATTTCTCAAAAAGGCAAAGAGGAAAGTGAAATAATAGAAGATAGTGTGGTAAATGCAGTGAAGATTGCAAAGCCTGCCGTTGTCTCTATTCTAATTTTAAAAGAAGTTCCTAAGTATATTTTGAGTTACAAATATGACTATACCAGAGACGAGAATGGTAAGCCAATTCCGAATCTTTATACAAAAGAAGAAATTAAAACTCAAGATGGTGTTGAGTGGAAGCAGGTGGGTAGTGGTTCTGGTTTTCTTGTGAATAGTAATGGACTTATTGTTACCAACAAGCATGTTGTGAATCAGAAGAGTGTTAAATATAGAGTTTTACTTAATAGTGGAGTTGAGTATGATGCGACAGTGTTGGCTTCAGATAGTATTTTAGATATCGCATTGATTAAAATTAATGCCTCGAAATTACCTTACCTCTCTCTTTCTGACTCAGATAAAATAGAAGTTGGTCAGAGTGTTGTTGCTATTGGTAACGCTTTAGGTGAATTTAAAAATACAGTTTCATCTGGTGTTGTTTCAGGTCTTTCCCGTTCGATAGTTGCAGGTGATAAATATGGTTTGTCAGAGAAGTTGGATGAAGTAATACAGACAGATGCCGCCATAAATAAGGGTAATTCTGGTGGTCCACTCCTTAACCTAAAGGGAGAGGTTGTGGGTATTAATGTCGCTGTTGTTGAGGATTCTGCAAATATTGGTTTTGCTTTACCTATAAATAGTGTTAAATATATAATAAGTTCTGTTGAGAAAACAGGGAAAATCATTCGCCCTTATGTGGGGATAAGATACATACCAATTACTGAAATAGTAAAAGCAAAATATAGTTTATCCGTAAATTACGGAATTCTTATAAAGAAAGGTAAGGATGATACAGAACCTGCTGTTCTATCTGGTTCTCCGGCAGAAAAGGCAGGAGTAAAAGAAGGGGATATTATACTTGAGGTTGATGGTATAAAAATAAATTCCTCCAATGATTTTGCTTCTCTTGTTCGTAATAAAAAAGTAGGGGATGCCGTTGTTTTTAAAATTTTATCTAATGAAGGAGAGAGGATGTCTATTGTAAAACTTGAACAGTCTCCAAGTGATTGGTAAAATTGATTTTTTAAAATATAAGGTATATTATAAACATATGGTAGATTTAAAAGAATTACAAAAGGAGGTGATGCGTAATAAGATAGAAAAAGGTTTTAATACTACAGATGTAGCGATGGAATTTTGTCGTGCTCATGAAGAACTTTCTGAAGCTTATTCTAAGTTTAGTAAGAATCAGGAAGGTGTAGCCGAGGAATTTGCTGATGTTGCTATATTTATACTTGGGATGTGTGAAATATTAGGTTTCGATTTAGAAAAGGAATTAATAAAAAAAATAGAAATAAATAAAAATCGTAAATATATTAAATCAAAAACTCCAGATGAAAAAGATATTTTTATAAGAGTAAAAACAGAAGTAGATCCATAATTAAAAACACTCAGATGAGTGTTTTTAATTTAAATTCTTTCGTAGATTGTAAAATTACAATCATAATTATTTTTCTCATCTTTCCTGTGTTTATTTTCATTTATTATTTTCCATCTATTTTTATCTATGATAGGGAAGATTGTGTCTGCATCAGGAAATTCTGCTTCAACATGGGTTATATATAGTCTATTAGCTTTGTTTATGAAAAGTTTATATATTTGTCCTCCACCTATTATAAAAACCTCCTCATCTTCTTTTGTTGTTTCTTTTAATTTATTTTCTAATTCTTCTATTGAGTGGTAAATTTCTATACCGTCAGTATAAAAATTTTTATCGAGAGTAAGGATAATATTCCTGCGGTTTGGTAGTGGTCTGCCTATGGATTCAAAAGTTTTCTGACCCATTATGATAGGGTGGTTTGTGGTCGTTTCTTTGAAATGCTTCATATCTATTGGTAAATTCCAAAGAAGCTCGTTTCCTTTTCCTATTTCATTATTTTTTCCTATAGCAGAGATTATAGATAGAATCATAATTATTCAACTATTTCTAGCCCATTTATGGGTTCGTTAGGTTTATAATATGGGTTAATGCAGTTAAATATCTCATCCACTATATTTTTATCTTTTTTATAAGACCGATCATACATATTTTTAGGAAAAATAGGAAAGATATTAGGATGGTTATTTTCTCTGTTTATAAGTTCCAATGCTCCTTCATAATGTATGTCATAAATATGAGCATTTGATATTGTGTGAGTGTAAATACCAGGCTTTACTCCAAGTTTTTGTGAAAGAATATGCATAAGTAAAACGAAACCAAAAGTATCAAAAGGACAACCAAGCATCATGTCGTTTGAACGAATTACGTTATGTAAGTGTAGCTTATTACCAATTATATTAACTGTAAAAGTATATGGGCAAGGGACATTTTTTTTAGGAGTTCCACCATAACCATCATCTTTTGGATCCCATGTAATAATAACCCCATGCCTTGAACTTGGGTCTTTTTTTAAGAGTTCTATTAATTTTTCAAGTTGATCTCTACCAAAATAATGTCTCCATCTGTATCCGTAAGCAGAGGTTATTGTTCCATCTTCTTCTATAAATTTGTCCCACATTTTTGTATATTTTCGTAAAAATTCTGTATTTTTATCTCCAGTGATAAACCATACTTGTTCGGCTATTGGTGATTTTATTGGATTTTTGCGAAGGGTTAGTATTGGAAAACCATCCTTTTCTATATCCATTTGAAAAGTTAAACCAGGTAAAGCTTTTGTTTTATGGCCTGTTCTTTCATTAAATTCTTCTATTCCTTCTTCCATTATCTTTTTTATTAAATTTTTGTAGATTGTGTCAAATGTTGTCATATGCTACATTATACTAAAATATAATAATTATGGAAACAAACAAAAAAAATATTGAATATCCCTACTTACCAAAGGGCTGTGTTGTAAAATATGTTGATGAGAGTGACAATTTTATGTCTATTGCTAGAGATCAGGCAAAAAAATCTAATGACCAACAGCAACCAACGGGTGCAGTTGTTGTGTTAGACAATAAAATTATTTCTTTAATGTCAAATAAAAATCCACTTTCTTCTTCTTTATTAATAAAATTGCATAAAAAATATTGCATTAGACATTTATTACACGTGCCAACTGGAGAAAAATATTGGATGTGCCCTGGTTGTGCTAAACATGAAAGTCATGCAGAATTTAGAGCTATTTTAAGTTTGCAAAAAAAACACATTGATATTCTGAATAATTCTGAATTATATTTGTGGGGGCATTGGTGGTGCTGCAAACCATGTTGGGATAAAATGCAGGAAATTGGTATTAGTAAAGTTTATCTTCTTAATAATAGTGAAATTTTATTTAATCCTAGAAACCCGAATAATATTTTAGGGCGCCAATTTGATTAAGTAGGAAGCCGACAAACGTCGGCTTTTTTCTTTCATGTTAAAATATGATAAAATACGAACATTAATAATCTTAACTATTGCCATTATTTATGAAAGATAAACAAATAGAAAAACTTATAAAAGAAGAGGAGAAGAGACAGAAGAGTGTCGTGAATTTAATTGCTTCAGAAAACATTGTTTCAGATGATGTTTTAAAAGCTCTTGGTTCTAAACTTACAAATAAGTATGCTGAAGGTTATCCTGGTAGGAGATATTATGGAGGAAATCAGATTATAGATAAAGTAGAGACACTCTGTATGGCTCGTGCTTTAAAACTTTTCAAATTGAAAGATACAGAATGGCATGTGAACGTGCAACCTCTCTCAGGTTCTCCTGCGAACTTCACAGTTTACTCTGCTCTTATTCCCCTCGGAGGAAAAATTATGGGAATGAAACTTTCTTCAGGTGGTCACTTAACTCACGGTCACCCAGCTTCTATGACGGGAAAGATTTGGAAACCTCTTCAATACGAATTAGGTAAAGAAGAAGTTATAGATTATGAAGCATTGAAGAAATTAGCAGTAGAAGAAAAGCCAAACATTATTGTTTGTGGATTTACTGCATATCCTCGTATTGTAGATTTCAAAAAGTTTAGAGAAATTGCAGATGCATGTGGAGCTCTTCTTCATGTAGATATGTCTCACTTTGCAGGACTTGTCGCTGGTGGTGCTTACCCGTCTCCATTTCCTTATGCTGATTCTGTGGTTACAACAACTCACAAGAGTCTTCGTGGCCCAAGACATGCACTTATTTTTGTGAAAAAGGATGCAAGAGAATTTGATAAGAAAATAGATAAAATGATAATACCAGGGCTCTATGGAGGCCCTCATGAGAATAGTATAGCAGCAGTTGCTGTAGCTCTTCTAGAAGCATCTAAACCAGAATTTAAAAAGTATGCAAAGCAAGTTGTGAGGAATGCAAAAGTGCTTGCAAAAGAATTACAAAAACTAGGATGGCACATTATCTCAGGTGGTACAGATTCACACCTTATACTTATGGATACATGGATGGAAGGTAAGGGAACTCCTGGAAAAGATGCAAGTGCTAAGCTTGAAAAAGCTGGAATAATAGTAAATATGAACACAATCCCTGGTGACCCACGAAGCCCTATGGATCCATCTGGAATCCGTCTAGGAACTTGTGCAGAAACTACTCGCGGAAAGAAAGAGAAAGATATGGTCGCACTAGCAAAAAAGATGGATAAAGTTTTAAGAAGTTAATTTATTTAAGATGATAAAAAACAAAAAACAGAAAGAATATAAAAATACTATAGTTTGGTTTGATGAAATTACTAAGGAGTGTTTACTGGTAATAGATTCAAAGAAAAAAGAGTATGGTTCGAGTGTTTGTAAATATAGACCATCATCTATTACTGATAGAATTCTTACCAAACTTTCACGAGTTCGCTCCGTTCAGGAAAAGAAAACCATAAAAGTAGACGAATCAATAGAAGAGACTATTACTCATACTATAAATTATGTTTTATTTAGAATTTGGAGACTAGAAGAAGATAAAAATGTTCGTATTATAAATATTTCTAAAATAGAGAAAATTATAAAAGAGACAAGGAATATTTTGGAAAAAAAGAATCATGATTATGGAGAATCATGGAAAAAGATGAGGATATCTTCTATTGTGGATGAATCACTCGTAAAAGTTTGCAGAATAGTAGAAATGGAGAATATGATAAAGAAAAATGGCAAATTAAAAGAAAAATTAAATCCAAAAATTCTTGATTCTCTCTACGACATTAGTAATTATTTGATTTTTGCTCTTATACATATAAAAGAGGGCAGAAATCCTATGGAATAAATAATATGAAATTAAAAGTCAAAAAATTAAGAGAAGATGCTAAGTTACCGACTAGAGGTCACGAAGGTGATGCTGGAGTGGATTTTTATAGTATCGATGAGGTTCATTTACCACCAAGAGAAAGAACTGAAGTTCCAACGGGTGTTGCTATTCAGATTCCCGAAGGTTGTGTTGGCTTGGTTTGGGACAAGTCCAGTATTTCTTTTCGTATGGGACTTAAAACTATGGGAGGTGTTGTTGATGCTGGATATAGAGGGGAAGTAAAATTATGTTTCTATAATACAAATGATGAAGAGGTTGTTTTCGAAAAAGGACAGAAAGTTGCTCAGATGATTATACAAAAATTTGAAAATTGTGATATTCTAGAAGGAGAGTTAGATGATTCGATAAGAGGAGAAAAAGGTTTTGGTTCTACTGGTCACAAATAAATTAAATGAAAGCCTTAATAGAAAGTTTAATAAAAAAATCTTTAGAAAATTTTGGAGTAAACCAAAATGTTGTTTTTAATGTTGAACATCCAGATGACTTAAAGAATGGTGATTATTCAACAAATGTTGCGATGGTTTGTGCAAAAGATTTAAAGAAGAATCCTAGAGAATTAGCTGAGAGTATAAAAAATTATATAGAAGAAAATCTACCAACTGAAATTTCAAAAATAGAAGTAGCTGGTCCAGGATTTATAAATTTTTATCTTTCAAAAGATTTTATAAAATACAGCATAGATAAGATTTTAGAGAAAAAAGATAATTGGGGGAAGAATGAAAAGCTTAAGGGTAAGAAAGTTATGGTGGAGTACACCGATCCAAATCCTTTTAAGCCTTTTCATATAGGGCACCTTATGGCTAATGCTATAGGTGAGTCTATTTCTCGTATTGTTGAATTCTCTGGGGCACAGACTATCCGTGCAAATTATCAAGGGGATGTAGGTCCGCATGTTGCCAAATCTATATATACAATCCTAAATTCCAAAGAATATATGGAAGTCGGACTTCCATATATGGTGGGGACTGTTTCCGAGAAGGCTATCTGGATAGGTAAATGCTATTCAGAAGGTAGTAATCTTTATGATACAGATGAAAATATTAAGAAAGAAATAGAAGAAATAAATAAGAAAGTTTATGATAAGAGTGATGAGAAGATAAATGAGATATATGATTGGGGAAGGAAAGTTACCCTAGAAGCTTTTGAAGAAATTTATAAAATACTCGGAACAAAATTCAATTATTATTTCTTTGAGAGTGATATGGCAAAAGTGGGGGAGAAAATAGTTCGAGAAAATGTTGGCAAAGTTGTAAGTGTTGAAGATTCTCGAAGTATTTTTGAAGAATCAAATAATGCAATAATTTTTCATGGAGAAAATTACGACAAAAAGCTTCACACCAGAGTATTTATAAACTCTCAAGGTTTACCTACTTATGAGACAAAAGAGATAGGTCTAACTATTACGAAATTTGAAAAAGAAAATCCAGATATTTCAATAATTACAACAGCGATAGAACAAGCTGAGTATATGAAAGTTGTACAAAAAGCAATTTCTCTTATTCATCCAGAATTGGAGAGTAGGATGAAACATATAACTCACGGTATGATGAAGCTTGCAAGTGGTAAGATGTCTTCTCGAAAAGGGAATATTATCACAGGAGAATCTCTTCTTCATGATTCTATGGATATGGTTTATGAAAAAATGTCTGATAGAGATTTCAGTGATGAAGAAAAGAAAAAGATTTCAGAATTGGTTGGAGTTTCGGCTCTTAAATATGGGATTCTTAAATCAGGAATTGGAAGTGATATTGTTTATGACCAAGAAAAGTCCGTTTCTTTTGAGGGGGATTCTGGTCCTTACTTGCAGTACACAGCAGTTCGTGCTAATTCTATAATTAAAAAAGCCGAGAGTTTTGATTTGGAAAATAGAAAAGAAATTCCAGAAGAAATTAATGACTTAGAAAAGAAACTTTATCAATTTTCTGAAGTGGTAGAACATTCTTATAATTTACTTGAACCACACCACATCACAACTTATCTCACAGAACTTGCTAGTGAATTCAATTCTTTTTATGGAAATACTCAGATATTAAAAGAGGAGAATAAATACATGATTTATCATTTGAATCTTGTAAAAGCATTTCATCAAACAATGAAAAATGGTCTCCATCTTTTAGGAATTGAAATTCCAGAGAGAATGTAATTCTTGCAAATAACTATTTTAATGTTATATTTATAAGTATATGCAGTGAAGAGGTTATCACCTTGGAGCATTGGGAAGAAATATCGTTAGGCAAGGCCTCACGATAGAGTAGAACCCTATAAATGAGTCCCGACTTTTTGGAGGGAGAAACAAAGGTGGTACCACGAGAGAAACTCGTCCTTGTATAACAATATTTATATTGTTGTATGTGGACGAGTTTTTATTTTATTAGATCAAAGCCTGATAGAAATCTTCTTGGATTCGTCGACGGATAAATTTTTACTAAAATTTTCCTCATTGCTCGGCTCGACAGCCTCCGCAGCGACTCTCTCAATAAATTTCTATTACGCTTTTTAAATTATAAATTAATTAAAAAAACATGAACGAAGAAAATCAAAAATCAAATAATGCTTTAAGAGAAGAAGAGGTTTTAAAATTCTGGAAAGAAAATAATATTTTCAAGAAAAGTTTAGAGAAAGAATCTCCCAAAGGGGAGTATGTTTTCTATGAAGGTCCTCCTACTGCAAATGGAAAGCCTGGAATTCATCATCTTGAAGCTCGTGCTTTCAAAGATGCTATTCCTAGATATAAAACTATGCAAGGATTCCATGTCAGAAGAAAAGGAGGTTGGGATACTCATGGTCTTCCTGTAGAACTTCAAGTAGAAAAAAAGCTCGGTCTTGATTCTAAGAAAGCCATAGAAGAGTATGGTATAGCAAAATTTAATAAAGAGTGTAAAGAAAGTGTTTGGGAATATACAGATCTTTGGAATAAATTTACAGAGCGTATTGGATATTGGGTAGACCAAGAAAATGCCTATGTTACTTATCATAATGATTATATAGAATCAGTTTGGAATGTTATTAAAGAAGCAGATAAAAAAGATTTACTTTATAAAGATTACAAAGTTGTACCTTGGTGTCCTCGTTGTGGAACAGGGCTTTCTTCTCATGAACTCGCACAAGGCTATCAGGATGTAAAAGACTTGTCGGTATATACGAAGTTTAAAGTGGTTCAACAAGATAATACTTATATTCTTGCTTGGACGACAACTCCTTGGACTCTTCCTGGAAATGTAGCTCTTGCTGTGGGGGAGAAAATTGATTATGTGAAAATTAAAATAAATACAGACGAGACTTTTATTATTGCAAAAGAGCGACTTTCTGTTATTGATGGAGAATATGAAATTATAGAAGAAATGGAAGGTTCTGATCTAATCGGTTTAGAATATGAACCATTATATCCTTATCTATCTAATATCATTTTAGATACAGAAAAATCAAAATTAGAAAAAGCATTTAAGATAGTACCAGCTTCATTTGTGACAACAGAAGATGGTACTGGTGTTGTGCATATTGCTCCTATGTATGGAGTAGATGATTTTAATGTTGGTACAGAGTTGGGTTTACCCAAACAGCATACTGTAGGACTCGATGGCAAATTCTTGGCAGGGACAGATTTTCTAGAAGGTAGGTTTGCTCGAGATGAAGAAGTTGCTATAGATATAATAAAAGATTTAGCACACAGAGGGCTTTTATTTAAAAAAGAAAAGTATGAGCACTCTTATCCACATTGTTGGCGTTGTAAAACCGCGCTTATATATTATGCTCGTGATTCTTGGTATATCAGAATGTCTCAATTAAGAGATAAAATGGTTTCTGAAAACGAAGGAATTAATTGGGAACCATCATATATCAAAGATGGGAGATTTGGTGAATGGCTAAAAGATATTAAAGACTGGGCTATTTCTCGTGAAAGATATTGGGGTACACCATTACCAGTTTGGAATTGTGATAAATGTAACAAAAAAGAAGTTTTGGGTAGTGTTGAAGATATAAAATCTAAGGCTAAAAAATCAGGTAATAAATACTTGATGATGCGTCACGGGGAGGCTGAGAATAATCTTGCAGATATTGTTAGCTCTAGCGTAAATAGTGGACATCATCTTACCGAAAAAGGTAAGGATCAAGTTCGTGCAAGTGCAGAGAATTTGAAAGATAAAGACATTGATATTATTTTTGTTTCTCCTCTTTTGAGGACTAAAGAGACTGCGGATATTGTAGCTGATGTTATTGGTTATGATAAAGAAAAAATAATTATAGATGACAGGCTTCACGAAATGTCTATTCCTCCATATGAAGGTAAAACTTGGATTGAATATCATAAAGATTACCCAAATAATGAAGAAATATTTTATAAAGGAGCAGATGGTTGCGAAACTTGGAACGATGTAAAAAAACGCACAATGAGCTTCTTATATGAGTTAGAAGAAAAATATCAAGATAAGAAAATATTAATTGTTACACATGGTGGTCCTTGCTGGCTTGGGGTAGCTGGGGTTATGGGTTATGGAGTTAAAGAATCTTTTGAAATGATTCATAATTTTGATTATTTGAAGAATGCTGAATTTGAAGAATTAAAATTTATACCTATTCCTCATAATGAGAATTATGAATTAGATTTACATAAGCCTTATATAGATGAGGTGGACCTTGTTTGTGATTGCGGTGGTGATCTAATAAGAACCAAAGAAGTGATGGATGTCTGGCTTGATTCGGGGACAATGCCATTTTCACAAGATCATTATCCATTTGAGAATAAAGATTTGATAGATAGTGGGAAGGGTTATCCAGCAGACTTTATAAGTGAAGCTATCGATCAGACTCGCGGATGGTTTTATACTCTTCATGCTGTAGGGGCAATAATGGGTAAGGGCAAAGCTTATAAGAATGTTATATGTCTTGGTCACATACTAGATGAGAACGGAAAGAAGATGAGTAAATCTCTTGGGAATATTGTAGATCCTTGGATCATGATGGATAAGTATGGAGTTGATACTCTCCGTATGTGGATGTATGCCGTGAATCAACCTGGAGAATCAAAAAATTTTGATGAAAAGACTGTTAATGAATTAAATGGAAAAATATTTACTCTTCTCTATAATGTTTTGGCTTTCTATGAGTTATATAGAGATAAAAGTTTAGAGAATATTTCCTTGACTAATTTCCTTAATAAGGAAAGAGGTGAGGGATCAAGGCCTAATGTTCTTGATCAGTGGATAATTACAAAATTTGAAATATTGCACAATGATGTTACTAAGAATTTAGAAAGTTACAAACTTCTCGAGCCAGTTCGCGCAATAAGAGATTTCGTAGGAGATCTTTCTACTTGGTATGTTCGTCGATCTCGTGAGAGATTGAAAGAAGGGGACGTCGAAGCAAAGCAAACTTTGTATTTCATTTTGAAAAATTTGGCGAAACTTATGGCTCCATTTGCTCCATTTACATCTGAAGATATTTGGCAGAAATTAAAAACAGATACAGACGAAGAAAGTGTACATCTTACTTCTTGGTCAAATTTCATATTAAATATAGATAGTGATGAAATAATAGAGAAAATGGAGAAAACTAGAGAAATTGTTACATTTGGTTTGAAAGCAAGACAAAAGTCAGGGATACCTGTGCGTCAGCCGCTCTCTAAGATTCAAGTAAAAGAATCTATTTCAAGTAAAAATATGATAGATTTGGATGAGCAATATCTAGAAATTATTAAAGATGAAATAAATGTTAAAGAAATAGAGATAATCAAAGGTGTTCCACAAAAGGAATCTATCGAATCACCCTATGTTACAAGTGATATGTTTGAAAATGAAGTAGAACTAGATACTCACATTACAGAAGAATTAAGAGAAGAAGGTTTGTATCGTGAGCTTGTTCGTGCTATGCAAGACCTAAGAAAGAAGAGAGGACTTAACCCAAATGATCAGATTATCTTATCTTTACAAATGGGTGTGGGTGAACAATCTTTTATTTCTAAATTTAAAAATCTATTCTTAAAACAAGTTAGTATAAAAGATCTTATAATAGAAGAAAATGATGGAGAAATAATCAAAATAGGAGATTTTGAATTTAAAGTGAAGATTGTGATAGGATAATATTATTGTTATTTATTATTAAAATCATAAAAATATGTTTAAAAAATTTGAAAAAATTGATAGAGATGATTATAAAACCAAAAGACTCAGTGATCTTTCTGGTAAGTTTGTAAATACTATTCCTTACACAGAAGAAACTCTGGAAGAAAAAGAAAGGGTTGAAGATAATGATCCAGGAATGGATACAAAAAGAGGAAGGGGTGGTAAATTTGTATCAATAGAGGATATTGAAGGTGATATACTTGAAGAAGACTCAGAACAGAATGAAAATTTAGAGCAAGATGAAGAGAAAATAAATAAATTAAGAGAAGAGATAAAAAATAAACCTATAAATTTCTTTCAAAATAATACAGATGTGGCGCACATTGGACCAGATTTTGAAAATAATGATTTTAATGACAATAAGTTGTATGAAAGAGATTCAGTAATAAAAGATGAAGCTATTAATGGGCCAGATGAAGAGCAAGAAATACAAGAAAGTTTTAGAATTGAAAAAGATAAACATCAAAGTTTCTTAGATAAAATAAAACATTCTTTTGGTGATTTGTTTAGAAAGGATTATAGGAGGGAGAACAAGCATTGGAAAAGCTCAAAAGATAATTTGAAAACTATGCCAGATTCTAAAAAGGAAAGGATGGTAAGAGGTGAACTTCGTGAAATGAATAGAGATAATAAAAATTATGAAGATCCTTATGAGAGAGAAGAAGATGAACTTTTGGATCAAGTTTTTGGAGTTGCAGATTTAGAAGAAGATAAATTTAAAGGTGACCCCGAGATACAAAAACTTCAAGAAAAAGAGGAAGAAAATATTAATAACACAAAATATAATAGTGATTATAGAGTTGGAGAATTAGAAAAATTTGAAAATAAAGATAGAGGTATTTCTTAGTTAATTATTAATAAAAGCGGTTTGGCTTCGCCAAACCGCTTTTAGATTTGCATTAATATTTATGGTAAAATATGAAAGCTGTGCATCACATATATCACACAAATGGTTTTGTACTTTCATCTAGAAATGTTGGCGAAGCGAACAAGGTTTTTACTATTTATACCAGAGAGCTTGGCTTGGTAAGAGCATTTGCACAAGGTATTAGGCTTAATAAATCTAAGAATCGTTTTGCTCTTCAGGATTTTTCTCTATCTAATATTGATTTGGTAAAGGGTAGGGATGTATGGAGAGTAACTTCAGTAGGTAGTATTAATTCTTTCCCTTTTGCTCGGAGAAATAGGAAATCTCTTTTACTTATAGCTAGAGTCAGTAGTCTTTTGGAAAGACTTTGTACTGGTGAAGAAAAGAACCAAGAAATATTTGATAATTTAATACAAGCCTTTTATCTGCTTGATGGTGATATTGAAGAGTCGTCAAGAGAGGCTCTTGAACTTCATCTTGTTTTAAAAATATTAAACTCCTTAGGTTATGTTGGGGAAGGTGAAATTCTTTCTAAATATTTATCATCTTCTTTTGAACCTGGCCGAGTCTCTGATTTACTAAAAGAGCGTCAGTATATAATTGCACATATAAATAAAGCACTTAACGAAAGTCAATTATAACCCTATTCAAAAATACCTCTTATTTATGCTATAATAAAAATTATGATAGATAATAGTAGGGATAAAATTGAGGATATTAAGCGTCGTTTATATGACATTAAAAATAAAAATGTTAATCGTCATTTAGAGGGTGTTTTACATCAAGTTCCTCATAAAATCAATGAAGAATGGCAAGATGAAGAGTTAGAAAAACAATTAGAAGATATGAAAAACAGAAAACCAAAGATGTCCATATTCAAGAAAATATTCATCGGGTCTTTCTTGTTTTTTATTATAGCCGTATCTTATGCTTTGTATATGTTTTATAACGGAGACGTTTCTGTTACGAGTGAGAAAATTGATATATCTGTTTTAGGTAATGCTTTTACCAAAGGGGGTGTTGAACTTCCTGTTTTAATTGAAATTACTAATCGTAATAATGTTGATTTGGAGTTGGTTAATATGATAGTGGAGTATCCTAGTGGAGCTAATGACGATCCGACTAGTATTACTAGACTACCAAAAGAAGCAATTGGAATTATTAAATCTGGAGAAAGTATAACAAAGAATGTAAAAGTTAAATTATACGGAGAAGAAAAGTCCACAAGAAATATTGTTATAAATTTAGAATATCAATCAGAAGGTTCAAATGCTATTTTTACTAAACAAGCTGTGTATCCAGTGACTATTAGTAGTGCTCCTTTATCTCTAGGTATAGAAGCTCCGACATCTGCAGTTTCAGATCAGGAATATTCCTTTAATGTAAAAGCTCTTTTAAATTCCTCTGTTCCTAATAGTAATACAATTTTACAAATTTCATATCCAGACAATTTTATTTTTGAAGATGCGACTCCGAAGCCAGATTTTTATGGTAATAATTCTTGGGATCTATCTAAAATAGAGACAAGTACACCCTTTGATGTAACTGTAAAAGGTAAGATTGTAGGAGATAATGGAGAAGAAAAGGTTTTCCATGTCTATGCAGGAATTGCAAATTCTTTAGATAAATCGAAGGTTAGTGTCGTATATAATTCTCTTCTTCATAAAGTTGAGATTAAAGAGCCATTTTTGGAGGCCAAAATAATATCTCCCGATTCTATTTCTGGTGGTGATACTGTAAATGTTGAAATATCTTGGGCTAATAATTTACCAACAGAAATAACAGATGCTTCCATTGTTGCAGTACTCTCGGGTAATGCTCTTGTGGATAAATCTATAATGACCCCGCAAGGTTTTTATGATTCTTTAAATAATAAAATTACATGGGATAGGAATACTTCGTCTTTAATGTCTCAAATAGAGCCTGGAGAAAAAGGGAAGTTCAGCTTTTCTTTCAAGTCAAAATCATTTGTTGGATTAAATTCAGTAAAAGATCCTAATGTTTCTATTAATGTAAGTATTAAAGGTAGGCAGTCCACAGGTTCTATATTTGAAAATGTTGATAATTTCTCAAATAAGGTTATTAAGGTTCTTTCTGACTTTCAAATTGCTGTCGGTGCAAAATATCTTTCCGGTAGTCTTCCTCCTAAGGCTGAAACTGAAACTAAATATGTTATAACATGGTCTCTTTCTAATAATGTAAATAATATATCTGGAGCAAAAGCTACTGCTTCACTTCCTGTATATGTAGATTGGGTTGGTACTAAAGATAATGGAGGAAGTGTTACATATAATGAGTTTACAAGAGAAGTCGTTTGGAATATTGGACAAGTAAGTAGAGATACTGGTATTAGTTCCAATAGAGAAGCTTCTTTTATTGTTTCTTTGAAGCCCTCAGTTTCTCAGCTAGGTTCAGTTCCTGTTTTATTAAAAGAAACTAAACTACAAGGTCAAGATAATTTTGCTAATAGTTTGATAAGTAAGGTTCGTAATTCTATAACTACAAATTTACCTAATGATCCAAGTTCTAATATTGGTGGTGGTAGGGTTGTTCAATAATTTTTTTATTTTTAAAAATAATGTTATATATAAAATATGGAAAAAGAAGAAAATAATTTAATGGAAAAGATAATATCTCTAGCAAAGCGCAGGGGTTTTGTCTTTGCTTCGTCTGAGATATATGGAGGTATGGCTGGTATTTATGACTACGGGCATTACGGGGTTCTTCTTAAGGATAATATCAAGAATGAGTGGCAGAAGCAGATGATTCAAATGCGTGAAGATGTGGTAGGACTAGATAGTGCTATATTCATGCACCCTAGGACATGGCTAGCTTCTGGACACGTGGAAGGATTTAACGATCCTCAAATTGATTGTCATAATTGCAAATCTAGATTTCGTGCGGATCATATTTTAGAAGAATATGGAATACAAGCAGATAAGGCTAGTCTTTTATTTATCAATAATGAGTTGGATAAACTTCGTGAGGAGAAAAAACTTGTATGTAAGAATTGTGGTAAGGCTACGCTTGGAGAAGCTAGGGTTTTCTCCATGATGGTCAAGTCTAACCTAGGTTCACCAGTAGATACTTTAGATGAAGAGAACATCGCTTACTTGAGACCTGAAACTTGCGGAGGAATTTATCTTGAGTATAAAAATACGATGGATAGTCTTCACTATAAATTACCGTTTGGTATAGCTCAAGTTGGTAAAGCATTTAGGAACGAAATAGCGGCAAGGCAATTTATCTTCCGTACACGAGAGTTTGAACAAATGGAAATGCAGTATTTTCATAATCCAGCAGACACAAAGTCAATTTTTGAGATGTGGAAACAGACTAGATATGATTGGTATCTTTTGTATGGAATTCCAGATGATAAACTACGCTTTTATAAACATGAAAAGCTAGCTCATTACGCATCTGATGCTTACGATGTAGAATACGACTTCGCATCAATGGGTGGATTCAAAGAAGTAGAAGGAATCCATGCCAGAGGGGATTGGGACTTAACACAGCATAGTAAATTCTCAGGAGTTAAACTCGATTATTTTGATGAAGAAAAGAAAGAAAGATTTACTCCTCATATAGTAGAGACTTCAGTAGGGCTCGGGAGACTTTTCCTAATGTTCCTAGATAATGCTTACACTGAAGTTCTCTCTGAAGAAGGAGATACTCGTGTATTCTTGAAATTAGACCCAAGAATAGCTCCTGTGAAAGTAGCAGTCTTCCCTCTACTTAAGAACAAGCCAGAGCTTGTGTCAAAAGCCCATGATTTGTATTTGAAATTAAGAAATGAGTTTATATGTGAGTTCGATGATAATGGAAACATTGGTAAGAGGTACAGAAGACAAGATGAAATAGGAACTCCTTGGTGTGTAGTCGTGGACTTCGATTCCCTAGAAGATGATTCTGTAACAATCCGTGATCGTGATACTGGAACACAAGAGAGAATCAAAAAAGAATATATAGTTAGTTATATTAAAGAGAGGATGAATTAAAATATAAAAAATCTCCGCTAGGCCTTGCCTAGTGGAGATTTTAGTTTTGTAACACTTGTGGATGGTTGTTTGCAAGTGTTACAGATATTATTTATTAATATATTTTAAATTTACACTTGACTTGTGTATTACATTGTAATACACTTAAAATATGAGAAATATTATGACAATATCAGTCCCCCCTTCTGTGAAGAAGAGTGTGGAATATATGATGAAAGAGAATAACTACGCTTCAGTAAGCGAGCTTTTTCGTGATTCTATTCGCTCACTAGAGGAAGACCAACTTATAAAGAGTATTACGGAAAGTGAAAGAGAATTTGCATTAGGTAAAGGTAAGAAACTCCGTTCCTTAAAAGACTTAATGTAATATATGGAAATAGAATACTCTCCAAAATTTGTTAAGCAATTTAAAAAATTACCAAAAGAAGTAAAAGAAAATGCTCTCTTGTGTGAGAAATTATTCAGAAAGAATCCTTTTGATTCTAAATTAAAAACTCATAAATTACACGGAACAATGAGAGAATATTGGGCTTTCTCCATCTCCTACAATTACCGAATTGGTTTTACTTTTATAGAAGGGGATTTGGTACATTTTCACGCAATAGGAACTCATGATATTTATAAATAAATATAACTAATTTAAAAATGCGTTAGGCAAGACCTAACGCATTTTGATTTTTGAATACCTCTATTTTATGTTAAAATGCCTTTATGCAAAAAGCTAAAAAGAAAACATATAAGAATGGGCTCCGGGTTGTGACTGTGCCGATGAAAGATAATCCGACTGTGACTGTTTTAGTATTAGTAGGGACAGGGGCGGACTATGAGACCAAAGAAAATAATGGAATTTCACATTTTCTTGAACATATGTGTTTTAAGGGGACTACTAAAAGACCTACTCCAAAAGATATTTCAGTAGAGCTCGATGGTCTTGGTTGTCAGTACAATGCTTTTACTAGTCGTGAATGTACAGGATATTATGCAAAAGGGGATGCCAAGAATTTTAAAAAAATATTTGATATAGTTTCTGACGTTTATCTCAATTCTGTTTTCCCTGAAAATGAAATGCAAAAAGAAAAAGGAGTAATAATAGAGGAGCTCAATATGTATGAAGATATGCCCCAAGCTCACGTACAAGATTTATTTGATGAAGTTCTCTATGGTGACCAGCCTTCTGGTAGAAGCATAGTAGGGACGAAAGAAAACATAAACGGAATGGTTCGAGATAATTTTGTAAATTATAAGAAGAATCATTATGTTGCAGAAAATACTGTAATAGTAGTTACAGGGAATATCACCAATGAAGATGTCTACAAAGAAGTAGATAAATATTTTAAAGATATTCATACAGGTAAAAGTGGAAAGAAAACAAAAACAAAAGATACACAAAGTAAACCAAAAGTTTTAGTGAAATATAAAGAGACAGATCAGACACATTTTGTGCTTGGTGTTCGATCCTTCTCTATATTTGATAAAAGGAATATAAACATAGCACTTATGTCGGCTGTATTAGGAGCTGGGATGAGTTCAAGGCTTTTCACTAAACTTCGTGAGGAAATGGGGGTGGCTTATTATGTAAATGTAAATAATAATTTATCTCAAGATCATGGATTTTTCCAAATATCTGCCGGAGTAAATAATGAAAGAACAGAAGAAGTGATAAAAGAAATAATTAAGGAATGTAATTTACTTGTAAAACAAAAAGTTAGTGAAGAAGAATTAAAGAAAGTAAAGTCTTTCATAATAGGGAATACAAAGATGGCTCTAGAAGCGACAGATGACATTGCAAATTATTATGGAGGTCAAGAACTTTTGAAAAAAGAAATTAAAACATTAGAAGAGAAAATAAAAGAAATAAATACTGTAACTTCAAATGATATTCAAAAAATGGCTAAGCTTTTATTCAAAACTAAAAATTTAAATATGGCTCTTGTGGGTCCAGTTAAAGACAAAACGGGGTTAGAGAAAATCTTAAAATTTTAATAAATCGAAGTCGGACTCCCATTTATTTCAGCCACCAGTCGGACTGGTGGCTGTTTTGTGTGTGTTGACATATCATCATCGGAGAAGGTAAAATGGTAGTATTAGAAACTAATTCGTTAAAAGACGACATTTATATGAACGAAGGATTTAAAAAGATAATGAAAGAAGGAGTATTAATAGGTGCTGGTGTTGCTGCAGGTTTAGGAGCTAATGCTCAAGAAGGTAGAACAGCAGAGCAGGTATTTAGTCAAGGTAGCGACAATATTGAACATAATTTAAATAAAGAAGACCCTTATTTCTTTAAAGATAAACCAACAGAGGCTGAAAAGAAGGCTCAACTTGAAAAATATTTAAATGAATTAAATATTGAAAAGACTTCAGATGCTGCTATTGTGGGATATAAGTTAGCTTTTAGAGATTCAGCTGAAAAGTTTCTTGCAGACACAAGTTTGACAATGGGCCCTATTTTTGTAATGAATGGAATAAAAAATAATAATCCAGAAGAATTTAAAAAAGCAAAAGAAGTAGCAATTAAATATAGAGTCTTTGGTTTTAATTTAAAAGAAATGCAAGTTCCAGAAAATATGGCTCCAACACATTTAAATGCTATTGAATGTTGTATGCAAATAGCGTCAAATCTTGAATGGTTGTCAGAAGGTCCAGATCCTTTAATTGGTATGGAATTATTAAAGTCATATAAATATTATGCAGATGTTTTAATGGAAGATTTTAATACATTAGCTCTATTTAGTGCTCTTGATGGGGATTTGTATAATAGACTTTTGGAAAAAGTTAAACCAGTTTCAAATGGTGAAAATTATTATGCAACGCCAGAAGAATTAAATAATAATTAATTGTAAATAAAGATATCCGAGACTTATTAAAGTTAAGTATTATTAATATAATTTATAAAATAGATGGAAGGACTAAAATTTAATAAAGGAGAAAAGAACAAAGAGTCAGTAAAGGAAGAAGTTGATTTGCAAAATAGCAAAGATATTAAAAATGCTCGCAGTCCTAAATCAATATTTGGAAGAATCACAAAGAAAGCAGTTTTAGGTAGTGTATTTACTGGTATGGCTATGGGAGCTTTTGCGAAGAATCAGGAACAGAAATCTGATGCGGAGATATTAAGAGAAGGGGATAAAAATAAAATAGAGAATACGGATATTAACGGTTATGAAAACAGTTTATTTTCTGAAAAAGAAATTATTGATTTGAATAAAATAGTAGAACATTGTTTTTATTACCAGAAATATTTTTTTAATCATTATGAATATCTTGAAATTCTTTCAAGGATGAAAGATTTAGGTATAGAGCTACCTTCAAATACTCAAGATCATTTAGTAAAATCATTTAAAGAGCATGTGGGTAATTCTATTGTTGGTGATTTTTTTTATGAGGATTTTTATCAAAAAATTTCTACAATGAAAAAGTTGGGTATGAAGTTACCATCAGATGTTGTCTCAACATTTACATATGGAAAAGAAAATCTTGATTTAGACGAAAGGGTAAAACAGCATACTCAAAATATTGATTATAATCTTTGTGATCAAGATTTCTTTTATAAAAAACTTTTAACAATGCAAGAATTGGGTATTGATTTACCTATAAATAAAGATTCTTTTTTTAAGGAAGAATTAAGAAAAGATATTAAAGAAAATAATTGGGTTAGGTATGTTAATGCACTTTCTACAATGAAAAAATTAGGTATGGAATTGCCACAAGATGCTTCTTGGAATTTAAAACACGGAATAGAAAATAGCAATTATTCTGAATCATCAAGCACTTTTTTTTACTTGAATCTTATTTTAAAAGTAAAAGAAGCAGGTATGGAATTACCATCAGATGCTGATTTTAATATAAAAGAAGAGTTAGATTTTTTTGTTAAGAGGGGTTTGTGGTGTGATTATTCTAATTTTCTTTATAAAATGAAAGAATTAGGTATAAAATTACCATCAGATGCTTATTCAAATTTAAAAAAAGGATTAGATTATTTTGAAAAAACACCCGAAAATCAGGTGAATCAAATAAATCGTTGGATTTTTTTGTTGAACATGAAAGGTATTTCTAAAGATCAAATCAAAAGAGAGTATGATGAAAAGCATAATATTCCATTAAAAATGAAAGCAGATGACGCCAAGGTTTCTTCAGGAAAAAGTTTGGGAGATGATGTATTTTTGGAAAGATCATATGAGGCTCCATTTCAAAAAATGAGTAGTAGTGAAGATATAAAAGTTTCTACTGAATCTCAAATTAAAAGAGAATATGATGAAAAGCATAATATTCCATTAAAGATGGAAAGCCAAAATGTTAAGGCTTCTTCAGGTCCAAGGTTAGAGGAGGATTCGCATTTAGAAAGAAAACATGAAGATCCTCTACAGAAAATGGAATCTAAAAAAGTTAAAGTCTATTCCCCAGATAATTCTGATATGTCTCTAATGAAAGTTAATGAAAGACAAGAAGTTGCTCCTATATTAGATTTTGTTAAACCTAATACTGTACCCATAGACGCTATGGATAGTCTCGGTCATTTTTCAAATAGAAAATTAAAGGAAGGTTTAAATTCTAATAATAACTATATGGTTGAATTAGAAACAGGTTTGAAACTATCCAAAGATTTTGGTTTGTATTTGGATGGAAAAGGAGTTTTTGATTTAATCTTAGACGGAAATAATGGTCAAGAATTAATAATCGGTCATGTTGATTTAGACAAGGGAGCTTTTATCTACAATTTGCCAAATGATTTTGAAATCAAAAAATTAAATATTTTTACTGAAAATTCTGTTACTTTAGATAAAATTATTCCATGTTTGAAAATAAAAGATAAAGATGGAAAGGTTGTTCCAATCCCTGTTGATTTGAATTCAGAAACGAATGAATCTTCGGATAATTATTACGCTTCTCCTGAAGAGTTTAATTAATTATTGAATAAATTGTTTTAAGAAACCTGAATGCTCCGCTCCGACTTAAGTCGAAGTGGGGCATTCAGGTTTTTATGGTTTTGTGGTAATATAAGCTTATGGAAAATCATCCACAAAATGTAAATATCAATGTTTCTAGTGGAACTATTGTAAGAATAATTCTTTTTGGATTATTGGTTTTTGCTTTATTTAAGCTTTATAATATTATTCTTGTTATTCTAACATCGATAGTTATCGCTTCATTTGTTGAAGCGGCTGTGTCTAAGCTTAAGCCGTATATGAAGAATCGAACTTTAATCGTCTTCTGTATATATGCTCTAGTAATTGGCATTCTTGTAGGTATTTCTTATATATTTTTACCTGTTTTTATAGACGAGATGTCTATACTAGTTGAATCTCTCGGTAAATATATTCCAAGCTCTTCAGTTTTAAATACTTTTCAACCAGAAACTATTTCTGGTGCTAAGGAAGTCGTTTCTACTCTTTCTTCGAATTCTTCTATCGGAGATGTTATCAAGAGTGGTCAAAGCCTCATCAACAGTGTTTCAGGGGGTTTCTTTAATATTTTTGGACAAGCATTTGGTGGAATTTTTAACCTTGTTTTAATTTTTATTCTCTCATTATTTCTTTCTCTTACAGAAAGAGGAGTTGAAAATTTTTTAAGAATAATAACCCCAGAGAAGCAAGAAGAATATGTTATAAGTCTCTGGAGAAGGACAGAAAGGAAAATAGGTCTCTGGTTTCAAGGGCAGGTCTTACTAGGTATTATCATGGCTATGCTTGTTTATTTAGGTCTTACTATTATGGGTGTGAAGTATGCCCTCATTCTTGCTATTTTGACTGCAATTTGTGAACTTATTCCTTATGGAATTTTTGTAGCGACAATCCCAGCAGCTATTTTTGCTTATCTAGATGGAGGAATTACTATGGCTTTGATTACTATGGTTTTGTATTTTATACTTCATCAGTTTGAAAATTATTTGATATATCCTCTAATTGTAAAGAATATTATAGGTATTTCTCCTTTGGTTGTTATACTTTCTGTACTTGTTGGCGGTCACTTGGCTGGGTTCTGGGGAGTTGTACTTGCGATACCTACAGCTGTTTGTTTATTGGAATTTATGGACGATATTGAAAAAAAGAAAATCCTAGCTAAAAATAATTAATATGAAGAATAAAACATTTTTTCTTACAACTACACTTCCTTATGTTAATGCACCACTTCATATGGGGCACGCTCTTGAACTTGTCAGAGCTGATAGTATTGTGCGATATAAGAAACTCCAAGGGTATGATGTTTATTTTAATACAGGAGCAGATGAACATGGAATAAAAATTTATAATAAAGCACAAGAAGAAGGTCTGGATACTCAATCTTTTGTTGATAAGAATTTTGAAATTTTTAAAGAACAGCTTTCTATTTTTGGTCTCACTAGTGATATTCATTTTGTTAGGACGACAGATGAGAAGCACATAAAAATAGCGCAAGATTTCTGGAAAGTAGTAGAGGGGAACGGATATATTTATAAAAAGAATTATGAAGCAAAGTATTGTATTGGTTGTGAGAGTGAGAAGACAGATAGTGAGCTTGTAGATGGTTTCTGTCCTCATCATCCTGGGAAAGAATTAGAAATAATTTCTGAAGAAAATTATTTCTTTAAATATTCGGCTTTTACAGATCTTTTATTATCATTTTATGATAAGAATCCTAATTTTATTATTCCAGATTTTCGTTTTAATGAAATTAAAAATTTTGTGAAGGGTGGTCTTCAAGACTTTTCTATTTCTCGTTTGAAGGAGAAGATGCCATGGGGGATAGAAGTCCCAGGAGATAGTAATCATGTGATGTATGTCTGGTTTGATGCACTTACAAACTATATCTCAACACTTGCAGGTGAAAATATTTATAATATTGATGAACTTGTGAAAAGTGAAAAATTTAAAAAATATTGGATAGAAGGAAATACGACTCAGTATTGCGGGAAAGATAATACGCGTTTTCAGGGTGCAATGTGGCAAGCTATGCTTATGGCTGCTGGATTACCAAATTCTCATCAGATAATAATTAACGGTTTTATAACAGGGGACGGTGGTATCAGAATGTCGAAAACTCTTGGAAATACTGTTGATCCTAGGGATATTGTAAAAGAATACGGAGTTGATGCTCTTAGATTTTTCCTACTTAAGGAGATAAGTAGTTTTGAGGATAGCCCATTTACAGTAGAGAGATTTAAAGATTCATATAATTCAGGATTAGCAAACGGCTTAGGAAATCTTACTTCAAGGATTTTAACTTTGTCAGAAAAATATTTGGATGGTAATTTTGATTTGGAAGATAGCGGAAACTCTTCAGAATTTTCAGACTACATGAATTGTTTTGACATACAAAAAGCAATATCTTTTGTTTGGGAGAAAGTAGGGGAACTCGATAAAAGAATTCAAGAAACTGAACCATTTAAAGTTATTAAAATAGATGAAGAAAAAGGAAAAATTCTTATAAAAGAAAATGTAGAAAAGTTATATGACATAGTATATATGCTTATACCTCTTCTTCCTGAAACATCTCAGAAAATAATCGAATCAATAAAACAAAATAAAAAACCAATAGAGCCTTTATTTTTGAGAAAATAACAGTTCGAAGAACCTCACCCCAACCCCTCTCCTTAGTAAGGAGAGGGGAAATGCGAACACAATGACAATTCTTTATAATCAATCTAAAAATTTAGATAAAAGAAAATTATTAAGGAAAAATCAAACTCCACAAGAGATTATTTTGTGGATGTATTTAAGAGGAAATAAATTAGGATTCAAATTTAAACGACAATTTTCTATAGGTCCTTATATTTTAGATTTTTATTCTCCTAAAAATAAATTAGCTATTGAGTTAGATGGTTTTCAACATATTGATAATAAAGAATACGACAAAGAAAGGTCAAAATACTTATCGGTTTTAGGTATAAGGGTTATCCGTTTTTGGAATAGCGAAATAGATGTTAATATTGATAGTATAATTATAAAAATAATAAGTGAATTAAAATGAATTCTCTCCCTCCCATTACTAAGGGGAGGGTTGGGGAGAGGTTATTCTCTCTCCTTTATAAGGAGAGAGTTAGAGAGAGGTTCTTAAATAATTATGATTCCTAAATACATAGACATACATTCTCATTTAAATCTAGAACAATTTGATAATGACAGAGAAGATATTATCAAGAAATTAAAAGATGAAAATATTACTACAATTACGGTTGGAGCAAATTTTGCAACATCTTTGTTTGCTGTAGAGCTAGCAGAAAAATATGATAATCTTTTTGCTTCGGTGGGGCTTCATCCAAGTGATGTCTTGATAGAAGAATTTAATTATGATGAAATGCTTAAACTTGCCGAGAATATTAGAGTTGTTTCTATAGGGGAGTGCGGACTGGATTATTTCCGAGAGAATGGAGAAGATTTTAAAAACAAACAAAAAGAAATATTTCATCTTCATGTAAAAATAGCATTAGAGACTGGTAAGCCTCTCATGATACATGCTCGTTCTAGTAAGGGAACTATGGATGCATATATTGATGTTTTAGATATTTTAGAAATTTACAAGAAAGAAAATCCGAGCCTCCATGCTAATTTTCATTTCTTTGCAGGAGATATAGAAATAGCTAAAAGAATTATTGATCTAGGTTTTTCTATGTCTTTTGATGGACCGATAACTTTCTCTCATGATTATGACGAAGTTATAAAGATGATACCAATCCATCTGGTAATGGCAGAGACCGATGCTCCTTTTGCGTCTCCTGTTCCACATAGAGGGAAGAGGTGTGAACCTCAAATGGTAAAAGAAGTTTACAGGCAGATCGCTCAGCTGAAAAATATGGAATTAGAAGAGGTTCGAATTAAAATTTTGCAAAACATAAAGACAATTTTCAAGATTTAATTATTTATACATATCAATTTATTTGATATGTATTTTGTTATTTAGTATAATAAAATTATGCAAATGAAAATTAGTAATTTATTCAAGAAGCATTGGTTGAAAATCTTCTCAATGTCTTTTTTCTTTTTACTCTTCGGTGCGTATGTAAACATTTTTGCTGTTTTTACTCCTGGTCAAACCCTTGATCCAAATTGTACCCCTGGAACAGATGGTTGTATTGTGGAAATAAGTGGTGGCTCTTCTAGTAACCCTTGGCTGACTGGAAGTTCGAATATTTATCATAATGGTAATGTGAATGTAGGTAGTAGTACGCAGCCATCCCTCACATCTTCTATTGGAGTTGGAGATATTATTTATTCTGATGTTTATAGCATAGCAAATGATTCAGTCGTCAGTGCTGATATGGATATAGATAATAATGGAAATATAATTGTAGCTTATCAAGACAGGTCTGCTTTGTATTTACTCATTTGTCACAATACAGACTGTAGTGATAATGACACTGTTACGATAGATGATGAGGGTTTTTCTGGCAATGCTTTTAGGAATGTCTATGTACCTATTGTTAAGGTTGATTCAAATAATACTATCCATATAGTCTATAGAGGCTTGTCTTCTATTAAATATGCTACTTGTACTCAGGCGGGTGTTTGTAATACCACAAGCATAGCCGGTTCTTATAATTTCTATTCTTTTGATATAGGGCCCAATAATATCCCGCAAATTATCTATGAAGCAAATACTGGTAGTCCAGATTATATAAAATATTTAGTTTTAGCTCGATATACTGGAACAGGTGAGGAGACTACTTGCAGTGATAATAACTGGAAATGTTCAGAAATATCTTCAGATAATGGATATTCTTTTGGTTGGACAATTCAACTTAATTCTATGTATATAGATCAAACAGATGGATTCCCTAGGTTTGTAGCAAATCAGGTGCCTTCATTTGGAGAACACTCAGGTGAGGTATTTCCTGTAGATTATTTCAAGTGTACAAGTTTGGATTGTGCTACTTATGAAAAAGAGTCAATTACTAATTATACATTTAATAATAATTCGGAAGATGGTGGGTTATTGCCATTCTATCTTTCTGTTGATAATAATGGTAATCCGGTAATTATATACACATCTAGCTCTTATGGTGGAGACTTATCTCTTGCTATGCGTGTGGGTGATGAAGGTGGATCTAATTGTTTAGATAGTGATTGGTCTTGTTTAGTTATTAGTGAAAACTCTGGTTCAATTATTGATTTTAAGATTGATAGCAATAACAATCCTAGAATACTCACTTATGACAAATATATAGAATGTAATAATACTTGCTCTGATTATACCTCGGATTCTTTTGATAGTGGTTATTCAATATCTCTAGATTCCTCAAATAATTTATATATATTAAACAACAATGGTGCTTTATCAATAAAAAAGAAAGGTGTTTCTAGTGGCGTAACTTTTGATTCAAGTGGAAATGATTTATATATAAATGGTGATAGTGGAATCTCTGGTAATTTGTTTGTGGATGGGTCTATTGTTGCTTCTGATGGGTTGTATCTACCAGAAATAACAGAATCATTATCATCTACGACAAATGCTTTATTTAATGGTAATGGATTATTATACTGGAATGGCTCACAGTTATTAACAATAAATGATACTGTGCAAAATGCATATTATGCTCAATATATTAATGGGATTGTAGGTCCGTCTAATGGAGGAACGGGACTTTCTAGTACTGGTGCAGAAGGTAATGTTCTAACTTCAAATGGTTCTGGTGGTTGGGTGAGTCAAGCTCCTGTATCTTCTTCTCCAATAACTATTCCATATTCTTCGAATCTTTTTTCTACAGGATTAGCAGAAACGGGGAGTGGGGTAACTACTGTTTCTGATTCAATTTTCTTGGGTTCTTATTCTGGATATAACGCATCTTCTGCTAATGATTCAAACTTCTTAGGATATGGCACTGGTTTATCTGCTACTAATGCTGGCCAATCAAACTTTTTAGGGTCTGAGGCTGGTAGTCATGCCACTAACGCTTCTGGCTCAAACTTCTTAGGGCGTACTGCTGGTGCTTATGCCACGAATGCTTCCAATTCAAACTTCTTAGGTTTTTTTGCTGGTGTTTTTGCTACCAATGCTTCTAACTCAAACTTTTTAGGATATTCTGCTGGTGATTCTGCCACTAACGCCGCCAACTCCATATTCATAGGTCGCGAATCTGGTTATATGGATATGGTAAACAATACTGCCACATATAACGATGAGACCACCTTCGCCAACACCTCCATTCTTATCGGACACAAAACAGGAACAGGTAGTTTCTCAAACAGTATCGCCATCGGAGCCTACGCCACCAACACCGCCACCAACCAATTCATGATCGGTTCAACTAACAGACCAATCAACACAACAGTCTGGAAGGGAACCAGTGTCACGGCTACCCTAGACACAGCCACAGGCCTCATCAC
>Ga0209373_10000641_pt1 | contig 51850 bp, 48 predicted proteins | sample Higcelweek5metaG_FD_187173 | JGI IMG/M metagenome (GOLD analysis project Ga0209373, IMG submission 187173) | Freshwater pond sediment microbial communities from the University of Edinburgh, under environmental carbon perturbations - High... | ecosystem: Environmental > Aquatic > Freshwater >... | reverse complement strand
CGTGCGGACGATCGGGATCAAGCGGGCGGGACGCTGCTTCGGACGCGAACTGGATTCCATGAACGCTTGGTCGCAATCCAGCAATCCCAGGTTTCTTGAATCCTGGGATTGACTCACACTCTCTCAGTCCCCACGAGAAGGATCTGGGCGATGTCTTCCACAACGAGTTCCTAGGGATGACCTTGCGGGAGGTTCGACTGGAAGATCTGCTCCGGGCTCGAGCGCGCTTGCGGGAAGAGCTTCTGGGTGGCCTGACGCGCGACGATCGATCCCTGTTGACAGATTTTGTTGAAGGTGCCCCAGGGTGGAACCACTCCATGTTCCCGGGCATCGAAGACCTTCCAGCTCTGCTCTGGAAAGCCAAGAACATCGAAGCGATGCTTCCCGAAAAACGCGAGGCATCCATCCGCAAGATCAAGGAACTACTCGCGAACCCTGTTCACGGCCATTGAGGTTGGAGCCTGAATCGCCCCGAGGCTCTAAGGCAAGTCCGGGGGGAAAAGAAAGCTCCCACCGGCAGTTGCCAATGGGAGCTTCAGTTGGGGTACAATCAACCGAAGTAGCCAGCATTCATCGAGGTTCAAAGGCGATGGTCGGGACTTTTAACCGATTCCTAACCTTTTGCAAGTGCTGTCCAGTGGGCAGGCCCGGAATTCTCCCGACATGACAAAGATCCGCACAAGAAACATCCGGCGGGATCGGTACTCATGAGTGTGTTTTAATGTTCACCACTATGCAACAAGGTGTACATTTAATCACATGACCGCTTTGGAGTCACTTCGACGCAAGATGCACGAGAACGGGACACTCCGCTCCCAGGACATCAAAGCACTCGGCATCCACATGGAACAACTGCGTCGGTGGCTGAGAAAAGGCGAATTCCAACGTGTTTCTCGCGGCCTCTACCATCTTCCCCAAACGGAGCTTGGGGAGCATCGATCATTGATCGAGATCTGCACCGCCACCCCAAACGCGGTCGCGTGCCTCCTTTCCGCGTTGCGGTTCCACGGCGTGACGACGCAGAATCCAAGCGCGACCTGGATCGCCCTGCCCAAAGGGCAGCGATCCCCACGAAGGAACGATCTCGATCTTCATGTGGTCCACCTGTCACCCCGACGACATGGCACGGAGGTCGAAACCCACAAGATGGATGGGGGGACAATTTCCGTTTACTCGCTGGAACGTACCCTGGTCGACTGCTTCCGATTCCGAAACGCGGTAGGACTCGACGTGTTCCTGGAAGCCATGCGGGAGTGCCTGCGCACTCGTCGCGTGTCCATGGACCGGGTCTACGCCGTGGCGACCAGTCTTCGGGCGGCATCGTCCATGCGTCCATATCTGGAGGCGCTGTGAAATCGGAATCAGGGATACCCACATCCATCGCCGATCGACTGGCCCGCTACGCCAAGGCGCACAGCCAAGACCATTCCTTCGTGCTCGCCAGGTACGGAATCGAACGACTGCTCTGGAGAATATCCAACAGTGGGATGGCGGACGATTTCATCCTCAAGGGCGCAACATTGTTCGTGGTTTGGCAAGGAGACATGCTTCGCCCCACCCGCGACCTGGATCTGTTGGGACATGGCTCGCCCCAACCCGAGCGGTTTGCGGCGATTTTCAAGGAACTCTGCAAGCAAGAGACAGCTTCCGTCGATGGCCTCGTCTTCCATCCGGAATCGGTCGCCGCCTCGCGAATCCGCGCCGAGGAAGAATACGAAGGCGTCCGCGTGCGAATGCTCGCCACCCTGGCGCGCACCCGGATCGACATCCAAGTGGACATCGGCTTCGGCGACACCGTGGTTCCCGGGCCGATCAAGGCCGATTTTCCGACGCTGTTCGACTTGCCGCAGCCGAGTCTCTGGATGTACACGCCAGAAACTGTCGTGGCCGAAAAACTCCAAACGATCGTGGAACTAGGCATCCGAACCACGCGACTGAAGGACTTTCACGACATCTCCAAGCTTCTCGATTCGGACCGTTTGTCGTTGCCCAACCTGGAAGCGTCCGTGAGGGCGACATTCGAGCGCCGACGAACGGCCATCCCCGTCGATGTCCCATTCGGGCTGTCCGACGCCTTTGGGCAGGATCAGAGCAAACAGCGGCAATGGATTGCCTTCCTGAACCGGACTGGGTCCGGATCCATCCGCAGTCTTACAGAAATCGTCTCGCAGATCCGGAAGCAGGCGATACCACTGTTCGGGAGGATCCGCGAAAGGTGAACTTGGCGGAGGCTTCAACGGACCCGTACCTGCGGCGCAAGCCAGAAGGCTCGGATTCCTGATTTTGTCACGAGCGATGGACCGCGAAGACCGACACCCCCTATCGTCATTTGGAGAGCCCTCGGGTTCCGCCAAAACCACGACTGAACTGCGATTTTAGCGTTAACTGATTTTTAACCAATCGGTCGTGCCAAGTCACCCCAAACTGCAGACGATTCAAAGACCCAACCGCTCGAAATCGCCAGCAAAGACATGCTTTAAATGGGGTCGCAGGAAACTCGGCATGAGCGCATCATGAAATTCGCATCCGAACCACGGATCCGAACCAATCGGAAACCCATTAAATCCTCTAGCGCGCTGAACCCAGCATTCATCAGTCTTCGCGATCCACGGACCCAAAACAAAAACGGCCCACCGATTGGTGAGCCGTTTCGTGAGTTGGGGTACAAGGATTCGAACCTCGATAGTCGGAACCAGAAACCGAAGTCCTGCCATTGGACGATACCCCAGTCGAGGGCAGAAAAGATGGGAGCCAAGCGCCTGAATGTCAAGGGGTTTTGCGGAGGTCAGGGGCCCTGGAGGGATGTCGGCATGACGGCGAGACCGCTCGTCGGCTCGCCATCCCGAACCCGCCCCAAGGCATCGTGCACCGGCCCCAGGAGACGCGGCGAGGGCATGGAACGCCCCGAAACGGACAAGGGTGCCGCCATCTCCAGAAAGACATCAAGCGCCTTGGTCAGCTTGCCCGAATTGTCGGTGGCACCTTTCTGGTAGCCGTTCCATCCCGGCGGCGACAGCGGCTCCCAATAGAAGACCCCGAGCCCGTTGCTCCCCAGCGACGCCACGTCGGCAGTGAGCTTGTGCAGGAGCGCGTAGGAGGAATCGACGGCCCACCACTCGAGCCCGACTTCGGAGATCATCACGCTCTTGCCGTAGCGCGAGACCATGTCGCGCATATTGGACGCGCATTGGGTCTCGGTGGCACGCCACCCGAGCGTGTCTGGATACAGGCTCATGCCCACCACGTCCCATTCCACCGCATTATTCCTGAGCCCGTCGAAGATCCAGCGGAACAGGCTGTTGTCCCAACCGTTGGAGATGTGCACGACCACCTTCGCGTTCGGAAAGACCGCCTTCGTAGCCTTCGAGCCACTTTGCACCAATGCCGCGAAATTCGCCATGTTCTTGGACGCGCGCCCCTCCTCCCAGAGCATGCCGTCGTTGGTCTCGTTGCCCACCTGGACCCATTCCGGCACGACACCAGAATCCTTCAGGGCCATCAAGACCTCGGTGGTGTGGGTCGAAACATCCGTCTTGAGCTGTTCGATACTGTGCGACGACCAAGCGGCGGGCTTGGTCTGCTGGCCCGGATCGGCCCACGAATCGCTGTAGTGGAAATCGATCATGATCCGGAATCCCTTGGCCTGCGCGCGCTTGGCCATCTTCACCACGTCGGCCTTGCCGCACCAGGCGTTGGCGGGATTCACCCATACACGCAGCCGAACGCTGTTGACGCCCTCCCCCTTGAGGAGGTCGAGTCCGTTGGTGGTGTTCCCCTTGGAGTCCTTGAGGACCCGCCCCGACGATTCCGTCTGGGACAACCAGCCAATGTCGGCACCACGAGCCATTTCGAAGACGGGCGGAGCGGGTTGGGGGGAAGCGTTCTGGTGGGGACGCATGTCGGGATAGGCCGACATCGCCAAGGCAAGCAGGGGCAAGGCGACAATCCGGATGAGGCGCATATAGACAGTCTAGGACGCGCCCCGGATTTTCATTCCCTGTTTGCGAAACATTCGTTGAACGAAGATCAACGGCATTGAACGGCATCCATTGGCGTAGGGATGCGCAGGGGCGCGAAGCGCGACCCGCGGGACGCGGGGCCGAGCCGAAGAGGCGAGCCCGGAGTGTCGAAGACACGAAGCAGCCCGGGGGGCGGAGCCCCCGCCCCGGAATTCCTAGAAGCCGTGTTCCTCGAGGTAGTGCTGGGCATCCAGCGCCGCGATGCAGCCCGAACCCGCGCTGGTGATGGCCTGCTTGTAGGTGGCGTCCTGGAGGTCGCCCGCGGCCATGACGCCGGGGATGGACGTTTTCTGACTGCGGCCTTGGCACTCCACGTAGCCCTTGGCGTCGAGTTCGACCTGGTCGGCGAAGAGCTCCGTGTTGGGCTTGTGGCCGATGGCCACGAACGCGCCCGCGACCTCGATGGTGCGGTATTCGCCGGTCTGGGCGTGCTTGAGGCGGATGGCGTTCAGGAGCTTGCCGTCGCCCAGGAATTCGTCGGGCACGTACGGGGTGACCAGTTCGATCTTCGGGTTCGTCTTGACGCGATCGACCATGATCTTCGAGGCGCGGAACTCGTCGCGGCGATGCACCACGTAGACCTTGCTCGCGAAGTTGGTGAGGAAGCAGGCTTCCTCCATCGCGCTGTCGCCGCCGCCGATCACGGCCACGACCATCTTCTTGTAGAAGGCCGCGTCGCAGGTGGCGCAGGTGCTGATGCCCTTGCCGTACAGGTAGGTTTCTTCGGAGGGGATGCCCACCTTGATGGAGCTCGCCCCGGTGGCGAGGATGACGGTGCGGGACTCGTACAACGTCTCGCCCACCCAGACCTTCTTGATCTCGCCCGAAAGATCGAGCTTCGATGCGTTTTCGGTGACGAAGCGCGTGCCGAACTTCTCGGCCTGCTCGCGCATCTTCATCATGAGTTCCGGTCCCTGCACGCCCTCGGGGAAACCGGGGAAGTTCTCGATCTCGGTGGTGGTCATCAGAAGGCCCAGCGGCTGCCATCCCTCGATGCACAGGGGATTCAGGTTGGCGCGAGCGGCATAGAGGCTGGCGGTGAGGCCCGCCGGACCGGATCCGACGACGATGACGCGTTCCATGAAGATCTCCTCGGAATGGCTGGAAAGGAAGGACAAGGAAGATAGACGCCGCAAGCCATCCCGTCCCGCCCCGAGCCACGACATTGGCGACGGAGGTCTCGACGACTGTCATTCCTTGTCACGGATTGCAAAACGCGAAACGGTCGCAAAGCGTCCCAAGCCTCACGGCACGGGGCTTGCGGAAGGTGGGCATGGTCACTTGCACACATTCCACCACCACCTGAGGAGACGGCCATGATCGTGGACAGCACGTTGCGAGAGGGTCTCCAGGCACGAGGCGTCTACCTCGGAGGCGCAGAGCGCATCGAACTCGCTTCGCGCATCGCCGCAGCGGGAATCGAGGAGTTGGAGATCGGCTGGGCAGGGAGAGGCCAGGACCTGCGCGGGATCGTCGATGCGGTCGTCGCGGCCCGGTCGCGCCCCCTCGTCTGGAGCATGGCGCGCCGCATTTCCCTGGAGGAAGCCGCTCGCTCGGGCTCTCCCGCCGTGACCGTATGCTTTCCCGCCTCGATGCGCCACCAGGAGGAGCGCTTCGGACTCGGATTCGAACAGGTGCTCGAGTGGCTGCGCGAGACCGTGGCGCAGGCCCGGGAGCTGTTCGACTTCGTGCAGGTGGGCCTGGAGGACGCATCCCGCACCGGGCGCGACACGCTCTTCGAACTCGTGTGCGCCGCCGAGACGGCGGGAGCGGATCGGGTGCGGCTGGCCGACACGGTCGGGATCCTCTCCCCTCTGGAAGTGGCGTCGCTCCTCAAGCGCATCCGGGAGACCACGCGCCTCCCGGTGGGACTGCACTTGCACGACGACCTCGGCATGGCCACGGCGGGAGCGGTGACCGCGCTCGAATCCGGGGCGGCGACGGTGGACGGAACGCTCCTCGGCACGGGAGAGCGCGCCGGCATCGCCGCCACCGAGGAAGTCGCCGCCTGGGCGGTGATGCGCCGCGGCGAACGGTTCGACCTCGCCGCGCTACGCAGGACCTGTGCCTGGTTCGCGCAGGCCGCGGGGATGGAAGTGCCGCGCGGGAAGGCGGTCGCGGGAGACGGAATCTTCGCGGCCGAATCGGGTGTGCACACCGAAGCGCTAGGACGGAATCCGTCTCTCTACGAACCATGGGACCCGGCGCGCACCGGCCACGAGCGGATCGCGTCGTTGGGCGCCAAGTCCGGTCGCGCCGCGGTGCGCCGCAAGCTGCGCGATCTGGGAATCCCCGAACCCGCCGACATCGAAACGCTGGTGGACGAGATCCGCAGCACCGGCGAACGCCTGCGCCGACCGCTTACGGACGAGGAGATTCCCAGCCTGGTGGAGCAAGCCGGACTGTAGCTCGATTCGGAATTTCCGCGTCCTCGATCCGCGCCTCCCCCGGCCCCAATGCCGGACCGCACCGGGCCAGCGAAGCGTCGCCCGGGCAACGTGAACGCCTGCACCGATCGCTTACGGACGAGGAGATTCCCAGCCTGGTGGAGCAAGCCGGACAGTAGCTCGATTCGGAATTTCCGCGCCCTCGATCCGCGCCTCCCCCGGCCCCCAATGCCGGGCCGCACCGGGCCAGCGAAGCGTCGCCCGGGCAACGTGAACGCCCTGCACCGATCCTGAGCTCCGTCGCCACCAATACACGAGAAGACCTTTGGCGTTCCAGGGATGCAGACGACCTGCCCCGACCCCCGAGAGCGCCCGCGTAGGGGCGCCGACGGGGGAGGACAACCACCGGCATCGCGACACGCGGGTTGGTCACCCCTTGGCATCACGACGCGAGTGACAGAGCGCCCACACACACCGAAACCGATAGTCATTACTGGGATGCAGACGACCAGCCCCGACCCCTGACGGCGTCCGCGTTCGGGACGCCGAGCGGGGGAGGAATGGGAGTATGCGCCCCGAAATGACTATCGGTCAGCCGCAACCGGTGCCTGGCTCGCGAATCTTGCCGCATCCGCACGAAGCGCCCAGCCCGTTGCGACGCGCGCGCAACCGGGCGACATCACCTCCGCCGTACACCGTCTCCAGCGCGTCGTCGATGACCCCCTCCATCTCGCACACGGCCACACCGCGGCCTTCGAGCGCCTTGCGCGGAACCTCGCCGGCGGCGGCCACCAGGATGGCACGACAGTCGGAGACGACGTCCGCGAGACTATCCCAACGGTTTTCCGAGCCCGGAGACGGGCAGGGACGATCGCCGACAAGACGGAATCCGTCCTCGTGGCGTTCCCAGATCTGGACGCGGTCGGCCACGCCCAGATGCTGGTTCACGAGCACACCCTCCTGGGTGGCCACGGCCACGTAGGGTCGATCCGCCGCCACCTCCTCGCGCGCGTCGTCCATGAGGGCCGCGAATTCGCGCGAGCGATCGTCGTCCAGAAGCCCCACCGCGTCGGCGCGGCAGCGACGGCAATGGACCATCTGCTTGAGATGCTTGGCGGAGCCGCGGCGCGCGCGCAGCATCGTGTTGGCGTCGGGCTCGGGGATGTCCTCGAAAAGCGCCCCCGGAGCGGGCGTCATCGGAATCAGGTTGTGCACATCGGCACCGAGACCGGCGACCACGCGCGCCACGTCCTCCACATGGTGGTCGTTCACGCCGGGCACGACCACGGTGTTGACCTTCACTTCCATGCCTCGCGCCTTCGCGAACACGATCGCATCGAGCTGCCGCTCCATCAGGAGCTTCGCGCCCTCCACGCCCCGCCAGGTCTTCTTCCCGTCGCGCACCCAGGCGTACACCTTCGCGCCGATCTCCGGATCGACGGCGTTGATGGTGACCGTCACGTGCGAGACCCGCAGTTCGGCCAGTTCGTGCGCGACCTCCTCCGTGAAGCCCATGCCGTTGGTCGATATGCACAGGAGCATCTCCGGCGCCGTGTCGCGGATCAGACGCAACGTCTCCAGCGTGGTCTCCGTATTGGCGAACGGATCGCCCGGGCCCGCGATCCCGGCCACGGCGATGCGCGGCTCGGCCACCAGCGCCCGATGCAGGTAGGACGCGGCCTCCTTCGGATTCAGCACGCGGCTCGAGACGCCGGGACGGCTCTCGTTGACGCAATCCGTCTTGCGCGAGCAGTAGCCGCACTGGATGTTGCACTTGGGAGCGACGGGCAGGTGAATCCGCCCGAACTGGTGGCTGCCGGATTCGTCGAAGCAGGGATGTCTTTCGAGAGGAAGTCTTGCGATCATGGCGTTCTCCTTCGCATCGCGCGCTGTGGATGCATTGTGGATTGATGTCGATTTCCGTCTTCGATCAGAGGTACGAGTACCCCACGGGCGAATCCTCCTGCCGCTTCTCGAGGATCGCGTTCACGATGGCGTCCAGCAGCGAAGTCGCACCGCGCCATCCCACGTGCAGCAGGCGCTGCCCGCCGAAGCGGTCGTGCACGGGGAATCCGACGCGCACCAGGGGGATGCCGCCGCGACGCGCGATCCTGTATCCCTTGGAATGTCCGACGAACAGATCCGCCCTGCGGGATTCCTCGCACTCCTCCACCTCGCGGAGATCCGAATCCTCCAGGATCCTGGGCATCTCGTCCAGGAAGGACCCGGCGACGCGCTCGATGGCGGAGGCGAGGCGTCCACTCTTGCCGCCGCTGGCGACGAGCGTCGTCTTCATGCCGATTTCCGTCAGGAACGCGACGATACCGACCACGAGGTCCTCGTCGCCGAACACCACCGCGGTGCGACCGGACAGGTACTTGTGGGCGTCGACGCAAGCGTCGACCAGACGTCCGCGCTCCATCTGCCACGCTGGCGGCGTCTCGATGCCGGACAGCTCCTCGAGCAGCGCGAAGAACGCGTCCGTCTCGCGGATTCCGATCGGAAGACCGAGGGTCTCGCGGTGCACGCCCCATTCGCTCTCCAACCAGGCGGCCGCGGAGAGATTGTCGGGAATCGTCCGGCCGAATTCCACCGACATCCGACAGCCCGGCAAGGAGCGCATTTCGGCCTTGGAGGTCCCGCCCGAGGCCAGCGATTCGGCTTCGGCGACGGCGGGTCCGTCCATGCGATCGGCGTAGTCGGGCACGAGCGCGAGCGGAATCCCGAAGGCACCCACCATTTCGCGCAGATGCCGCAGATCGGCGGTCGACACGAAATTGGGGAACAACGCGATCCCTTCGTGGGACGGGCAGGCCTCCGAGAAGTGGCGCACCAGGGCGCGGGTCGCGCCATGGAATCCGTCGACGTGGCTTCCGTCGTAGCTCGGGCAGGGAACCACGACGATTTCCGGATTGCCGCCCTCCACCGGATTTTCGACGACCTCCTTGTCCCATTCGCGGACCAGCATGCCGAGATCCTCGCCCGTGGTCTCGGTGAGGCACGTGGTGGCCACGCCCACCACGCCTGCCCCGTACTTCTCCGCGACGTTGCGCAACCCCTTGCGCAAGAACGGCCCCCCGCCGAACACGGCTTCCTTCTCCGACACGCTGGACGACGCGATGTCCACGGGCTCGCGGAAATGGCTGATCAGATAGCGACGCATGTAGGTGGCGCAGCCCTGGGATCCGTGGAGGAACGGCACGCAGCCTTCCACGCCCTGGAACGCCACCATGGCCCCCAGAGGGCGGCACTGGTGGCAAGGATTGGATGTGGACACCCATGGTTCGCGAGCTTTGCGGCCTGCGGTCTTGACCATTCTCACACCTCGCTTCCGGTGGACGGGACGATGGGACTCCGTACGGATTCCGTCGAAAGCGCCGTGCCTGCCGTGGTGCGGCCGATGCGGCGCGGCACGAACTTCCAGATGGGACTTTCCACGGTGGCGGCGACTTCCTTGGCGAAATTCCTCATGCCCTCGAATCCCTCGAGAGCCAGCTTGCGCTCGTGGTTGTGGTCGCAGAAGCCGATCCCCAGCTTGTAGGCGATCGGACGTTCCTTCACGCCGCCCACCAGGATGTCGACGTCGTTGTCCTTCAGGAACGCGCCCAGCTCCAGCGGATTCGTGTCGTCGACGATGATCGTGCCCGGATCGCACACCTGCTGGATTTCGCGGTAATCCTCTTCGGTCCCCGTCTGCGATCCCACCAGGGTGACCCGCATTCCAAAATGCCGGAACGCCTTGATGAGCGAGAACGCCTTGAACGCGCCGCCCACGTAGACGGCCGCGGTCTTGCCTTGAAGCCGCGCCTTCAACGCCTTCATCTCGGGCACCAGGGTCGCGAGCTCTTCCGCGACGATCCGCCTGGCGCGTTCCATCACCTGCCAATCGACATCCTGGAAATGGCGAGCCACGGAGTACAGCGATTCGGCCATGTCCTCGATGCCGAAATAGGAGACCCGCAGGAACGGGATGTCGTACTTCTCCTTCATGAATCGGGCGAGTTCCATCGTCGCGCCGGAGCACTGGACCACATCGAGCTTCGCGCCGTGTGCGCGGCGGATGTCGTCGATGCGCCCATCGCCCGTGACATTGGCCACCACCTGCAGGCCCATCTTCTCGTAGTACCGGCGGATCAGCCATATCTCGCCCGCCAGGTTGAAGTCGCCCAGGATGTTGATGGAAAGCGGCCCGATTCCGGTCGTATCGCCTGTTCCCACCAGCTTGTCGATGGCGCGGCACGCCGCGCTGTAGCCCGCCCGCTTGCTGCCCTTGAATCCTTCCGACTGCACGGCGATCACGGGGATGCCGACATCCTTCTCGACCTTCCTGCAGACGCCTTCGATGTCGTCGCCGATCACGCCCGCGACGCAGGTGGAATAGACGAACGCGCCGCGCGGACCGTACTTCGCGATCAGCTCGCGCAGACACCGTTCGAGCTTCTTCTCGCCTCCGAAGACGACCTCCCTCTCGCGCATGTCGGTCGAGAAGGACATGCGGTGCAGTTCGGGGCCGCTCGAGAGGGCGCCTCGTATGTCCCACGTGTAGGCGGCGCAGCCGATGGGGCCGTGGACCAGATGCAGGGCGTCGGCGATCGGATAGAGGACCACGCGCGCTCCGCAGAACACGCAAGCCCTCTGGGATACGGATCCCGCGAGGCTCTGGCGATCGCAGGCGATCGTCGCGTTCTCGTCCGCGCCGGCAACCAGAATCTGTCCAGACCGCTCTTCGAACACGTGCGGAGCGCCCATCCGATCCCCCCTTTCGCCCTTCGCTGACCCGATCGTCCAACCAATCAATTCAGTTCGTACTTCTCGCAGACGCTCCCGGATTCCATCGCGTCGAGGATCGAATCGATGGCCGATTCGTCCAGATTCCCGTACCAGGTGTTCTCGGGATAGACGATGAGCGCGGGCCCTCGATCGCAGAGCTTGAGGCACGCCGTGGTCGAAACGGTGACGTCGTCCATGCCCCTGTCGGAAAGCTCCGACTCCAGATAGCCAAGGAGATTGGCCGCGCCTTTCTTCTTGCAGGCCCCCATGGCCTCACCTGTCATGCGGAAGCTCGCGCACACGAAGATGTGTCGTCCTGGCTTTTCCATGCATCCCCCCTCTCGATGAACCGGTTTCGTATCGATAACCCCCGACCGCGGACCGTGCTTCCGCGGTCGGGGGGATGAATGGCCGCCTCGCGGCGGCATGGCGGGTATGCGGCCCCGCCCGACCCGACGCCGAAGAGAGGCGGCGCGCCACGCGGAAGGTCCATTCCTCACCCCTCCGCGCATGCCACGCGTCCCTCCGCGCCATCGCTCTCGATCGTCACATCTGGAGTTCCATCTTGTTCTCGGCGCAATCCCTGTCGATGCGTCCCATCAGAAGATCGAGGATCTTCTCCAGGAGGCGAAGCCCTCCCTTGTAGCCGACCGTGGGGAAGAACTGGTGTCCTTGGCGGTCCATGATGGGAAATCCGAACCGAAGGAACGGAACGTCCTCGTCACGGGCGATGTACTTGCCATACGTGTTCCCGATCAGGAGGTCGACGGGCTCGTTCTTCATCCACTGGTGGAGCAGGAACATGTCGCCGCCCACCTTGATGTTCGCCTCGGGATTGACTTCGGCCAGGCGCGTCGTCGCGTAGCCGCCCTCGGTGCCCGTCACGATATGGCGCACGTTCATCCCCATGGTGCCGAGGAATTCCGTCAGGGCCACGAGCTGGTCGGGATCGCCGAATATGGCGACCTTCCTGCCCCAGAAATACTGTTCCATGTCGGAAAGCATGTCGACCAGCTGGCCGCGCTCGTCTTCGATCTCCTCAGGCACCGCGATGCCGAAGGTCGTACGCAGCGCGTCGACGAACCGATCCGTCGCGGCGAGCCCGATGGGCAGGTCGAGCGACGTTCCAGGAACCTTGAACTTCGTCTGCAGCTCGTCCAGCGCAGGCTGCGCGCCGGTGACGCCCAACGAGAATCCATGCTTCGCGTCTCCGGCGGTGGCGATGTCCTCGACCTTCGCGCCCCCCTTGGGATAGAAGACGTGCTTTCCCGTCATCGGGGCGTCGTAGACGCCGTCCGTATCGGGGAACATCACGAAGGGAATCCCGAGAATCGAAAGAATGCGCTTGATCTCCTTCATGTCGGCCGGCTCGACCCAACCGGGAAGGATGACCGCCTTGTCGTTCGGGACATCCGTCTTCTTGACCAGACGCGAGACCATGGCCGTCACCATGTTCGCGTAGCCCGTCACATGCGTTCCCTGGTAGCTCGGCGTGTTCGCATGGAAGACGATCCTGCCTTCGGGAATCATTCCTTCGTCGAGCGCCTTCTTCGTGATCTGCGGCACGTCGTCGCCGATCGTCTCCGAAAGGCACGTGGTGTGGATCGCCACCACCTTCGGATCGTACACGGCGAAGATCGTCTGCAAGGACTGCAGAAGATTCGCCTGCCCTCCGAAAACGGCGGATCCTTCCGTGAAGGAAGACGTCGACGCCATGACGGGATCCTTGTAGTGGCGCGTCAGGGTCGACCTGTGGTAGGCGCAGCAGCCTTGCGAGCCATGCGAATGCGGCAGGCATCCGTGGATGCCGAGCGCGGCGTACATCGCGCCGATGGGCTGGCAGGTCTTCGCGGGATTGATCACGAGCGCCGAACGCTCCTTGATCTCCGTCGGCGTGTGTCTGAATAGCGTCATCTCGAACCTCCGGTGTTTGTGGCTTGTCCGTCGTTTCTTGTCTGGATCAGGCCGCGGACGTCTGCCAAGGAGCCTTCACGAGCTTCCATACGGGGCTGTTGACCCGCATGTCTATGTCCTTGTAGAAGTTGATCGCGCCCTCGAAACCCGCGTAGGGACCGCCCACGTCGTAGTTGTGGAGCTGCTTGCAGGGGACGCCCATCTTCTGGATCACGAACTTCTCCTTGACGCCCGCGCAGAACACGTCGGGCTTCCAGCGTTCGATCAGCTTCTCCGTCTCGTAGGACGAGATGTCGTCGATCACGAGCATCCCCGACCGCATTTCCGGCATCATGCCCGCGTAGTCGTTGAACACCTCGCCGTCCTTCTCGAGGCGATCCTTCCGTTCCGCGAGATCCGCGCGGAACAAGGCGTCGTCCTTCTCGACGGTGATCTCCTCGATGTTGCGGCTGTCCGCGTCGACCTTGATCGTCGGGATCACGCGGCGTCCTTCGTAGTCGTCGCGATGGGCGAATTCGTAGCCCGCGGCGATCGTCGTCATGCCGAGCTCCGCGAACAATTCCTGGTAGTGGTGGGCGCGGCTTCCTCCCACGAAGAGCATCGCCGTCTTCCCCTTGCAACGCGCCTCGTGCTTCGCCTGTTCGACCTCGACCTTGGCCATCTCCTCCGCGACGACCGCTTCGGTGCGCGCGATCAGCTCCTCGTCCTCGAAGTAACGCGCCATCTTGATCAAGGTCTTGCCGGTGGCCTTGGCGCCGATGAAGTTGCCCTTGAACCAGGGGATTCCGTACTTCTTCTCCATCATCTCCGCGACGTAGTTGATCGAACGATGGCACATGACCACGTTCAGATCGGCGGTCGGCGAATTGGCGAAGGCGTCGTAGGTGGAGTTCCCCGAGAAGCTCGCCACGAGTTCGAACCCGCACCGCTTCAGCAGATCCTCGATCACGAAAGCGTCGCCGCCGATGTTGTATTCGCCAAGGATGTTGACGCGGAAATTCTTCTGCCCCCGGACCTCGTTGTCGCGACCGACGATGTGGCGGAAGAGCTGGTTGTTCGCGATATGGTGTCCCGCGCTCTGCGATACGCCCTTGTATCCTTCGCAGGAGAAGCCGAAGACGTTGATCCCGAGCTTCTCGCTCATGCGCCGGCCCACGGCATGCACGTCGTCGCCGATCAGACCCACCGGGCAGGTCGAAAAGATCGAGATCGCCTTCGGATGCATGAGATCGTAGACCTCCTGGATCGCCGCCTCCAGCTTCTTCTCTCCACCGAACACGATGTTGTCCTCGTGGAGATCGGTCGAGAAGCAGTACATCATGAAGTTCTCGCCGTCCGGACCCGGATCGGTCTGGTTGCGGCGCGTGAGCCACGAATAGAAACCGCATCCGATCGGACCGTGCGTGATGTTGACGATGTCGCGAGTGGGTCCCAGGACCACGCCCTTGCACCCCGCGTAGGTGCAACCTCGCTGGGTGATGATGCCCGGCGCCGTGCGCGAATTGGCCAGGACCTGCGGAACGCTCCCGTCCTTCTCGACATGGTTTATCGCCATCTGGAAGGCGCGCTTCTTCGCGACCTTCGCCGGATACTTCGCGACGAGCTCTTCCTTGAGTTCGGCCGCATCGGGCCTCTGCTCGATCATGATCCACCTCCTGTGCGTCGCCCACCGGGCGATCCCGTCCATGCATTCCCTGAAGACGGATTCCGACTCCCGATCGGATCCGCCCGACATCCCCGGATCCCAGGGACGCGAGTCCCGGGACGATCCCTCCGCGGCCCCGAAAGCGGGACGGCGGCGATTCCAGCCCCGCCCCGGATTCCCTCGGACTAGGCCGCCAGCCCATACTCCATGAGAAGGACTTCGAGCTCCTCGATCTCGATCGGCTTGGGGATCACGAACAGCTTGTTGTCCGCGATCTTCTGGGCCAGCGCGCGATACTCGTCGGCCTGGTCGCATTCCGGATTCCAGTCGATCACCGTCTTCTTGTTGATCTCGGCTCGCTGGACGTCGTTGTGACGCGGCACGAAGTGGATCATCTGCGTTCCGAGCTTCGCGGCCAGGGCCATCACCAGCTCGTCTTCGCGGTCCGTCTTGCGAGAGTTGCAGATGAGCCCGCCCAGGCGGACGCCACCGGCTTCGGCGTACTTCACGATGCCCTTGCAGATGTTGTTGGCCGCGTACAAGGCCATCATCTCGCCGGAGCAGACGATGTAGATCTCCTGCGCCTTGCCTTCGCGCATGGGCATCGCGAAACCGCCGCACACCACGTCGCCCAGCACGTCGTAGAACGTGTAGTCGAGCTCCTTCTCGTAGGCGCCGAGCTGTTCGAGCATGTTGATGCTCGTGATGATGCCGCGGCCGGCGCAACCGACGCCCGGCTCCGGACCACCCGACTCGGTGCAGAGGGTGTTCTTGTAGCCCGGCTTCAGGATGTCGTCGAGTTCGACGTCTTCGCCTTCCTCCCGGAGGGTGTCCAGGACGGTCTTCTGAGCCAGGCCGTTGAGAAGAAGGCGGGTGGAATCCGCCTTGGGATCGCAACCGACCACCATGACCTTGCTGCCCTTCTCCGCGAGAGCCGCCACCGTGTTCTGCGTCGTCGTGCTCTTGCCGATTCCGCCCTTGCCGTAGATTGCGATCTTGCGCATGAGTGTCCCTCCTGCCGTGTCTGACGGATTCTGTCGTCCGCGACCATCGCGAACCGTTTCCTGGAGTTCATTGCAATCAATAGCCGTGCCAGTCTCGCCCGCCGCGCCCCTGCGTCGATCGCCCCCGCATTCTGACAAATCCCGCGCATTTGTGCTTTTCCCCATTTTTCGCATTGGCACTTGGCAAACGGATCGCAGCGCTTGGCGAAGACGAATTACCGCGCGGATGGTTCCGATCGGCTTCTGGCACCGCGATTGCGATGATTTCCCAAACGGGACGCAACCAGTGGAGGCCCCGTGGACGGAAACACCCCGCAGCGATACGGACACGACTTCGCGGCCGCCTTGGTCAGCCGCTGCAACATCGCGCCCTGGGAGCTCGCCTCGGTGGAATTCCAGGACGCTCCCCGTCCGATCGAGATCGTCGGTGCCCGCCAGTCGGAAGGACGCCTCTTCGATCTTCTCGACCGCATCCCGTCGTCGGACGTGCGCGGCGCGACGTTCCACGAATACCTCGCCGCGCGCTTCCAGATCGACCAATGGAGCAACGGGAACGCGGGGCCTTCGGTGCCTCTTCGGCACAGCTATCTGCGCTTCCTGCGCGGCTGGGGCATCGACAGCAACGGAAGATCCGGGGCGGTCCTCAAGGGGTGGGTCGAAAGCCGCTTCGGTCTGCGCCCCACCTACCATGGAGGCATTCTCGCCTCGAGCGCCGCCGCCATGGAGAAGTACCTGCAGGACCGCATGCACGGCGAGGCCGAGACCATGGGCATCGGGATGCAGCTCGACCTGCTCTTCACGTACTGCCAGAGCGAATTGGCGAGGCGCAATCCCGGCGAACTCTGGGCGACGCTCTACCGGGGGACCCACGATCCCGAGGAGTACGCGCTTCGATCCGAGACATCCTCGAACGGATCGCTCGTCCAGTTGAACAATCTCAGCTCGTTCACATCCGACCCGGAGATCGCCTGGGAATTCGGATCGTTCGTATGGGAAGTCCGCGTTCCGCTCGCCAAGATCTTCTTCTTCAAAGGCCTTCTTCCTCGAAACATCCTGGACGGGGAACAGGAACACCTGGTGCTCGGCGGCGAGTACAAGGTCAGGAGACTCGTATGCTGAAGCAGGTGACGAGATCCGAACGCATCGCCGGAGGGATGTGGGGACTCCTGATCGGAGACGCCGTGGGCGTTCCCTACGAATTCGCCCCCCCGAAGCGCATTCCTCCTCCGTCCCGGATCGAAATGGATCCGCCCCAGGAATTCATCCGTTCGCACTGGGGAGTCGCGCCAGGCACATGGAGCGACGACGGCTCCCAGGCATTGTGCCTCCTCGCATCGCTCATGGAACGGGGGTGCGTGGACCCGCGCGACATCATCGACAAATTCTGCCGCTGGTTCCGCGACGGATACCTCGCCGTCGACCGCGACGTCTTCGACGTCGGCCTCCAGACGCGCCAGTCCATCGGCGGATTCCTCGCGGGACGACCGGTACTGGAATGCGCCTCCGACGGAGAGTGGAGCAACGGCAACGGCTCCCTCATGCGGACGCTCCCCCTCGCGCTCTGGCACCGCGGAACCGACGAATCGCTTTGCCGCGACGCGATGCTGCAATCGCGGACGACGCACGGGCATCTCCGCTCCGCGCTGTGCTGCGCCCTGTACTGCCTGTGGGCGCGACGCCTGCTCGCCGCGGCTCCATCGCCATGGGAGAGCGCCATGCGCTGCTTCGAGGAGACGTTCCCCTCGGGCACGCCGGAACGCGCGGAATACGACGCGCGGATCCATCCCCGCGACCCCGATCCGTGCAAGGGAAGCGGCTACGTGGTCGACACGCTTCTTTCCGCCGTCCGCTGCCTCGAGGCCGGCCCCTACGAATCCGTGGTGAAGGCCGCGATCGCCATGGGCAACGACACCGACACGACGGCGTGCGTCGCGGGCGGCGCCGCAGGCGTTCGCGACGGCGCGCGCGCGATCCCGCACCGGTGGAGCTCCAAGCTGCGCGGCAAGGACATCGCCACGCCCCTGATCGACTCGTTCCTCGCTTCCGAACGAAGCCACACCGAATCGACTCCGTTCGAGACGTCGGTTCGATCCCCGTCCAACACGAATTGAATGGAAGGAATTCCCCCAATGTCCATGCAAAACGCCGTCCGCTTCCTGCGCGACATCGACTCGAAGAAATACCTGCGCCACGATCTCCACCGGTGCAAGGGGTACGACGCGATCTTCGAATGGCTCGCCCAGGAAGGCTATGCGTTCACCGGCGCGGAATTCGAGGAGGTCGTGGACCATCTCCACGTCTCGTGCGCCACGCGCGACGAAGCGGACAGACTCATGGAAAAGGTCCTGTGGCTCCGCATGGTCGTCGCCAATGCGTAGCCGCATTCCAGGACCGCATGGAGCCGGATCGGCGCTCACGCTCAATGGATCGAATTGTCGCGAATTGTGAATCGCGAGTCATCGCCACTCCTGCCGTCCCACCATCGAGGCCGCGCCAACTCGCGTTGGCATCGGGCTTGCCGTGGCAATCGTCGCCATCGGAACGAAAGGAATCGCATGAAACCCATCCATCCATTGTCCGCCGTCCGTCTTCTCGCCGCCATCCTCCTCGCGCTGACCGGCACGGCACGCGCCCAGCTCACCGTCGCCGCCGCCGCCAACGTCAAGCCGGCGATGGACGAAATCGTGCCCGCGTTCCAGAAGGCGACCGGAAGCACGGTCAAGGTGACCTACGGATCGTCCGGGAAATTCGCCACCCAGATCCGCTCGGGAGCTCCCTTCGACGTGTTCGTCGCGGCGGACATCTCGTTCCCGGATTCCGTCGTGAAATGGGGCCTCGCGTCCAGCAAGCCCGTCGTGTACGCCCGCGGCATCGTGGTCCTGTGGACCTCCGTACCCGAACTCGACCCGGCCAAGGGTCTCTCCATCCTGCAGGATCCGCGCGTCGGCAAGATCGCCATCGCCGATCCCAAGCTCGCGCCATACGGGCGCAATGCGGTGCTGGCCCTCGAGAAGGCGGCCCTGATGGACGGAATCCGTCAGCGCGTGGTCTGGGGCGAGAACATCGCCCAGGTAGCCGCATACGCGGCGACGGGCGCGGTGGACGCCGCGTTCCCGGCGAAGTCGCAGGCCATCGGGAATCTCGCCGGCAAAGGGCGTTGGGCGGATGTCGACACGTCGCTCGCGGCGCCATTGCCCCAGGCCGTCGTGGTTCTCAAGTACGGCACGGAAAACAATCCCAAGACAGCGCGAGCCTTCGCTGCGTTCCTGACCTCTCCGGCGGTCCGGCAGATCTGGGTGCGCAACGGATATCTGCTGCCCTGACGGAAAACAAGACAGGAGTCGACGATGAACCAGATCGAAGGACGCATCGGGACGATCCGCGGCGATGGCCCGATCCGCCTCGTCGACGTGACGACCACGATCGGGATCCTGTCCGCGCTCGTCCTGGACGTCGGGTCTCCCGATCGGCCCTTCGAACCCGGACGGCGCGTGCGCGCCCTGTTCAAGGAAACGTCCATCGTCGCCGCGGCACCGCACCATCGACTGCTCGAAGGACGGGTGGTGCGGCTCGTCGAAGGCCCCGTCCTCTGCGAGATGGAAGTCTTCTGGCCATGCGGACAGCGCGTTCGCGCCGACCTGCCTCCGTACGAGCTTCCCCCAGGCATTTCCCTCGGTGACGAAATCCGTCTCCACGTACCGGCTTCGGCCGTCGCCTTGGAACTGCACTGATGGACCTCGCACCCATTCTCCTCAGCCTCAAGCTGGCCCTGGTCTCAACGAGCCTCCTGCTCCTGGTGGGGATTCCTCTCTCCCGCTGGATCGGATTGTCCGGTTCGTGGACATCCCGCGGCGCCCGCGCCATGGTGCAGATCCCCATGGTGCTGCCTCCCACCGTGACGGGGTTCTATCTGCTCGTCCTCTTCGCCCCCGCATCCCCGGTGGGAGGCTTCCTCCGCGAACATCTGGGGGTCGAGATGCTCTTCCACTTCCCCGGACTCGTCTTCGCCGCCGTGCTGACCGGTCTGCCGTTCCTCTGCGCATCGACGATCGCGGGCTTCCAGAGCCTTCCACCGCGCTGGCGCGAGGCTTCGCTCTGCCTGGGACGCTCTCCTTGGACCACGTTTTGGAAGCTCGAACTGCCCTTGACCCTGCCTTCCATCGTCTCCGGCGCGCTGCTCGCCTTCCTGCACGCGATCGGCGAGTTCGGCGTGGTGCTCATGATCGGCGGCAAGATCCCCGGCCAGACGGAAACCGTCTCGATCCGGCTGTTCGACCTGGTCGAGCAGATGGACTACCCCGCCGCGCACCGGCTGGCCCTGATCCTCGCCGCCCTCGCCTTCTCGGGGCTCCTCGCCCTCTTCGCTCTCCGGCGGACGGAGGCCCCGTGAACGACGGCATGCGATTGTTCCTGCGCAAGCGCCTGCGCTCGGCAGACGGCCCGTCGCACCTCGAGCTCCAACTCGAACTCGAGATCGGTCCCCGCGAGCGCGTCGCCCTCTTCGGCCCCTCCGGCAGCGGCAAGTCCTCGGTGCTGCGCATGATCGCCGGTCTGCTGCGCCCCGACGAAGGCTTCATCCGCGTGGACGGGGAGACCTGGTTCGACTCGGCGGCAGGAATCGACCTGCCTCCACATCGTCGGCGTCCGGGACTGGTGTTCCAGGATCACGCCCTGTTCCCCCACCGCACCGCACGGGGCAACATCCTCGACGGAGTTCCGTCCGGCACCGACCGCAAAGCCAAGGCGAACGCGATGCTGGAACGCTTCGAGCTCGTCGGCGTCGCCGACCACCGCCCCTCCCGCCTCTCCGGAGGTCAGAGCCAGCGCGTGGCGCTCGCTCGGACACTCGCGTCGTCCCCATGCACATTGCTTCTCGACGAACCTCTCTCGGCCCTCGACGCCGCCCTGCGCGGCCGCATGCTCGAAGAGATCGCGCGGCACCTCGACATCGAGCGCCGCCCCACCCTGCTCGTGTCGCACGACATGGGCGAGGTGTGGCGACTGGCCGACCGCGTCCTGCGCCTGGAGAAGGGGATCGTGGTCGCCTCGGGCACGCCGAGCCAGGTCTTCGCCGGAGGCAGCGCCACGCCGCGCCTGCGCATTCCGGGAATTGTCCTCGCCCTCGAGCCTTCGGAAGGCCTGGTCGTGGTCACCGCCGACGCAGGCGGCGAAATCGTGCGCGTGGTCGTCTCGCCGGAAGAAGCGTCCCGCATCGCGCCGGGCGAAGCGATCCTGCTCGCAGCCAAGGCGTTCGAGACGATGATCCTCCCGCTGGACCGCGCAAAGGATTGACACCGGATCGAAACCGCCGAGTCCTTGCGGAACGATCTCCCGTCAGTACAGCTTCTTCTGGAAGAACAGCGCCCGTCCGGCCTCCGGATCGAGCTCGTAGCCGGCGAATCCGGCGGCGGCGTAGATGCCGCGCGCCCGGTGGTTGTTCTCCAGCACCTCGAGGGTGATCTTGCAGCAACCGCGCGACCGCGCGACGCTCTCCAGCCTTGCCAGAAGAGCCCGCGCGACCCCGCGCCCGCGGAACCGCGGCGCGACCACGAAGTCGTGCAGATTCAGCAACGGTGCGGCCGCGAACGTGGAATAGCCATCGAAGCCCACCGCCGCCCCGACGGCCTCGCCATCGATCCGCGCGAGCAGGACCACGCTCGTGGGGCGCATGGCGAGATCGCCCGGAAGCCGTTTTTTGACATCGTCGGGAAGCGGCGCGCCACCTCCCATCAGATCGGACGCGTAGGCGTCGAGCAGCGAGACGAGGTCGCTCGCGTCACGCGGCTCGGAAAGATTCGCGATGTGGATGTCCATTCGTCCCACCTCCTGCGTCTGAACGCGAAAGGAATCGATCGAAGCGCGGGAACACCAGGCTTCGAGCGGCCGCGGCACCGAGTCTCCCTACGACACCCTCGCGAAAAGGCACTTGAGGTACGCCCCCTCGGCGAAGCGGACGGGGTGGTCCACCGCATGGCCTGTGCAGACGACGTCGCGCATGGATCGCCCCTGGTCGCACACGGAAGCCTCGACGGTCTGGAAGAACGCCTCGGCCGAAACGCGGTTCGAACACGAGGCCTGGACCAGCATTCCGCCCGGCTGCAGGACGGCGAGTCCGAGACGGGTGAGGCGGGAATAGGCGTGCAAGGCCTGGTCGACCTGGGCCGCGGACTGGGCGAACATGGGCGGATCGAGGACGACGAGCCCGAAGCGGCGGCCCTTGCGGGCCATTTCCTGGAGCACGAAGAAGGCATCGTCGACGATACCCTCGTGGTGGCAGGCGGCCACGGTCGGACACGATTTGTTGAGCAGCATGTTCCGGTGGGCGCCGTCGATCGCGGGGCGGGAGAGGTCGACGCTCGTGACGGAACGCGCGCCTCCACGGGCGGCGTACACGGAGAATCCTCCCGTGTAGCTGAAGACGTTCAGGACATCCAGGCCCTCCGCCAGCGATTCGACCCGGGCGCGGTTGTCGCGCTGATCCAGGAAGAATCCGGTCTTCTGGCCGTTCACGGGGTCGGCCTCGAAGCGCAACCCGTTCTCGTGGAACACCACCGGGCCGTTCACGGGCGGCCCATAGAGGATCTGTCCGTCCATCAGGCCGAAAAGAGTCTCCGGATTCTTCCGCATGGAGCGATTCAGACGCAGGACCAGCCGCTCGTGGGGACAGATTTCGGCGAGAGCCGGAACGACCACGCGCAAATGGGGAATCCAGGCGGCCGTGTAGAGCTTCAGGACCACGGTCCCGGCGTAGCGATCGACCACGAGTCCGGGAAGCCCGTCGGACTCGCCGTTGACGACGCGGTATCCGTCGGTGAGCTGGAGACTTGGATCGTGCAGCGGGGCGCGCAGATTCCTGGCCTCGCGGATGCGAGCCAGAAGCCATTCGGCATCGATCTTGATGGACGTCCCCTGATGCAGGATGCGCAACCGGATCGGAGAAAGGGGGTCGATCAGGCCGATCGCGAGGAACCGGTCCTTCCGGTCGAACACGACGCCGAAATCGCCCGCGTTCCCGGCGTCGGCACCGCGCGTGAGCGACGAGCCGTAGACCCAGGGGTGACCGTCGCGGATCGAACGTTCGGCGGGTGGAATGACGCTCAGCGCGTGCCGCCTGGTTGCAGGAGCGGGAAGCGACTCGAGAAGGCGGTTGAGACGTTCGATATCGGACACGACCATTAATCTAGCGTCAAGGTGTTCTCCACCGCAGAACATGTTCTACGGAGAAGGCACGAACCCATCCTTGTCAGATCGCGACAACTGAGTAAGGTTTGTTTTCCGACAAAGGGCGATTCTCCATTTGCTGATTTCCTTCCTCTCCGCCATTTTCGCGGCATTGTCCGCCACTCCCGAACCACTGGACTCCGCAAGAGCCAGCCAACTCGGCTTTGACGTCCAATCCGGCTCATCCTGGGCCTCCCTGTCGCCTGATTCCGGGCGTTCCGAAGCGATCATCCTACGCGACGGCACCGAAATCGCGCGCATCGACTCGGCCCGTTGGGCCCGGAAAGCCATCGCCACCTCCAAGTGGACCCTTCCCCGGCGGCCCGACCTCGCCCGACTGCGCGACTGGACCCGCCCCCCCGATGGCCTGGAACTGGACTGGACCTTCAAGACCTCGCGCTCCAGCCATTCGAGCCGACTTGACAGGAACCTCTTCACCGCCACGCTGGACGTTCCCTGGAAGGACTGGGTCTCTGCCGGAGCCATGGGCGGCATCGAACGCACCTACTCGAAATACGCCCTGGACAGCATTTCCTCCGACCCCCAGCGCATGTGGTGGCCCTGGTGGGGAACGCGTCTGTGCGTGCGTTCGGCCTGCTGGGAGGCCCGCACATCCACGCACCCCATCCCCGATGCGCTCTGGACCCAGGACAGGATGGACAGTCTGATCCTCTCGCGCCGGAATGGCGAACGAACGCGGCATTGGGACTCTCCCCCCCCGCGTTCCGATCTCAACTGGCAGCACTCGCTGACGGCACGCGTCGGCATCGTGGGCTGGCGGACCACCATGGACGCAGACCGCTGGATCGGAGCGAGCCACGAACTCGCCATCGCGCCCGTGGCCTTCGGATCCATCCGCTGGGGCCTCCTCGCCGGACGCGACAATTCCTGCGCCTGGACGGGAATCGTCGTCGGAGCGGCGCCCCGCGGGTTTCCGCTTCCGAAAGGAGCCACCCTCGTGTCCACCCCCCTGGAATTCGCCTTCCGCTACTCGGACCTGAACCGCATGGCATTCGACATCCACACGTCCTTCCGTCTCCTCCCACCCTGGAGCGCTCCATGACATCCTCCTGCCCCCTCGAGCAGTCGAGAATTCTGCTCGCTCGCTTCTCGACGCGCATCCGGATCCTCTCCTGGGCCCCGTTGCCTCTCCTTGCGGGAAGCGTCGCCGCCCTCCAGTACTTCGACGCCCGCTGGTACGCCAACGTGGTGGTGGTCGCGATCTTCGCCCTGTTCCTTCTTTGCGTGCTGGTGGCGTCCAGCCAGTTCCGCAGCCTGCGACGCACCAGTCGCGAAACGATCCTCTCGCTGAAGACGCTGGAGCGACTCGAAGACCATCCCGATCCCAAGGCGTTCCGCGAGGCCGTCTGCGGACTGCCCGCAAGCCATGTGCGCAACCTGGTGATCTCCTGGATCGATCTCGGAGCGAACGGGAACGAAGCGCGCGGCATCCAGATCCTCGACAATGCGCGCGAACGCCGCGATCTTCTCGACGGGAAGCTCCTGGGCATCCACGTCGCCCTGAACCGCAACATCCTGAAGATCGGCTTCATCGGAACCCTCGTCGGACTGCTCCTGACCTTCCCGCCCATGCGCGCGGCCGTGATGGGCCTCTCGAGCTCCGGCGGAGAGATGAAATTCATCAACGACATCGCCACCTCCATCGACGAGGACGCCTACGCGATCCAGGCCACCCTCGTCTCCATGGGATTCTCGTTCTTCCTCGAGGTCATGGTGGTCCAGCTTCTGGAGCGCCTGCTGCTGAGCTTCCAGATGGTCGACAGCCTCCTGGGCGACTGGTACATCCTCCGCCTGCACCCGTGGATCGCCGCGCGATCCGGGCGCAAGGAGACGGAATCCGTCAAAAATGACGCCGCCGAGGAAGCCGCGCGCGCACAGCTGGAGTTCGTCGCCACCGAGCACCGCCGCCTCGCCCTCTCGATGCGCGACGCCCAGCGCGAGCTTTCGCGGCGTGGCGAGGATCTCGCGGAGTTCGAAAGCCGCTACCGCGCCTGGCTGCCACCGGAGACGGCCCGGTGAGACGCAAGGGCGTCAAGGCCGATCTCGGGGAAGCCATTTCCTTCGACTCCATCCTGACCATCCTGACGGTCCTGCTCGTGCTGCGCATGATCTTCCTGATCCCGATGGTGAACGCCGACAAGGCCAAGCTCGACCACGCCCGCCGCGACAGTCTCTGGATCCGCACCAGCATGCGGCTCGAACGGATTCCGCCGGCGTCGGACTCGCTCTCCGCGCCGTACCTCGCCGCCTTCGGGCTCCAGGGTTGCCGCATGGAGGCGTCGCGCGACGACCAAGGGCGCATCCTGCTTTCCGCGCTCGCGTCCGACTCCACGCTCTCGCTCGTGGAACACGATCCGCAAAGCGGCCATTTCGCCTCGCTGCGCGTGCAGAGGTCCAGCGAGCACCCCGTCTTCCGCCGCGGGACGTTGCTGTGGAGCCGCGAGGAGCGCGCCTGGTTCCCCACCTCCGACACCGCCGACTATGGACAGGATCCGTCATCCATCGCGTTTCTCGCCCGCGTCCGCTCCCGCGAGGAACGCCGATGACCTTCGGCGCGATCTGCGCCCTCGCGCTCTGGGGCGCGACCCTGGGAGCCTCGCCCGGCCCCGTGGTCGGCTACGGAGTCGCGTCCCTCTCCGACGCGGCCATGAGCGCCCGCCTCGCGGCGCGATTCAAGGCGCACGGACAGCCCGTGTTCCTCATGGGCGATCCCTCCGTGGGATTGCAGCAGGGAGACCTCCTGAAATTCCCCGACCGCGCGATCCTGATCGACGGCAACGTCTGGCAGACGCTCCAGACGGAAGGCGCGCTCGACGCCCTGCGGCGTTCGCAGGGAAAGGTGGTCCAGCTGCGGGCCCGCGCGAAGGAGAGCATCTGGGAAGAGCGACGGCGGCTGGTGAACGGTCCTCTCGACAAGAAGACCTACGCATTCGGAGCCTCGATACTGCGCAGCCTCGAAGGACTCGCAGGCAAGCCATTGGACGGCCGCATGCAACTCTCTTTCGAGAACGGCGACCTCGTGATCCTCGCGCCCCGCTCCTTTCTGGACGCATTGCGCATCCAGCCCGGCGCCGATGCCGGAAGCCGCGGCGAGCATGTTTCGGCGCACCCCCTCTTCGTCTCGCCCCCACCGCCCGCCCGCCTGTTCGCCGAACGACCGTTCTTCTGGCGCGCCTGGGCCATCGACTCCTCCGGAGGTCCTTCCGGCGACATCCGCGTCGACCTTCTATCCAGGATCCCCGCCGGACTGCGCTGGGATCCGGCAAGCCACATCCTGTCCGGCACCTGGAGCGAAGGCCGCTGGCCCTTCCTGGTCGTCGCCAGAGCTCCCAACGGCCGTAGCGACACCCTGCGCGCCACGCTCGAAGCCCGCCGCAACCGCCCACCGCGCCTGACAGGATCCGTCCCCCCCGCGTGGGCCGGCGAATCCTGGGTCTTCCAGCCATCTCCGTCCGACAGCGACCACCCGACCGACTCCCTCGCGATCGCCGCCCGGACGATTCCTCCCGGCGCCTTGTGGGACGCGCGCTCCGGCCGGATCCGCTGGACCCCTCCGGATTCCCTCGCGGGCCGCGCCGCGACCCTGCGCCTGGTCGTCTCCGACCCACTGGGCGATTCAACGGAATTTGTCAAACTCGTCGATGTCGCCAAGCGCGAACAGCGCGTCTCCACGGACGGCCTCGCGATCCGCCCGCCCTGGGACACCCTCGTCGCCCATCGTTCCTACGCGTGGTCCACCGCGACCTCGCGGGAAGCCTGGCGATCCCAGGGCACGTTGCTCGACTCCGTGAGCGGCTCCAGCGCGACCTCCTGGGACGGATCCACCCTCGAGATCGTTCCCGACGAACCCGGAACCCACGAAACGGTCTTCCACTTCCGTGTCGACGGCGCTCCCGTGAAGAAGACCTTCGTCTTTCCCGTGCGAGCCGACCATCCCCCCGTGTGGCTTTCCCGAACATCCGGCCAATCCATCGTCGTCGGCGACACCGTGCGCTACCATCCCGTCGCCATCGATCCCGAAGGCGACACCGTGCGCATCGAGCCCGTCGGCCTCCTCCCCTCCGGAACGCATTGGAACGGCGACGCCCTCGAAGTGGCGCCAGGAAGCGCAGGCTGGTCCACCATCGCGTTGCGAGCCACCGACGCGCACGGACAATGGTCCGAGCAGGTCGTCGCCTGGAACGCGCGCTCCTCCGTCCGGCGGGCCTGGTCCGTCCGGCACGAACGCCATGCCCTGGCCGCTCCCACCGAAGCGATGTTCGTCTCCGGCTCCGGCCGCATCGGTTTCTTCGCGGTCGACCTGGAACGGACCTTCCTGTGGTACCCGGACTGGGTCAAGCAGGACTGGCCGATGGTGTTCGCCGGAGCGAACCTGCTGGGATCCGAGCGAAACCAACTCTGGCTGGACATAGGCCTCGTAATCCGCCGTCCCGCCTCCCGTCTCATCACGGGCGGCGGCATGCTCCGCCTGGAAGGTCGCTTCCACCCCTCCTCCACGATCCCCCTGCAAGTCGAGGCAAGCGCTCTCGGATGGGTCCACCAAGGCATCCTCGCGGTCGATACGGCCGGACTGCGCCTGACCATCTCCCCCGAAGACTCGCTCGGCTCGGTGCTCGATATCCGCGACACCTGGGAGCCATCCATCCGCCAAGTCCTGTCCGACGCCTACGCAGACCACAACGCGGTGCTCCTCACCAGGCTCGAAGCCTGGTACGCCATCCACCCCCACCTTCAGATCGCCCCCGTCTTCTGGCGCGAAGATCGCCTGACCCACGCCGCCGATCGCCAATACCTGGGCGTCGGAGCGCGAAGCGAGTTCGTCCTCGGACCCGTCGCCATCCGCCCGGCCCTCCGCGGAGGATGGGGTGCCGAAAACAGCGGATGGGGTGTTTGGGGCGATGTCGCCCTTGGAACACCCTCCACGCGGAGCGCGCGTTGAGCGGCCATCCAAGCGACGCGCGATGGCAACGAACCAGATCAAGGAAGGAAACCGCCCGCATCACTAAAGGGATTGTGGCGAGAGCTACCTTTCCGCATCAATGACGCAGAACAGGACGCAGAACGTGAACGACGACACCCAGACTTCTCCCGACGATTTCGAAGAAACCGCCACCCCCCTTGCACAGAACAACGAGGCGAACGAGGCGGTCGAAAGCGACGAAGACACCCCCGACTTCGATCCCTCTGCGTTGACTGCCGATCAATCCGGCAACGACGACGATCCCGACGACATCGTCGAACCCGATCCGCCGCTTCCCGATTTCACCTTCGAGCAGCTGGGCGACGCTCTGCGCGTCTCCATCGGCCGTCAGGGCTGGCTTTCGCCCATGCTCGTGCAGAAGAAGTCCATTCCCTACCTCCTGGCCGGCCAGGATCTCATCACGCAATCGCGCACCGGATCGGGCAAGACCGGCGCGTTCATGATTCCTCTCGTCGAAATCTGCGAAGTGGAACACCACTCCCCGCAGGCCCTCATCCTGGTCCCCACGCGTGAACTCGCGTTGCAGGTGGCCAAGGAAGCCGAGATCCTCGGCTCCGACAAGGGTGTGAAATCCGTCGTCGTCTATGGCGGCGTCGGCTACGAGAAGCAGATCGAAGGCCTCAAGGACGCACATCTCGTGATCGGCACTCCCGGACGCGTGATCGACATGCTCCAGAAGGGCTACTTCCGAGCCGGCTCCGTGCGCGACCTCGTCCTCGACGAAGCCGACGAGATGCTCTCCATGGGCTTCTACCCCGACATGGCCCGCATCCGCCAGATGCTTCCGCAGGACCGTTGCACCTACCTCTTCTCGGCCACCATCACAGAGAACGTGAAGCACTTGGCGCGCGAGTTCCTGCGCAATCCCAAGTTCCTCTCGCTGTCGCAGAAGAAGCGTTCCGTCGACGCCATCAGCCACCGCTACCTGGTCGTCGACAAGCTCGGCAAGGACAAGGCCGTGTTCGACATCCTCGAGCACGACCACCCCGAGATGGCCTTCATCTTCTGCAACACCAAGCGCAACGTCTCGTACCTCTCCGACTACCTGCGTTCGTGGGGCCTCTCGGCCGAGCCGTTCAGCGGCGACATCAGCCAGGCCGCGCGCGAGCAGGTCATGGACCGCTTCCGCAAGCACAAGACGCGCTACCTGGTCACCACCGACGTCGCGGCCCGCGGCATCGACGTCCAAGACATCCCTTGCGTCATCCAGTACGACATGCCCATGGAGCCGGACGTCTACGTGCATCGCGCCGGTCGCACGGCTCGCGCCGGCAAGACCGGCGTGGCCTGGTCCGTCGTCTCGGAGCTGGAAGAGCTCGCCGTCAAGGCCATCTCGCGCCGCTTCGACCTCCGCTTCGAGAAGGTGTCCGCCTTCAGCAGCGAATCCTCCTCCGAGATGCTCCTCGAGCGTTGCATCGCCATCCTCGAGCGCGCCGAGCAGGACAGTTCGCGCGTCGTCAAGCGCGCCGCCGAGAAAATCGAATCCGTGCTGCCGGAACTTGTCCAGAGCGAAAGCACCCGCATGGGTCTCGCCCTGCTCCTGTCGCAGTTCTACCGCAAGGAGTTCTACGGCCAGAAGGACGCGACCGTCCTCGGCAACGAGATGGCCCGCATCGGCGTCGAAGAGGAGGGCGGCGATCGCGGCGGCTTCCATGGAGGCCACGGCGGTCACGGTGGACCGCGCCGTTCAGGCGGCGGCGGCGACCGCCACCGCAGGCGCTGAGCCCATGCTCTGCCCCTTCTGCAGCTTTCCCGAAGACAAGGTCGTCGACTCCCGCTCGGCCAAGGAAGGGCGCGCCATCCGGCGTCGCCGCGAATGCATGGGCTGCGGCAAGCGATTCACCACCTACGAGTACATCGAGTCCCTCGAGATGCAGGTGGTGAAATCGGACGGACGCCGCGAGGCGTTCGATCGCGACAAGATCATCAAGGGCGTGAGTCTCGCCTGCAAGAAGCGCCCCGTGGGTGTCAAGCAGATCGAAGCCATCGCCGACCGCGTCGAGAACCTGTTGCAGCAGCTGGGAAGCCACGAAGTCCAGAGCAAGCTCGTGGGCGAACTCGTGATCAAGGAGCTCCAGTCGGTCGACGAAGTCGCCTACGTGCGCTTCGCGAGCGTCTACCGTCGTTTCCAGGACAGCATGGAGTTCCTCACCGAGATCCGCAACTCGTCCATCCCGGGATAGCACCCAACGCTGGTCGAGCCCCGTCGAACCCTGCAAGCCGCGAGCCCGTTGGTTTGACATCTTCCCCGCTGGCACCTAGGATTGACGTTCCAATTCCCACAGGAAGGCCCGTGATGTCCACACCATCTTCCGAGCAGGCTGCCTCGTCGCGCCTGTTCCACCTGTTTGGCGTCTCGCCTTTTTCCCTGCCTCGCATCTTCGCGATTCTCGCGAGCTTCGTGGTTGCGAACACCCTGGTCGTCACAATCGACGCCGTCATTCACTATCGCGACGTGCTTACCTTCGCCCCGGTGCAGTTTCTCCTGAACACGGTCCGCAATTCGCTCGTTTCCGAGGCGATCGTCATCGCGGCCTTGTTTCTCTTCGCCATGCTCGAAGAATCCCTCGGGCGTTCCAAAAGCCTGCTCGCCGCCACCGTCGCGTCCGCGCTCGCGCATGCCGGAAACACCGCCCTGATCGGCGGAGGCTTCGGGCGAATCCCCATGGTTCTCATCGGATCGGCCCTCTACTTCCTCGTGTTCGCGCTGGTCTTCCTGGCCATGAGCGTTCCACGCAAGGCATTTACCCCGCTCGTTCTCTCGCTCCTCGCCGCGCAAGCCACTGACATCCTCCTGCGCTGGATCGCAGGCTTGGTACTTCCTGGCCCGCCCGCCACGCCTTCCGCACTGGTGGTCTCCACGATCGGCGCCGTCGTCTTCTCGTGCCTCTTCGCGGGTCTGGCCACCATGACATACACGCCCCCGTCTCCCGACTCCGCCAAGCCCGTGGAACCGGAAAGCGCCCCCTCCACGGGAACAGGAAACGGCCTCCTGCCCATGCCCCAAGGCGCCCCCAAGGCCGTCCAATGGACCCAAGGCGTCGTGTGGGAGAAGGAACGTTCCGTCAGTGCCGCCAAGGTCCTCATCGTCTTTGGCCTCGCATTCCTGAGCGTCGTTCCGCTGGGCTACGCCTGCGTGAAATTCGAAACACCTCTTCCATTGATCCTCTGGGTCGCCGCAATCCTCGCGTCCGCCGTCCATCTCATGATGTCGGTGGGCCCGATGAACATGGTCGGAAACCGTCAACTCGCGGAATACCTGGTCCCCATGCTCGAGGCCGACGAGCGCATCCTCGGCGCTTGCGTGGCCAAGCGACTCGGCATGGCCCTGTGGATGACCGGCGTGAGCAAGCAGGTGTTTCTCGTATTCACCACCCACAGGATTCTCCTGATCTCCACGAAGCTCGGCGCATCCTGGATGAAGGGGCCTTCCGCGATGGTGCGCGACGGCCAAGCGGAAAAGGTCATCCAGGACATCCACATCTGCGACTGGGCCGATCGCAACACGCGCTTCGGTGGCATGATGTTCCCTCCCGCCATGCATCTGTCGGCAGTCAAACTTCGGTGCGCGCCCATGGGGCAGAACGAGCCGGCCTCCTGGGCGATGTTCATCCGAAACACCAAGCTCAAGCAGACCCTCGTCACGGTCTTCCAACGTTGCGATGCCGTGTGAGCTGAACTGCGGATCCGCGAGAATCCGCATCGGAACCTCGGCCCCGCTCGCGTTTCGGAATCTGCCGCCCACCGGGACTCCCTCGGGTGTTCTGGTGCGCGCCTTCGTCCTCCACGAGGAACGACGAATCGGCATCGTTTCCTGGGAGCCCAAGACGTTTCCACCCTCGCGGACGTTTCCAGCGCAACTCGGACTCCATGCGCAGGTGGCGCTTCTTCCTGGCGCGACACCAGAGGCCCCTTCCGTGTTTTCGATTGGTTCCACGTCTTTCCACCACTGGCGCCTTCCCGTCCTCGCCGACGGCGTTCCGGCCACGCTCCTGATGCTGCGATCCACCGCCGAAGCCCCCGTGCACGAGGGAACTCTGACGCTTTGCCTGTGGGGCCCCGACGCCACCGCACTGGAAAACATCCTCCCCTTGTTCGAAATCGACGCGAAGCCGCCACGCCCCCATCGTCCATGGGGAATCGCGCACATCGCGGCCTTCTCGTCCATCCTCTGCATGGCGGCTCTCGCCGTCGTCTCCATCGCGACCGCCACGCCCGTCTTCGGACGGGACGAAGCCCAGACGGAATGGTCGCTTCTTCCACTGCTCCTGTCTCTGGTTCTATCCATCGGCCTTCTCTTGCGAAAAAGCTGGGCCGTCGTCCTCCTGGCCATCAGCAACGGCACGCTCGCGATGTCCGGGCTCGCGATGTGGGTCATCGCGCAGGTCGTCTCCAGTGGATCCCGCGTGTACATCCCCGCCCTCGAGGAAGGAGGACTCGTCGGTTTTCTCTGGGTGATCGTCATTCCCCTCTCGATCCTGTCCCTCGTCCTGGTGCTGGCCCGTTTTTCCGATTTGACCGACGACTGATTTTCCGGGCAGGACCGATTCCCCGTTGTACCCGTAGCACGGACAAGCCGAGCGCGGCGCTCGGATCTATCTTTCGGGCCTCCTTTCCATCCTTCCACGGGAGTCGCTCATGGCCTATCGCATCGCTACGCTCAACAAGATCAGCCCAGAGGGTTTGAGCCTGTTCGGATCCGAGTACGAGGTTGCCGACGGTCTCTCCTCTCCCGACGCCATCCTGGTTCGCTCGGCCCAGCTCGACACCGACACCTACCCGAACACCCTCGCCATCGCCCGCGCCGGTGCCGGCGTGAACAACATCACCGTCGACAAGGCCGCCGCGGCCGGCATCTGCGTGTTCAACACGCCGGGCGCCAACGCGAACGCCGTGGCCGAGCTCGTCTTCACCGTGCTGGGTTGCTACGCCCGCAACATCGTCCCCGGCATCCAGTTCGCCCGAGACACCGCGGCCACCACCGAATCCGACAAGGAACTCGACGAAAAGGTCGAGAAGGGCAAAGGCAAGTTCGCCGGTTTCGAACTCGCAGGCAAGACCCTCGGCGTCATCGGTCTGGGCAAGATCGGCGTGCTGGTCGCCAACCTCGGCGTGCAGCATCGCATGAAGGTCGTGGCGTTCGATCCATTCCCCTCGGTCGACAACATCCACATGCTCGAGCCCACGGTCGAGATCCTCAAGTCGATGGCCCAAGTCGCCGCCGCCTGCGACATCCTCTCCATCCACGTACCCCTCTCCGACAAGACCCGTGGCCTCGTCAACGCCCAGTTCGTCGCCGGCATGAAGGACGGCGCCATCCTGGTCAACTACTCGCGCGGCCCCGTCGTCTCCGAATCGGACGTCATCACGGCCCTCGAGTCGGGCAAGCTGCGCGCCTACCTCAACGACTTTCCCTCCAAGACCCTGGTCAACCACGCCAAGGCCATCTGCACGCCCCACCTGGGCGCCTCCACCGAGGAGTCGGAAGAGAACTGCGCCACCATGGCGGTCAACCAGCTCAAGGGCTACCTCGAACTGGGCAACGTCGTGAACTCGGTGAACTTCCCGGTCTGCGAATCCGTCCCTGCGGATTCCGTCAAGACCCGCCTGATCGTCATCAACAAGGACGTCCCGAACAAGATCGCCGCGATCACCAAGGTGCTCGGCGACGCCGGGGTGAACATCGCCTCGTTCGTGAACAAGTCCAACGGCAAGATCGGCTACAACATCATCGACGTCGAGGGCGACGTTCCCGCCGCCGCGGTCGAGTCCGTGAAGACCGCCGAGGACGTCATCCGCGTCCGCGTCATCAAGCTGTAAGAGCATGCCTGTCAAGCCCGCCGAAATCGCTGACATTTTCCGTCGTACAGGTGCCTTTCTCGAAGGGCACTTCATCCTGTCGTCGGGGCTCCACAGCCCCAACTACATGCAGTGCGCCAAGGTGCTCCAGCACCCCGAACACGGCGAACGCTTCGCCAAGGCCCTCGCGACCAAGCTCGAAGCGTTCAAGCCCACCGTGGTCCTGGCTCCCGCCCTGGGCGGCATCCTGGTCGGCTACGAACTGGCGCGCGCCCTCAAGACGCGCTCCATCTTCGCCGAACGCGTCGACGGCGTCATGAGCCTGCGTCGCGGACAGGAACTGTCCAGCAGCGATCGCGTCGTGCTGTGCGAGGACGTCGTGACCACCGGCAAGTCCATCAAGGAAGTCGAGGCCCTCTGCCAGGGCATCGGCGCCGAAGTGGTCGCCATGGCCGCCATCGTCGACCGTTCGGGCGGCAAGTGGGCGCTTTCCAAGCCGCTCACCAGCCTGCTCTCCATGGAGCTGGTCACGCACGACCCGGCCAACTGCCCTCTGTGCAAGACGGGGTCGCCGGCAATCAAGCCGGGCTCGAGGCCGATGCCCTCCTGAGCGATTTCGGCTGCGCAACGCGGAGTGGGTGTATCCACGAGCATGCACCATCGACGCCCTGCTTCCTTCGAAGCGGGGCGTTTTCATGTTGGGAGAGCTTGATCAGCGCATCTCGTCTCCCGGCGCCCCCGCTTCCAGCCACCGCTTCGCGCCGGACGCCACCAACCTCGCGAACTCGGCGCGCCCGTCGTCGGAATCCAGCACCAATTCCTCGTCGCAGTTGAGGGCGACGCCGCATTCGATCAGGATGGCTGGCATGCGCGCCGAGAGCAGCACGCCGAAGTCGGAGCGGTAGACGGCGTCGAGCGCGTCGAGCAGTTCCCGACCATTCGACGCGTGGTGGAGGTTCGCGACGCGCCCGCCCGCGCGCAGCGACGTTCCGATGAAGCGTGCGAGAGCAAGCGCCTGCGGGAAGTTCACCGAGCTGTCGTGGACGTGCATGCTGAAGCCTCGCACGGAATCGCAGTAGAGGCGTTCGACGCCGCCCCAGACCCAGGTGGAAGCCTCGGACGCCCGGACCGCGTCGTGGTGGATGGAAAGGAACAGGTCGGCGTCCATGCGCCGCGCCGCCAGGGTGCGCCCGCGCAGCGTCCGTTCGGCGCCATCCGCATTGTACACGACGACTTCGGCGCCCAGGCTGTCGCGCAACGCCGCGGCCAGCGCCAGCGCCGCCTTGCGGTTCAGCTCGAACTCGTCGACGCCGCGCGGCGTGACCATCCCCTGTCCCTTGATGGGCGCCGAATCGCTGCGCGGAAAATGCCCCACGTCCAGCACGATGCGCAAGGGCCGCGAGGGGTCGAGCCGCGGCGCCGCGGGAAGAGCCTGGCGCAGTCGCATGGCCACTTCGGCCTGTCGTTCCACGTCGCCCTGCGCGCAGGGCAGCAACCGCTCCGCCGGAGTCTCCGAGGTGCGCGCCCAGCGCGTCGGATCGGCCAGAACCCCCGAACGCTCCCATTCCCCGTACCGACGGATCCTGTCACACCGCCCGGTGGTCGAACCCGTCGGAACATCCGAGCTCGCTGGTTGAGGGAACTCGAAACCTGCAAGCCCGTCGCTTCTCGGACTCGCCGAATCAGTCCTCTCCAGCCACATCCTCCGCGCCGCACCGTCCACCGGATCCCGCGCGTGCAGGTAGAACGCAGGTGGTCGTGCCATGCGCCGCGCCGCCATCGCCTCCCATGCGCCGCGCGCTCGGGAATCATCCACAGCCCGTCCGGAGAACACGACGGCATCGGGACGGAATCCGTCCACGACGAGGCGCCGCTCCCACCATTCGGAACGCGGCGGAACCGCGCGCACCACCACGGCATCCTTCCGCAGCGCGCTCGGAAGCACGCTCGGATCGGAATCGGCGATCCACAACACGCGCGTCGGCGGCTGCGTACCCGCGCCCACCCGGGCCGAGCCTGCGCAACCGGCCAGCAGCGGCATCCACGAAAAGCAAAAAAACACGCCGCGCCGGAACGCCCGACTCATCGTCAGCGATCTCCGATCGCGCATCCTCCGACGGCCGCCACCAGGGAATCGGCGGCCGGGACGGCGAGCGCGTTGGCGAGGTCGGCGGGATCCTCCTGGGCGGCCGTTCCGGAATGCCGGAGCGATGCCAGGGAGTTGCCATCGAGATCCACGACATCCAAACGGAATTCGACCGTCGTGGATCGTCCGAACAGACTGCCTCGCGCCCAGGCGTCCAGCCGTCCGAAGACGACGTAGTCCCCTCCCAGTTCGGCTCCGATGCGGGCCGCCTGCCCGTTGGTCAGATCGCGTCCCCCGGGAAATTCCTGTTCGACGAGCCTGTCCACGCCCTCCCCCGGGACGAGATCGCACCCGAGCGAAGCGAGCGAACGCCCCAAGGCGTCCCGCAGGACCTCGGGCGCGTCGTCCATCTGCTGGATGTCGCCAGGCCGCCGGAACCGGTTCCTGTTCTCCGGAACCACGAGGACGACGCGCGGACGGCTTCGCGCCGTGTCGGCAAACGACGGGGCCGCGCGCCTGTGAATCCTCGGCTCGAGGGATGGGGCGCAGCCCGCAAGCAGGACGGCGAAAAATGCCAGGATCGGAAAGCGCTGCACCCCGAGTAAGCTAACAGCATTCCGTCCTGGCGACGTCTCCCAACCGCCCCGAAGCATCGAAGAGCATACTCGCTCGGGAAACACCCGCTTCGAGTTCTACTTTCACGTTCGATGATGTCTCGTCGATTCCACGCTTGCGCTATAGCTTTCCTGCTGTCCACGGCCCTGCATGCCCAGGACGACCGCGCTGCTCTCGCTCGCCGCATGATGGCCAGCGGAGACCCTTTGCGCGCGATTCCCGAATTCGTGCAGGCCGTCGAAGCCGCCCCCTCCAACGCCGGACTCTGGACCGAACTAGGCGAAGCTCGTCTGGCCGCGGGCCAGACCCGTCCCGCGATTTCCGACCTCAGCCGAGCCGTGAAGCTCGATCCATCCTCCGCGCGCGCCCAGAAATCGCTCGCGAATGCCGTCGAGGCATCCGGCAACGCCCAGCGCGCCCTGATCGAATGGCGCCGACTCAGCCAGATCACCGAAGGCCCCGATCGCGCTCTGGCCAACAAGCACACCACGGATCTTCTTGAAAAACTCGGCCAACCCCTTCCCGCCGAACAACCTTCGCATGCGACCAAAGCCGCGGCACCGGTTCCGGCCAAGCCTATCGCCGCCACGCCGCATCCCCCGTCGCCCTCTCCCAAGGATGTGGCCAAGAAGGCCGCCAAGGCCACCCCCGACCTCCAGAAGGCGCTCGACGCATGGAAGGCGGGCCAGCGCGACAACGCCTTGGAAATGATCCGCACGATCGTGCGTAGCAAGCCCACGCCGGAAGCCTGGTACTGGGGCGGCGTGATGCGCTTCGACGAAAAATCCTGGGACAAAGCCGACTTCAACCTGAAGAAGGCGGTCGACGATCCCAAGCTCTCCGGAAAAGCATGGTACTGGCTCGGTCGCACGGCGGAAGCCCAGGGCAAGGCCTCCAACGCCAAGGACGCGTTCCGCAAATCTCTTCAGAAAGATCCCTCCGGCGAGTTCGCGGCAGACATCAAGGCCCGTCTCGAACCAGCTTCGGCAGCTAAACCCCAGGAAGCCGCGATCCCCGAATCAGCCCCTGTCGTCCACGAAGCCACTCCTCCCGTCCTCCCCGATTCCCTCCGCGAGCTGTGGACCTGGAATCCTCCCGAGGTCGCGATCCCCTTCCCCTCGGCCGACGCGACTCCTGCAGGCAAGCTTCTCGCCGACGCCGGTCGCCAACTCAAGGCAGGACAAGGAGACCTCGCGCTCTCGACCATCGAGAGCATCAAGATGAAGTACCCCGGCACGCCCGCCTCCGATCTGACTCCGCTGGCTACCGCCGTCGCGAATCTCTCCATGGGTCTTCCGGCAGTGTCTCTCACCAACGCTCAGCTTTTCCTTCGCGAACACCCCGACCACGCCAGAGCCCCTCTGGCGCGCTTTGTCGCGGCACTTGCCCACCTCCGGATGGGCCACGCCGACTCGGCGACATCCCTGTTGTCGTCCTTCCAGCCGCAGGCCAACGACGGATGGAGCGAGGCCGCGCAGCAGTCGGCCCTGGCCCAGAGCCTCCGCCTCCAAAAGCGATTCGGCGATGCGGCCAGCGCTCTGCGCCAGGCCTTCCAAGCCGAGAAGGACACGCGTTCCCGGCGCTCGCTCGCCCTGCGCGCGGTACGCGACAACAAATCGGCCGGCACCGCGGTCCAGGCCCTCCCCATGGTGGTCGACGCCCGCAAGGGATGCGACAAGGGAGGCGCCTGCATGCATCTGGCCATCGCCCAAGCCGACCTCGAGATGATGGCCGGCAACCCCGACCAAGCCTTGCTGAGCTACCGCCAAGTCGCTCGTGACTGGCCTTCGGGCCCCGAAACCCCCTGGGCCCTCTACCAAGTCGGCACAGCCCTGCTCAAGTTGCGCAAGCCGGACGAGGCCGCCAGCGCCTGGAAGCTTCTCATCGAGAAGCAACCGGGCAGCTACTGGGCATCGCAGGCGCGCTTGCGCCTGGAAGACGCGCTCTGGCGCGCGAAGTACAAGGAGACGCTGCAGTGACGACATGGACGTCCGCCGAAGCCATCGTGTTGCGGCACTTCTTCACGAACACCGAACGCGACGTCTATTGCGCAACGGACGCCATGCCCACTGCCCTGTGGGCCTTCCTCGAAGGCGGCTACAGCCGTTCGCAATCCAGCATGCGCGAACGCTTCCTGGCCATCTTCACGGAAATGCGCGAGAAGGATTCCTCGGCCCCCACCATCGAGGCCCTCGCCGACAGCATCTCCGCCGGACGCATCCCCGAACTCGAAGGCGCGCTTTCGAAGGCGTCGTCCTTCATGAGCAAGTGGGCCGTCGAGTACGGTCACAACTCCCTGAAGGACTCCTCCATCGACCGCTTCGCGCTGGAGAACGTGAGCCAGCGCGCCGCCAAGCTCCTCGAGCATTCGTCGCTCGGGGCCTTCCAGGAAAAGAGCACGCGCTACCTCGATTTCTCGAAGGACGAGCTCGTCTTCCCCGCCGGCCTGCTCGCGAGCCCCTTCGGTGAAGAAGCCCGTTGGCAGGCAAGCCAGCTCATGAAGGCCTACCGGGAACTCCTCGAGATCCTCAAGCTCTGGTTCGAGAAGAACCTGCCCCGCCCCACGTTCAAGACCGAAGGCGCCTGGAAGCGCACCGCCCACGCGAAGGCCTTCGACGTGGCGCGCCATCTTCTGCCCTGTTCCGTCAAGACCTCCCTGGGTGCCACGTTCCAGTCCCGCGAAACGGAACGACATATTTCGTCCCTGCTGGCCTCGCCGCACGACGAAATCCGCTCCATCGCCGAACAGATGCTCGTCGAAGCCATGAGGATCAACCCCGGCCTGCTTCGCCACGTGAAGGCCAATCCCTATCTCGAGCGCACGACGTCCAGCCTCGCCGCGATCGCCCTCACCCATGCCCCTGCCAGGCCCGAACCGCGTACCACATCCACGTCGTCGGTGAATCTGGCCTGGGTCAGCCCCGACCTCGAGACTCTCGCCTTGGCATCCTGCCTCAAGGCCACCGAAGTCTCGGACGCGTCCATCGCCTCCTGGATCGAAGTCGTCCGCGCCGGCGGACCGGAACTGCGCGAGCAGATCGCCAAGGCGGCACTCGCCGACCGCGGCCCCCACGACGAATGGCCTCGCGAATTCGCCGTCGGACAGATCGCCTTCGACATGGAACTCGATTTCGGCGCTTGGCGGGACCTCCAGCGCCACCGTGTCGGCCTCCAGTTGCGCGCCCGGCCCACCGCCCATCTGGGCTACCTCATTCCGCCCGAACTCTCGGCCCCCGGACTCGAAGCCGGGCTCGACCTGTATCGACGCGCCATGGACCGCGCGAACGAATTCCATGCGCGTCTCTTCCCGGAGCGTCCGGAAGACGCCGAATACTGCACGGCGCTGGGCCATCTGTGCGCCTGGAGCTGCGCATTCGACCTGCGCCAGTGGGCATACGTCGCCGAGCTGCGATCCGGCCCGTCGGGCCATCGCGGCTACCGCGAAATCGCCCACCGCATGGCCCGCCTCGTCATGCCCTACATCCCATCCCTCGCGCCCTTCCTGCGCATCGACTGGTCCGGCGAAACCGATCGCCGCGCCGCCGAGGAACGCACCCAGCAGAAGCTCGCTTCGCTGCGCACGGGGCATTGATCGTGGACAAGCTCGACGAGCTCTTCGCGAGCCAGACGTTCCTGAACGACTCGATCTTCGCCAAGCGCGCGCTCAAGGGCCAGGATGGTCAAATCCTGTCCACTTCGCGGCTGGTCGATCTCGCCCGCGCCCAGGGAATCGCCCCAGGCTCGGACACCGCCGTGTGGCTTGCCAACTATCTCAAGGCCCTGCAGGACGAATCGCGCGAACTGGGCGAAGAAATCCCCTGGAAGTGGTGGAGCAAGCAGGATCTCGACATCGACGCCATCCGCGTCGAGATCGTCGACATCCTCCACTTCTGGATCTCGCTCGCGCTCGTGTCCGGACTCGACGCGGACGAAACGCTGCGCCTCTACAGGCTCAAGAACGAGATCAACCTCAAGCGCCAGGATGCCGGCTACGACGCCTCGGCCAAGTCGGGCCGCGACGACCTGTCCGTGAAGTGATTCCCGTCCGGGAAGCCGGACCCGACCGCGGACAAGTATCTTCCCTGTCATCATGCTCCGCATCCTACTTCCTCTGGCCCTTGCCTTGGGCGTCCACGCGGCGCCGGACTCCCTCCAGACGGATTCCGTCATAAAGCCCCGTCCTGCCTCCGCGCCAACCGCCGCCAAGCCGGTCGCGGCGAAACCAGTCGCGATCGTCATCCCCGTCCACGGAGAAGTCGACGAAGGCCTGCGCTTCTTCGTCGATCGTGCGATCAAGGAAGCTCTCGCGAACACCCCCAAGCCCACGCACATCGTCTTCGACGTCGACACCTGGGGCGGCGAACTGCAGGCCGCCTTCGAAATCTCCGACCGCATCTCGGGCGTCCCCAACTGCTCCACGGTCGCGTTCATCAAGCGCAAGGCCATCTCCGCAGGAGCGCTCATCGCGCTTTCGGCCAATCGGGTCTACATGGCCCCCGGCGCCACCATAGGCGACTGCGCGCCCATCCTCGCGGGCTCGGGCGAGGACGGCATCAAATACGCCGGAGAAAAGATCGAAAGCCCACTGCGCGCGCGATTCCGCGCGTTGGCCAAGCGCAACGGCATTCCCGTCCGTCTGGCCGAGAAGATGGTCTCGCGCGACGGCGGCGTCCTGGAAATCCTCCGCGACAGCACGCCTCGCGAATTCGTCGTCGAAGCGGATTGGGAAAAGGTCCCCGATTCCCTGAAGAAGGGTGCCACCGCGCGCACCGCCTTGGCCGACGGACAGCTTCTGACACTCGACGACGCCGAAGCCCTCGATTGGGGATTCAGCCAAGGCACGTACCCCGACGCGCAGGCCCTCGAAAAGGCCCGCGGCTGGGCCGAGACCAAGTCCGTCGATCCCTCGTGGAGCGAGGATTTCGCCCGCTGGATCTCCAAATTCGTACCGATCCTCTTCGTCATCGGACTGGCCGCCCTGTATCTCGAATACAAGAATCCCGGCTTCGGCGTGTTCGGCGTCGTCGGACTCCTCACCCTGGGCCTCGCCCTCGGAAGCCAGTACACCGTGGGCCTCGCCGACCACACGGAACTGCTTCTCGCGGGCATCGGCGTGCTGCTCATCGGAATAGAGATCCTCCTCTTTCCCGGCACGGTCGTGTTGGCCGCCATCGGACTCGTCCTCCTGGCCGTGGCGCTCGTCCTCTCCCTCCAGGGCTTCACCCTGCCCGACCCCAGCATCCCCTGGCAAGCCGATCAGATGAAGCACAATGCCACGATCGTCGCATCCTCGCTCATCGTCGGATTCATCATCAGCGTCGTGACCATACGATGGTTCCTCCCGCGTCTTCCCGGCGCTACTGGCGCCTATCTGCACGACACATTGCAGGACGCGAAGTCTCCCCAAATCGACGAGGAACGAGCAGCCTCCCTGGTTGGCCGCATCGGAGTCGTCACGGCTCCCCTCCGACCCGTCGGACGCATCTCCCTCGACAACACGGAGCACGACGCCATCTCCGACGGCGAAATGCTTCCCGTAGGCGCACGCACCATCGTGATCGGCACCCAGCCGGGCGAACTCCTGGTCCGCCGCGCTCCAGAATCGGAGAATGTGGCATGAGCCTCTGGACCTGGATCATTCCTCTGCAGATTCTCGCGGTCGGATTTCTCGTCGCCGAGGTTTTTCTTCCCTCGGCCGGAATCCTCATCGCCCTCATGATCGGCTCCACAGGACTCTCCGTTTGGCTTGCCTTCCAGGTTTCCCAACTCGCCGGCCTCCTGGTGCTCGCCGCCGATCTCCTGATCCTACCCATCGCGGGCTGGATGGCCCTCAGCAAGGTCCCCTCCACTCCCGCCGCCCTGCGCGACCAGCTCGATGGCAAGGCCGGCGATGATCGCCTGACAGCCTTCGTGGGCCAAATCGGCATCTGTGAAACCGCCTTCCGCCCCGTCGGGCGCGTGCGAATCGGCTCCGAAATCATCGAAGCGCAAGCCCTCCACGGCTTCCTCGAACAAGGGGTCGCCGTCCACGTGACCCGTCTGGAAGGCGGGCATCTTTTCGTCGAGGCAACCTGACACGACACCTTGAAGAGCTGTATTGTACCTTCCATCATCGCGACACTTCCTGTTCCCCTCATCCATGAGAACTCCCCCTTCCAAGGGGTAGTCCCGGAGACAAGCCCATGCCCTTCTCGCTTCTCACGATCGTCTTCCTCGTCGTCGGACTCATATTCCTTCTGGTCCTCGGGAACTTCCTGGGCCTCTGGATCCAAGCCCTGTTCTCCGGTGCCCAGGTCGGTCTCTTTTCCCTCGTGGGAATGCGCCTCCGCAAAGTCAATTCCCGTCTCATCGTGAATTCCAAGATCATGGGTGTCAAGGCCGGCATCGACATCCCCACAGGCATGCTCGAAGCCCATTTCCTTGCCGGTGGCAACGTCGCCCGCGTGGTCCAGGCCCTCATCGCCGCCGACAAGGCCGGCATCCCTCTGAACTTCAAGCAGGCCACGGCCATCGACCTCGCTGGCCGCAACGTTCTCGAAGCCGTCCAGATGTCGGTGAACCCCAAGGTCATCGAGACCCCCATGGTCGCCGCCATGGCCAAGAACGGCATCCAAGTCAAGGCGATCGCGCGCGTCACGGTCCGCACCAACATCCATCGGCTCGTGGGCGGCGCCGGCGAGCAGACCATCCTGGCCCGCGTAGGTGAAGGTATCGTCAGTACCATCGGATCCTCCATCAGCCATGCAGCCGTTCTCGAGAATCCCGACGCCATCTCCAAGACCGTCCTCGCCAAGGGCCTCGACTCGGGCACGGCCTTCGAGATTCTCTCCATCGACATCGCCGACGTCGACATCGGCGAGAACATCGGCGCCAAGCTCCAGATGGACCAGGCCAACGCCGACAAGAACATCGCCCAGGCCAAGGCCGAAGAGCGCCGCGCCATGGCCATCGCCCAGGAACAGGAGAATCTCGCCCGCACGCAGGAAATGCGCGCCAAGGTGGTCGAAGCCGAATCCCTGGTCCCCCAAGCCATCGCCGAAGCATTCCGCAACGGACGTCTGGGCGTGATGGACTACTACCAGATGAAGAACATCATGGCCGACACAGACATGCGCAGTTCCCTTTCCCAGCCCGAGGCCGGCTCGCAGAAGGCATAGCCGGTGAACAGCGATCTTTTCAACGTCGCGATCATCGTGCTTGTGGTCCTGGCCCAGTTGGCCGGGGCCATCTTCACGGCATGGAAGAAACGCCAGGCCGCGCAGGAGGCCGCCTCCCGCCAAGGTGGGCTCGTCATCGTATCGGAACAATCAAACGCTCCCAGCGCCCCCTCCCAGCGCACAGGCACGACATCCTGGGATTCCGATGAAGAAGACGATTTCCCTGATGATGCTCGCTCGACGGAAAACGATGAGGAGACCGCAGAGGATTCCTGGGAGGAGCATTCGCCCGAAGTGTTCGATCAGCCCCCTCATTCGACAACGACTCCCGTTTCCGAAACCAGGATCGAACGTTCGCGCTTTGACACTTTCGAACAAGCCATCGCATCGGAAACCGCGATCGCACCGATTCTGGGCCATCCTCAGGTACCGGCCATCATCATGCGCAAAGGCCCGTCGAAAGCACGCACAGCCCTTGGCGGAGGCAATCTTCGCCGCGGCATTGTCGCCCAGATGATCCTCGCCCCTTCCCCGCTCGCGCGGAGAATCAGGCGCTGATATCGATGCCGTTCCCCTGGGTGGACATGCTTGCCGACCGCGATGGTTGCGGCAGAAGAGCTTGCACCTGTTGGGCTGCAATGTCCTGGGTCTTCTTGAGAAGGCTCACTTGCATTTGCATCGCCACGTTCTCGCCAGAAAAATCGCTCGGAGATGTAGGCATGATGTCCATGGGGGATTCATCGGAATTTCCACAGCGGTTTCTTGAGATGTTTTTTCCCGAGATTTCGCGTACCCCATGCTGACGATCCCCCAGGCATCCTTGCTCCCCGGATTCTGGGAAGCCCTGGAAGCGGTCGAATCCGACCAGTTGCGCATCCAGGCCGAAGCGGTCCGGCTTGCCGAGATTCCCGCTCCCACGGGAAGCGAGAGCGAACGAGCTCTGGTCGTCCGAGACATCCTTTCCGAAGCGATCGGAGAGGCCGTGATCGACAGCGCCGGAAACGTACGCGCCCGTCTGAAGGGACGGGCAGGTCTTCCCGGAACCATGTTGCTTGCCCCTCTGGACGCGTCCTATGCCGAAGGCGTTTCCCCCATCATCGACGTTCGCTCCAACCGTCTCTCCGGTCGAGGCGTCGCCTCCCATGCGATCGCTCTCGCAAGCCTTGCCGCCCTCGCCCGGGCCCTGCGCAACCACCCTATCGAAGGACTAGGCGACATCTGGTTCGTGGCCACCGTCGGATCGGAAATGGCTGGCGATCTGCGAGGCACATGCAACCTGTTCCCTTGGCTCCCCACGGTCGCTCATAGCGTCCTATGCCTCCAAGGGCCGGGCATCGGACGACTCGATCACTGGTCGGTGGGAACCTACCGGGGAGAACTCGTCGTCTACGCGCCGGGAGGCCATTGCTGGCGCGACGCAGGCCGCCCCAACGCGCTACGCCTGGCCATGGAATTTTCATCCTCGATGGAGGCGATTCCCAATCGTGGATTTCCCCGCTCGATGTACAATCCCTCGCGTCTCGAGTCAGGGGAGGAGTGGAACATGCTTCCCTCGCGCGCCGTCCTCTGGTTCGAATTCCGTTCCGACGGCGAGGCCGAACTCCAGCGCATGATCCGCGCAGCCCAGGCGAGAGCCGCCGAACTCTGCCGCGGACTCCCGGGATCTCGCGCGGAACTGCATCAGCGAGGCTTCCGCCATGCCACGGGCCTTTTTCCCGACCACCCCATGGTCACCGCCACGCGCGAAGCCCAGACCTGGGCTGGCCTCGTCCCACGTCTCGGCGCATCGAGCTCCGACGCATCCGTCTGCCTCCACTACGGCGTCGCAGCGATCACCATCGGATTGTGCGAAACGGTCGGAGTAGGCACCGGCATGGAGACCATCGAACTCTCGTCGCTGAGCGCCGGTCTGCGACAAGCCCTCGCCACCAGCATTCTCTTTGCCGGAACCTCGAGTCTCGCATGACCGCCATCCTCACTCCAGAAGAATGGCTCGCCCGTCGAACGCTACACCCCTCGCACAACGAGGCGCGCTCCCTGGGTGGCTATCTCGCCGAAGCCGGACTCTCCGCAGACGTGCTGCTCCTCGCCCGTGACGCATCTCCCACGCTCGGTCGCCATCTTCTGACGCTCATGCATGGTTGGCCGGGAGGCAAAAGTCCCTTCCAGCAAATCATCGTCGCCGATCTGGGCAGCACCGACACCACCGTGGAAATCGCGGAAGACGCCTCCGCGACCGTCCTTCTTCCGGAATCGCCGCGAGCCGCCTCGCTCGCTCCAGCCGCCGACGGCGACGGTTTCGCGCGAGCGCTTTCCGCATCGCAAGCCGATCTTCTGCTCGTCGTTCCCGCCGGACTCACGCGCATCGACCTCGACGCCCTCGCGACGCTTCTTGACAGTTTTCGTCAATTTCCGTCTCTTCTGCTCGCCCAAGGTTTCCAGGGCGCGTCCGGCGGCCCGCTCTCGACGCATCTCGCCCGACCGCTCCTGGCGACACTCCTGCCTGAGTTGGGCCTTCTGGCCGACCCCACCTGCCCGATCCTGGCTGTACGCCGCACCGCGTTCCGCGCCGTCCCCATCGCCCGGTCGAGCGGCTACGAGCCGTCGCTCGTCGTCGAAGCCTGGAAGCAGGGTGGACTCGACGCATTGGCCCAGACGCGCATCCATCCTCTTGAATGGGACACTCGCGTGACTCCAGACGAAGGCGTTCCATTCCGCTGTACCCTGGCACTGCTCGAATCCCTCCGTCGCGCCCGACGCTTGAGTACGCCGCAGGAATTCAGCCACATCGCATCGACCCTCGTCGACTCCCCTTCCGGAGATCTCCTGGCACGCGCACAGCTTCATGTGTTCCCCTGGAACACCCCTATCTGAACACGAGGCTCCATCCTTGTCTACCTTTCCTTCGATGTTGTCCACAGCGCCCTTCGACTGGGAACACCTCCAGTGGCATCTCGATCCCGTGGCAGTCCAGCTCGGCCCGTTGGCCGTTCGCTGGTACGGGCTCATGTATGCCGTCGCCTTCGCGGTCTGCTACGTCCTCGTGATGCGCCGTCTCAAGCGCGAAACCTGGGAGTTCACTCGCGAGCACATCGATCTCGCCCTGACGTGGATGGTCGTTGGCGTCCTCCTGGGCGGACGCTTGGGCTATGTGTTCTTCTATGGCTGGAGCCACTTCAGCGCACACCCCCTCCAGATCCTGATCCCATTCTCCCTCGAGGGTGGCTTCCACTTCACAGGCATATCCGGCATGAGCTACCACGGTGGCCTCGCCGGTTTCGCAATCGCCATGATCCTCTTCGGAAAGCGCTACCGGCTCGACGCGTTGCGCATGTCCGACCTCTACGTTCCCGCCGTCCCGCTAGGATACACGTTCGGTCGTCTGGGCAACTTCCTCAACGGCGAACTCTGGGGTCGCATCACCGATGTTCCCTGGGCCATGCGCTTCCCCTCCGACACCACCAACGAAATGCTCGGAACGGCACCTCCGCTCCGCCATCCCTCGCAGCTTTACGAAGCTCTTGGCGAAGGTGTCATGCTCTGGATCATCCTCTGGTCCCTGCGCAACAAACGCTGGTTCCACAACAGAATGCTAGCCTGTTACATCATGGGCTACGGCATCATCCGCTTTTTCATCGAATACACGAGACAACCCGACGCGCAACTGGGGTTCGTCATCGGAACCCTCAGCATGGGACAAATCCTGTGCTTGACCATGATCCTCGTCGGAGCCATCCTCAGCCTGTTCCCTACCAAGGGGCTTTCGGTCAAGGCTTGACGTGAACAATCTGAACGAACAACTCTACATCCGCGATCTTCATCGGCACCCCGTACTCACTCCGGAGGAGGAGAAGAGCTACATCCGTCGCCTAAAGATCAGCCTAGAGGACAAGGACGCTCAGGACAAACTCGTCACGGGCAACCTGCGTTTTGTCGTTTCTGTGGCCCGCCGCTATCAGAATCGCGGTCTCTCGTTGCTCGAACTCGTTTCGGAAGGCAACATCGGCCTGTTCAAGGCGGCGCAGCGATTCGACGAAACCAAGGAAGTCAAGTTCATCAGCTACGCGGTTTGGTGGATTCGCCAAGGCATCCAGAAGGCGCTGTTCGACCAGGTTGGAACTGTCCGCATCCCGCCCAACAAGTTGGCGCTGGCCAACAAGTTCAAGCGCACTCTCGCCCGGAACGGCGGCGACTACGAGAAGACGATTGAACAACCGGAGTTCAAGGACTACGCCAACGAGATCCCCGAACTTCTCGAGAAGATGGAAGAAATCTCCCTGAACTCCCCCATCGGCGGCGGCGAGGATGGCGAGAACACGACCACGCTTCTCGATCTTCTAGGCACCGATGGCGAGCAGGAAATCGAATCCGAGATGTCCGAGCTCAAGAAGATGCTCGACAAGGTCCTCGACGAACTGCTGACCGAACGCGAAGCGAAGGTCCTGCGCATGTACTACGGCATCAACTACAGCAAGGAATTCACCTTCGACGAAATCGGACGGGAATTGCGCTTGACTCGAGAACGCGTCCGTCAGATCAAGAACAAGAGCCTCAACAAGCTCCTGAAAAACAAGGAAGCTCGAGAAATCCTCATGCCTTTCCTCTCCTCCGGAGCTCCCGAAGCATGAAGCCAGCCTTCCGACTGGGGCTCTACGCCATCCCGGCACTGCTCTTGGTCGGAGCCGGAGCGTATTGGTTGCAGAACCGCTCCGAAGGCATCCACCCCTCGCACCAGCCATTCGGATTTCCTTCCGACACGCTGATTTATCCGGGCCGTTCCACGGAGCTTCCCGGCAACGCATCGGGTGCGTCCGCCTCCGATCGTGCCCTTCTGGATCGAGCCATCGAGCTGCGCAAATCCGGTCAGGCAGTCCGAGCCATCGAACTGTTCGAGGAATTGACGCGCCGCAACCCGCGCCTGTCCGAAGCCTGGGTCTACGCCGCCTTCATCCGCCTGGAACGCCGTACGGCCGCAGACTCCATCCAAGCCGACTCGCTCGTTGCGCGAGGCTTATTGCAGGATGCGGGACACCCCTGGCTTCTTCTCCTGCACGCGAACATTCTCGAAGCCCGCGGCAAACTCAAGGAAGCGCGCGAATCGCTCGAAAAATCGCTGGATTTCGCCCCCACGTTCCGTCCCGCGATGGAACGTCTCGCGCACATCGAAATGAAGGCGGGCAACCCATTGCGCGCACAGCGTCTCGCGCAGCTTTCGCTTTCCCTAGCCGGCCACAAGGACACACTCCCCTACGATCTCGTGGCCGAAGCGCTTTTCGCACGAGAAAAGGACGACTCCGCGCGCGAAGCCGTCCGCCTCGGCATGGAGCGATTCCCCGGCCAGCCCCGCTATTTCTGGATCCGGGGGCTTCTCGCCGAAGGACGCGGCGACACCGCCGCCGCCCGCAAGGATTACGAAACAGCCCGCTCATCGGGACGAATTCCGGAAGCGGAAGAGGCCCTTCGCACGCTGGGACTCAAGCCGCTGCATGGCAAAGGCCGCATGGGAGGCTCCTTCTCCGGCACATCTCCCTCCGAGGTTTCCTTCGCGATCGAAGTACTCCAACCTCTCGTTCGTTCCTATCCCAATTCAGCCGCACTCCATTACGCTCTCGGACGCGCATGGCAGGAGAAAGGCTATCTCGCGCAAGCAGACGAAGCCTACCACAAAGCGCTGTCTCTCGACAGTACTGTTCCCGGCCTGGTGGATTGGACCCGGGAGAATCGACGGATTCTGGCAGAGAAAGCCAAGGTCTTCGCGCAAGCAGCAAGCGCCCCAGGCGAAGCTGGCTCTCTTTCCGCAGACGACCACTGGTACGACCTCGGTCACTACAAGATTCCGTGGAGCATATCCCGTTCATCTTTTCTTTCCCAATTCCCGTCAGGTCGTTTCGAGAAGCCCACGCCCAATACTCTTTTCGAAGCGCGCACCATGTGGGGGATCGAGCATCGGCATTCGCTGAGTTTCGATTCCACCGGTCTCTGGGCGGTACGAGTCACGCTCGTCGACGCTGGAAAAGCCACGCTGGATCTCCTCGAGGAAGGCATCCGCCTGAACGCATTGCAGGCCGGCTCAGGCAACTTCGAAGACCCAAAGGTGTGCACCGGATACGGACAGATCGAATCCGTCTGGTGGGAAAATGCCGATACCTACGAATTGATGGTTCAGCCCAAGCAGACCCCCAAGCGCCTGGGACTCATTCGTCTTCGGAAAGATCGAGTCCCGGCAGGCGGTCTCTGCTCCATCGTTCCTCTAGCCATGGATACCCTCCCATGACGTCGGTCATCAACCAGCGCCTCCTGGGAGCGGATGCTGCACGCGCCTGTGCACTCGTCCTCATGACCTGCACGCATACATTGCGGGTCGCTGCTCCACACCATCAGTCCGATTTGTCTCTCTGGCTGATGCGTCTGGAACCAATTACGCCTACGCTTTTCGCTCTTCTTGTCGGCGCGGGACTGGCTGCAAGCCAAATTCGCCGTCCCCCTGCAAATTGGCGCGCACATCACCTTCTGCGCGGCCTAGCCCTGATCGCGCTCTCTTGGTTGCTTTTCCTGCCCTACTACGGCCCCCAATGGCCAGCATCCCTCACTTCTACAGGCATTCTCCAATGTCTTGGGTCAGCGATCATTGCCATCGCTCTGATCAGTTCGCCTGCCGCGACAGGCATCGCAGGAGTAGGGCTTCTCGCCGTCTGGACAATCATGGAAGCTCGCGGCATCCGCATCGATGGATTGAACCAAGGCTCTTTCCCGATATTCCCCTACGTACCGTTCGCCCTGCTTGCGCACGCATGGACACGTTTTTCCCATCAACGAGAGTCACTTCGCGGCATACTTTCGGTCAGCGCCGTTCTCGTCGTCGTTGCCATGGCCGTTTCACCCGGATTTCGGGTCGCTTGGGGCCCATGGGGTATCACGGATACATTCCAACAATACACAGTCTCCATGCATGGATCGGGAAGCTGGAACCTGCTGAAGGATTTGGCGACAGGCGTCCCTGTAGGCACCAAGCGAATGTCGTTCTGGCACACCCGCCCCGTATTGGTTCCTCTCATGGTCTCGATGGCATCCCTGTTCATCGTCTTCTTCCGTACAGCGACGCAATACATGCCCTCCGACATCCATTTCCTGGCCACCCTGGGGCGTCACTCCCTCGGCTATTATCTCGGTCATTTCATTGGACTCGGCCTTCTCAGCCTGTTGCCACTGTCGCTTAGACACGCCGGATGGACTTGGCTTGCCGCCACCTCATTGATGGTCCTCCTTGGCATTTTCTATTCCATATGGCGCGAATCCCGCGCACAGGGAGCTTCCGCATGAGCTACACGCTTCAGAATGATCTCACCGAAGCCCAGCTTCAAGCATGGCTCATTCTCCCTGAAATCGCGATTGATACGGAACTCCATGGTCTTCGTCTTGGCCGAGACAAGGTTCTTCTCGTTCAGGTCGGCGATGCAGATGGCAATGTAGCCCTCATCCGCACGGCAGGCGTATCGACCTGTCCCCCACGCCTCAAGGCGCTTCTCGAGGCTCCTGCCGTACTCAAACTCTTTCACTTTGCCCTGACCGACATTGCATTCCTGCGCGACAGTCTAGGCGTCACAGTTCGCCCCTTCTTCTGCACACGTACAGCATCCAAACTCGTGCGGACCTATACGCAAAGCCATGGCCTCAAGGATCTCGTCAAGGAGTTCCTCAGCATCGAAATGGACAAGCAGGCGCAGCAGACCGATTGGTCTCGTCCCGACCTCTCAGAAATGCAGTTGAAGTACGCGGCATCGGATGTCCTGTATCTGGTCGCACTTTACAAGCGCCTTTGCTCCATGCTCGAAGCGCGTGGCACTCTGGCCTCTGGAGACTCTCTGATGGATCTCGCAAAGCGCTCCATGGACGCTCTAGCTCTGGTCGCTGATCTACACCGAGCAGGCTACGGCACAGGCTCAGACGGCTGGCAACTCGAACTCTTCGAGCATTGATCGCCCCCGAGAGCGACCACCTAGCGCCTGATTGATCCGATCTCACCGATCGGTCATTGTTTTCATGTATCCACATCAGCGGGATGCATTCCCATTGCAGATCCAAGAAACATGAAACCCCGCCGGGGTTGATCCGGCGGGGTTTCGAAGGGGATTGTGGCAGCGACCTACTCTTCCAGGAGTCTTATAGTCCTAGTACCATTGGCGCTGAGAAGCTTAACTGCTGTGTTCGGGATGGGAACAGGTGTGACCTTC
>Ga0209373_10000640_pt1 | contig 51907 bp, 41 predicted proteins | sample Higcelweek5metaG_FD_187173 | JGI IMG/M metagenome (GOLD analysis project Ga0209373, IMG submission 187173) | Freshwater pond sediment microbial communities from the University of Edinburgh, under environmental carbon perturbations - High... | ecosystem: Environmental > Aquatic > Freshwater >... | reverse complement strand
AAGTAGGCCGGTCCCCGGCATAATAAGGAGCACGTCCATGAAGAGAAGACAGTTTCTCGGCTTGCTGGGCGCCGCGGGGATCACGGCAACCCTGGGCACTAAGGCGCAAGCCGCTACGAAAAGCTTTGACGGCTACCCCGATGCGAAGGGCGTCCTTTTCGACGCCACCCGCTGCATCGGCTGCCGCAAATGCGAGGCAGGCTGCAACAAGGTCAACAAACTCCCGGCCCCGGCCAAGCCTTTCGACGACCTCAAGGTCCTCGACAAGGAGCGCCGCACGGACGAGAAGTCCTATACCGTGGTGAACAAGTACCAGGGCAAGAAAGGTCCGGTGTTCCGCAAGACGCAGTGCAACCACTGCATGGAGCCCGCCTGCGCCTCGGTCTGCTTCGTTCAGGCCTTCAAGAAGAACCCCGACGGCTCGGTGACCTACGACGCCAGCGTGTGCGTGGGCTGCCGCTACTGCATGGTGGCCTGCCCGTTCAGCATTCCGGCGTACGAATACAATGACCCGCTTACCCCGCGCGTCATGAAGTGCACCATGTGCCACGACCAGCTCCAGAAGGGCGAGATCACCATGCCCGGCTGCGTGGGCGCCTGCCCCAAAGAGGCCCTCACCTACGGCAAGCGCGACGACCTGATCGAGATCGCCCGGGAGCGCATGCGCAAAAATCCCGGCCGCTACGTGAACCACATCTACGGCGAAAAGGAGATGGGCGGCACCAACTGGCTGTACCTCTCCGGCGAAAGCTTCTCGACCATCGGCATGCGCGAGGACCTGGGCAACACCAGCGTGCCCGCCATGACCGCCGGTCCGCTTTCGGTCGTGCCCATGGTTGCGGCCCTGTGGCCCGCCCTTCTCGGCGGCGTCTGGGCCATGAACAAGCGCAAGGAGAAAGTGGCCGAGGAAGAGCAGAAGGCCGCTGTGAAGGCCGCCAAGGCCGCCACAAAGGCCGAGGCCGAGGCCAAGCTCGCCAAGGCCATGGACAACGCCGAGCGCGACAAGACCCAGGCCATTGAGCGCGAAGTGAAGCGCGCCTTGGAAGAGGCGGAGAACGCCCGCAAGGAAGCTGAGGCCGCCGCGAATACTGACACTCCCGACGATAGCGAAGGGAAGGGGGCCTAGATGTCTACGGAAAACACGAGCTCCAGCTCCATCTGGACCCCGGCGAACATCATCACCGCGATCATCCTGGCCGTGGGCCTGGTGATCACCGTGCTGCGCTTCACCAAAGGCCTGGGCGCAGTCACCAACCTTGACCAGAACAACCCCTGGGGCATCTGGATCGGCTTCGACCTGCTGTGCGGCGTCGCTTTGGCCGCCGGCGGCTACACCACCAGCTCCGCCTGCTACATCTTCGGGCTCAAGAAATACCACTCCGCTGTGCGCCCGGCCATTCTGACGGCCTTCTTGGGCTACGCGCTGGTCGTTTTCGCCCTGCATTACGACGTTGGCCGCCCGTACCGCCTCGTGTACCCCATCTTCCTGCAGCCCGGCACCACGTCGCTGCTGTACGAAGTGGGCCTGTGCGTGTTCCTGTACGTCACGGTCCTGGCCATCGAGTTCTCGCCCGCCGTGTTCGAATGGCTGGGCATGAAGAACCTGCGCAACAAGATCCACAAGCTGACGCTGGCCCTCACGGTCTTCGGCGTCATCCTGTCCACCCTGCACCAGAGCTCGCTGGGCGCGCTGTACATCGCGGTGCCGTCCAAGATGCACCCCCTGTGGTACAGCCCGTACCTGGCGATCCTCTTCTTCGTGTCGAGCATCCCGGCCGGCCTGTCCATGGTCATCTTCGAGGGCACCCTGGCCCACAAGCCCTGGCACCACATGATGGACCAGACGCACCTAGACGAGCACGAGGGCGTGATCCTGGGCTTTGCCCGCGGCGCCTCCATCGCCCTGGCGGCTTACTTCTGCGTCAAGCTGGTGGCCGTGGCCTACGACAACAACTGGCATTACCTGGCCTCCGGCTGGGGCGCCTGGTGGCTGGTCGAGGTCGTGGGCTTCGTGCTGGCGCCTTGCCTCATGTACGCCATCGGCAGCCGCGAAAAGAACATCAAGCTCATCAAGTGGGCCGCCGCGATCACCGTGATCGGCATCATCTTGAACCGCTTCAATGTCTCGATGATTGCGTTCAACTGGCAGCTGCCCGCTGACCAGCGCTACTTCCCCAGCATTCTGGAGATCATGTTCTCCATCTTCGTGGTGACCGTGGGCGTGACCGTGTACCGTTTCATCGTCAGCCGCATGCCCATCTTCTTCGAGCACCCCGAATACAAGGACGCCCACTAAAGGAGGTCCATCATGGAATACTACGTTTTTCACGATTTCATGCTGCACACCAAGAGCATCACCTATATTCTTATGGGGGTGTTTGTGGTGGGCTTCTGGGGCCTCTGGGCATTCATGACCTCGCGTGACGAGGAAATTCATAAGTTTCCTGAGCACGACAAGGAGTAGCCCATGTACCAGATTATCACCGGACCTCTTTTGTGGTTGACCTTTGCGGTGTTTGTGGGCGGCCTTGCTTGGCGCGTCTACACCTACATCAAAGGCCTGGACTGGAAGCTTGACCGCGTGGCCTACGGCACGCAGACGGCTTACGGCGTCCGCGGCGCGGTGCGCAGCATCGCCGCCTGGATCGTGCCCTTCGGCTCCCAGGGCTGGAAGGTGAAGCCGATCTTCACCATCCTGTTCTTCGTGTTCCACATCGGCATCGTGGTGACCCCGCTGTTCCTTCTGGGCCATGCGGTGATCTTCAAGATGCGCTTCGGCCTCGGTTGGCTCACGCTGCCCATGTGGGCGGCCGACACGCTCACCGTCGGCATGCTGTGCGCGGCGCTGTTCATCCTTGTGCGCCGCATCGCCCTGCCCGAGGTGCGCATTATCACCAGCCTGTACGACTATGTGCTGCTGCTCATCACCGCCGCGCCGTTCTTCACGGGCTTCATGGCCGTGCACCAGCTCGGCGGCGACTACCAGTTCTGGCTCTACGCGCACATCCTGACCGGTGAGCTCATGCTGCTGGCCGTGCCCTTCACCAAGCTGTTCCACGTGGTGGGCTTCTTCCTCTCGCGCGGCCAGCTGGGCATGGACTACGGCATTAAGCGCGGCGGCATGAAGGGCACGAACATGGCCTGGTAGGCAACCGCCGCCAGCCCGCAAAGCAGTCAAGGAGACGAAAGCAATGCCCGAAGGTAAGTTCTGCAACAGGACGCCCGTCAACACCCAGGAAGCCCTTGAGGCTCTCCTGGCGGACAAGGGCGGCAAGCAATACTACGCGGAAATGGAAGAACTGGACGTCGACGTTCCGAAGCTCGCCGCGTCCATTAAAAACACCTGCAAATCGCGCACGCAGACCTGGCTCGACATGTGCGCCCACTGCGGCCTCTGCGCGGACTCGTGTTTCTTGTACCTGTGCAACAACCGCGACCCCAAGCAGGTTCCGGCGTACAAGATCCAGTCCACCCTGGGCGAAATGGTGAAGCGCAAGGGCGATGTGGACAACGCCTTCATGCGCAACGCCGTGGAAGTGGCCTGGAGCCAGTGCACCTGCTGCAACCGCTGCGGCCAGTACTGCCCCTACGGCATCGACATGGGCGTCATGTTCAGCTATCTGCGCGGCCTGCTGCACTCTCAAGGCTTCGTGCCCTGGGAGCTCAAGATCGGCGCCGGCATGCACCGCGTGTACAAGGCGCAGATGAATGTCACCGACGAGGACTGGACCGAGACCTGCGACTGGATGGCCGAAGAGGCCCAGGACGAATGGCCCGGCCTTGAGATCCCCATCGACAAGGAAAACGCGGACATCATGTACACGGTGAACGCCCGTGAGCCCAAGCACTACCCGGAGGACATCTCCGAGGCGGCCGTGCTGTTCCACGTTGCGGGCGAAAACTGGACCGTGCCCAGCTCCGGTTGGGAGCAGACCAGCCTGTCCATGTTCGCTGGCGACTGGGAAGCCTGCACCCTGCAGGTGAAGCATGTGTACTCCGCCATTGAGCGTTTGAACCCCAAGCGTTGCGTCGGCACCGAGTGCGGCCACGCCCACCGCGCCACCGTCATCGAGGGGCCCTACTGGGCCGGCCGTCCCGACGGCCTGCCTCCCAAGCCTTACCTGCACTATGTGGAGTGGCTGGCCGAGGCCCTGCGCCTGGGCAAGCTCAAGATCGACCCGGCGAAGCGCATCAAGCAGCTGGTGACCCTGCAGGACTCCTGCAACTACATCCGCAACTACGGCTTGAAGGAAATCACCCGCGAGATCGTGAGCTACATCGTTGAGCCCGGCTACTTTGTGGAAATGAGCCCCAACAAGGAGCACAACTTCTGCTGCGGCGGCGGCGGCGGCTTCAACGGCATCGGCCGGTTCCGCAAGCAGAGAAACCGCGCCCTCATGATGAAGCGCGACCAGATTCTGGCCACTGGCGCCAAGCTGGTCCTGGCGCCCTGCCACAACTGCTGGGACGCCATCCGCGACCTTGAGGAAGAGTTCAAGATCGGCATCAAGTGGAGCTTCCTCAAGCCTCTCGTTGCCGGCATGCTGATTGTGCCTGAGCACTTGAAGCCCAAGGAAGAAGAATAACTTCCTCTCGGGGGCGGACGGACCAAGCGCCGTCCGCCCCCTTAATCCTGCCAATTCCACACCTCGGAGAGTCCATGCGCCTGAGCACAAAGAGCCGTTATGGCACACGAATGCTCATCGACATCGCCGAGAATTACCATGACGGCCCCGTGTCCGTGTCTGAAATCGCCGCCCGCACGGGCATCAGCGAAAAGTACATGGAGAAGCTCATCCGGCGGCTGAAGAAAGCCGGCCTGGTGCTGAGCAAGCGCGGGCCCAAGGGCGGCCATGTGCTCGCCAAGCCTGCGGCCAGCATCACCGTGGGCGACATTGTGCGCGCCCTTGAGGAGTGGGTGGTGCTTAAGGGCTGTTCCCTCAGCAAGGACACCTGCGCCTCCTGCAGCCGGCTCGCCAGTTGCCCCACCAAAGACGTTTGGGAGCAGGCCAACAAGGCCATGTTCGACGCCCTGGACGCCTATACCCTCCAAAGCCTCCTCAAGCCCTTCGGCTAATCTTCCCTCAGTCTTCTACCTATTTTCCGTTCCGGCATCTTGTGCCTTGTGTCTGCATGGGCTAAAGCATGCTCAGGTGAATACCGATATGGTTCTTTGCGATTACTGCGAACGCGACAGTTCCGTAGACAGCGCGATGCGTCTTCATTGAATATTGGGCTTGAACACGACATGACCACCGACGCCGCTTTGGCATAGCCTTGCGGACTCTCCAGGGGAGGCTCCATGCTCAAAAATCTCAAGTTGGGAACAAAAATCGGCGGCGGATTCGGTGTCCTCATCCTCATTTCCATGCTCCTAGGCGGCGTGGCCGTGTACAACATGAAACACGTCGGCACCGTGGCCGACAACCTGGAGACGAAGATTGCGCCCCAGGTTGATACAGCGGTGCGCGTTGAGCGCAATGCGCTGTTGACGATGTTCGCCATGCGCGCCTTCCAGTATACGGGCACCGAAGAGGCCTACAATGAAGGCATGGCCGGTCTTGCCGAGGTCGACAAGGCCCTGGCCGAAGCCGCGACGCTGGCGCAGAAGCACCCCGATCTGACCAAGCTCAAGGACATTGTCGCGAAGGCCCAGGCCAAGGTGGCGGAATACCGCACCCTGTGCCAGCAGGCCAAAGACATGGATACGAGCAAAGACAAGAACATGGCGACCATGGTTGAGGCCGCCGCCTCGTTCAGCAAGTCGAGCGAAGACTTTTATGAGGGCGAAAACAAAAAACTGTCGGCTGAGCTTTCTGGCAAGGTTGACGGAAAGAAACTGCGCGAGCGCTACGAGAAAGTTGCTTCGATCAGTTCCATAATGCAACTGAGCGGTGCGGTGCGCATTGCGAATTTCAAGTCCCAGGCGACGCGTGACAGCAAGTTTGCCAGCGAAGCTTTGAAGAATTTTGATGAAATCGCCAAGCAGATTGAAAAAATCAAGGTTAATGTCCACGTTGAATCGGACCTGAAAGATCTTGAAGTGATTAAGAACTCTGGCAATGCCTACCGCGCTGCCCTTGAAGAATATCTGAAGTTGAGCGATGCCGCCGACGCCGTGGCCGTAAAGCGCCGCGATCTTGGCAACGAGGTCACCTCCCTGGCGCGCCAGGCCTCCGAATCCGGCGTGAAGGAAACCAAGGAAGGCTCCGCGCAGGCCGCCTCGGCCTTGTCCGCGGCTTCTGTCGTCCTCATCACCGGGCTCATCATCGCCCTGATCCTTTCGCTCATCGTGGCCGCCTTCCTTACGCGCGGCATCACCCGTCCGGTCATGCTCGGCGTGGACTTCGCCAAGCGCATGGCCGAGGGCGACTTCACCGGACATTTGAACATCGAGCAGAAGGACGAGATAGGCGTGCTGGCCCAGGCCCTGAACGACATGGTGGGCAGGCTGCGCGGCGTTGTGGCCGAGGTGCGCGGCGCCACGGACAACGTGGCCTCCGGCTCCGAGGAACTTTCCGCCTCCAGCGAGTCCCTTTCGCAGGGCGCCACCGAGCAGGCCGCCGCCATAGAGGAAGTCTCCTCCAGCATTGAGGAGATGGCCTCCAACATCCGCCAGAACGCCGACAATGCCCAGCAGACCGAGCGCATCGCCCTGCAGGCCGCCAAGGACGCCCAGGAGGGCGGCGTGGCCGTGGGCCAGGCTGTGGTGGCCATGAAGAACATCGCTGAAAAGATCTCCATCATCGAGGAGATTGCGCGCCAGACCAACCTGCTGGCCCTGAACGCCGCCATTGAGGCCGCCCGCGCGGGCGAGCACGGCAAGGGCTTCGCCGTCGTTGCGGCGGAAGTCCGCAAGCTGGCCGAACGCAGCGGCAACGCGGCGGGAGAGATCAGCGAGCTTTCAAGCTCCACAGTGTCCGTGTCTGAAAAGGCTGGCGAGATGCTCATGAAGCTCGTGCCGGACATCCAGCGCACGGCCGAACTGGTGCAGGAGATTGCCGCCGCCACCGGCGAGCAGAACTCCGGCGCGGATCAGATCAACAAGGCCATCCAGCAGCTCGACCAGGTCATCCAGCAGAACGCCTCGGCCTCGGAGGAAATGGCCTCCACCAGCGAGGAGCTGTCCAGCCAGGCCCAACAGCTGCAGCAGACCATGAGCTTCTTCCGCGTCGACGGCGGCGGCACGGTCATGCGTCCGCGCAAGCCCAAGGCCCTGCCCGCCGGCCCCTCCGCCTCCAAGCCGCAGGCGGCTCCCCGTCCTGCCGCGCCGGCTGCCCCGTCCGCCAAGAAGAGCGGCGGCATTGAGCTTGATTTGAGCCCGGACAGCGACGACGGCGAGTTCGAGAAGTTCTAGGCCTGGCCGTCATCGGCCTCAAGGAGACGCTTATGGCAGAGAAAAGCGCCATCGAAACCAGCCAGCATTTGACCTTCACCCTGGGCAAAGAGGTCTTCGCGCTGGACATCGCCAGCGTGCGCGAGGTGTTGGAGCTCACGTCCATCACCAAGATCCCGCGCACCCCGGACTTCATGCGCGGGGTCATCAACCTGCGCGGCCACGCCGTGCCGGTCATGGACCTGCGGCTCAAATTCGGCATGCCCAAGGCCGCGGCCACAGTGGACACCTGCATCATCATCGTCGAGGTGGACTTCGAGGGCGACCGCATCATCATGGGCGGCATGGTCGATTCCGTGCGCGAGGTCTTTGAGATTGCTTCCGACCGCATCGAGGCCGCGCCACGCATGGGCACGTCCATCAGCACGGACTACATCAAGGGCATCGGCAAGCAGGACGACGTGTTCATCATCATCCTGGACATTGCGCGCATCTTCTCCGCCGCGGAGCTTGCCCTCGCGCGGGAGGCCCAGAAAGACGCGGCGTAGCCCGTGACAGCGCAGGACCGACGCCTGAGGCGTGGGTGCGTCCGGGGAGCAATGCGGACGCATCCGCAGTTTGTCGAACTGCCTGCCTGAGGCCACGATCGTGCCGCGGTGAACTGAAAAGCAAAGGCCGGGCTGAACATCTCTGTTCGGCCCGGCCTTTTGCGTACTCATGCGGTGCGATTGCGCCGCGCGTCGCCCTATTTGCCCGTGTAGCGCTCGATCTGCTGCTTATACTCGTCAATGCCGTCGGCCACGCCGTTGGCCAAAATCTTCAGGTACACGTCGGTCTTCAGCCGCGCCGCCTCGGTCTTGTTGGTGATGTAGCCCATCTCCAGCAGGGCGGAGGGCATCTTGGCCCCCATGAGCACGTAGAAGGGCGCTTCGCGGTTGCCGTGGTCGGTCACGGACCATTTGTCGCGCAGGGCCGCAAGCCCCTGCCGCTGGAGCCCCCGCGCCAGAACCACGCTCTCCTTGATTTTGGAGGTGAGCATGAGGTCGGTGAGGATCATCTGCAAATCGCTGATGTTTTTGTCGGTAACGGAATTCTCTCGCGCGGCCACGCGCACGGCGTCGGGCGTGCGGGCCAGGTTGAGGCTGTAGGTCTCCAGGCCGTTGATGCCGGGGTCTGTGCTGGCGTTGCAGTGCACGGAGATGAACAGGTCGACCTTTTTGGCGTTGGCGAGGGAGGTGCGCTCCTCCAGCGCCAGGAAGTCGTCGGTGGTGCGCGTGTAGAGCACGCGGTAGCCGCGCTGCTTGAGCATCTTGCCCAGAATGAGGGCCATGCGCAGGGTCACGTCTTTTTCCTGCAGGCCGAAGCCCCGCGCGCCAGGGTCCTTTCCGCCGTGCCCGGCATCGACCATGATGGTGCGCACGGTGAGCCCCAGCTGCTCCACAAGGTCGGCCGCGAGTTTTTTGCGGCTGCCCTTGGGCGCGGCAAAGGCCTGCGGCACCGCGTCGTCCGGGGCTGCCACGGGCACGGGCGTGGCGGCCTTGGCCTCGGCGGAGCTGAAGGCGTCGATGACCAGGCGGAAGGGATTGTCCAGAGCGGTGACGCGGTAGTCCTTCAGCTCGGCATAGTCCATGACCACGCGGGTGCTGTCCTGGTCCTTGGGCGCGACGCGGATGTGCTTCAGGATGCCGCCCGCCACCTGCATGGAGTCGGTGAGGCCCGCGCGGGGGCGCGCCCCCATAAGGTCGATGTAGATGCGCCCGGCCAGACCCTTTGTGCCGCGGTGCTCCAGGATTTGGTAGCGGAACTTCACGCGGGAATCCAGGTCGAGCACCACGCGGGCCGAGGCGCCGGTGTTTTTGGGCCGCACTTCCAGCAGCTGCGGCTTGTCCGCCGGAGCATTGCGCGCGGCGGCGGGGGGGTCCGGCGTGGGATCGGGCGCGGCATCGCGCTTCTTTGCGTTGTGGCCTATTGTTTTGGGGATGCGCGCCAGCATTTTGGCGGCGGTGGCCGCATGGGGCGAGGCGGGGTAGAGCTGCCGCAGGGTCATGAAGTCGCCCTGGGCGCCGTCCGGATCGGAAAGGCGTTGCAGGCGGATGGTGCCGCGGTGGAGCAGGGCGTCGGGCGCGAGCTGATATTTGGCGAAACGCTCGGCGCAGGTGCCGAAGGTGTCCGCGGCCTTGAACCAGTCGGCCTTGAGGCCGGAGCGCTTGGCGATCTCCTGCTGCACACGGGCCAAAAAGAACGTGGCCTTGGCGCCGTTGAGGCCGTCCGGCTTGGCGCTTCTGGCCTGCTCCAGCTCCGTCTCCAGCTTGCGCAGGGCTTCTTTGGAAGGATTCTTGCGGGCCAGCAGGGTTTGGAAGCGTTGCACCGGGGCATCGGAAGGATTTTCAGCGGTTTTGGCGGGCGCGGCCTTGGCGGCCAGGGAGACGCCGGAGGCCAGGCACAACGCCAGCAGCAAGAACGGTAAAAACAAGACCGCTCTAAGCCTCGTGCGCCCCGCGCAAGCATGCATCCGTATCGCCATGGTCCCCCGGCGCAGGCGCGGCAAACGGCGCGCACTTTTGGCCTCAGTCATCATTGCCGAGAATCTACAAAAAGTCCAGAGAGCCTCAACCGTTTTCCAAGAGCGGCTACCTTGACCGCAACACGGGCCAAAGGCTACCACGCGCAGATGCGCATGCCCGAACTGCTTTTGCCCTGCGGCGACATGGAATCGCTGGAAACAGCCCTGCTTTATGGCGCGGACGCCGTCTACCTTGGAGCGGACGGACCCAACCTGCGCGCCGGAGCGGCGGGCTTCGCCGGCGAGGGCCTCACGCGGGCCACGGCCCTGGCCCGTGCGCGCGGCGTGCGCGTGTATGTGTGCCTCAACGCCAGCCCGCGCGAGCAAGACATGCCCCTGGTGCGCCAGGGCTTGGAGCAGGCCGTGCAGGCCCAGGCCGACGGGCTGATCGTCGCCGATGCCGGGGTGGCGCGCCTGGCCCTGCGCCACGCGCCCGGGCTTCCGCTGCACATCAGCACCCAGGCCAACACGCGCAACAGCGAGGGCCTGGCCTTTTGGCGGGACCTAGGCGCTACGCGGGCCAACCTCGCGCGGGAGTGCGCCGCAGGAGAGGTGGCCGCCCTGGCGCGCGCGCGCGACGAGCAGTTGCCCGGCTTCGAGCTGGAGATTTTTGCCCACGGCGCGCAGTGCATGGCTCTTTCCGGCCGCTGCGGGCTCTCGGTGCACATGGTGGAGCGCAAGCCGGGCGAAACCGGGCGCACCGCCTGCATGGGGGCCTGCGCGCATCCCTGCCGCTACGAGTACCGCCTGCGGGCCGTGGTGGAGGAGCGCAAACGCGCCGGCGCCGAGGCCTGGGAGGTGCTGGAACAGTGGACGGACGATCCGGCCGCCCCAGGCGAGGCGCCCTGGACCCAGTTTTTTGCGCCCCAGGACCTTTGCCTGCTGTGGTACGCGCCCTGGCTGGCGCGCCTGGGGGTGGACGCCCTCAAGATCGAGGGCCGCACGCGCAGCTCCGCCTATCTGGCCGTGGTGGCCGATTCCTGGCGCTTCGCGCTGGCTTCCCTGGCGGCCGGGCGCTTCCGCCCGCGGGAGGTTCTGGACGAGCTGCGCCACGCTGCCACACGCGCGCTGACCGCCGGGCTTTTCGGGCCGAACACGCATCGGCCCATTCCCGGCCTGGACCAGCTGGCCCAGCGCCATCTGCCCATGCTGCGCGTGCTTGCACCCGCCAAGGCCGACGGCTCGGCCTGGCATGTGGAGCTGAAGGGCCGGCTGGACACAAAGCGCCCCGAGGGGCTGACGCTGATTGTGCCGGGCTTTGCGCGCCCGGTGCTGCCGCCCGGCGGCTACCGCCTGGAACAGGGGCCGGACTCGGCCTTGCCCGGCCTGCCTGTGGAGGAGGGCCACCCCGGCATGCGGCTGGTGCTGCACGCCGCGCATCCCGCTCTGGGCCCCGGCGTGTTCGCCCGGTAGAAAAACAAGGCGCGGCCGGGCGGATGCGTTTTGGCCCCCCCCTTGGCAACCGCCCTGCGGCTGGTATACGGTGACATCAAATGGAGGATCTTATGGCTGGCACTGTGACGATTGACGAAGACGAATGCATTGGCTGCGAAACCTGTTGTGAGTTGACCCCGGGCGTTTTTCAGTTTGACGCCGGTTCCGGCAAAGCCAAGGTCGTGGACCCCACCGGCGCCTCGGACGACGAGATCCAGGCGGCTATCGACGCCTGCCCGGTCACCTGTATTTCCTGGAAATAGCGGCTGAGGGCGGCGCGGCTGCCTCCTGGCCGGTTGCAGGCGGGGAGCGTGGCCGCGCCCCTTTGGACCGCTTTCGCAGGGGGCTGCGCTCCGCCTAGCGGCTGGCCTCCGCCAAGTGGGCCAGGGCTTCGGCATTCACAAGGCGCACGCGGTTGCCCGAAATCTCGATCAGGCCCTGATCGGCGAGCTTTTTGAGCGCCCGCGAAAGGGTCTCCGGTATGGTCCCCAGGTAGGCGGCTATCTGCCCCTTGGGCAGGTCCAGGGTGAGTTCGTCCGTGTTTTGCGTGGCGCGCAGCAGCAGCAGGTAGCCCGCCAGCCGCTCCGGCACTTCCTTGAGGCTCAGCTGGGCGATCTGCGTCACGAACGAGCGGAGCCGGGCCGAAAGCAGCGCCATGACGCCAAGGGCCAGTTCCGGCTCGCGGCGCAGCACCTCCACAAATCCCTTGCGGGCAATGCTCACCATGAGGCTGTCTTCCAGCGCCTGGGCGCTGGCCGGATAGGTCTTGCCCTCGAAGACGGGCACCTCGGCAAAGGCCTCGCCCGGGCCGAAGACATGAAGAATCTGCTCCTTGCCGGAGGGCGCGGCCCGGTACACGCGCACCTTGCCCGAAGCCACGGCATAGAGATGCGTGCCCGGCTGTCCGGCCTCGAACAGAATGTCTCCGGTCTTGAAGCGTTTGAGCACGGTTATTTCCGCCAGGCTCGCCAGTTGCTCCCTGGGCAGTCCCTCGAACAGTTTGACGCTCCCCAGCGCGGCGAGCTTATCTTTTTCCATGTGGCCTCCTGTGCATGGCTTTGACTTTAGTCATGGAAAGCTTGGAGCACAATGGGCAGAATGTTGGCTGAGCCGTTGTTCCAAGAATGACCTCAAGGTGTTGCTCCTCCACCTTCCTTGCCGTGGTTTTGGTCGGCGCAGCAGGACTGGGTTCGTTTGGCGCCCTGGCCGAGTTGACGGCAGACACACGAGCCGACGTGGCACGCGGACGAGAGTTCTCCAGAGATGTGGCGCCTCTCAAGCGATGAGCGCCCGGAACCCTTTGCCAGCAAGCCGACAGGAGACATGCCGATGCCGCAGATGATGCTGACCTTGGCCGTGCTGGGCCATGTGCTTCTGGCCGCCCACGCTTTGCGGCGCGGCGACTGGTCCCTGTGCGCCGCCCTGGCCTTGCTGCCTGTGACGCTTTTGACGCGCAGGGGCGCGGCGCGGCTGGCGGCCGCCGCGGTGCTTGTGCTGGGCGCGGGGCAGTGGGCCGTTTTGGGGGCGGATTTTGTGCGGATGCGCATGGCTTTTGGCGAGCCCTGGCTGCGCCTGGCGCTGATTCTTGCCGCCGTTTTCGCGGCAAGCCTGGCCGCCGGGCTGTGGCTGCTGGGCAAGCGCGCGCGCGGGCTGTTTCCGCATGGCCGCGAGGCGGAGCTGCCCCAGGCCGCGGCGTTTTTGCTGGTCGTTGGCCTGCTGTGGCTTGCGCGCGCCAAGGCCAGCATGCCTGTGCTGCTGGCGGACCGCTTCTGGCCGGGCTCCGGCTGGCTGGAGGTGCTGGGCCTTGGCGTGTACGCCGCATGGCTCACCGGCCGCTTCCTCGACGCCCGCACGCACAAGCGTTTGCGTCCGCGCATCTGGGCATTGTTCTCCGCGTTGTTCTTCGGGCAGCTGGCCCTGGGGCTGGCGGGCTTTTCCGATCTGCTCATGACTGGGCGGCTGCACCTGCCCGTGCCCGCGCTCATCCTCGCTGGGCCGATCTTCCGGGGCGGCGGCCTGTTCATGCCCATTCTCTTCGCCTCCACCGTGCTGCTTGTGGGACCCGCGTGGTGCAGCCACCTGTGCTACATCGGCGCATGGGACGACGCGGCCTCGCGCCTGGGGCCGAAGCCGCCGCAGGCGCTTTCGCGGCGCTGGACCATCGGCGCGCGGCTGGGGACTCTCGCCCTGGCCTGCGGTGGGGCCCTGGCCTTGCGTCTGCTCGATGTGCCGGTGCTGACCGCCGTGTGGCTGGCCGCGGGCTTCGGCCTCGTGGGCGTGGGCGTCATGCTCTTGGCCTCGCGCCGGGCCGGGGCCATGGTCCATTGCACGGCCTTCTGCCCCATCGGCCTGGTGGGCAACGTGCTGGGCAAGCTCATGCCCTGGCGCATGCGCATCAGCCTGGACACGTGCACGCGCTGCGGCTCGTGCCTGCGCGCCTGCCGCTACAGCGCCCTTACGCCGCTGGAGATCGAGGCCGGGCGGCCAGGCCTTTCCTGCACCCTGTGCGGCGACTGCGTGGGCGCCTGCCCGCACGACTCCATGCACTACCGCTTCCCCGGCCTTTCGCCCGCCGCCGCCCGCGCGTTGTTCCTCACCCTGGTCGCGGCGCTGCACGCGGTGTTTCTGGGCGTAGCCCGCATCTGACATCCTGCGGGAGCGCGCGGCGACTGGGCTCGCGAGGCGCTTTGCGCCGCTGCCGGGCAAAGCCGAAGGGCTGTCCGGTGCATCCTCGCGTTGGCATGCCGTTTCCCGCAGGAGGCAGGGGTGCCGCCTGGCGTTGCCATCTCGCCCCGGGCCGGGTACACAGGCCCGAACACGGGGGCCGCCATCATGCGCAGCATCATGCCGCACAGCCTGCAATCAAAGTTTCTGGCCGGACTCGGCCTGGTCATGGTCCTCATGGTGGGCTTCTTCGCCCTGGCGCTCAACCTGCACCTGGAGCGGCTCATGGAGGGCGAGGCGCGGGAGAAGGCCGCGCTCATCCTCTCGCAGGTGGAGGCCATCCAGGGCTACGTGCGCGCCAGCCTGCGCCCGGCCATGTACCGCCTGCTGCCCGACGACCAGTTCGTGCTGGAGGCCATGAGCACCTCCTACATCACCCGCGGCGTAATGAGCGACCAGAACCTCGCGCGTGAGGCCTTCATCTATCGCCGCGTGGGCGTGGGCGCGCGCAACCCGGACTACGAGGCCGACGAACGCGAGCGGGCCTACATCGCGCGTTTCGAGGCGGACCCCGGGCTGAAGCGCATGGAGGAGTTCGCCGAGTTCAAGGGCCAGCGCTACTTCGTCACCGCGCGGCCGCAGCGTTTTGACGAAGGCTGTCTGCACTGCCATGGCAACCCGGCCGAGGCTCCGCGCGAACTCATCGAGCGGTACGGCGCCACGCGCGGCTTTGGCCGCAAGGTGGGCGATCTGGCGGGCATCGACCTGGTGCGGCTCAAGGTGCAGCACGACCTAGGCGGCATCCGCGAGGCCACCCTCTCCTTCGCCATGTTGTTCGCCGCCGGCATTCTGGTGCTGTTCCTCACCATCCAGGGCTTTTTCCACCGCCTGGTGGTGCAGAGCCTGCGCCGGGTCACGGGCATGATGCATCGCTTTTTCCCCGACGAAGCCAAGCACGCCCAGGAGCCCCTGCACCGCGACGACGAGATCGAAGGCATTCTGCACGGCTTTGAGCTCTTTGCGGCGCACCTGCGCCAGGCCAGGCTCGACCTCACCGAGTACGCCTCGACCCTGGAGGACAAGGTGGCGGCGCGCACGGCGGCCATCACCCGCCTGGCCGACGAGCGCCGCGCCGACGTGGCCTTGTTCGTGGCCCTGCTGAACAGCCTGAACGAAAGCCAGACCAAGCAGCAGATGCTGCCCGCGGCCCTTTCGCTCACGGCCCAGCGCTTCGGCGCCAACCGCGCCGGGTATGTCTGCGTGCTGGCGGCCACGGACTACGCCAGCTGGCCAGACCCGGAGGCGCGGATCGATCTGCCCGAGGACTGGCACGATCTCGTTTCCGCCGGGGAGCCGCGCCTGACCCCCCAGACCTGGTTCATCCCGGTGCAGACCTCCGGCACCAGCCGGGGCCTGCTCATCCTTTATTGGGATGCGGACCAGGAGAGCAGCGGCCGCCTGGCCGACCTGGCCCGGGCCATCGGCCAGCAGCTGGGCATCGCCATGGAGAACCTTGAGGCCCTGGACAGCCTGCTGCGGCAGAACGCCATGCTTTCGTCCATTTTCGAGGGCATCGCCGACCCGCTTTTGCTGCTCGACGCGGGCGGCTCCGTGCTGCTGGCCAACAGCCCGGCCCGCGATCTGGCCGCCGGTTTGGCCGTGGGCAAGCCCGGCGCCCGGTTCCACGGTCTGCTCGCCCTGCTTGGCCAAGTGGCCGCCAGCGGCGGCAGCGGTGAATTCGAAATCGCTGACGGGCGCATATTCGAGGCCAGCCTGTACCCCATCGCCGAATCCGGCGGCGGACGGCGGCATGTGGCCTCCCTGCGCGAGGTGACCGCCGAACGGCGCATGGAGGGGCAGATGCGCCGCAATGAGCGCATTGTGGCCGTGGGCCAGCTGGCCGCGGGCCTTGCACACGAGATCAATAACCCCCTGGGCGTCATCCGCTGCTACGCCGAGCTGCTGCAAGCCTCGCAGCCGGAGCCGCAGGCCCAGACCGACCTTGAGATCATCATCCGCCACACGGACCAGGCCCGGCGCGTGGTGCGCGACCTGCTCGACTTCGCCCGGCCCCGGCCGGCGCAGAGCGGCCCGAGCGACCTTGCCGCCGTGGCCGCGGCCACAGTGGAGGTGCTGCGCCCGCGCGGCAAGAGCAACCCGGCGAGCCTGACGCTGGAGGCCGAGCCCGGCCTGCCTTTGGTGCGCGCCGGGTCCGACGCCTTGGAGCACATCCTGACCAATCTCGTCATGAACGCCCTGGACGCGGTGGCGGGCCGGACGGAAAGCCGGACGGAAAGCCGGGCGGAAGGCCGGGAGGGAGGCCGCGTGGGGGTGCGCATCGCTGCGCAGCCGGGCCACGCGCTGCTCACCATAGCCGACAACGGGCCGGGCATCGCCCCGGAACATCTGGACCGCGTGTTCGATCCCTTCTTCACCACCAAGGAGGTGGGCAAGGGCACGGGTCTGGGTCTGGCCGTGGTCTACAGCCTGGTGCGCGATTTGGACGGCAGCGTGGAGGTGGAGAACGCCCCTGGCGGCGGCGCGGTCTTCCGGGTGCTGCTGCCCTTGGCCGAGCCCGCCGGAACGGGCGGAGTGGACAGAGCGGGCGAATCCGGTGGAGAAGCCCTGCCGGGGGGAGCACGCGATGCGGCGGAGTGACGCAGGGCGCCGGACCGGACTGCCGATGTTGCCGGCTGTGTGCCGCGCTTGGCCACGCGCCGGTCTGCCCGTCTGTCAGTCCATAGGCCTTCCCGCCGGAATGTCCGTCAGTTTCCCCGGCATGGGGCCTGTACCGGGCGCAGGGAGCATGAAGGCGCGGGCCGACACAGCGCCGCGGCAAGCGGAACGGCCAGACAAGAGCGATGACCGGACAGGACCGGAAGCGGACAAGAGAGGAGCGCCAAGATCATGAAGCAACGCATTCTGCTGGTGGACGACGAGCCGGATTTCGCCCTGGGTTTGGCGCGGCTGGTGGCCACGGGCTTTCCGGACGTGGAGACCCTTGTGGCCAAGAACGGGGCCGAAGCCCTGGAGCGCTTGGCCGCGGGGCCTGTGGGGCTCATGCTCACAGACCTGCGCATGCCCGGCATGGACGGCCAGGAGCTGCTGCGCCAGGCCCTGGAGCTGGAGCCCAACCTCACGGTCATCATGCTCACCGGACACGGCAGCGTGGAGTCCGCCGTGGCCGCGCTCAAGGCCGGGGCCTATGATTTTCTCACCAAGCCCATTGAGCGGGGCGAGCTGTTCCGCGCCGTGGCCAAGGGCCTGGAGCGCGACCGCCTGCTGGGCGAAAACCGCAGCCTGCGCGAGGTCGCCAGCCGCTCCGAGCTCTCGCGCACCCTGGTGGGCGAAGGCCCGGCCATGCGGCGGCTCAAGGAATCCATGACCGCCGTGGCCGCCTCGGACTACACCGTGCTCATCCGGGGCGAGTCCGGCACGGGCAAGGAGCTTGTGGCGGGCAGCATCCACCGTTTGAGCCCGCGCGCGGGCCAGCCTTTCGTCACCGTGAACTGCCCGGCCATTCCCGAGCATTTGCTGGAAAGCGAGCTCTTCGGCCATGTGAAGGGCGCCTTCACCGGCGCGGAAAAGTCCCGCCGTGGCCTGTTCGTCTCGGCCTCGGGCGGCAGCATCCTGCTGGACGAAATCGGCGACATCCCCATGGCCGTGCAGACCAAGCTGCTGCGCGTGCTGCAGGAGCGCGAGGTGCGGCCCGTGGGCTCCAGCGACACCATCAAGGTGGACGTGCGCATCCTCGCCAGCACCAACCAGGACCTGGAGGCGCGCATCAACAGTGGGCAGTTCCGCCAGGACCTCTTCTACCGCCTGAACGTGCTGACCATCACCCCGCCGCCCCTGCGCGAGCGTAGGGAGGACATTCCTCTGCTGGCCGCGCATTTTCTCGTCCAGGCGTGCAATGAGATGCGCCTGGCCCCCAAGGCCTTGAGCCCGGAGGCCATGGTCTGCCTTGCGGAGCGCCCCTGGCGCGGCAACGTGCGCGAGCTGCAGAACTTCGTGCGCAGGCTGGCCGTGTTCTGCCCCGGCGCGCAGATAGAGATGAACCACCTGCGCCAGGCCGAGGGCGGTCTGCCCGGCCAGAACGGCTGCGTGCAGCCGGAGCCCCTGGCCCCCTACAAGGACGCCAAGGCCCATGTGCTGGAGAGCTTCACCCGCCGCTACGTGGAGCAGGTGCTGGAGACCACCGGCGGCAACATCTCCGAGGCCGCGCGCATCAGCGGCATTGAGCGCGTGAGTTTGCAGAAGATTTTGAAGCGCATCGGCGCTGGCGGCGCGGAAGGCTGAGAGGGACCGGGCTGCGTTCCGCGCCGGAACCTGCGCCGCCGCCCCGGGCGCCTGCCGCCTTGATTCTTCGCCACCTTTTCACTATCGTCCGCCCACGCTCATCGAAGCGCGAAAGGAGCCCCGCATGCCCGAGATCTCTTTGGCCGGACGCCGCATCGGCCCGGAATATCCTCCCCTCGTCATCGCCGAAATCGGCATCAACCACGAAGGCGACTTCGCCAAGGCCGAACGCATGGTGCGCGATGCCGCAGCCGTGGGCTGCGAGTGCGTGAAGTTCCAGTGCCACGTGGTGGAGGACGAGATGAGCCCGCAGGCCAAGCAGGTCATCCCGGGCAACGCCGATGTCTCCATCTACGAGATCATGGAGCGCTGCCAGCTCTCCGCTGCCGACGAGCGCAGGCTCAAGGCCCTGGTGGAAAACCTGGGCATGATCTATCTCTCCACGCCGTTCTCCCGCGCCGCCGCCGACCGTTTGGAGGCCATGGGCGTCTGCGGTTACAAAATCGGCAGCGGCGAGTGCAACAACTATCCGCTGGTGGACCACATCGCCAGCTTCGGCAAGCCGGTCATTTTATCCACCGGCATGAACAGCATGGAGAGCGTGGCCAAGAGCGTGGAGATTCTGCGCGCGCGCAAGGTGCCCTTCGGGCTCATGCACACCACCAGCATGTACCCCACCCCGCCGGAAAAGGTGCGCCTGGGCGCCATGCAGCAGCTGATGAGCGAATTCCCCGACGCCGTGGTGGGCCTTTCCGACCACACCCTGACCATCTACCCCTGCCTGGGCGCGGCGGCTTTGGGCGCCAGCATGCTGGAGCGGCACTACACCTCCGACAAGAGCTGGCCCGGCCCGGACGTCTCCCTTTCCATGGACCCGGAGGAGATGCGCCAGCTCATCGAAGGCTCCAAACTCATCCACAAGGCCCTGGGCGGCACCAAGGCCGTGCTGCCCGAGGAGCAGGTGACCATCGACTTCGCCTACGCCTCTTGCGTCACCATCGCCCCGGTGAAAAAGGGCGAGAACTTCACCAAAGCCAATTTGTGGGTCAAGCGCCCCGGCACCGGCGAGATTCTGGCCGAGCACTTCGAGTCGCTGCTGGGCCGCACCGCCGCGCGCGACATCGACGTGAACACGCAGCTCGCCTGGGACATGGTCCATGCCGGTTAAGCGGAACGTCCTCTTTCTCACCGGCACCCGGGCCGACTTCGGCAAGCTGAAGCCGCTCATGCGCGCGGTGGAGGCCAGCGAGGATTTCGAGTGCCGCATCTTCGTCACGGGCATGCATCTGCTCGCCAAGTACGGCAACACCTACCGCCAAATCGAACGCGAGGGCTTCACCAACGTGTTCATGGCCATGAACCAGCTTGGCGGCGAGGCCATGGAATTGGTGCTGGCGAACACGGTGCAGGCCCTGGGCCGCTATGTGGCCGACAATCCGCCCGACATGATCGTGGTGCACGGCGACCGCCTTGAGGCCCTGGCCGGGGCCATCGTGGGCGCGTTCCGCAACATCCTGGTGGCCCACATAGAAGGCGGCGAGCGCAGCGGCACCATCGACGAGATGATCCGCCACAGCGTGACCAAGCTGGCCCATGTGCACTTCGTGGCCAACGAGGAAGCCAGCCACCGCCTGATCCAGATGGGCGAGCAGCCGGAGGCCGTGTTCATCATCGGCTCGCCGGACATCGACATCATGCTCTCGCCGGATCTGCCGGACCTGGACGCCGTGCGCGCGCGCTACGACATCGCCTTTCCGCAGTACGCCGTGGCCCTGTACCACCCCGTGACCACCGAGCCGGAGCTGCAGGCCGCGCGCGCCAACGACTTCGTCCAGGCCCTGCTCGACTCCGGGCACAGCTATGTGGTCATTGCGCCCAACAACGACGCGGGCAGCGAGCATATCCACAAGGCCTACGAGCGGCTCGCGGGCAACCCGCGCTTCCGCATGTTCCCGTCCATGCGCTTCGAGTTCTTCCTGCGGCTCATGCAGAATGCGCGTTTCATCATCGGCAACTCCAGCGCCGGCGTGCGCGAGGCGCCCATCTACGGCGTGCGCACCATCAACGTGGGTTCGCGCCAGCGGGGCCGCTTCCTGCACGACTCCATCCTGAACGTGCCCGACTGCCATGCCGCCGTGCTTAAGGCCACGCGCGACTGCTGGGAGCTTGAGGAGTGCGCGCCGTGCTTCCATTTCGGACGCGGCAACAGCGTGGAGCTGTTCATGGCCCACCTGCGCCGGCCCGAGCTGTGGAACCGCTCCAGACAAAAGCACTTTTTGGACATCTGCATGCCCTGACGCGCGCGGCGCAAGATTCTTTTTCGGCGCGCAAGGAACCAAACGCCTTGCCCAAACTCCGCATCCCCAGGTATACAACGACCATGCTCCCATCCAAGGCCGTTTTCCTCCGGCTTCTGGCCGTCCGCCGCCGCCTTTGCCCGGTCCTGCCGGCGCGTCCGGGCCGGTCCGGTCTTCGGGCACGGCCGTGAACCCTTCGCCGCCGCACATCGGCGCGCCCCTCTCCCTGCGCCTGCTGCGCCGCATCCTCCTGGTCTGCACGCTGTCCATGCTGCTGTTCGCCGGCGCGCGCGCCTGGTGGGAGTACCGCGCGGCCCTGGATTCCTCGGTGCAGCTCATGGCCGGCATCGAGCAGGCCATGGCCCACACGCTGGCGAACAGCCTGTGGGAGTTCGACGCCGAGCACCTCGAGTCGCAGCTGCAGGGCATCCGCAGCACCTCGGCCGTCAGCTATGCCGCGGTGCTGGAGCACGACCGCGTGGTGGTGGAAAGCGGCGCGCGCCAGAGCGAGGACGCGCTGACGAGCACCTCGGAGCTGGTGCGCAGGCAAGAGGGCCAGGTGCTGCATGTGGGCCAGCTGCTGCTCCAGGTGGACATGGCCAAGGCCCGCGGCCAGGCCTTGAGCGTGGCTCTGGTCTCTCTGGTCTTCAGCGCCGGGCTGGTGTTGCTTGTTTCGCTGGCCGTGTTCCTGCTCACACGGGGCATGGTTTCCCGGCACCTTTCCGGCGCCGCACGGCACTTTCAGGCCTTGGACCTGGCTCAGCCTGGAATGCGCCTGCCCAAACTGCGGCTGGACAAAAAATGGGCAGGCGATGAGCTGGACGTTTTGTGCCTGGCCGTGAACGACATGCAGGAGAACCTTGCGCAAACCTACGCCAAGGCCTGGGTTGCCGAGTGCGAGGCCAGGAGTCAGGCGCGCTTTCCGGAGGAGAATCCGAATCCTGTCATGCGCGTGACGGCCGAGGGAGTTCTCGTCAGCGCCAATCCGGCCAGCGCCGACTTCTTGGCCCAAGTGGGCGGCGCCCTGGGCCAGCGTTTGCCGGCGCAATACGCCGAGACCCTGCGCAGCGCCTTCGTCGCCGGCCAAGTGGAGCGCTTCGAGACGGAATGCCAGGGCCGCACCTACGCCTTTGTGGCCCGGCCCCTGGTGGGCGAGGGCTGCGTGAATCTGTACGGCCTGGACATAAGCCGCCGCGTGCAGGCGGAGGCGGAGGTGCGGCGCAACATGGCCCGGCTGCAATGCCTGGTGCGCGTGCTACAGCATTCCTGCGACACCGTGCAGGAGTTTCTCGACTTCTGCCTGGCGGAGGTCTTGCGGCTGACGGAAAGCCACTACGGCTACATCTATCACTATAGCGAGGAACGCCGGGAGTTTGTGCTCAACACCTGGTCCCGGGGGGCCATGCAGGCCTGCGCGGTGCGCAACGCCTCGCAGCGCTACGACCTGGACAAGACCGGCGTGTGGGGCGAGGTGGTCCGTCAGCGCAAGCCCATTGTGATCAACGACTTTCAGGCCCAGCATCCCCAGAAGCGCGGCTACCCGGAGGGGCATGTGCCGCTCTCGCGTTTCATGAGCGTTCCGGTGTTCGGCGGCGGGCAGATTGTGGCCGTGGCCGGGGTGGCCAACAAAGACGGCGAGTACACGGAAGCGGACGTGATGCAGTTTTCGCTGCTCATGGACGCCTGCTGGCAGGTTGTCGGGCGCATGGCAGCGGAGCAGGACGTGCGCAGCTCCCTGCGCGAAAAAGAGATTCTGCTCAAAGAGATCCACCACCGGGTCAAGAACAACATGCAGATCATCAGCAGCCTGTTGTTTTTGCAAATGGAGTACGTGAGCACTCCGGAGGACCGGGAGCTTTTCGCGGAGAGCCAGAAGCGCATTCAGGCCATGGCCCTGGTGCACGAGGAATTATACAAGGCCGTGGACTTGTCCTCCGTGGGCATGCGCGAGTACGTGTCGCGCCTGGTGGGCCGGGTGCTCGCCGGAGCGGACATCCCCGTGTGCGCGCAGTTTGAGCTGGACGAGGTGCGGCTGCCGGTGACGCATTCCATTCCCTGCGGCCTGGCCCTGAACGAGCTGGTGATGAACGCGGTGAAGCACGCTTTCCGGCCTGGCCCTGGCGAGACCGATGGGGGACATCTGCGCGTGGCCCTGCACCAGCATGAGGGCGAGGTCGTTCTTGAGGTTGAGGACAACGGCCCCGGCCTGCCACCGGATTTCGACGTCATGGCCACGCCCACGCTGGGCATGACGCTGGTGGCCAGCCTGGTGCGGCAGCTTGGCGGCGAGCTGACGGCGGACGGCGGCGACTTGGGCGGCGCGCGCTTCCGGCTGGTGTTTCCTCTGCCGCATGCGGCAGGCTAGGGCGGCGTCAGCCGCGCGCGGCAGCCGATGTGCAACGCGCGAAATATCCGGCCGGGTTGAAACGTTTGCTTCTGCCTGTGCCGCCGTTCCGGCGCGCCGGCGGCGTCCCTAAGCATCCTTGCGCGCGTGGCGTGTGCGGCGGCGCACTTTGGCGCGGCTCTCTGTTGGTTTGAGCGCCCGCAGGACCTTTTCGAAAAATTCCGGCCCCGGCACGGGGCAGAGGCCGCGCGCAAGCAGCTCCTTCGCGGGCGGCGCCGCAAGCAGCAAATCCAGCCCCTGGTCCGAGGCTACCTTGGGCAGCCAGAAGGCCCGCGTCTCGTCCTGGGGCATGGGCGCCAGCGTTCCGTCCAGCACGCCGTCCAGCGCGGCGGCCACCTTTGCGGGGCAAGCCAACGCACGGGCGAGGGCCTGGATCACATCATCGCATTGCACGGAAGAAAGGCTGGCGCGCGGGTCGCTGGCCACGGGGATTAAGCGCTTGACGCGGGTGTTTCCGATGAGCCGCCAGACTGCCTCATTGCCGCAGGGCCCCATAAACCTCTGACGGGCGCAAGACGCTCCAGCCGAGGCCGCTTGCCTGGACGGCCGCCTCGGCCAGAGCTTCGGATACGATTTGCCCTCCACGCCTGGGGGATTCGGCGTTGTCGGGGCCAGCGTCGTGCTTTCTCTGGGGTGGTTCGGCGTTCCTCGAAAAACCGCCCTGCCCTTGAGCCTTTTCTGCGCGCCCTGCAGTATCTGCCAACGATACCCTCCGCGCTTGCCATCCAGGTCACGACGAGGATCGCTGTTGTGCAACTGCGCCCTGGGCAGGCGGTCCTCTACCGGTCACGGCGCTGACCAGATTGGCTTGCTTTCCCAACACGCGACCAAGCCGAAGCGAGAAGATTCACGCTTCGGTTTGGCTCACCCAGGACTGACGTATTTATCAAGAAGAAGACGCTGTTCGCGGATTTGCCGACCGCGTTCAAAGACGCGAGCCGCTCATACCTATTCCGAGAGAAACCTCCGGAACACCTGGGCCAGAGCCGCGCCGTCCGGCCCGCCGGGACGTGCGGGAACGGCAGCCAGAATGCCCAGCCCTTCGCTGGCCTCGTGGAAGGCCTCGGCGTCCAGACCGCTGACCACGGCCACGTTGATCATGGCGTCGACCATGAGCAGCTTCCGCGCCAGATCAAGGGGCGCGCCGCCGTCCAGCCCTTCGTCAAGCACCACGAAACCCGGTGCCAGGGTCTTCACCGTGGCCAGGACATTGGCCCAGCTGTCGGCGAAGCTCAGCTCCGCGCCCGTGCCTCCGGCCAGGGCGTCGGCAAAGGCGGCAAGCTCCCCGGCCCGCGGCGTGGCAATAAGTATGAGCATTTCCGTCCTCCCGCCGGCCTAGTGGCCGCCGCCGCAGGTGAATTCGGTGCTGAAGGCAGGAAGCGAGCCCATGAGCAGGGCCTGGACCGCGTGCCCCACCGAAGGCGCGTTCGAGCCGTGGAACACCTGGATGCCCACCTGCTGGAAGCCCATGAGCGGGCGCATGCCCATGCCTCCGGCTATGAGCACGTTGACGCCGTTCTGCGCCAGGTGGTTCACAGGGGCCATGCAGCCGCCCTGCTGGTGCGGCACATTCGGCAGGGTGCGCACCTCCAGAATTTTGCCGTCCAAGGTTTCCACGATGGTGTAGATGTCGCAGTGGCCGAAGTGCTGGCCAATGGACGCGTCGAGGCCGCCGGGCATTTCCGAAGGGATGGCGATGGTGATGGTTTCCATGGATGTTTCTCCTATGCGTTTGGTTTGTTGAGGAAAGGGGAAGGCCGCGCGGCGGTGTCCCGGGCGAGGTTTGAAATCACCTCCCAGACGCCGCGCAGGGCCGTGGAAAACGGAGTTTCTGCCAGTTCGGTGACGCACTTGCCTTGCACCATGGCCCGCACCACCACGTCGTCGTAGGGCAGGCGGCCCGCCAGCACGTGGCCTTGTCCGGTGCAGTAGCCCTCCATGTCCGCGCTGTTCTGAAGGTTCAGGTCGTACTTGTTCACCGCCACGGCCACGGGAATGCGGAAGTGGCGGCACAGGGCGGCCACACGCTCCAGGTCGTGCCGGCCGGAGGGCGTGGGCTCGGTGATGACGACGGCCAGGCTTGCCCCGGAGAGCGAGCTGATGACCGGGCAGCCGATGCCTGGCGAGCCGTCGCACAGCATGAGGCCGAGGCCCAGCGCTTTGGCCCGCTCGCGCGCCTCCTTCTTGAGCAGGGCCACCAGCCGGCCGGAGTTCTCCTGCCCAGGAAAGAGCTGGGCGTGGATCATGGGCCCGAAGCGCGTGGACGAGGCGTACCACTGGCCGCAGTGCTTTTCCGCAAAGTCTATGGCCCCGGCCGGGCAAAAGCGCGCACACACGCCGCAGCCCTCGCAGCGCATGGCGTCGACGGAAAACGCCCTTGGCCCGGGCGCGATGGCGTCGAAGCGGCACAACCCGGAGCACAGCCCGCAGCAGGTGCACCGCGCGGGATCGATGACGGCTTCGCGACCGGAGTGAAACGCATGCTCCTCCTGGCGGTCCGGGGCGAGCAGCAGGTGCAGGTCCGGGGCGTCCACGTCCAGGTCGCAGAGCATGGCTCCAGACTGCCCGCTCGCCAGATGGGCGAAGGCCGCGGCGATGCTGGTCTTGCCCGTGCCGCCCTTGCCGCTGATGACGACGATCTCACGCATGACGGACCTCGCCATTGTTGGAGGAAACGGATTTGGCGGCGGCCGCACCCTGCATGCGCGCCATGAGCGCCAGAAACACGGCGCGCGCCTCGGGCACGGCGCAGGCCGCCACCTCGCCGCGCGAGTAAGCCTCGGCCACTGTGCGGCTGAAAGGAATTTCCGCCCACACGGGCACGCCCGCTTCGCGGCAGTAGTCGTGCACGCGGCCATCGCCGATGCCAGCGCGGTTGATGACCGCGCCGAGCGGCTTGCCCAGCGGGGCAAAGGCCTCCACCGCCAGCCGGAAGTCGTGCAGGCCAAAGGGCGTGGGCTCGGTGACGAGGACGATGACGTCCGCGTCCATGACCGCGTTCACGGCCGGGCAGCTCACGCCGGGGGGCGAATCGATGAGCACGTCGGCCTGTGCGTTGCGCGCAATACGCGCCTTGACCTGGCGCATGAGCGGCGGGCTCATGGCCTCGCCCACGCGCAAGCGGCCCATGAGAAAACGCGCCGCGCCCGCCGTGCCTTCCACAATGTGCCCAAGCTCGCGGCCGCCCGGAGAAAGCGCGCCCTCCGGGCACAGGGCGATGCAGCCGCCGCAGCCGTGGCACATCTCTGGGAACACGAGCAGGGTTTGGCCCATGAGGGAGAGCGCCTTGTACTGGCAGAACGCCGCGCACTCCCCGCACAGGACGCAGCGTTCGGCGTCGAGCATGGGAATCTCCAGCATCGCTGGATTCTCGGCGGTGATCACGGGGCGCAGGAACAGATGGAGGTTGGGCTCCTCCACATCCAGGTCCACGGCAGTGAGCGGACGGTCCCATACGGCGGCCAGGGAGGACGTCACCGTGGTCTTGCCCGTGCCGCCCTTGCCGCTGGCGATGGCATAGATCATTATTGCTCCGGCCTACGACGCGGCCTTGTTTCCGCCCGCCTGGGCATTGGGCTCGCTGGCCACGGCAAAGGCGCCTTGGCGGTATTTCTCCACGGCCTGGGCCACGGTCATGTTCTCCACGTCCTGAATGACCTGGATGCCCGCGGCACTGAGGGCCTGGAAGGCCTTGGGCCCCACGAAGCCGCTGAGGACCACGGACGCCCCGGCCCTGGCGACATTCTCCGCAGCCTGGATGCCCGCGCCCTGGGCCATGGCTTGGGAATTGCCGTTATCGACATAGCTGGTCTTGCCGCTCGTCAGCTCGACCACCACAAAACCGGCGGCCCGGCCGAAGCGCGGGTCCACCATGTCTTCCGGAAGCGGGCCTTCGCTGGTCACGGCGATGATTGTTTCAGGCATGAGGCTCTTCTCCTTATTCCGTTTGGCGGGCGCAGCGCCGCCACCTTCTGCCGCAACCCGGCATTGTGAACTCTTGAATGCGGCCCGAGCACCAGGCCCTCGCCACCTCGTCCGCCGTTCCGCCTATCCACGGAACCACGCGCACCCCGGCGCTATGCAGGTTCTCCCGCGCGCAGCAGGCCAGCCCGCCGCAAATAAGCACGCCGCTCTGCTCAAGCAGAAGCAGCTCCAGCAGCGCGCCAAGCCCCATGCTATGCACCGGTCCGGGCAGGTCTACCTGACGGAGCTGGACGCCTGAATCCAACCGATAGAAACGCAGCTGCGTGGCTGTCTCAAGCAGCGACGCAACGCGGTCGCCGTAGCAGGCCAAGCACACGAACATCAGCATTCCTCCGGCGGGTCGTCCTTGGCCGCGCACAAACGCAAGCACAGACCCACCAAAGGCAGGAATCGTGCCGCAATGTAATGCAAGTGATTTAGCTAGGTTGTCCTGTCCGGTTGGCAAAGTGGGGATGGTGCGGGCGCGTTTTGCGCCCAGTCGCGGGGGGTCAGTGTTTTGCGCAGGCTTGGCCCAGAATGCGGCGCAGGGTGTCTTTGGCCACGCCAAGCTCCCGGCAGGCGGCCATGGCGCGACCGTTATTGCGGGCCAGCGCCTGGGTCGCGGCCTGGCGCTTGATTTCGGCCAGGGTGCCGTACAGCGGCGGGGCCTGCCCGGCGTCCTGGCCGGGGGCCAGGTTTTCCGGCAGGTGCTCCGGCTTGATGAATCCGCCCGGGCAGAGGATGAAGGCGTATTCGATGATGTTCTCCAGCTCGCGCACGTTGCCGGGAAAGGCATGGCGCATGAGCCGTTGGAGGACATCCGGCGCAAGGCCCTGGATGTCTTTTCCGGTGAGGGCGTTTTGCCGGGTCACGAAGTGCTGGACCAGCAGCGGGATGTCCTCCGGCCTTTGGCGCAGGGGCGGCAGAACCAATCGCACTACGTTCAGACGGTAATAGAGGTCGCTGCGGAAGGTCTGGCGCGCCACCATATCCTCCAGGTCGCGGTTGGTGGCGGCAATGACCCGCACGTTTACCGGCACCCCGGCCACCGCGCCCAGGGGCTCGATGACTTTCTCCTGCAGGGCCCGCAGGATTTTCACCTGCAAGGTGAGCGGCATGTCGCCGATCTCGTCCAGAAAGAGTGTGCCGCCGTCAGCGGCCTGGAAGCGGCCTGGCTTGTCCTTCTTGGCGTCGGTGAAGGCCCCGGCCTTGTGGCCGAAGAGCTCGTTCTCCAGCAGGTTTTCCGGCAGGGCGCCGCAGTTCACGGCCACAAAGGGCTTGCCCCCGCGCGGGCTCAGGTTGTGGATGGCTCGGGCCACCAACTCCTTGCCGGTGCCGCTTTCGCCCAGCACCAGCACGGTCGAGCCGCTGGCCGCGATTTGCGGCAGAATGCCCAACGTGCGCTGGAACGCCGGGCTTTTGCTGATAATGTCCTCCACGTTGTAGAGGCCGTCGAGTTTCTTTTGCATGAGCGTGAGCGCCGAGAGATCGCGGAAGGTCTCCACCCCGCCGACCACGTGGCCGCGCCGGTCGCGCAGGGGCGCGGCGCTGATGCTGATGGGCACCTTGGCGCCGTCCGGCCGGACGAAGAACAGCGAGCGGTTGCTGCGGCTCTCTCCCGCGGCAAGGGCGGCCTTGAGGGCGCAGGACCCGTCGCAAATGCTGGAGCGGAACACCTCCCAGCACTTTCGGCCCAGGGCCTCGCCACGCGGCACCCGGGTTATGGCGCTGGCGGCGCGATTAAAAAAGGTGATGTTCCAGTCCAGGTCCACGGTGAACACGCCGTCAGCAAGGCTGTCCATGATGTGTTCACAGGATATGTCGCGTAAAAAGCTCATGGAGGTCCTTTGGGCTGGGCGTATTATGGGCGCAGAATACGCCCATTGCGCTCATACAAGGCGTCTTTCGCGCCCATGCCGTGTTCTATGCTCTCTGCCAGTTCTGTCAACCACGCTGCAACCTTCGCGTACGCTTTGCGGCACGGCAGATGCTTCACTCCCACAAAGCCGTTATGGCGGTAGAGGAGCGCATATGCCGAATCAGGATGGCGCAGGACCGATAGGGCCAGGGCGTCAGGGCAAGGGCAACGGGCCTTGCGGCCAGGGCGTTGTGCAAGAAGATGCTGCGCGTCAGAGAAAGGGCCAAGGGAAAGGGCTGCGGCCCAGACCCTTCCCCTGCCCTGGGCCACAGGCGCGGCAAGGGCGGCGCAGCAGGGAGACCCAGTCAGCGCGGTTTGCGCTTGATGAGCGCTGATACTGGGGCGAGCACAACCGTTTGCCACGCATGACGCTGTTATTTTGATGGATTATAGTCTGGCAGCCTGCCGTTGAGAACGTCTTCGTGGCAACCTGGGAAACGTGTTCTCCAATGTACAGACCAGGGGAACCCTTCCGTTCCCCCCAACACATCATGACCCGGCTGTGTTCTTGTGCCGGGGAGTGCGATTGACCTGCCACTTGGTCCGACACCAGATGGTTGGCACCGGCATCGGGAAGGAACGAGGATAGGGCTTATGAGAAGGTGGTTAGACACAGGAATGCGCGGACGACGGAGACATTCCTGCGCAGCTTTGGCATGGACTTGATGGAGATACATCAAGCTTTGGTAGGTTTGGGGGCAGGGCGAAGGGCGCAGGAGCCAGAATGATGAAGATTCGTCGAACGTATTTCCCCCGGCTTTTCCCCCCGGCAAAGAAAAAGCGGGTTACCTTTCGGTAACCCGCTGAATCTGCTGGCGTCCCCAAGGGGGTTCGAACCCCTGTTGCCGGCGTGAGAGGCCAGTGTCCTAGGCCACTAGACGATGGGGACGGACAATGCTTTGGTGGGCCGTGATGGACTCGAACCATCGACTCTATCATTAAAAGTGATATACTCTACCAACTGAGTTAACGGCCCCCGAAGGAAGGTTCTTTTATCCGCGCCACAGGGAGGTGTCAAGGTTTTTGTGTGATATTTTTCGCCCCGCGCCGAGGATGCATTCCGGGGCAAAGTGCGGTAGCCATGCGCTACGGGCAAAAAGCCCACAGGAAGGGTCATGAGCATATCCGCATCCCGCACCGGACGCCGCCGCCGTCCGCGCAAGGCGCTCGCCGCAACGGCGACTCTGCGCGACGTGTGGCTTGGGCTCTTGGCCGACAACTCCCGCGACATCTTCTTTTCTTTGTGTTTTCCCGAGGGCCGCTACGAGTATGTAAGCCCCCTGGTGGAGGAGCTCTTCGGCCTGACGCCGCAGGACTTCTACAACGACGCGAGCATCGTGCTGCGCTGCATTGCCCCGGCCTGGCGCGACAAGGTGCAGGGCTGGCTTGCGGATTTGGCCCAGGGCAAGGTGGACGAGGAGTACGAGTTCCAGGTTGTGGACAAGACCGGCAGGCTGCGCTGGTTCCGCCAGCGGCAGGTCAAGGCGCCCTTGCCCGGCGGCAGGGGGCTGCGGGTGCAGGGCGTGGCCACGGATATGACCGAACTGCGCGAGGCCCAGCACGAGCTGCGCGGCAGCACGGATTTCTTCCGCCAGCTCATTGAGGCCTGGCCGGACCAGGTGCTGCTGACCGTCAACCTCGGCGCCGGGCGGCATGAGTACGTGAGCCCGAGCATGGAGCGGGTCATGGGCTACAAGCCCCAGGAGTTCTACGACGACCCCGGGCTCGGCATGCGCGTGGTCGCGCCCCAGTGGCGTGAGCGCGCCTGGGGCTGGATTGCGGACATCAAGCGCGGCGTGCTGGAGCCCGGTTACGAGTTCGAGCTGGTGCACAAGAACGGCGGGCACCGCTGGATCCACCAGCTGGGCATGCTGCGGCCGCGCCTGCCGGAGCAGGACCTTGTGGTGCAGTTCACCTTCCGCGACATTACCGACCAGAAGCTGGCTGCCCGGGCGCTGCAGGAAAACGAGACCCGGTACAGGGAGCTGGCGGAGAGCTGGACACACCAGGCCTTGGTGCGCTTCAACATCCACTTCGGCGTCTTCGAATATGTCAGCCCAGGCACGAAGCGGCTGTTCGGCTACGATCCCTCTGTTTTTTATGAGTCGCCCGCGGCGCTGTGGGAGCGCGTGGCGCCGGAATACCGGGAGCGGCTTGCGCAATGGCATGAGGAGCATGGCCGGGGCGTGCTGCGGCCGGAGTATGAGTTTGAGATCCGCGACGCCAAGGGCGAGCGGCGCTGGATTCTTCTGCGCGGCTCCCTGCTCAACGATGCGGAAGGGCGGCCCGCAGTGCTGCAGGCCGTGCTCATCGACAACACCGAGCGCCGCTTGCTCGAGGACGCCCTGCGCGAGTCGAACCAGCGCCATAAGCTGCTTTCCGAGAATCTGGTCGATGTGGTCTGGGCTCTGGACGCCACTCTGCGGTGGACCTATCTGAGCCCCTCGGCCGAGACGCTTCTGGGCATTCCGCTGGAGCGGCTGCTCAAGCGCAGCCTCGTCGAGAGCTTTCCGCCGGAATCCCTCGCGGCCATCATGCACGGAGTGGAATGCTGGAACGAAGGAGGAGCCCTTGCCGGGGAAAGCTCTCCGCTGTGGCTGACCCTCGATTTGTACGACGGCAAGGGCGAAACCATTCCCATAGAGATTTTGGCGCGGCCCATGCGCAATGCGGACGGCGATGTGGTGGGCTATTGCGGCACCACGCGCGACATCCGCCCGCGCAAGCGTCTGGAGCGTGTGGAGGCCTTGTTGAGCCGCCTGGCCAAGGGGCTTTTGGAGTGCGAGGAGCTTGCGCAAACCCAGGTGCTGGCCGCCGCCTGCGCCGAGCAGCTCACCGGGGCGGGGCACGTGCTGGCCCCTTACAGGGACCCGGAGTCCGGGTTGCTCCATGGCGCGGACGGCCACCCCGTTTCCGCCGTCCCGCCCGAAGGGGCGCTTTCCCTGACCGTATACCATGCGGGAGAGGAAGTTGGGCGCATCATCGCCCTGGACATACCCCCGGAGGCGGCGGGCGAGGCCCGGCAGTATCTGGAGCGGGTCGCCTCGCTGTTCGCCCTGGCCGTGGCGCGCATCCGCGCGGAGGGGGCGTTGCGCAAAGGCGAGCGCATGGCGCGCATGCTGCTCGAATCCATGCACGAGGGCGTTTGGGCTTTGGACCGCGACCAGCGCACCATCTTTGCCAACGAGCACATGGCTGCGATGCTTGGTTATTCCGTGCCCGAGCTGCGGGAGCTGCAACCGGCGGACATACTGGATTTGCCGCAGCGGCAGCTGGCCCTGGAGCGCATGCAGGAGCACCGGCTGGGTCTGGCCGGCTCTGCGGACTATGAGTTCAAGCGCAAGGACGGCACCCTTCTGCCTGTGCACATGAGCGCCTCGCCCATCCTGGACGAGAGCGGCGGCTTTGAAGGGCTTGTGTGCACAGCCGTGGACCTTTCCGAGCGCAAGCACCTGGAGGCGGAGCTGCGGCGTAACCAAGCCCGGTTCGAGGCCCTGTTCGAGCTGTCCCGCCTTACCTCGGCCACAGAAGCGCAAATGGCGGGTTTCACCCTGCGCGAGGCCCTGCGCCTGACGGACAGCTCCGGGGGCGTGCTGTTCTTTGCCGACGCCGCCGGCGCGGAGCTTTTGCCCATGGCCTGGCGCGGCGGCGCGGGCGATGCGCCGCCCAAGGCCTTCTCCACCACCGGCAACACGCCCTGGGCCGTGGTCCACGCCACCCGCAAGCCTCTGGTGCTGAACGACTTCAGCCTTTTCGCTCGGCAGATTCCCGCTGGGCATGTGCCTGTGGAGCGCTTCCTCGGTGTGCCCGCGCTGGACGGGGATAAGCCCGCCGCGATTCTTGGGCTCAAGGGCAAGAAGCTGGACTACACCACCGATGACAGCCTGCAGGTTTCGCTTTTGATGGACGGCATGTGGCGCATATTGCGCGGCCGCCGCGACGAGGAGCGCATCCGCGCCTCCCTGCGGGAAAAGGAGGCCCTGCTGCGCGAGGTGCACCATCGCGTCAAAAACAATCTCCAGGTGGTGTCCTCGCTTTTAGACATGGCCGGGCGCAGGCTGCCCGAGGCGCAGGCGCGCCGCAGCATGGAAGAGGTGCGCGCCAAGGTGCTGGCCATGAGTCTGGTGCACGCCCAGCTGCACGGCACGGGCAGCGCGGGCGCCAGCGCCGGGGGCATCGACCTGGAGCGCTACGTCCAGGCCCTGTTCCGCCAGCTGCGCGAGATATACTCCGGAGGCATGGAGCTTTCCATGAAGGTGATGCTGGATGGCCTGGTGCTGGGGCTGGAGCAGGCCGCGCCGCTGGGATTGGCCCTGAACGAGATTTTGGCCAACGTGTTCAAGCATGGCCGGCGCGAGGGTCAGTCCGGCCGCGTGTATCTGCGCGCCTGGCGCGAGGACGACGGGCAGGTGTGCATAGAGGTGCGCGACGATGGCCCGGGCTTGCCGGAGGGCTTTGCACCGGAGCGGGCGCGCAGCCTGGGCATGAAGCTCATGTTCGGTCTGGTGCGCACCCAGCTTGGCGGCGAGCTGACCCTGGCCAGCCGACCTGCCGGGGTCAGCGTGAGCATTCGTTTTCTTCCGCATATTGCCATGTGACAATTATTTGGTGCGCGGCCCGGCCGGTTTCATGGCGACCAAGCGGCGGAGGTCAAACGCCGCAGATCGGGCGCCCGGGGAGCGGGCGGAGGAACCAGGCCGGGCCGCGGCGGCCCGTAGCGGCGCGCCACAGGGGATGGGCTGCGCCTGCGCACGGGCGGGGAAGAAACGCGCTACCAGGACATGAAGTTTTTGATTGCCGCCACGCGGGCCTGGGCCTCGTGGGCGGATCTGTCCTCGTCCACGGCCAGTGCGAAGGTTTCGGCCAGAGAGAACTCCGGGCAGCGCGAGGCGTCCGCCGAGTCCTCCGGGCACACGCTGGCCCTGGGCCAGCCCTCCAGCACCAGGGCCTCGGCCGCCTCCTCACAGCCGTCATCGGTGAAATGCTCGCAGTCGCCGCACCGCACATCGCTGTTGTCCCGCATACATCCTCCAGGGGCGCGCCCCGTGTTTGTTGTGATGGACGCATGATAGGCATATGACAATTATTTGTCAATAAGCTATTGCTACCTACCCTTGAGCCCCTGGGCGAATTGTGCGAGGATGCGCCCACTTCAGCACGAGGGGCCAGCCACATGCGCGAAATCATTCTCATCCACGCCACGGGCGAAGACCGTCCCGGCATCACCTCGATGCTCACCGGCGTTCTGGCCGCCTGCGGGGTGGATATTCTCGACATCGGCCAGGTGGTCATCCACGACCATCTCACCCTGGGCATGCTGGTGGCGTTGCCCGATGAATCGCAGGCCGCGCCGGTGCTGAAGGATTTGCTCTTCAAGGCCCACGAGCTTGGCATCACGCTCAAGCTCACGCCCATCAGCCCGGAGCGCTACGAAACCTGGGTGTCCGTGCAGGGCCGGCCCCGGCACATTGTCACCCTGCTGGCCCGCAGGCTGGAGGCCGCGCATATTTCGCGCATCACCGGCGCTTTGGCCGGGCATGGGCTCAACATCGACATCATCAACCGCCTTTCGGGCCGCGTCTCTTTGGCCGAGCCCGGCGGAGTGCGTCCGGCCTGCGTGGAGTTTTCCGTGCGCGGCACGGCCACGGACTGGACCGCCATCCGCAAGGAGTTCATGGACATCTCCGCCGAGATGGGCGTGGACGTGGCACTGCAAGAGGACAACGTGTTCCGCCGCAACCGGCGCCTGGTGGCCTTCGACATGGACTCCACCCTCATCCAGGTGGAGGTCATCGACGAGCTTGCCAAGCGCTACGGCGTGGGCGAGCAGGTGAGCGCCATCACCGCCGGGGCCATGCGCGGCGAGTACGACTTCAAGGAAAGCCTGCGCCGCCGCCTCTCTCTGCTCAAGGGCCTGGACGCGGGCGTGCTGGAGGATGTGGCGCAGAACCTGCCCCTGACCGAGGGCGCGGAGCGGCTCATCAGCAACCTGAAGCGCCTGGGCTTCAAAATCGCCATCATCTCCGGCGGATTCACCTACTTCGGCGAGCGGCTCAAACAGCTTCTCGGCATCGACTACGTCTACGCCAACAAGCTTGAGGTCAAAGACGGCCGGCTCACGGGCCGGGTCACCGGGCCCATTGTGGACGGCGCGCGCAAGGCCGAATTGCTGCGCCGCCTGGCCGAGCGCGAGGGCATCAGCCTGCAGCAGGTGGCCGCCGTGGGCGACGGCGCCAACGATCTGCCCATGCTCGGCCTGGCCGGTCTGGGCATCGCCTTCCACGCCAAGCCCAAGGTCAAGGCCGGCGCACGGCAGAGCATCTCCACCCTCGGCCTCGACGCCATCCTCTATCTCATCGGCTTCCGCGAGCGCGAAACCCTGGGCTAGACGTCTCCTCTCTCCTTCCTTTCTGCTCCTGTTTGTAAAATATTGAGGACAAGGCCTGACTTCGCCTGGTCCTCAATATTTACATTACCTTGCTTTTTCCCTATTCTTCCGTCGCAATTCATAGATTACATCTATTCATCCAGGATCCCAACCCAAGGAGTCTCCCCCCATGTTCTCAACGTTGCAGCTGCGGACAAAACTCATCTCAGGCTTTTTGCTGGTTTCGATGATAACGCTCTTTGTCGGCGTCTTTGGTGTGGTGAAGCTCAATCAGCTGAATGCCGCCGATACGATACTGTACAGGCAGGCCACCGTGCCCTTAAGCGAGGTCTCTGACCTCTCCACCGATATGCTGCGCCTGCGCCTCAACACCATCGAGGCTGTTGACTCCAAGCAGGAAAAGGATCGCCAGGCCGGCAGAGACGCCATAACCAAGCTTCGGGAATCCATCACCAAAGGTATCGAAGCGTTTGAAAAGCACCATCTGACGGATGAAGAGAAAACGCTTTTGACGCAGATGAAGGATTCCAAGGAAGCCTACTACAAGTTGGTGGACAAGGTTCTGGAATACGACGCCGCGGAAAAGGACGCCGAGGCCCAGGCACTGCTTGCTGGCGAGGGTCGCACCTTGGCGCGTTCGTTCCGCGATGCCATCGACAAGACCATGGAGATGAAGGTGCAGCGCGCCAAGACCATCAGCGAGGACAACGACGCCCAGGCGGAAAGCTCCGCCAAGCTCATGTACGCGCTGATCGCCCTCGGCCTCATGGGCTCCATCGGTCTTGGGCTGCTGCTCACGGCGAACGTTATGAACCAGCTGGGTGAAGACCCCGGCTACCTGGCCGAAGTGGCGGGCAAGATCGCCGGGGGCGACTTGGGCGTGGCCTTCAAGCCGCAAAAGAAGGAAGGCGGCGTGTATCACGTCATGCGCGGCATGGTGCAGACCATGAAGGCCAAGATCGCCGAGGCCGAACAGAAGACGGCGGAAGCAGCCGAGCAGGCCAGCTTGGCGCAGATCGCTACGGACGAGGCCAACGAGGCCAAGGCTCGGGCCGAGCGGGCCAAGGCCGAGGGCATGATGCAGGCCGCCGCGCAGTTGGAGAAGGTTGTCGAGGTCATCAGCAGCGCGAGTGAGGAGCTTTCCGCACAGGTGGAGCAGTCGAGCCGCGGCACCGAGGTGCAGAGCCAGCGCGTGGGCGAAACCGCCACGGCCATGGAGGAGATGAACGCAACCGTGCTCGAGGTGGCGAAAAACGCCTCCCAGGCGGCCGATTCCTCGGCCACTGCCCGCACCAAGGCCGCTGACGGCGCGAAGATCGTGTCACAGGTGGTCGCGGGCATCAACACCATGCAGACCGTCTCCCTGACCATGAAAGAGGACATGGGCGTGCTGGGCAAGCAGGCCGAAGGCATCGGCCAGGTGATGAACGTCATTTCCGACATCGCCGACCAGACCAACCTGCTGGCGCTCAATGCCGCCATCGAGGCGGCGCGCGCGGGCGACGCCGGGCGCGGCTTTGCCGTGGTGGCCGACGAGGTGCGCAAGCTGGCCGAAAAGACCATGACCGCCACCAAGGAAGTGGGCGAGGCCATCAGCGGCATTCAGCACGGCACCAAGAAGAATCTGGAGAATGTGGACCGCGCGGTGCAAACCGTGGAGGAAGCCACCGGCCTTGCGCACCAGAGCGGCGCCGCCTTGCAGGAGATCGTCCACCTGGTGGAGGTCGCAACCGACCAGGTGCGCAGCATCGCCGCCGCCAGCGAGGAGCAGAGCGCCGCCAGCGAGGAGATCAACCGCAGCATTGAGGACATCAACCGCATTTCCAGCGAGACCGCCAGCGCCATGAACCAGTCGGCCCAGGCTGTGGGCGAACTGGCCAATCAGGCCGGGCATCTGCGCTCGGTCATTGAGAAGATGAAATCCGGCGTCTAAGCCTCCTTGTTGTATCTGAAATTTACGTAGGCCGGGTGCTGCTGCGCCCGGCCTACAGTACTGTAGTAGGGAATGCACCGAGACATTTTTATCGTTGAATTTCAGAGATGTCCATGTAGTAGTAGTTCCTATTGGACCGGGTTGCATTATCAAATAAAATACACTAGGGACAGGAAAACAACTACTTCGTCTCGTGTTTTTTACTCATATGGACCTTTCTTTGTCTGGAATAAACTGAAGGTGGATCAGGCATGACATCGCTCAGCTCAGTAACGCTTCGCACCAAACTGCTAACCAGCTTTTTGTGTGTGGCGCTCCTTACGTTGCTTATAGGAATCATTGGCACCACGCGGATACACAAGCTCGATGCAAACGACATGAAGCTCTATGAACGGGTGACCGTGCCCCTGGGAGATATCTCGGATGTCTCCACGGCCTTCCAGCGCATCCGGGTCAACCTGCTTGTGGCCACACATGCCAAGGACAAGGCTCAGCTGGATGACGCGGTGAAGAGCATCGCCAAATTTCAGGGCATCATTGCGCCCGCCGTGGACTCCTTCGGCAAGACGCTGCTGACCGATGACGGCCGGAAAATGTATGCAGAGCTCTTGGACGCCCGCAAGGAATACGACGCCATTATCGAGAAGGTCTTGTCCATGGCGGCTGCGGGCCAGGAGGCCGAGGCGACCGCCTTCATGCAGGGCGATGCCCGCAAGGTCTCCAGCAGGTACCAGGACGCCATTGATAAGCTCATGGACGCCAAAACTGTCCAGGGCAAGCTGATTTCCGGTGAGAATTCGCAAGAGGCGAGTTCCGCCGCCATGCTCATGTACGTCATTATGGGTGTTGCCTTTGTTGCCTCCGTTCTTTTGGGCCTGCTGCTCACCCGCAGCATCATGGATCAGCTGGGAGAAGATCCCGGCTATTTGGCGGAGGTGGCGGGCAAGATAGCCAGCGGCGATCTGCATGTGGTTTTCAAGCCGCAAAAGAAAGAGGGCGGCGTCTACCTCGTCATTCAGGGCATGGTGAAAACCATGAAGGAGAAGATCGTCCACGCCGAGGAGAAGACCGCCCACGCCGCGGAGCAGGCCCGCCTGGCGGAAGTGGCCACGGGCGAGGCCAACGAGGCCAAGGCCCGGGCCGAGCGCGCCAAGGCCGAGGGCATGATGCACGCCGCCACGCAGCTGGAGAAGGTTGTGGAGGTGGTGTCGAGCGCCAGCGAGGAGCTCTCCGCCCAGATCGAGCAGTCGAGCCGCGGCACCGAGGTGCAGAGCCAGCGCGTGGGCGAAACGGCCACAGCCATGGAGGAGATGAACGCCACAGTGCTTGAGGTGGCGAAAAACGCCTCCCAGGCGGCGGAGTCTTCCGCCAACGCCCGCATGAAGGCTGTCGAGGGCGCCAAGATCGTGTCGCAGGTGGTCGCGGGCATCAACACCATGCAGACCGTCTCCCTGACCATGAAAGAGGACATGGGCGTGCTGGGCAAGCAGGCCGAGGGCATTGGCCAGGTGATGAACGTCATTTCCGACATCGCCGACCAGACCAACCTTCTGGCGCTCAATGCCGCCATCGAGGCGGCGCGCGCGGGCGACGCCGGGCGCGGCTTCGCTGTGGTGGCCGATGAAGTGCGCAAGCTGGCGGAAAAGACCATGGTCGCCACCAAGGAAGTGGGCGAGGCCATCAGCGGCATTCAGCACGGCACCAAGAAGAATCTGGAAAACGTGGAGCGCGCCGTGAGCACGGTGGAACAGGCCACAGGTCTTGCACACCAGAGCGGCGACGCTCTGCAGGAAATTGTGAACCTCGTGGAGGTCGCCACGGATCAGGTGCGTAGCATCGCCACCGCCAGCGAGGAGCAGTCCGCCGCCAGCGAGGAGATCAACAAAAGCATCGAGGAGATCAACCGCATCTCCAGCGAAACGGCCACGGCCATGAACCAGTCGGCCCAGGCCGTGGGCGAACTGGCCAATCAGGCCGGAAACCTGCGCACGCTCATCGAAAAGATGAAGAGCGGCGAGTAAGCTCGTTTTCCATTGCCTACCAAGGCCGGGCGTTTTAAGACGCCCGGCCTTTTTTTATGCTTTTTGCCGCACACGAAAAGAATTGCAACCGGGACTATTGTCTACGCAGTTTGTTGCCGAATAAACAACGGAATGCAGATGGCACATTGACGCAAACCATACAATTCGTGTACGTAGGCGCATAGTTGTTCCCCCCTTTCCCGCGCGTAGCCCTAACCCGGAGGTTCGCATGTTTTCGTCCATGAAATTATCGCTCAAGCTCAGCCTGGGATTTGGGGTGCTGGTGGCGTTGATGCTGTTGAGCGGCGGCATTGCGCTCAACGCGCTCAGCTCCCTCAACGCCAACACCGAACAGCTGGCGACCAACTGGCTGCCCAGCGTGCAGGCGGTGGGTAAATTCTCAATCGGCGCCGCCAATGTGCGCCGGGCGGAGCTGCGGATGCTCCTTCGCGGCGACATTGAACACCGCCAAGAGTCTATACAATATTTGGCGAAATCCGTGGCTAAATTTGAGGAGGCCAGGGCTGTCTATGTGCCGCTTATCTCTTCCCCCGAGGAGAAGGCTCTCTACGAAGAGTTTGCAAAGGTATGGTCTGACTACCTGGACGAGAGCAAGAAGCTGGTCTCCTTGATCGATCAGGGAAAAATTGCCGAGGCCATGACCGAAAGCGAGAGCGCAAGCCGGAAATACCTTGGCTCCGCGCTTGATGCCGCGGAGAAGCTGGTGGCGCTCAACGCCAAGGGCGCCGAGGACGAGGCCAAGGCCGCCGAGGCCACCTATGGCCGTGGCAGGACGCTCAGCCTCTCCATCATTCTGCTGGCGGGATTGCTCAGCGCGGGCATCGCCCTCGTGCTTATCCGTGGCGTCATGACCCAGTTGGGCGAGGACCCCGGCTACCTGTATGAGGTTTCGAGCCAGATCGCCGGCGGCGACCTGAACGTGGCCTTCAAGAAGCAGAAGAAGGAAGGCGGCGTCTATCACGTCGTGCAGGGCATGGTGCAAACCATGAAGGCCAAAATAGCCGAGGCCGACCAGAAGACGGCGGAAGCGGCCGAGCAGGCCCGGCTGGCGGGCATCGCCACCACCGAGGCCAACGAGGCCAAGGCCCAGGCCGAGCGCGCCAAGGCCGAGGGCATGATGCACGCCGCCACGCAGTTGGAGAAGGTCGTGGAAGTGGTGTCGAGCGCCAGCGAGGAGCTTTCCGCCCAGATCGAGCAGTCGAGCCGCGGCACCGAGGTGCAGAGCCAGCGCGTGGGCGAAACGGCCACAGCCATGGAAGAGATGAACGCCACCGTGCTTGAGGTGGCCAAAAACGCCTCCCAAGCGGCGGAGTCTTCCGCCAATGCCCGCACCAAGGCCCTTGAAGGCTCAAAGATCGTGTCCCAGGTGGTTGCCGGCATCAACACCATGCAGACCGTCTCCCTGACCATGAAGGAAGACATGGGCGCGTTGGGCAAGCAGGCCGAGGGCATTGGCCAGGTGATGAACGTCATTTCCGACATCGCCGACCAGACCAACCTTCTGGCGCTCAATGCCGCCATTGAGGCCGCCCGCGCGGGCGACGCCGGGCGCGGCTTCGCGGTCGTGGCCGACGAGGTGCGCAAGCTGGCCGAGAAGACCATGGTCGCCACCAAGGAAGTGGGCGAGGCCATCAGTGGCATTCAGCACGGCACCAAGAAGAATCTGGAGAACGTGGAACGCGCCGTGAGCACAGTGGAGGAAGCCACAGGTTTGGCCCGCAAGAGCGGCGAGGCCTTGCAGGAGATCGTGAGCCTTGTTGAGGTCGCAACCGACCAGGTGCGTTCCATCGCCGCCGCCAGCGAGGAGCAGAGCGCCGCCAGCGAGGAGATCAACCGCAGCATCGAGGAGATCAACCGCATCTCCAGCGAGACGGCCAGCGCCATGAACCAGTCGGCCCAGGCCGTGGGCGAGCTGGCCAGCCAGGCCGGCAACCTGCGCGCGCTCATCGAAAAGATGAAGAGCGGCGCCTAAGCGCCGGAGCATATCGCAAGACAAAAAGGCCGGGCGTTTGCCCGGCCTTTTTGTTGTCTGGAAGGGGGAATCCGGGGACGGCTAGGCCGCAGCCTGGGCCAGGGCGTTCAGTACGCCCGCGTAGAAGGGCTCGTCGGCGATTTCGCTCACGAGCTCCGTGTAGGTCACAATGCCGTTCTTGTTCACCACGAAGACCGAGCGGGCAAGCAGGCGCAGCTCTTTGATGAGCACGCCGTAGCCCAGCCCGAAGGAGGCCTCGCGGTGGTCGGAGAGGGTTTCCACTTTGTCGATGCCCATGGCGCCGCACCAGCGTTTCTGCGCAAAGGGCAGGTCCATGCTGATGGTGAGGATGCGCACGTCCGAGCCGAGCTTGGCGGCCTCGGCGTTGAAGCGCCGGGTCTCCACCGCGCACACGGGCGTGTCCAGCGAGGGCACGCTGACAAGGGCCAAGGCCTTGCCGGCGTAATCCGCCAGGGTGACCGGAGCCATATCGTTGTTGACCACGGAGAAGTCCGGGGCTTTTTGTCCCACCGTGATTTCCGGGCCGACGAGGGTCAGCGGGTTGCCGCGCATGGTGACGAGGCCGGATCTTTCAAGCATGACGTTCCTCCGATTGGATCTGGGGGGATGATTGCGCTGAAGCATACGCTTGGCCGTTGCGAAAGGGAAGAGCCCGCGACCATGCCAGGTTGGAACTGCGTAGCGGGTCGCGTAGAATGGCTACCGGGGCGCGGGCTGGCACCGAGGACAAAAGGTGCTGGTGCGCCCGGCCACGCGCATGGCGCGCATGGCTTCGCCGCAGGTCTGGCACGCCTCTCCTTCGCGTCCATATGCTCGGAAGTGGTTTTGAAAGGCCCCTGCGTCGCCGTGGGCGTCGCGGTAGTCGCGGATGGAGCTGCCGTTTTCGGCGATGGCTTGGTTGAGCACGGCCTGGATGGCGTCGAAAAGCGCGTCCCGCTGTTTGGGCGCAATTTGGTCCGCCGGGGTGTCGGGACGGATGCCCGCACGGAAGAGCGACTCGTCGGCGTAGATGTTGCCGATGCCCGCGATGACGCGCTGGTCGAGCAGCAGGGCCTTGATGCGCGCCCGGCCAAAGCCCAGGCGGCTGCGGAACTCCGCCGGGGTCATGGTCAGCGGTTCCGGCCCCAGGCTGGCGTAAAACGGCCAGCCCGCGATGGACCCCGCGCCGTTGCCCGCCGCAAAGGCGTGCATGGAGCCGAAGCGCCGTGCATCGGCAAAGGCCAAGCGCGCGCCGCCGGAGAGATGCAGCACCGCGCGGGTGTGCCGCATGGCCATGCCTGGGGCGAGGACGAAGACCTGCCCGGTCATGCGCAGATGCACGGCGATGATCGCGCCGGCTCCGGCGTCCGCAGCGCTGGGGTGCGAGAGATTGAGCAGCAAGAGCTTGGCGCGCCGTCCCACGGATTCGATGCGCCGTCCTACGGCAAGGGCCTGGAAAGCCGCCGGGTCCGGCTGCAGGGCTGCGGGGTCCAGCACCTCCACGCGCAGAATCTCGCGGCCCACGGCCTCCGGGGCCAGGGTGCGGGCGATGGTTTCGACTTCTGGAAGTTCGGGCATGGGCTTACTTTGCCGCTGCGGGCTGCGTCGCAGGGGGGGCGGGGGCAACGGGCGCAGCCGCTTGCGGCTTTTGCCGTTGCGGGCTCTGTTGACCCAGGGGACCGAGGTCCACGGTATAGCAGGCGTTGCCCCGGCTGACGGTCAGCTTCAGGCTGGATTTGTTCTTGTACGCGTCGCTGCCGGCCACATGCAGGGTGGTGAGCGAGCGCATGCGGTAGCCGCCCGCGCGGGTGACCACGTCGCCGGGGCGCAGGCCAGCGGCTTCGGCTCGGCTGCCGCGCCGCACCTGGGTCACGACGACGATGGCGTCCTCGCCGGAGGCGCGGTCCTCCAGCACCATGCCCATGCGGCTCTCGAAACTGATGGGGCAATAGACGCGCACCTGGGCGTCCTCGGGGTCGAAGTCGTCGCCGCGCCAGGGCGAGATGAGCAGAATCTCCGCGCCGGGGTCCAGCACGCGGATGCGCCGGGCGATGCCCAGACCGCCTTCCACATGCGCCGTGCCCGCCAGCACCGCCACCTGCTTGCCGGTGGTTTGGCGCAGGCGCACGGCCGCTTCGGCCATGGCCGAATCCCACACGCTCTGGATGAGCTGGAAACGGGCGATCTGCTTGGGATCATCGGCGTTGCGGCCCTGGGGGTGCCCGCTCATGACCTCGCGCAGGAAGGCCAGCTGCTCCGGCGCGGGCGCAATGATCCGCCTGGGCAGCAGCGCCTGGTCCTCGGCCGTAAGGGCGGCCACGGGATCGCCTGCCGTGGCGTTGTCCATGGCTGCGGCAGAGAGCCTGCGGATGACCTCGGGCGGCACGTTGAGCCCTGCGGCCGGCAGCTTCCATTCGCGCAGGGCCAGAAACACAGGCAGGTAGCGCGGGAAGGGATGCCCCCAAGTGCGCGCCCAGTCGAGCCGCGCCTCCAGGTCCTCGGGCGCGATCTTGCCCGCCACGAAGTCCGTGAGCACGGCGCTGTTCTTGGCCGGAACCATTTCCAGCCCCACCGCGAGCCCTTGCTTGCCGTGGGCCAGCAGGGTCAGCACGCGGCGTTCGGCCTCATGGTCGCAAAGCTGGCCGTGGGCCTCGCCGATGAGCACGTACGTGGCGTTTTGCGCGCGCGTGAGCAGAGCCTCGGCCGGGAGGCGGTCGCCGCCGTCGGTCAGAAATTCGCCGGGCGCAGGCAGAAAGCTTACGGCCATGGGCTGATCCAGAGGGGCGGGCCGGGCGCAGGCGGCAAGAGCCAGCAAGAGGACCAGCACGGCCGCGCCGGTCGCTTGGATGGACGCTCGCGGTGTCAGCCAGTTTGCCGGGCGGGCGGTCAAACGGGCCGCGCCGGCGGCATGGCGGGCCATGCGCAAGGTCCAATGGCCGTCCAGCCGGGCGGCGGGCAAACGTGCGGATGAACGTGCGGATAAACGGGCCGCGCCCCGGCTTCTGCAAGCAGAGGCCAGGGCGCGGGAAAGGATGTCGGAAGGCATGGATGCTCCCAGGTTGTTGCAGGCTAGTCCCAGGTGCGCTTGTCCTCGATGGGCTTGATCTGCGGGGGCAGCGTGCCGGGGGCGAGGATCTTGAGCGTGGGGCGCAGCTTGATCTTTTCACGGAACATGTGCAGCAGCTCGTCCTCACGCTTGAACGCGCCGGACTCGATGGAAAGCACCATCTCGTCGATGCCGCCGGGATTGGTGACTTCGATCTGCCAGCGCTTGATTTCCTCGAAGCGGGCCATGACCTGCTCCACCTGGTGCGGGTACACGAACATGCCCTTGATGCGGGCGGTGGTGTCCACGCGGCCCACGATGTTGCCCAGGCGTGGGCTGGTGCGGCCGCACTGGCATGGTGCGCGGTCGATGTAGCCCAGGTCGCCGGTGGCCAGGCGGATGAGCGGGTAGGTCTTGTTGAAGGCCGTCACCACGATTTCGCCCACTTCGCCGTCCTTCAGGGGAATGCCGGTGTCGGGGTGGCAGATTTCCACAAAGGCGCGGTTGCTCAGGTGCAGGCCGCACTTGTGGAAGCACTCGTAGCCGATGCAGCCCACGTCCGCGGTGCCGTAGCCCTGGCGCATGACGCAGTCGAGCTTCTTCTCCAGGGTGGTGCGCATCTTCTCGGAGAATTTTTCGCCCGTGACAAAGGCCACTTCGAGGAAGAGGTCTTTGCGCAGGGAGAGGCCGCTTTCCTCGGCTTTCTGGGCCAGGTGCAGCAGGTAGCTGGGCGTGCCGATGTAGCCGGTGACGCGCAGCTTCTGCATGATGTCGAGCTGGGAGCTGGTGTTGCCCGGACCGGCGGGGATGACCGCGCAGCCCAGGTTTTTCAGGGGCTCCTCAAACATCAGGCCCGCGGGGGCCATGTGGTACGGCAGGGTGATCTGGGCCACGTCGCCGGGGCGGAAGCCCACGGCGTAGAAGCCTTCGGTCCAGCCCCAGTAATCCTCAAGGCGGTCCTCGGGGTCAAAGATGGGGCCGGGCGACAAAAACACGCGGCGCAGCTCGCCCAAATCCTTGGTGAGCAGGCCGCCCAGGCGCGGGCCCATGCTCTGCAGGAAGATGAGCTCTTTTTTCTTCAGAATGGGCACGTGCTTCAGGTCGGACAAGGCCTTGAACTTGTCCACGTTGAACTGGGCGCGGTCAAAGCGCTTCTTCACGTCCTCGGAATAGCGGTAGGCGTAAGACAAGAGGTCTTTGAGCTGAAGCTGATAATATTGGCGGCGCTCGGAATCGTCGAGCACCTCGCGACGGCTGTAGATGCCCTCGGTGCGGTCCTTACGGGTCATGTACTGAATCCTCCTGAAAGATCTAAGAAAAATTTGTGGGCGCTATTCGCCGAATAGCGCAGCCTAACGTATGGAATACGGAATTGCAAGGCCCAAGACCGTGCCCAGGGCGCAGTGCCGGAGCCAGGGCGGCTCAACCCCGTTATTTTGCGTGCGGATCAGCTTGGCCAGAACAGCCAGACCACCGGGGCCAGGACCAGCCGGTACAGGGCGAAGGGGCGCAGGGTCATGTGCGTCAGCAGGCCGATGAAGCCCTTGACCGCTGCCCAGCCGGCGATGAAGGACACCACGAAGCCCACGGCCAGAAAGCCCATGTCCGCGGAGTCGAAGAGCCGCCAGTTTTTCAGCATGTCGTAGCCCACGGCGGCGCACATGACCGGCACGGCGGCCAAGAATGAATATTCGGCGGCGGTCTTGCGGTCCACGTTCAGCAGCATGCCGCCCATGATGGTGGCGCCGGAGCGCGAAAAACCCGGCCACAGCGCCAGGCACTGGAAGAAGCCGATGCCGAGCGCCAGCTTCGGGCTTATGGAATCAAGCCCGCCGATGCGGCGCAACCGGCTGGACTTGGCTGCGCGCGCCTCGACCACGAACATCATAAGCGCGCCCGCCACAAAGGCCATGGCCACTGTGCGCGGCCCGAAGAGGTGCGCCTTGATGGCATGGTGCAGGGCGAAGCCGATGCCGAGGGCGGGCAGCGAGGTGAGGAACAGCAACCAAATGCCGCGCGGGCCGGAGAAGGGTCTGGCGGCGTCGGTCCTGAGCAGGCCGAGGAAGCGCTCGCGGTAGAGCACCACGACGGCCAATATGGCGCCGAGTTGGATGGCTATTTCAAAGGTGTCGGCCTTGGGACCCGTAAAGTCCATGAGGTGGCCGGCCAGGATAAGGTGCCCGGTGCTGGAGACGGGCAGGAACTCAGTAAGGCCCTCCACGAGCCCCATGAGGACAGCGACATACCATGGTGCCATGCGGGGAGGGTACTCCTTGAGCGGGGAATTTGTCTTGGCGGATAAACAAAAAGGTTGTGCGCCGTTGCCGGGTTACCCGGCTGGCTTCCGTCCTTGCTTGGCTCGGACTGCGGAGCTCTTTGTTACGGCGCACTTTCTATGTTTTGTGCGAGGGGCGGCTCGATCCGCCAGATTTTTTGCGCTTTGCACACTGGCTCTACCTCCCTCCTGTTCTTTGTTGTATCGCTTGGGACCTGCGGTCCCTTACGACTTCAAGGTAAGCACTGCAAGCGCATTGTAAAGAGGCTGGCCGCATGGTCTGCCGCGGATCGCGTGAATTCCCTCACCGCCGCGCGCCGCCGCCTCAAGCGGGCACGTCCGGGCAGGCGGGCGCAAACGGCAGCGCAAGCCGCCGCGCGGCCTCCCCTGGCGGGCAGGGGCCAGGAGCGCCAGCAGCAGAACCCGTAGCCGGTCCAGCGGCTGATGCAACAGCCATTCAAGCATGAGGTGCCCTGGCGGCGGCAGTTGACAATCGATCCAGGGCATCGCACCATGCCCGCATGAGTCTTTCACTGGCCTTCATCGAACAGATCGCTGAGGAGCGCATCAAGAAAGCCTTGGAGCAAGGGGAGTTCGACGACCTTCCCGGCCGGGGCAAGCCGCTGGACCTTGACGATGACGCCCATGTGCCGCCGGAGCTGAAGATGGCTTGGCGCGTGCTGAAGAACGCGGGCTGCCTGCCTCCGGAGCTGGAGGCCGAGCGCGAGATCCACACCGCGCTTGAGCTGCTGGAGGCCATGACCGACGAGGGCGAACGCTACCGCCAGATGCAGCGCTTGAACCTCATGATCACCCGGCTGAACGAGACCCGCCGCCGCCCGGTGTTCATGGAGATGGAGCAGGTCTATTACGACAAGATCGTGGTCCGCGTGCCCGTCAACCGCACGCGCGGCCGCTAGGAGCATGGCATGAAATTGTATCGCTACTTCACCGGCCCGGACGACTCCTCCTTTTGCCTCCGCGTGAGCGAGGCCCTGAACAAGGGCTGGGAGCTTTACGGCGGCCCCACCCTCACCTTCGACGGCACCCGGGTCATCGCCGGGCAGGCCCTGGTGAAGGAGACCCCCGGGCAGTTCAACACCGACATAGACCTGTCCAAGGCGTAATTGAGCCTATGCGCCGAGCTTCATCCGCTTGTTTTGCCGCGTTGCTGGCCGTGTTGATCGTTTCGGGCTGCGGCAGGCAGTCCGCCACCCGCGACGCCGAGGTGCGGGAGCTGCGCGAGCGGATAGACCGCGTGGAGCGCGAGAACACGGAGGAGCGGGCCCGCTTGGCCGAGGACCTTGGCGCCATGCGCGAGGACGTGAACACGCTGCGCGCCTCGCTGGATCAGGCCAATCAGCACCTGGCCACGCTTTCCGGCCAGGACCCCGTGGCCACCGGCAGCGCCAAGCCGGGCAAGTCGCCGCGCGCGGCCCTGCGCCAATCCCTGCACGAAATGTTCGATGCCTCGCGCAACGCCCTGGACCGCCTGGGCAAGGGGCTCGACAAGTCTCTGCACCGGACCCAGACCCGCAACGCCACGGATGCGCCCGCCAATTAGCAGCAGCCGCGCATAATTTCGGCAGTTGATCCGGTCTGCAAGGCCCAGGATGGTGGACGAAAGCGCTCCCCTTGAGGCATAGTCCCGCCTGGCCGCCCCCCCCAGCCGGGGCGAGCCCCCAAGGAGAACCGCATGCGCGCCCGCGTGTTTTTTTCGAAGATCCCTTTTGCACCGGTTTTGATGCTGGCCGCGTGCCTGACGTTTTTCCTCGCCACCCCGGCCTGGGCCGACTCGCCTTACGTGCAGGGCCTGGAGCTCTACCGCCAGGGCAAATACGAAGAAGCGGTCAAGGTGCTGCGCGCCGCCCTGCCGCAAATGCAAGCGCCCGCAGCGAAGCACCCGCCCCTGACCACCATGGGCCCGGCCACGCCTGCTCCTGTCACGCTGCCCGCGGACGCGCAAGAATCGCCGCACATGCGCGCCGTGCTGGGCTTTGCCCTGTTGCGCCTCAACCACCTGCCCGAGGCGGAGGAGCAGTTCGAGTTGGTGCGCCGCGATGCGGCCATGTCTCCGGTGGGTGTGCTGGGGGCCGGGTGGGCGGCCTATGCCCGCGGCAAGACCTCGGCCTCCGTGCATCTGTTCAACGACGCCATTGCCAAGGCCGCTTCGCCAGCCGGAGCAGAGGCGCTGCCCGACATGCTGCGCGAATCCGTGCCCACGGATGCGCGGATGGCCCTGGGGCTCATCGCCCTTGGCCGGGGCAACCCGCAAGAGGCCCTGAAGCAGCTGGAGACCGCCGCCAAAGGGCAGAATGTCCTCGGTTCGCCCAAGGAAATGTTCATCGCCCTGGGCGATGCGCGCGCCCAGAGCAACGACCCGCGCGGCGCCGTGGACGCCTGGAGCGAGGTCCGCACGCACGCCTCGCGCTTCCCCGGCGACGCCTCACGGGACGAGCTCTCCCGTCTGAAAACCGCGCGGCTGCAAGAGTCCGGCGGCATGCCCACGGAAGCCCTGGCCCAGTATGCGGAGCTCAGCGGCGGCAAGTATTACAAAGGCGAGGCCTTGCAGGGCCAGGCCCGCACCCTGCTGGGCATGGGCCGCGCGGCCGAGGCTCTGCCCGTGCTGCGCAGTCTGGTGAACGAAGACCCGAATCTGGCGGATCCACTGGAGAAGACCATCACCGGGGACCCGCTGCTGCGGCCCGTGCTCAAGGATTGGGGCCTGGCCTACTTCCATCGCGCGGACTACCAGGAAAGCCTGACCAAGCTCTCCCGCTACCTGGACGATGTCGATCCCAAGGACTTCGCCTCGCAGATGGGCATGGGCTGGAGCTTTTTGCGCCTTGGCCATTTGCAGCGCGCCTGGGACATCTTCAGCGAAGCCATGCAGCTTAAGCCGCAGTCCGCCGATCCTTTGGTGGGCGTGGCTGCCTCGGCCATGGCCCTGGGCCGTCCGGACGAGGCGCGCGAACTGCTCGGCCGCGCCTTGGCCATGGAACCGGCCAACGCCGTGGCCCTGGGCACCCTTGGGCACTTGGAGCTCTCGCAGGGCAACACCCAAAAGGGACTCGATAGCTTCCGCGCGGCGCTCAAATCCCGCCCGGATTACGTGGACAGCCGCTTGAGCGTGGCGCGCATTCTTTTTGACCGTGCGGAGTATGACGCCGCCGCCGCCGAGTTTTTCCGTCTGGTGACCCAGGAAAAGCGCTCCACCACGGGCTGGAACGGTCTGGGCTGGGCGCGCCTGCGCCTGGGCCAGTACGACGACGCCCTCGCGGCCTTTGCCGAGGCGCGCCGACAGAATCCCAACCTGCCCGTGGGTGCGTACGGCATGGGCATAGCCCTGGCCCGCCAGGGCAAGCCCGATCAGGCCAGCCAGCGCCTGGCCGAGGCCATTTTCCTGAACCCGGACTTTGCCGCCACGCCGGAAGTGCTGGAGCTCATGCGCTCGCGCCCGGAATATTCCGAGCTGTTCCTGGAAATGGGCGAAGCCTACGCGCGCAAGCTCTACCCCACCACTGCCGCGCCCTACCTGGAAGAATACCTGCGCCAGAATCCGAACAGCCGCCCTGGCCGCCGCTCCCTGGCCTGGGCCAGCTTCTGGGCCGGGCAGGAGGACAAGGCCCACGCCCTGTTCCAAACGCTCATCACCGTGAACAAGGACGACCCGGACGCGCACCTGGGCGATGGCCTGGCCCTGCTCTCGCGCGGGCACATGGACCTGGCCGAGCCGCATCTGCGCGACGCCGTGCGCCTTGATCCGAAAAATGCTCTGGCCTGGCGCGCGCTGGTGCTGCTGCTCAACCGGCAGGGGCGCGACAAGGAGGCCGTGGCCGCCCAGCGCGAGGCGCCCAAGTCCCGGCTGGAGCGCCTGGACCGCATGAGCGCCAGCGGGTTCGCCGCCCTTTCCGAGGGCCGCATGCGCGACGCCATGCGTGATTTCCGCCGCGCCGTGGTGCTTGATTCCGGGCTGGCCGCGCCGCACTACGGCCTGGCCTTCACCCTTGTCGAGCTGGGCGACACCCAGCAGGCGCGCGAGGAACTGCTGGCGGGCATGAATCTCGACCCGGCCTACCTCGACGAGCAGGAACTCTCCCAGCTGATCTCGCAGCACGCCGAACTGAACGCCCTGGCCGTGGACTTGAGCTGGAGCCAGCTGTACGCCCTGAACCTGCCCGCCGCGCGTACCGGGTTCGAACGCATTCTCGCCACCACGCCCACCAGCATGGAGGCTCTGTTCGGCCTCGGCGCCACGGCCTACCTGCAGGCCGACTGGGCCCTGGCCGAGTCCTGCTTCGACAAACTGCTGCCCCGCGCGCCGCTCACCTCGCCCTCTTGGGACAAGTGGAGCCACCTCATGGATAAGCTGGGCTGGAGCGCCTACCACCAGCAGAAATATGACAAGGCCCTGCATGTTTTCGACTGGCTGCGCACCTTCCACCCGGAAACGCCCTACGCCTCGGCCCTGGGCGGCATGGGCTGGGCGCTCATGGGCAAAGGCCAGGCCCAGCAGGCCCAGGCGCTGTTCATGCGTTCGCTCAACATCTTCCCGCGCAACCTTACGGCCATGCAGGGCATGACCGCGCTCAAAAAAGCGCCGGAAACCGACGACGAGGACATGGACGACGAGCCGACGCCGGTGGTGCGCAAGTCCCGCAAGGGCAAAGGCTCCAAGGCCCGGATTGAGCGGGCCGACAGGGAGGACCGGGACGACCAGGCCGCCGCGCCGGAGAAACCCGGCAAGAAGTCCAAGAAGAAGTCCAAGAAGTCCCGCGTCAATGACGACGACGCGCAGGAAACAAAGAAGAGCTCGAAGTCCAAGAAGTCCAAGACCGTTGACGAGCAGGACGCGCAGGAGCCCAAGGCCAAGGGCTCCAAGTCCAAGGTGAAGGAATCCAAGGCCGAGGCGTCCAAGAGCCAGGACGAGGACGCTCAGGAGTCCAAAAAGGGCTCCAAGTCCAAGGCGAAGGCCTCCAAGTCCAAGTCCTCCAAGCACAAGGATGAGGACGTCCAGGAGCCCAAGACCAAGAGCTCCAAGTCCAAGGTTTCCAAGAGCGAAACCAAGGAGCCGGACGAAGCCAAGGCCGGCGCCTCCAAGAAGAAGCACAAGAAGAAGAAGCAGGAAGAATAGCGCGCGGCGCGCAAACCTGGCAGGCCGTCCGCAAGGAGACCGCCGGGCAGGGCCGCAATCAGCCAATTCGTTGCTTCGCCGATCCGCAGAATCGTGGATTCATGCAAGAAGACCGCCCGGATTGAACCATCGTTCAGCCTGGGCGGTTTGCGTTATTGAAGAATCAAGGGAAGATGATTCGAGCGCTCTGCAAGCCGCGGCATCGGTGCGGGCACCGAGCTGGCCAGCCGCGAAATGGG